>Ga0126305_10000012_pt1 | contig 82071 bp, 71 predicted proteins | sample Plot26_FD_92536 | JGI IMG/M metagenome (GOLD analysis project Ga0126305, IMG submission 92536) | Serpentine soil microbial communities from UC McLaughlin Reserve, CA, USA - Plot26 | ecosystem: Environmental > Terrestrial > Soil > Grasslands | place: USA: UC McLaughlin Reserve, Lake County... | reverse complement strand
GAGACCACGGTCTGGTCGGCCCGGCGGCGCGTGGAGCCGGGGACGGGGCCGGTGCCCCTCGGGCGCCCCATCGGCAATACCAGCATCCACGTGCTCGACCCGCTGCTCGCGCCCGTCCCCGCCGGCGGCACGGGCGAGGTCTACATCGGCGGCGACGGCCTGTCGCGGGGCTATCTGCACCGGCCGGACCTGACGGCCGAGCGCTTCCTCCCCGACCCCTTCGCCGCCGGGCCGGGCCGCCGCCTCTACCGCGTGGGCGACCTCGCCCGCCGCCTGCCGGACGGCGACTTCGAGTTCGCCGGCCGCGTCGACCACCAAGTCAAGGTGCGCGGCTACCGTATCGAGCTGGGCGAGATCGAGGCCGTCCTATCCCGCCATCCCGCCGTGCGCGAGAGCGTCGTCGTGGTGCGAGCGGACCAGCCCGCGGACCCGCGGCTGGTGGCCTACCTGGTGTGGCGGCCCGGCCTGGAGGCAGCGGCCGGCGAGCTGCGCGAGGCTCTGCGCCGGAGCCTGCCGGACTACATGGTGCCGGCCGTCTTCGTGGCCCTCGAAGCCCTGCCGCTGACGCCCAACGGCAAGGTCGACCGCCGGGCCCTGCCGGCGCCCGACCGCGAGCGGCGCGACCTCGAGGCCAGCTTCGTGGCGCCCCGCACGGCCGTCGAGCAGGCGCTGGCCCGCATCTGGGCCGAGGTGATCGGCCTCGAGCGGGTCGGAGTGTGCGACAGCTTCTTCGACCTCGGCGGCCACTCGCTCCTGGCGCTCCACGTCGTGACCCACATCCGCAACCGGTTCGGCGTCGACCTGCCGCTGGCCGTGATCTTCCGCGCGCCCACCATCGAGAAGCTGGCGGCGCTGGTGGAGGGGCAGGCCGCGCATTCGACCTCGCACCTCATCCCCATGGGCGGCCAGGAGCTGCCGCTCACGCCCGTCTTCTGCGTCCACGGCCTCGGCGGCCACGTCTTCCGGCTGGCGGAGCTCGCCCGCCGGCTGTCGCGGCACCGGCCGTTCTACGGCATCCAGGGCTGGGCGGACATGAACGACATCGCCCACCTGGGCAGCGTCGAGACGATGGCGGAGCGTTACGTGGCCGAGATCCGCAAGGCGCAGCCGGAAGGCCCCTATCTGCTGGGCGGCTACTCCATGGGCTGCATGGTGGCCTACGAGATGGCGCGCCGGCTCACGGCGGCCGGGCAGGCGGTCGGCTTCCTGGGCATGCTGGGCGGCGAGCTGGGGGGCGGCGCCGACGGGCCGCCGATCGACCCGCGGACGATCAGCTTCGAGGCCGGCCTGGCGCGCGAGCTGGAGATCCCCATCTCGATCGACCGCCTGCGCGAGCTCGAGCCCGCGGACCGTCTGGACTACGTGGTGGAGGAGGGGCTCAGGTCCCGCACCCTGCCCGTCGGCTTCATGGTCGCCGACGCGCGCCGCTACATCGAGGTCTTCAACGCCACGTTCATCGCCTATCTGCGGTACGCGCCGCAGCCCTGGGCGGGCCGGGTCACCCTGTTCACCACGGACGACGAGTCGCCCGAGACCCTGCAGGTGTGGAACGCCCTGGCGGCCGGCGGCGTCGAGGCCGTGCCGGTGCCGGGCGATCACGTAACGATGCTGAGACACCCCCAGGTCGACGTCCTCGCGGAGAGCCTCTCGGCTCTCCTGGAGCCGCTGGACGCCGCGCCGGAGATGATTTTCGAAGGCGAGATCGCAGAAAGGTCGAAACCATGAGCATCGCAGAGATCCTCTCCGGCCGGGCGGAGGAGTTCGCCCTCCCCGGAGATTTCCGTACGGTGGGCGAGCCGGCCCTCCTGGTCACCAACGAGACCACCCCCGCGGACTTCTTCACGGACGTCCGGAGCGCCTTCGCGCCCGACGGCTACGTCTACGGCCCCGGGTGCGGCAACATCCTGGCCATGGTCGAGGCCTTCCCGGGCACACCCCGCGGCCTCGTCCTGGTCGACGTCGACCCGGCCGTCGTCTGGGCCGGCAAGATCGTGGTCGCCGGCCTCTCCCGCCACGACACGGCCGAGGGCTTCGTCGGCGAGGTCTTCTGCGGCGGCCCCGAGGCCCTGGAGCGAATCCAGGAGGAGGTGCTGGCGGCCGAGGCCTCCGCCGTCCTGGTGCGCCAGATGCGCAGCCAGCGGGAGCGGCTCCGCAAGAGCTTCGCCGTGCTGACGGCGGGCTTCTCCCTCGGTCCCGCCGACGCCGGCCGGCTGCTCGCCGAGTGGGCCTCCTACTACCCGCCCCAGGGCACCATCGTGCCCGTGCGCACGTTCGTGGCCCGCAACTACGCCAAGCTGCGCGACCTCGCCCGCCGGGGGGACATCGCCGTGCTGCCGGGCTCGATCTTCGATCCGCGGCTGATCGCGGCCGTCGCCGCCCTGCCGGGCTTCGCGGGCGCCAGGAACCTGCTCTACCTGTCGAACGTCACCGATCACGTGCTGCGCCGCGCCCTGCTGGCCCACGCCCGGTCGAAGCTGCGCCTGCACGCCGGCGGCGACGGGGCGGGGCGGGAGCTGCGCTCCACGGAGGAGTTCCTCGACTTCCTGAACGGCGAGCAGGTCGGCCAGCTCCGCGCCCTGACGGATGCCGGGCGGGAGACCGTCTTCGTCGAGTCGAGCACGCTGGGCGGGCTCGTCCTGACCTCGCACACCGATTTCCCCGTCTACGCCGCGGGGGACTTCAACCTCGACTTCAACCTCGACCGCCTGATCGTCCACTTCTTCGAGGCCCTCACCGGCTGGTCGCGCCAGGGGAAAGGGGAGGGGCCGGCCTGGAATCGGGCCCGGCGCCTGCGCGCCCTTCTGCTCGGGCTCTACAGCGCCGCCGTGCGCGGGGCCGCGGACCGGGCGCGCGAGACCTTCGGCATCCTCGAAGCCGAGCTCGCCCACCGCGACCTCCTGGACGCCCCGGGGAGCGAGGGAGCCGACGCCGCCTTCGCGGCATTCTGGGTCGCCGAGCTGGCCCATGCCCTCCTGATGGTGCGGCGGAGCCCCGTCGCCGGCGACCTGGTCTTCGAGCTGGAGGCGATGCAGGACCGGCTGGACGCCGCCGCCGCGGGCCTCCTGGCCCGCCGGGACGAGGTCGCCGCCGTGGCCGCCGGCCGCCCCGCGCACCTCCTCCTGGCGGCTCAGGCCTTCACGCTCTCGGGCCACGCCGAGGCCGGGCGGTCCTTTCTCGCCGATGCCCTGGCGCTGCAGGCCGCCGACGGCCTCTTCGCCGAGGGCGAAGCAGCGGGAGCGGCCGTCCACGCCGAGGCGCTCCTCCGCCTGGTCCTCGGCTCGCTCCACACGCCGGACGAGGCGCTTGGCCGCGCCCTCACCGGGGCCACGGTCCGCATGCTGCGCTTCATCCGCCCCAACGGCGAGCTGGAGTTGGGCGCGGCGCCCGCCGGCGGCGGCTATGCCGCCTACCTGGGCGATCCGGAGACCGTCTCCGAGAACGTGCGCCTCGGCCTGCTCCTCTACGGCGTCAGCGCCCAGGAGGGCTCGCCGATCGAGGCCGCCCTGCAGGTCGACTACCAGCTCCGCCACCGCAACGCCGCCGCGACCCCCGACGCCGACGTCCTGATGGGCGACCTGGGGTAGGCATGCTCCGTCTCCGGCGGTCGGGCCTCGCCGCCTTCGCGGTGGTCGCGGCAGGTCAGACGCTCACCATGCTGGGAGCGCGCCTGACCAGCTTCGCCATGGGGGTCTGGGTCTACAAGGAGACGGGGTCGGTGACCCAGTTCGCGCTGGTCTCCTTCTTCGCCCTGGTGCCGGGCATCCTGTTCGGCGCCGTGGGCGGCGCCCTCATCGACCGCTGGGACCGCCGCTGGGCGGTCATCCTCAGCGACACCGGCGCCGCCCTGGGGGCGCTGGCGCTGGCGATCCTCTTCTGGACCGGCAAGGCCGGCTTCTGGCCGATCAGCGCCGTGGTGGCGGTCACCTCGGTGTGCGCCGCCTTCCAGTTCCCCGCCCTCACGGCGCTCACCACCGAGATGGTCCCCAAGCACGATCTGGGACGGGCCAACGGCTTCCTCGAGCTCGGCGGCGCCGTCTCGACGCTGGCCGCCCCCCTGCTCGCCGGCGTGCTGATGGAGAAGATCTCCGTGCAGGCGATCATCCTGCTCGACTTCCTCACCCTGTTCCCGGCGGTCCTCACCGTGCTCCTCGTGCCGGCGCCGCTCGCCGGCAACCGTCCCGGCCTGCCGGCGGCCGAGGCCCCGAGCGGCGGCGGGGCGCTGCTGCGCGAGGCGGCGGCGGGGTGGCGGTACATCCGCCAGCGGCCCGGGCTGACCGGCATGCTCGTCCTGTTCTTCGTCGTCAACTTCGCCTTCGGCGCCATCCAGACCCTCATCACGCCGCTCGTCCTGAGCTTCGCCTCCTCGGCGGTGCTCGGCACGGTGCTGTCGACGGCCGGCCTGGGGATGCTGCTCGGCGGCGGCGCCGTGACCGTGTGGGGCAATCCGCGCCGGCGGATTGCGGCGATCCTGGTGATGATGGTGATCCAGGGCTCGATGCTCCTGCTCAGCGGGCTGCGGCCGAACGCCGTCCTCATCGCCGCCGCCGCCTTCATCTTCATCGCCGCCCAGCCGGTGACCAACACTTGCAGTCAGGCGATCTGGCAGAGCAAGATTCCCCTCGCCATCCAAGGGCGGGTGTTCTCGATCCGGCGGATGGTCGCGATGTCCGCGATCCCCCTGGCGCTCCTCGTCTCCGGCCCGCTCTCCGACCGGGTCCTCGGGCCGCTGCTCGCTCCCGGGGGAGCGCTGGCCGGCACCGTCGGCCGGGTGATCGGCACCGGTCCCGGGCGCGGCATCGCGCTGCTGTTCATGATCCTGGGCTGCCTGATGCTGGCGGCCGCGGCCGTGGGGGCTCGCTACGAGCCGCTGCGCCGGGTCGAGGACGACCTGCCGGACGCGATTCCGGACACCCTCCCGGACGACCTCGGGGCGGGGCTGGCGGGCGCGGCCGCCGAATGAAGGCCGCCGAAGGAAGATTGCCGAATGAAGGCAAAGGAGATTTGATGACTCGCAACGTTCGACAGCTCGGAGCTCTCGCGGCGGCGCTGCTGCTGACCGGCACGTCCTTCCTCGGCGCGCAGGTGCAGGCGGGCGCCTACAAGAAGCTCACCAACATCTCCTCGTCGGAGTCGAACTGGTCGCCGGACGGCAAGAAGATCGCCTTCTACTCCGACCGCACCGGCGACTACGAGATCTACGTCATGAATCCCGACGGCACCGGCGTCGTCCAGCTCACGAAGACCCCGGGGACCGACGACATGCCCGCCTGGTCGCCGGACGGCAAGAGGATCGCCTTCATCTCCGACCGCACCGGCGACAACGAGGTCTACCTCATGAACGCCGACGGCTCGAACGTCAAGCGGCTCACCGAGCACCCGGGCGACGACATCCACCCCAAGTGGTCGCCGGACGGCCAGCGCCTCCTGTTCAACTCGAGCCGCGAGAGCAAGGACCTCAAGGATCCCGACACCTACGAGGTCTACTCCATGAAGGCCGACGGCACCGGCGTTCAGCGGATCACCCGCGAGGGCGGCGTCAACACCTACGCCTCCTGGTCGCCGGACGGCAAGAAGATCGCCCTCCGGAAGGTGGTCGGCGGCAGCAACTCGGAGATCTTCGTCATGAACGCCGACGGCAGCGCGCCCGTGAACCTCACGAAGAGCTCCGCCTTCGACGGCTGGCCCTCGTGGTCTCCCGACGGCCGCCGCGTCGTCTTCGCCTCGGACCTGTCGGTCCCCGGGGAGCAGTACAAGATCTGCGTGGTGAACGCCGACGGCACCGGCCTCCAGAAGCTGGTCGACAGGGAAGGGCGGCTCACGGTCCCCGCCTGGTCGCCGGACGGCTCCAGGATCGCCTTCACCCGTTCCCTCGACGGCAGCCGGGACATCTTCGTCGTCGAAGTGAAGTAGCCGGGCCCCGGGAGGCACCATGAAGAACGTCCTCGCCACCCTCTGCCTGGCCCTGCTCCTGACGCCCGCCGCCGGCGCCGCCAATGCCGACACCGCCGCGGAAGCGCGCCACGTCGTCCTGATCTCCGTCGACGGCATGGGGAGCGACCTGCTCCTCCACGCCGACGAGCTGGGCCTGAAGATCCCCCACATGCGCCGCCTGATGCGCGAGGGCACTCTCGCCGAGGGCGCCCTCAGCACGGTGCCGAGCGTCACCTTCACGGCCCACACCACGATCATCACGGGGGTCGATCCCGTCCGCCACGGCGTCGTCAACAACACCATCTTCGACCCCGGCTCCGTCAAGGGCGCCGGCCTCTTCATCTTCGCGGAGGACGTCACCGCCCGCACCCTCTTCGACGCGGCGACCGCCAAGGGGCTCGACGGCGCCGCCGTCTGGTGGCCGGTGACCGGCGGCGCCCCCATCGGCTTCAACCTCCCCGACATCTCGGCCAGCAACCTGAAGGAGGCCCGCACGCTCCTCCACCTCTCCTCGCCCGCCGTGCGCGAGGTCATCGGGACCCCCGATTCGCTGCTCGGCATCGGCGGCGAGAACGACGTGCAGGACGGCCTGAGGACCAAGGTGGCCATCGCCGCCCTGGACCGCAAGCCCCACCTGCTCGCCGTCCACTTCACCGAGCTCGACGGCGCCGAGCATTTCCACGGGCCCCGCAGCAAGGAGGCCCTGGAGGTGCTGGAGAAGACCGACGGCTACATCGGCGAGATCCTGAACGCCGTCGAGAAGGCGGGGCTCCAGGGGTCGACCACCGTGGTGGTGACCTCGGATCACGGCTTCCAGCCGGTCGAGAAGGCGGTGCGGATCGGCTCCCTGTTCGCCAACCTGGGGCTGATCGAGATGAAGGACGGGCGCCTGGTCTCCTGGCGGGCCTTCCCCTGGAGCGCCGGCGGCTCGCTCGCTGTCTACCTCGCCCCCGGCGCGCCCGACGGCACCACCGCCCTGGTCGACCAGGTCCTCGGGATCCTCACGTCGCGGCCCGACTACGGTGTTCACAAGGTCTACCGGGGAGCGGAGATGGAGAAGCTGCGCGGCTATCCGGGCGCCTACGCCATCCTCGACGCGGCTTCCGGCTTCACCTTTTCGAGCCGCCTCGAAGGCCCCCTGCTCGAGCCCACCGACGAGCGGGGAGACCACGGCCAGATGCCCGGCCGCCCCGGCCTCGCGGCCTCCCTGATCGTCCAAGGGCCTGGAATCAAGAAAGGCCACCGGATCGGCACCGTCCGCCTCCACGACATCGCCCCCACCCTTGCCCGCATCCTCGGCCTCGACCTCGGCCAGGTCGACGGGCGGGTCCTCGACGAGATCTTCCGGTGAAGGGGAACCGAATTGGGGCGATGCGCCGCGTCAAGGGCGACCTCTACGAGCTGCGGGAGACGCCCTCCGATCCCCGCCTGTGGAACCCGGACCTGGCCCCCACCCGAGTCGAGCAGCGGACCTGGACCACCTACAACATGGCTTCGCTGTGGGTCGGCCTGTCGGTCTGCATCCCCACCTACATGCTGGCGGCGGGGCTGATCCAGGGCGGCATGAGCTGGTGGCAGGCCATGCTCACCATCCTGCTGGGCAACCTCATCGTGCTGGTGCCCATGGTGCTCATCGCCCATCCGGGCACCCGCTTCGGGATCCCCTTCCCGGTGCTCGCCCGCGCCTCCTTCGGCACCCGCGGCGCCAACGTGCCGGCGATCCTCCGCGGGCTGGTCGCCTGCGGCTGGTTCGGCATCCAGACCTGGATCGGCGGCCAGGCCATCCATACCATGCTGCGGACGGCCTTCCCCGCCTGGGAGCGGGTGCCGGGCGCCATCTGGATCGCGTTCTTCGCCTTCTGGCTGATGAACATGTACATCGTCGTCCGCGGCAGCAACGCCATCAAGCGGCTGGAGTCCTGGGCCGCGCCGTTCCTGATCGCGGCCGGCCTGGCTCTCCTCGTCTGGGCCGCCCGGCGGGCCGGCGGGCTGGGGCCGATGCTGGCGCAGCCGAGCCGGTTCGAGACCACCGGGGAATTCCTCGCCTTCTTCGTGCCGTCGCTCACCGCCATGGTGGGCTTCTGGGCGACGCTGGCCCTCAACATCCCCGACCTGTCGCGCTACGCCGAGAGCCAGAGGGCCCAGGTCCGTGGGCAGCTCTACGGCCTGCCGACCACGATGACCCTCTTCTCCTTCATCGGCGTCGCCGTGACCTCGGCTTCGGTGATCATCTTCGGCGAGGCGATCTGGGACCCGGTGGTCCTCCTCTCCCGGCTGGGCCATCCCCTGGTCATCCTGATCTCGCTCTTCGCTCTGCTGATCGCGACGCTCACCACCAACGTCGCCGCCAACGTGGTGGGTCCGGCCAACGACTTCGCCAACCTCTGGCCGGCGCGCATCAACTTCGCCATCGGCGGCCTGCTCACGGGCATCCTCGGCATCGTCATCATGCCCTGGCGTCTGCTGTCCGACTACGGCACCTACATCTTCGGCTGGCTGGTGGGCTACTCGAGCTTCCTGGGCCCCATCGCCGGGATCTTCATCGCCGACTACTGGCTGATCCGCAAAGCGCGCCTCTCCCTGGCCGACCTCTACAAGTCCGACGGCATCTACGGCCGCTGGAACCCGAAGGCGCTCGTCTCGCTGGCCGCCGGGGTCGCCCTGGCCCTGATCGGCCTGGTCGTGCCGGCGCTGCGAGTCCTCTACGACTACGCCTGGTTCGTGGGCTTCGGGGTGGCCTTCGCGCTGTACTGGCTGCTGATGCGGGGGACGCCGGTGGTGGATTTGGATGGGGTCGAGGCTTCGTAGGCGGCTGTCCTGCTTCAATGTTGGTGGTACAGGGGCAGGTAGGGCGGGATTGCACCGCCCCACCCAATTAGGTCAGCAGAGGTTGGTGCCGCAGGTCGCCCCGCAAGTCCCACAGGTGGCAAGGCCGCTAAACGTGCAGGCCTTGGGCCCAGTGACCCCTCCCGCGACCTGCTCCAAGTTGTGCTCGAGACCGACCAGCGTCTCCCGGTTGAGCATCAGCTTCTTCTTTACTGATTTCTTCATGAGATCTCCCTGAAAGTGCCAAGGACTCGCCCCCGGCCTGCGCATTCTAGCTCCATCCTCGAGTGGTCCCCGCAGGTTGATTGTACAGGGTAGCTGATAGCGCGGCACCGGGAGAACAATCCAGCCACTGCAGGCGAGCCGTGAACGGACGGCGCGGGACTTGCGCTTATGCCCAATCCAACCGCCGCTTCAAGGCGTTACAGTGTGAGATCGGCAAGAAATTATCATGCTGCAAACGCCCAACTACGATTCCCGGCGCAATCCCCAGCTCAGCCGCGAATTTATTGATTCGCTCATGGCTGATATGGCCCGGCTTGCTGAGGAACGCCGTTAGGCGGTCAGGAGGTATAAGGAAATCGGCGGCCGCTTGGTTAGCCTCGGCCTCGCACCTGTCCTCACCATCCAGACCCTCTATGAACACTTCCTTTTTTCCGTGCAGCAAAATGTGCGCAGCCTCATGAAAAAACGTAAACCAAAGGTGGTCGTCTGTTTTGTAGCGTAAACTCAACATGAGGACCGGCCGCGAATGCCCCATGGTCCAAAACGTTGCTCCGCTCGCGCCGCTGCCGGGCAGGTCTCTGATGAATACAACCACAACGCCGCACCTTCCGCACACTTCTTCTAACACAGGTTGGAATTGAGACGGTGGCAACAATGTAAGCCTGCGGATGTCATGCAAAACCGAGAGGAATGCATTAGCATTGTACTCAGCACACGTTGCCCGCTCGCCGGCCAACTGACCACAGCGTAGCCATGCTGACAACGCGTACTCGTTGCTCTTCTTGGATCTGCGAAAGGCGAAGCCGCTTAACGCCGTGTCTTTCCATACGGATTGCCACTGGGCGGGTGATGCCAACCCGAAGAATTTAAGCAATGCGTAGAGATATCCCATCTTATCCGGACAAGTCGGTATAAGCCGCTGCTTAGCCATCTCTCGAATCGGAAACTTCTCTATCCATTCTATCTCATTTTCAAAGCGCTCAATCTCACTCCTCTTGGCTAGAGATTCGCGGTAGTGAACCTCTCTGGCATTCCAGAAGCTTGCAGGAATACCGAGCACTCGCTCCAGTTGCAACGCGGTTTCAGGAGTAATCGCCGCCTTACCTTTGATTATCTCGTTTACGGTTTTCCGGGGTCGACCTGTACGCTCTGCCAGTTCGGCCTGAGTTAACCCGCGCTCCTCAAGAACCTCCAATAGCGTGTCCCCAGGAGGCGAGACCTCGGTTGGGTGGTACTGATTTTTTGTCATTAGTGGTAGTCCCCAATGAGTAGCACGCGAATAATGGTGACGCGGTTCCAGTCCAGTGAGCCGTTGCCATCGAGAGGATACGGTTCATCGGCGGGCTCAAAGATGAGTCGATAGGGGCCATCGAGATCAATTGCGAGTTGGCCCTTTCGGTCCTCCTTCAACTCATGGCATCGGCCCGGGAGCGTTCTCATCACGGCCAGCGTCGCAGCCGCTCGCAATTCATCTAAGCGGCGCCCCAAGCGACGAGCCCGTTCGTCACCGTGCCGCCTCCGCCGAGCCTGTGCGTCACAGCACTCTTTTTCAAGCTTACTGTTGCAGAACAGAATGTCCACATCGGTGCCCTCCCACCCCAATTAACGCAAGGGGTTAATCGCCCAGGCCCAGCGCCAGGGTAGCACAATGGTTGAGGGTGTGCATAGAAGGGCGACGGGAGCCGGCCCGTCTGAGGAGCTTTCCAAGTGGAGGGATGGCTGAAGGTCGCGAGCTTCACCGTCAGGGCTATGGAGCGGCAATCCCTCCGGTGGAACGGCAAAGCCTGAACCAGCGGATGTCACCTCGCCGGATCATGGAAGCTCGGGATCTCCGTCATCCTCGATCGGCCCCTGGGAACCTCTCTCCATCCACTCCTGCCAGAGCTTGGCCTGGACGCTGCCGATGATCTCATCGCACGTGACCTCCGGCTCGACCAGATGATCGTCGACCCCCGGGAAGGAGTCGCGGCCCGGCAGGCGCAGAGAGGACGCCGAGCCCGAATTGGGCACTTTGAAGCGGTAGATCGGGCGAATTTCGTCCATTGCCGACATCTTAACAGAGAACTTGGTCGCCGGGATGCGGAGCTCGCAGACCAGAACCGCCCGTTCGCCCTGAAGGTCAGCGTGCCTGCCCCGAAGGTCGGACCGGCCGCCCCGCACGCCGGGTTCTTGACCTGCGGGGCCGCGTGCTCGATCTGCGGGGCCGCCGGATTGCCCCGGGGGGCGGCGGAGTCGACCCGCGGATGAGGTCGTCGACCTGGGGGGCAGCGGTCTCATTCTGAAGGTCAGACCTCTCGCCCCGCGGGTCAGTGGGTCCGCCCCGCAGGTCGGGCAGGACACGCCGCAGGTCGAACCGGCCACGCGGCACACCCACGGCCTACTGGGAAGGTCGGGCGGGGCCCTACGCGGGGCCGCCGGCTTCAGACCTCGTGGAGCTCGATGCCGGCCGGATGGTCCGGCTTCACTCCGATTCGCACGATCCGGACCCGCAGATGATCCGGCAGCGCCGGCGGCTCGTCGAGGTCGCGCCAGGCCGCGAACCAGCGGCCGGCGAGGTATACGACCTGGAGCCCCGACTGATCCGCGGTGGGGCTCCTCTCCGGTGAAGCGAATTGGATCTCGGCGATCCGGTCGTACAGATGCCGGCGGTTGGCCTCGCTGAACCGGGTGAGGTCGAACGACTCGGAACCTTCAAGCATCGGAGCCTCCGGATGTAGCTTCCAAGAGTCAAAGTTCTCGACGGTGAGAACATTGGGCTCCTGGTTGTACCATCAGAGTATCTTAGAGTCAATACGACTCATCGTGAGTCACTTGATCGGAAGTCGACCCAAGGTTAGACTTCTTGACGTGAAAGCCAAAGCAGAGGAGCCCAAGCTGGTCCAGGAGGAGGTCCGGCGGTTGATGGAGCTCGTCCGCTTCCTGGCGCGAACCCTGGGGTTCAACAATTCTTCGCTGGCGCGCCGCGCTCAGGTCCCTCTCGCCAGCCTGGTGCGGTACTTCAAGGGCGAGGGCGAGCCCAAGATCGAGTTCCTCCTGGCTCTGGTGCGGGCGATGGGCCTCGAGGTGCGGGAGTTCTTCGAGCTGGCCTATCCCGAGCCGGAGGGTCCCAGCGCCGCCCGCTTGAAGGTCGAAAGGATCCTGAAGCAGGTCCAACCTGGAAAGCTGCTGGAGCCGCCAGCGCCGCCGCCGAAACCGGAGCCCAAGCCGGAGGTCGCTCCTCTCCAGCGCGAAGACATCGAGAAGATGTTGGATCAGCTCCGCAAGGATGTGCGGGAGCTCATTGAAGAGCGAGAGACGAAGACGGGCGCGTCAAGGCGGCCCCGGAAGGAAAACGGCGAGAGCTGAGCGCGGATCACCTCAACAGCCGCGGTCGGATTTGAAGCTCCTTGCGCCAGAGGAAGGCAATAGTGGTCTCGATCAGCTCGGCCGTCACCTCGTGGCGCTGGAATGCGTCCTCAAGAAAAATGAGGGCCCCCAGATATTCGCGATAGATCGCCAGAGACAAAAAGGTCTCCCGCGCGGCGATCACTTCCCTCTTGGCTTCTTCGACTTTGCTCTGACGCATGAGGACCGTCGCGAGCTCCAGGCAAATCAAGGCCGAGGCAAAGCTGAGGCCCCTCTCCTCGAAACCTTCCTTCACCTCTCGGAAAGCGATTTCAGCGCTCACCCATTCGCCCAGGCCGTAACTGATCCGAGCCTCGATCCCACGAAATTTCAAAGCGTTGACTCGATCCTGGTACAAGAGGTGCTGCCGATTTTCGAAGAGCGCCCTCTTCGCCGGAATGTACAGCTCCAGGTCGACCAGGAAGAGGAGATGATTATGAATTGCGAGCATGAGTAGAGCTGGATCCCGTTGCCGATCGATCAGCTCGAGCCCCTCCTCGTTGACGTGGATTGCTTCCTCGGCTTTACCGCTGTAGGAGGAATAGAGCGCCTGGACAATCAAGGCACGACCGGCGAGGTGAAGCTCACCGAGATCTCGATAAAGTCCAGAGAGGCTTGCAAGCCGTCGGAGGGCGAGGGGGAACTCTCGCCAGGTACCCAAGAGAGAGGCTTCGAGGTCGAAGAGCCGCGCCTTGAGATAAGGATCGCCCGTGCCCTGCTGGAGCAGGGAGTAAGCCTGGCCAAAGGTCTTCTGCGCTGAGTGCAAGCGGTCCGCAGCCCGGTAGGCATTGGCCAACTCGCCCCAGGCTCGCACTTGGAGATCGAAAATCCGCCTCTTCCCGTATCCCCGAGGATCAAAGCCTTGGGCCATCTCCGTGGCTACCTCGGCGAGCCGGACCATCTCTTCCGGATCAGCAAAGCGCACAGCCCAGCTTCGTGCGAGGAGAGCCTCATAGACACCGAGCCCGTTTAAGGGCATGTCTCCGAGAAAGAGGGATCGCGGGCCTCCACCAGTGGAGAGTAGAGCGCGTGCGCGCCGATACTTGGCACGCTCGCGAAGCGAAAGGCGCTGCAGAGATCGAGCCTGAAGAGGCACGTCGAGCAGGATCTCGGGCTCAATCTCCATGGCAGAATGACGAGCCCTCCTGCCGTCTGCGGTCGTCGCGGCGAGTTCGCCTCTTGCGACGTGCTTACGCTCCTTCAATGGCGCCTCCTGATTGGGGCCCGCATTTTCGCACGAAGTGTGCGGTACGTGTACTCCCTGCGACAATGAAGCTTGAAGGATGAAGCCGAGACGGCTGGCCTGCGCCTACCGCCCCGCATCCTCTGCATATTCAGCCGTTTGGGTCGATCCCGTGGCCTAGGCCGCTCGGGTCGATCCCGTTACCCTCATTGGTCGGTGCCGGCTGTACGCCGCCATTCGGGTCTATCCCAAGACCCTGTTTCTGCCCACTATCACTCCCGGGCCACAGCGCAACGATCCCCCGTTGCCAGAGACTCGTGAGCCACTCCCAGGCGTTACCGGGCACGCGGCCGTGAGGGGCCGCCGCCTGGGCGGGGAGCGCCAGCATGGCCGCGAGGATGCCCACCGTCGTGATGCGAGAGAGCTTGCGCCTGTTCATACCATCTTCTCCTCCCCCGCGGATCGAAGTCCAGACCCTTGTGGCCCGGCAGCCCGCGGGCGGCATCACCTTCAGTTGCCGAAGCCCACAGTGTGCCAGGGCCGCATGAATCTTCGTGCCGGCCGCGCCAAGGTCAGGGACAGAAAAGATTCGCGACACGCCTTGCCGCAAGATTCAAGCTTCTCACGTAACGTCAGGCAAGTAAAACATATCCGGCTCGCGAAAGTCATCCAAAATCTTGAATTTACCCCTAGACAGGGTCGTTCGGCTCAGCGTAGAGTGAGTCGAAGTTGACGTGTTTGACTCAGTTCGTATCACTACGATTCAAATGGAGTACGGGTCGTATAGCCCAAGGAGTGTGCCGTGAACAAGCTTTGCCGATCTGCTGGTCCGCTCACTGGGATGACTCTCCGAATCACCCTTCCGGTGCCAATCAGGGCCCGGATTCTTGAAAGGAAGTTGAATGGAAACGATGCAAGCAGTCATGACGCAGATCCGGATCGAGCTCAAGTCGGAACGGGTTCAGGAGACTCTCGCCGCGGACGACACGGCGGCGAGCTTCGTCCTCGATCTGGCGATCGCTCAGCAGCAGCATCCGGTGACGATCGAGCTCGCCGAGCCGAAGGTCACCATCACCCTGTACGGATACTCGGCGGAGGCCGGGTAGGAAAAGGAGAAAGAGCCATGTCCAGCATCAATTCGCATGCCGACGTCGTCACTGACTGGGAAGGGTTGCTCGAAGCGGGGGACAGGAGCCCCGAGCTGCAGGTGAGCATCGAGGGGGAGCGTCAGTCCCTGAGGCTGTCGCTGACGGAGGTTCAGAGCCTCAAGGCTCGCCAGGCGGAGCTCAAGGCCCTGGGCCAGGAGGTCACGCAGCAGCTCAAGGCGGCCGTGTCACGGGGGAAGGAGGTGGCGATGCGGTTCCGGTCGGTGGTGAGAGGGAAGATCGGGCCGAAGAACGAGCGCCTCGTCCACTTCGGGGTGGCTCCCCTCCGCCGCCGGCCGCGCAAGCCGACGCAGTTGAAGAAGCCGGACGGGGAGACCCCTGGAACCAGTCCGGGTGCCTCGGCCTCCCCGCCCGCCAAACCCGTCGTCTAGTCCCTTGATCCCTTGAATCCCCGGGGGGGCGTGTTGCGAGCACGTCCCCCCCTGTTTTCGTGATCAAGAACCGTGATCAGAGATCCCGTGATCCGAGAACCACGATATCCAGAAACCAGACCGACACCAGGAGAATACCATGCCGAAATTTACCCAGACGGAAGAGCCCAAACGCTGGACGAGCCTGGCGGACGAGGTGCGGGCGAACGAGGCCGAGCTCGCCGGCGCCACACCGCTTCGGGAGGCCGTGGAAAGGGCCCGCGACCGGGTTCTGGCCTTCCGGTGCCTGCGGGATGGCTTGCGGGCCTCCTCCCGAGATGCGACTCAAAGTCTGAACGCCGCTCTCGCCGAAGGGCGGGATGCGGAGAGCCGCCTCCGCAGCTACGTCAAGGGCGTGCTCGGGCCCCGGTCCGAGAAGCTCGCCCGCTATGGGATCAAGCCCCTGGGCCGCCGCCGCCGGTGCCGCAGGGTTGCCGTTTAACTGAAGGAAAAGACCACAGCAAGGACCTCAAGGACTGCAAGGACGCCAAGGACAGCAAGGAGACAGTCTATCTTTGTTCTTGGGTCCTTGTTGTCCTTGCAGTCCTTGAGGTCCTTTTTGGTTTTGTTCCTCAGGCGCGCGCCTTGGCCTCCTCGGCGATCTCCCACAGCCGGCTCGGCTTCAGGGGGATCTCGAGGATCTCGAGGCCGGGGATGGCCAAGGCGTTCTCCACGGCCTGGGCGAAGAGGGCGCCGACGGGAATGGCTCCCGCTTCGCCCGCTCCCTTGGTGCCGAGCGCGTTGAGGGGCGAGGCCGTCTCCTCGTGGCCGACCTCGACCCGCGGCACGTCGAGAGCGGTGGGGAGGAGGAAGTCCATGAAGGAGGCGTTCAGGAGCTGGCCGTTGTCGTCGTAGACGAGCTGCTCGTAGAAGGCGTTGCCGATCCCCTGGGCCACGCCGCCGTGCACCTGACCGTCCACCAGCATGGGGTTGAGCACCACGCCGCAGTCGTGGACCACGACGTACTTCTTGATCTCGACCTGCAGAGTCTCGGGGTCGACCTCGACGATGCAGGCATGGCAGCCGCTCGCGGTGGCGCCGCGGTGGGGGCCGAAGTAGCGGGTGGCTTCGAGGCCCGGCTCGGTGCCCGGCTTGACGGCGCCCCGCATGGGGTTGGCCACCCGCGCCAGCTCGCCGAGGCGGATGAACCGCTCCGGGTTGTCGATCACCCGCGCCATCCCCTCCGCCAGCTCGACCTGGTCTTCGGCCACCCCTAAGTGCTCGGCGGCCAGCCGGATCGCTTTCTCGCGAACCGCTTTCGCCGCCTCGTGGGTGGCGTTGCCGGCCACCACGGCGCCGCGGCTGGCGAAGGTGCCGGTGCCCCAGTGGAACTGGTCGCTGTCGCCGGTGACCACGTCGACGTCGTCGACCTTCACCCCGAGCTGCTGGGCGGCGACCTGGGCGAGGACGGTGAAGTGCCCCTGGCCCTGCGTGCCGATGCCGGTGACCACCGTCACCTTGCCGCTCGCCTGCACCTGCACGCGGGCGCCTTCGAACGGCCCGATCCCCGTGCCCTCGACGTAGGCGACGACGCCGATCCCCACCGACCGGCCCTCGGCCCGCAGGCGCGGCTGCTCCTCGCGGACGAACTTCTCGTAGCCGATCATGTCGAGGGTCTTGTCGAGCACCGGCGCGTAGTTGCCGCTGTCGTAGTAGAGGGGAGAGAAGTCCTGGTAGATGATCACGTGGTCGTGCGGGAACTCGTCGGGCGTCAGGAAGTTGCGCCGGCGCAGCTCGACGCCGTCGAGCCCCAGCTCGCGGGCCGCGAGGTCCATCAGCCGCTCGATCACGAAGACGCCGTGCTGGCGGCCGGCGCCGCGGTAGGGGGTAACGATGGTCTTGTTGGTGAAGACGGCCCGGAACTCGCTCTGGTAGGCGGGCACCCGGTAGGGGCCCATCAGCGTGCACTGGCTGTTGAGCGCCACGGTGAGGCCGTAGGGGTCGTAGGCGCCGGAGTCGTGGAGGAAGGAGTCCTTGACGCCCAGGATGCGGCCGTCGCGCGTCAGGGCGATCTCGGCGTCGTGGATCTGGCCGCGCTCCTGGGTGGTGGCGGTGAAGTTCTCGGAGCGGTCCTCGATCCACTTGACGGGCAGCTCGAGCTGGAGGGCGAGCCAGGGGATCAGCACCTCTTCCGGATAGAACATCATGATCTTGGGGCCGAAGCCGCCGCCGATGAACGGCGTCACCAGCCGCACCTGGTGCTCGGAGAGGCCGAGCATGGCCGCGAGGCCGTTGCGCACGGGGATCGGCGCCTGGGTGGTGTCCCACACCGTCAGCCGCTGGGACCGCGCGTCCCACTGGGCCACGACGCCCCGGTTCTCGATCGCCGCCGCCGCTCCGCGGTCGTAGTGGAAGCGCCGGCGGATCACCACGTCGGCGGCCGCCTTCGCGGCCTCGTAGTCCCCCTTCTTCTGGGGCACGTAGGCGGCCATGTTCGAGCCCACGTCCTCGTGCACCAGGGAGGCTCCGGGCTCCAGGGCCTTCTCGAGGTCGACGACGGCCGGCAGCGGCTCGTAGTCGACCTCGATGTCCACCAGCGCGTCCTCCGCGACGTAGCGGGACGTGGCCACCACCAGGACGATCGGCTCGCCCAGGTGGCGCACCTTGCCCTTGGCGAGCGGCACCTGCGTGCGCTCGTGGAAGACCATGCCCTCGACCGGCGGCGGCGGCACCAGGAGCGGCCCGTGCTGCCAGTAATCCCCGAGGTCCTCCGCCGTGTAGACGGCGATCACCCCTTCGTGCTGCCGCGCCCGCGAGACGTCGATCCGTTCCAGGCGCGCGTGGGCGTGCGGGCTCCTCAGGAAGGCCACGTGGGCCATCTCCGGCAGCTCGATGTCGTCGATGAACAGCGCCCGCCCGGTGAGCAGGCGCGGGTCTTCGTTGCGCTTGGTCCGCGTGCCGATATGCGTAGTCATGGCAGGTTCTCCAAGGCTCACTCTACAGCGCGAAGTCCAGCGTATACACATACCGGCCCCGCTGCACCGACAGCAGCACGCCGCCGCGGTCGAGGCCGCGCAGGACCTCGCGGCCCAGGGCCTCGGACGAGTCGGTCCTCTGGCCGTTGGCGCCGAGGATGACGTCGCCCGAGCGGAGCCCCCGGCGGTCGGCCGGCGAGCCGGACGTGACGCTGCGGATGGCGAGGCCGCTGCGCGCCGCGTCGACGGCCAGCCCGAGGTCCCGCTGCAGAACCTGGAGGCCCAGGCCCTGGGGCGGCCGGACCCCCCGCAGGCCGACCTTCAGGGTGCGCTCGCCACGGCGCACCTCCAGCTCGACCGGGCTGCCCGCAGCCGCCGTGTAGAGGGCGGTCGTGACGTCCTCGCGGCTGGCGACCGGATGGCCGGCGGCGGCGACGATGACGTCCTTCTCCTGGAGGCCGGCCTGGGCGGCGGGAGAGTCCGGAAAGACCTTGAACACCAGGGCGCCGCGCCGCGCCGTGATGCCGTTGCGCCGCGCCAGCTCGGGATCCACGCTCAGCAGCCGGGCCCCCGTCCACAGCGGCTGCAGCTCGCCGAAGCGCAGCAGGTCGTCGATGACGCGGCGGGCGCGGTCGGCCGGGATAGCGAAGCCGATGCCGGTGGCGCCCTGGATGATGGCGGTGTTGATGCCGATGACGTCGCCGCCGATGTTGACCAGCGGCCCGCCGGAGTTGCCGGGGTTGATCGAGGCGTCGATCTGCAGGAAGTCGGTGAACAGCCGCTCCCCGCGCTCCGAGGGCACCGTGCGGCCCTGCGCCGAGAGCACTCCCGTGGTCACCGTGTTCGACAGGCCGAAGGGGTTGCCGATGGCGAGCACCGACTCGCCCGTCATCAGGTCGGCGCTCTTGCCCAGGGGGACGGCCGGCAGGTTGCTGGCCTTCACCTTGAGCACGGCGATGTCGGCGTCGCGGTCCGAGCCGAGCACGTCGGCCTCGAGCTCGCGGCCGTCGAGCAGGGTGACGGTGATGCGGGAGGCCCCTTCGATGACGTGGGCGTTGGTCACCACGATGCCGTTGCGGTCGATGATGAAGCCCGAGCCGAGCGACTGGGACGGGCGCTCCGAGCCCAGGCCGAACATGCCGAAGAAGGGGTCGACCTCGCGTACGGTGGACTCGGCGGAGATGTTGACCACCGCGGGCGCGACCTTCTCGACCACGGCCACCACCGGGGTGCGGCGGGCGGCCTGGGGCGTCTGCGCCAGGCCGGCGCCGGGCAAGAGAACGAGCAGGAACAGGCAGGAAAGCTCAACAGGTCGTCTCATGGCCGTAGGGTAGTATGGGAATCCCCACCAGGGGAATCGCCGTTTTGTCTCTTTGGACCCCCACGCGGAGTCCATCCCTGAAAGAAACGCCCTGGACTTCGCAGGGTTCCGAATCGAAAGGAGGTTCATCATCGTTTCCGTCCGAAATAGTGTCCGAAACAGACTGATGCTGTGCGGCCTGCTGGCAATATCCGCGGCATCCGCGGCCACGGTGGCCGGCGCCGCTGAGAAGGAAGCGTCCGGCGACGTCTTCCCCTTCAAGGTCCACAAGAGCACCCTGGACAACGGCCTCAAGGTCGTCGTCATCCCCTATGACAGCCCGGGGACCGTGGCCTACTACACCGTGGTGCGCACCGGCTCCCGCGACGAGGTCGAGGTGGGCCACAGCGGCTTCGCCCACTTCTTCGAGCACATGATGTTCCGCGGCACCGACAAGTACTCGGAGGACGCCTACAACGAGCTCCTCAAGCGGATGGGCGCCGACTCGAACGCCAACACGTCCGAGGACCGGACGGCCTACTACATCGTCGGCCCGGTCAGCCAGCTCGCGACCATGATGGACATGGAGTCGGACCGCTTCCAGAAGCTGAAGTACTCGGAGGACCTGTTCCGCACCGAGTCCCTGGCCGTGCTGGGCGAGTACAACAAGAGCGTCTCCAACCCCATCCAGCCGATGTTCGAGAAGACGCGGGACCTCGCCTTCACGAAGCACACCTACAAGCACACCACGATCGGCTTCCTCGAGGACGTCAAGGCCATGCCGGGCTACTACGACTACAGCCTCCAGTTCTTCAACCGGTTCTACCGGCCGGAGAACGCGACGCTGGTGATCGTGGGCGACGTCCAGCCGCAGCAGGTCTTCGAGATGGCGAAGAAGTACTACGGCGGCTGGAAGAAGGGCTATCAGACGCCGAAGGTGGAGCCCGAGCCGCCGCAGACGGAGCAGAAGAAGGCGCACATCGACTGGCCGAACCCGGTGCGCCCGCACCTCATGATGGGCTATCACGCCCCGGCATTCTCCACCACGCCGAAGGACGCGGCGACCCTGGAGCTGGTCGGCCAGCTCCTGTTCAGCGAGTCGGCCCCCCTCTACCAGGAGCTGGTGGTGGAGAAGCAGTGGGTGGACTTCATCGCCGGCGGACCGGACTTCTCCCGCGATCCCTCGCTGTTCATGATCTACGCCCGGGCCAAGTCCGAGGACCTCGTCCCCAAGGTCCAGGAGGCGATCGACCGCCACGTCAAGCAGCTCGCGGCCCAGCCCGTGGACCAGCAGCGGCTCGAGCGCATCAAGTCGTACCTGCGCTACTCCTTTGCCCTCGGGCTCGACACCCCCGGCGGCGTGGGCGCCCAGGTGGCCGAGGCGATCGCCGCCACCGGCGACGTGGACGCCATCAACCAGCGCTTCGCCCAGTTCCAGACGGTGACCCCGGCGGAGGTCCAGCGGGTCACCCGCGAGACGTTCCGTCCCCAGAACGAGACCATCGTGACCCTGTCGCACAAGGCAGCCGCCCCGGCCGCTCAGGGCTCCCAGGGAGGTGCCAAACCATGACTGACTGCCAAACGATGGACCGCAAAATTGACCGCAAAATGACCGCGGGACTCCTGCTGACCCTGCTGCTGACCGCGGCGGCCCCCGCCGCGGCCCAGACGGCAGCTCCCTTCGAGACCGTCGCCCTGCCCAGCGCCAACTCGCCGCTGGTGGCCGTCCGCCTGCAGTTCAACGCCGGCTCGATCTACGATCCGCCCGGCAAGGAGGGGCTCGCCGCCCTCACGGCGCTGATGATCGGCCAGGCCGGCACCCAGAAGCGCTCCTACACCGACCTGCTCGAGGCCCTCTATCCGATGGCGGCCTCGATCAGCACCAACACGGACCGCGAGGTGTCGCTGGTCGCCGGCCAGATCCACCGCGACAAGCTCGCCGAGTACACGGCGCTGCTCAAGGAGGCGCTCCTCCAGCCCGGCTTCTCGCCGGACGACTTCGAGCGCAACAAGGAGCAGCTCGGCGCCGCCTTGACCAACAGCCTGCGCAACAATGACGAGATGCTGGGGCTCGAGATGGTCCAGAACGAGATCTTCGCCGGCCATCCCTACGGCCACTCGTCGGCCGGCACGGTGGCGGGCCTCAAGAACGTCACCCTGGACGACGTCAAGAAGTTCTACCGCGACCACTACACCCAGGGCAGCCTGATGCTGGGCGTGGCCGGCGGCTATCCCGCCGACTACGTCGCGAGTCTGCAGAAGGACCTCGCCGCCCTGCCGAAGGGGGAGAAGGGCAGGATGAGCCTGCCGCCCGCGCCCAAGGTCTCGGGCCGCAACCTCACCCTGGTCGAGAAGCAGACCGCCTCGGTCGGCATCACCCTGGGCTATCCGCTGCCGGTCACCCGTGCCGACGCGGACTACTACCCGCTGATGGTGGCCAACAGCTACCTCGGCGAGCACCGCACCTCGCACGGCCGGCTGATGAAGCAGCTCCGCGGCAAGCGGGGCCTCAACTACGGCGACTACGCCTACATCGAGTACTACGAGGCGCCGCCGTTCACCAGCAACCCCACTCCCAACGTGCCGCGCCGGGAGCAGTACTTCTCCGTCTGGATCCGGCCGGTGGTGCCCACGGACGCCCAGTTCGCCCTCCGGGCCGCCCTCTACGAGGTGCAGCGGCTCCGCGACCAGGGGATGACGCAGGAGGAGCTCGAGCTCGCCCGCGACTTCCTCGTCAACTACTCGAAGCTCTGGGCCCAGAGCCTGGACGCCAGGCTCGGCTTCCACATGGACAGCAAGTTCTATGGCATGCCGTACTACATCGACGAGATCGACGCCCGGCTCAAGAAGCTGACGCTCGCCGAGGTCAACGCGGCGATCAAGAAGTACCTCAGCACCGAGAGCTACGAAGCCGTCTTCGTGACCGCCAACGCCCAGCAGCTCAAGGACACCCTGCAGAAGGACGATCCCAGTCCCAAGACCTACAACGCCCAGGCGGAAGCCGCCGTCCTCGAGGCCGACAAGACGATCCAGTCGCTCAAGGTCAATCCGACCAAAATCGACATCGTCCCGGTCGCCGAGGTGTTCGAGAAGTAGGGCTCGTCTCGACGAAGGGGACCCCTCAGGAGGGTCCCCTTCCCTCCGTCCCACCGAACCAGCCGTCGAACGAAACCGCATTGACCAGCCGTACCCCGGGAACGCCGGCAAGAGCATGCGGATGCCGCGTGCGGCAGGCCACCCAATGCTCGGAGGCAGCCCGGTCCCCGAACAGGTCGCGCACCGTGAGCAGCGGCTTCAAGGCCCGGGAATCGCCGAGAGCCTCCGTCCACTTGGCCTCGATCAACCTGACGCTGGCATTCTGCTCGATCAGGAAATCGACCTCGGTGCCGTGCACGTCCCGCCAGAAGAAGACCTGGGCCACGGACCCCGCCGCCGTGCGGGCCCGCAGGATCTGCCCCAGAACGAAAGTCTCCCAGACGGCTCCCGCGAGCGAGGAGGCAGCCAGCGCAGCGGGATTTTCGAGGCCGAGCAGGAAGCAGAGGAGCCCGGTGTCTCGGAAGTACAGTTTCGGCGTCTTGATCAGCCGCCGTGTGGGGTTGTTGAAGTAGGGCTCGAGCAGCACCACCTGGCTCGAAGCCTCCAGGACCGAGAGCCAGTCGCGCGCGGTGCTACCCGCGATTCCCACGTCCCGGGCCAGCTCGGTCAGGTTCAGGAGCTGGCCGCTGCGCAGAGCGCACGCTCGCAGGAAACGCTCGAAATCCCGGAGACTCCCGATCCGCAGAGTCAATCGTACGTCGCGCTCCAGGTAGGTGGCCACATAGCTCGAATAGAAGAGGCGGGACTCGATCTCCCGGTCACGCCACAGCTCCGGAAATCCGCCGCGCCACAGGATCTCCGCGGGGAGGATCGGCTCCTCGGGAAAGGCCGCCACGATCTCCGTGCTCGCCAGAGTATCCAGCTCCAATACGGCGCACCGTCCGGCCAGACTCTCGGACAGGGCATGCATCAGCGAGAACTTCTGCGACCCGGTCATGAGGAACCGTCCCCGTTCCGATCGTCTGGCATCGATCGCCAATTTGAGATGACGGAACAGCCCCGGTGCATACTGAACCTCGTCGAGGATGACCGGTTCCTGGTAGGTGCGCAGGAACTCTTCGCCGCTCTGATCGGCCTGGTAGGCCGCTGAGGGGAGATCCAGGGAAGCGAAGGAGGCCTGCGGAAACAGGTGCCGCAGCAAGGTCGTCTTACCCGTCTGCCGTCCGCCCGTGACCACCAGCGCCGGAAACTGCCGCGCCGCGGAGAGCACCTGGTCGGACAGTTGGCGGTCAATCCACATGAGACCGGGAGTTTATAGCCTGGAAAGCTGGATAATCCAGCCTGCCAGGCTACGATTATCCGGAAACGCCGTAAACCTATAGGGCTCAGGGGGCTGCGAGGCGGACGTATTTCGGCGAGGCCCCCACCTCGACTTCCGTACCGCCGGAGGCGGGCAGCTCCTCGCCATCGCGGCCCGTCACGGCCACGGCCGGCCGCGGCAGCGTGGCCCGGACGGTCTGGTCCGTGGCGCTCCAGCCGGCGACGACCTCCGTGCCGTCGAGCCGGCGGAACCGGTAGAGCCGGGCTGGGGACGGAGCGGGCAGCACGGCTTCGAGGCGGGCGCCGTCGAGCTCCCGGATCAGGGTCTTCAAGGCCAGGAAGCTCGGTCTCCGGCGCGGGTTTGCCGGATCGGCGGGATCGACCAGGCCGTAGCCCCGCGCCACCATCTGCCACCAGAACACCCTCTCCACCATCCCCGTCCCCAAAGCCAGCAGGTAATAGCGGACCAGGTAATCGGCCTGCGTCTCCTCGTCGACGGAGACGTCGCGGCCCGCCGGCGAGTGGGGCCCCTCGCGCAGAGGCCAGTTCACCTCCGTAACCCAACACCGGGCCGCGGCATTGCGGGCCGTGTCCGCGATGGCCTTGAGCAGCACGACCTTGTCGACGGTGTCCAAGCCCGCCTGCCGGTTCTCCGGGGCGCCCCGGCGGTCGACATAGAGGAGGGCCGAGACGGCGTCGAAGCGGAATTTGCCCATGCCCCGGACATTGCGGAGGTTGAGCACAGCGGCCGTGAGGTGGTACTCGAAGTCGATCACCGCGGGGCCCAGCAGCTCGACTCCCGGGTAGGGACGCAGGACCTCCTCGGCCGCGCGGACCAGGGCTACGTACTCCCCGACGTTCCAGATCCCCCACTTGCTGCGGTTGATCGCCTGCCCCACCTGGAAATGCCGGCCGTAGGGAACGAAGCGGGGAGCGATCTCCTCCAGGGCGCGGCGCCAGCGGGCGGGATCGCGGACGAGGTCGCGGTTCTGGGGCAGGGCGAAGCTCACCTCGACGCCCCGGGCATGGAGCTGGCGGGCCAGCGCCTCCTCGGCGGAGTGGTCCTCTTCCCAGGGGTGGAGACGCAGCAGCACGTGGCGGACCCCCAGCTCACCCACCAGGGCGAGGGGGGTGTCCGGCGCCTCCGGCCAGGGACGCACGGCGACGCCGATCCCCCGGAAGTCGACCGGCGAGGCATGGAGCCCCCGCTGGAGCTGCCGGTACCGCCGCCAGATGCGGGGCAGGGCTCCGGCGACGGCGGCGGCCTCCGCGGCGTGGGCTCCGGCGTCGGCCAGGCGCACCCGCGCCTTGTCGAGCCGCCCCGCGTGCTGGTGCGGCTGGTCCGAGAGGGGGTCCCAGACGATCTTGTCGCGCGCTCCGGCCCCCTCGGGCGCCTCGGGGATGTGGGCGTGCGCGCCGCGCGGCACGAGCAGCCTCTTGACCCGGTCGCGCCAGCCGCGCAGGGTCTTCTTCGAGTCGTTCTTGAACAGGAATCCCCGGTGGTAGGCGAGGTAAAGCCCGCGGCTGATCCCGGTGACCGGCCGGCCCTCCCAGTAGCTCGCGAGCAGCAGCTCCTGGTGCTCGGGCCGGAACAAGGCGAGGCGTGAGAGATCCCGGAGCCGCTCGGAGACGCTGGGCGGCCGGCCCATCCGGGTCCGGTTGAGGTCGAGGAAATAGAGCGCCGAGGGGCGGCCGCCGGCGCCGAAGCGCAGCAGGAGGTTGCCCCCCGACAGGTCGCGGTGCCAGAAGCCGGCGTCGTGCAGCCGCCGGGCGGCCCGGCCCAGCTCCTCGACGAAGGCCGGGAAATCCACCGCGGGGAACTTCGCCGCCGCCTCCCCCGCGTTGGCGGCGCGGAAGAGATAGCGCGCCTCGATCAGGTCCGGCAGGTAGCGGCAGACATAGAAAGAAGGCCCGGCCTCGTCGGCGGACTCGATCCGCATCACGGGCTCGGGGGTGAGCAGGCCGGCCGCCAGCAGCGCCCGGGCCACCCGCCAGCTCTTCTCGGCCTTGCTCCCCGCGAGGCGGCGCTTCAGCCGGCTCCGGACGCCGCCGTGGCGGAACTGCTTGACGACCACCTCGAGCGGACCCTCGACAGTCTCCAGCCGGGCGGTGTAGAGGTAGTTGCGCCCCCAGTGGAGGGTCTTGAGGGCCGTGGCGGGGTCCGTCAGGCCGCGCACCGCCGCCGGCAGGTCGGGCGGGCGCAGCCCGGGGTCCAGCTCGCCGTTCCAGCCGGGGATCGAGAAGGGCTCGGCCCCGATCTCGGCGCCGATCTCGCCCCCGATGATCAGACCTCAGACCTCCACGACGTCGAAACGCTCGTGGTGCAGCTCGGGGTCGCTCTGGAGCAGGATGTGGACCCCGAGCGAGCGCTCCAGCTCGTCGAAGATGGCCCGCTCCTCCTGCTGCAGGGCGCGGGCGATCTCGGGGTGGACGCGCAGGAGGAGCTCCGAGTTGGCCGTGCGGCCGCGCAGGTTGAGCAGCTCCTTGCGCAGGTTGAGGCAGATCGTGGCCACCGACTTGATGCGGCCGCGGCCGGAGCAGTAAGGGCACCCTTGAGTGAGCAGGCGCTCCAGGTTGGCGCGGCTGCGCTTGCGGGTGATCTCCACCAGGCCGAACTCGGAGATGTTGAGCAGCTTGGTCTTCGCCCGGTCCTTCTTGATCTCGCTCTCGAGGCTGGCGAAGACCTCCTCGCGGTGGACGGCCTCCACCATGTCGATCAGGTCGATGACGATGATGCCGCCGAGATCGCGCAGGCGGATCTGGCGCACGATCTCGGAGATCGCCTCGAGGTTGGTCTGCAGCACCGTGTCCTCGAGGTTGTTCTGGCCCACGAAGCGGCCGGTGTTGACGTCGATCGCCACCAGCGCCTCCGTGGGGTTGATGACGATGTAGCCGCCGGACTTGAGCCAGACCTTGGTCTTCAGGGCCGCCTCGATCTGCTCCTCGATGCCGAACTGCTCGAACAGCGTGGCCCGCTGGCGGAACAGCTTGACCTTGGAGACCAGGGAGGGCTGCACCTGGTCGAGGAACTCGACGATCCGCTCGTAGGTCTCCTCGCCGTCCACCCAGAGCACGTTGAAGTCCTGCCGCAGCAGGTCGCGCACCACCCGCAGGGCGAGGTCGAGGTCCTGGTGGAGCACGGTGGGCGCCGAGACCCGGCCGGCGCGCAGGCGGATCTTCTCCCACAGCCGCGACAGGTAGACGAGGTCGCTCTCGAACTCCTCCCGCCCCTTGCCCTCGCCCGCCGTGCGCACGATCAGGCCGCCGCCCGGCACCGGCAACTGGTGGAGGACGCCGAGCAGGCGCTCCCTTTCGGCCTCGTCCTCGATGCGGCGGGAGACGCCGAAATGGCGCACCGTCGGCAGCAGCACCAGGTAGCGGCCCGGCAGGGTGACGTGCGTGCTGATGCGCGCCCCCTTGTTGGGCAGCGGGTCCTTGACCACCTGGACGATGATCTCCTGGCCGGCCTTCAACAGGTCGTCGATCGACGGCGAGCCCTGCTGATGGTTGGCGAGATGGTTCTCTTCCGAGGTGCGGGCGTCGTCGAGCTCCAGATCCTCCATGGCCTCGACGTCGGAGGCCACGTCGCTGACGTAGAGGAAGGCGTCGCGCTCGAGCCCGACGTCCACGAAGGCGGCCTGCATGCCGGGCAGCACGCGGGTCACCCGGCCCTTGTAGACGTTGCCCACGAGCCCACGGTGGCGGTGCCGCTCGACGAAGATCTCCGTCAGGCGGTCATCCTCCAGGACGGCGATCCGCGTCTGATGCGGGTCGCTCTCGATGAGCATCTTGAAGCTCATGGCGGACGATAGCCTATCCGATTGCCTAGCGATTCACATACCTGCGGATATCGACCCCCAGGATGATGCCCGTGGAGATGAAGTTGATCATGGTGAACGAGCCGCCGTAGGAGAGGAACGGCAGGGGGATGCCGGTGATGGGCACGAAGCCCACCACCATGGCGCTGTTGTAGAGCACGTGGAAGCAGACGATGGAGACCAGCCCCACCACCAGCAGGATGCCGGCGCGGTCCCGCGCCCGGATGGCGATCCTCGCGGCGCTCGAGATGTAGATGCCGTAGAGCCCCAGCACCGCGGCCACCCCCAGGAAGCCCCACTCCTCGGCCAGCACGGACAGGATGAAGTCGGTGTGGCGGGCGGGGAGGAAGCGGAGCTGGCTCTGGGTGCCCTGCATGTAGCCCTTGCCCAACAGCTCGCCGGAGCCGACGGCGATCTTGCTCTGGCGGACCTGGTAGCCCGCCCCCAGCGGATCGTTCTCGGGCGCCAGGAAGGTGAGCACCCGCTGACGCTGATAGGTCTTCATGCCGAACATCCAGATGCCGGAGCCGAGGACGAGCCCGATCAGGGCCGCCGTCACCAGCAGCCGCACGCGGATGCCCGCCACCAGCAGCATGCCGGCGATGATGGGCGCGAACATGGCGGCGCCGCCCATGTCCGGCTCGATGGCGACCAGCACCATGGGCAGGGCCACGATGACGATGGAGGTCACGATCTGCCGCATCTCCAGGATGCGCAGGTTGAGGCTCGCCAGGTAGCGGGCGAGGAACAGGCCGGTCGCCAGCTTGGCGAACTCCGACGGCTGGAACTGCCAGGGGCCGATCTGCAGCCAGTTGGCGGCGCCCCCGCGCACCACGCCGAAGGCGAGCACGGCCACCAGGGAGGCGAGCCCCAGGACGTAGAGCACCACCGAAAGGTCCAGGAGCACGTGGTAGTCGATGCTCATGGAGATCACCAGCAGCACCAGCCCCACCGCCACCCAGGCGGCCTGGCGGGGAAGGTAGTCCACCGGCAGCTCGGAGCTCGCGCTGTGCACGGTGGCGAGGCCGATGGCGGCCAGCAGGAGGGCGGAGAGGATCAGCCCGCCGTCGATGGAGGAGAGCAGCCGCATCCGCGGCCGGTCCTCATGGAGGGGGTGACTTCCCGTGATCGATCCCGAAATACTTTGCATAGATAGCCTGTGCGATGGGCGCCGCCACCCGGGAGCCGCCGCCGCCGTGCTCGGCGAAGACCGTCACCACGAGACGGGGTTTGTCGGCCGGGGCGAAGGAGGTGAACCAGGCGTGGTCGCGGTATTTGAAGGGCAGGTTGTGCGTGTTGAGGCGCTGGGCGTAGGCGATGACCTGCACGGTGCCGGACTTGCCGGCGATCTCGACCCCGGGCAGGCGGGCCGAGCCGTAGGCCGTGCCGCCCGGCTCGTTGACCACCGCCCACATGCCGCCGCGCACGGCGCGCAGGGCGTCCTCGTCGATCGGCACGTGCTCGGGGGGCGGCAGCTTGGCGTTCTTGATCAGGTGCGGCTGCACCTTGTAGCCGCCGTTGGCCACCAGGGCCGTCATCTCGGCCATCTGGAGCGGCGTCATCAGCACCGGCCCCTGGCCGATCGAGACCGAGATCGTCTCGCCCGGGTACCAGGGCTGCTTGCGCGCCTTCTGGCTCCATTCCGGATCGGGGACCAGCCCGCGCTTCTCGCCGGCGATGTCGATCCCCGTGGGCGAGCCGAGGCCGAACAGACGGGCGTAGCGGGCGATCTTCTCGATGCCCATCTTCTGGCCGAGGGTGTAGAAGTAGACGTCGCAGGAGAGCTTGAGCGCCAGGTGGGCGTTCACCGAGCCGTGCCCGCCCGCCCGCCAGCAGCGGAACGGCCGGCCGTAGAAGGACTTGGCGCCGGCGCAACCGACGGCCGTGTGCTCGTCGAAGATGCCCTCGGTGAGGCCGGCCGTCTCCATGATGATCTTGAACGTCGAGCCCGGCGAGTAGGTGTTCTGGATCGCCCGGTTCTGCAGCGGGTGGTTGGGGTCCTCGATCAGCGCCTTCCACTCGCCCTTCTGCAGCCGGCGGGCGAACAGGTTCGGGTTGTAGGACGGCGAGGAGACCAGGGCCAGGATCTCGCCGTTCCTGGGGTCCATGGCCACCACGGCGCCCACCTTCTCCGGGCCGTCGAGCCAGCGGGCCGCCTCCTGCTGGAGGTCGAGGTCGATGCCCAGCGTCAGGTTGCGGCCGGGGACGGCCGGCTCCCGGCCGTACTCCTCCAGCAGCTCGCCGCGGCTGTCCACCACCACCACGCGCTCGCCGTCGGTACCCCGGAGATGGGTGTCGTAGGTCTGCTCGATCCCCTTCTTGCCCACCATGTCGCCGGGCTGGTAGACGCCGTTCGCGGCCGCGATCTCCTCCTGCGAGGCCTCGCCCAGGTAGCCCAGCAGATGGGCCGTCTGCTCGCGGTGGCGGTAGAGGCGCAGGTGCTGGACCTCGACCTCGAACTCCGGGTACTTGAGGCCTTCGACGCCGAGGCGCGCCACCTCCGAGAGGGTGAGATTCTCGGCCACCAGCACCGGCTTGAACGCCGGGATCCCCCGGTAGCCCTCGAGGATGCTCCGCAGGTCCTCGATCGGCCGGCCGAGCACGCCCGAGGCGAAGCCGAGGCTGTCCTCCAGCCGGGCGCTGCGGCTGCGGTCGATCATGAGGTTGTAGCTCGGGACGTTCTCCACCAGCAGGCGGCCCTTGCGGTCGTAGATCAGGCCGCGGGGGGCTTTGATCGGCAGCTTGCGGAGCCGGTTGTTCTCGGCCAGCTCGCGGTAGTAGTCGCCCTGGACGAGCTGCACGAACCAGAAGCCGGTGGCGATGGCCACCAGCACGCCGGTCACCAGGGTGGTCAGCAGCCGCACGCGGCCGACCAGATCATCTCGATGCTCACGAACCACCTGCATGACGGACCTCAGTTCAGGCGCAGCCGGCTCATACGGCCGCGGCGCCGGGCTTCGGAAGAGCGGCGCCAGCGGCTCGTCGCTACGTAGACGGCCATCCCGAGGAGGCCGCACGCCCCCGCGCGGACGGCGGCCCAGATCGGGTTGGGCAGCTCCGGCGCCGGCAGCAGCAGGAAAGCCATGCCGGTCACCAGGGCCTGCTGCAGCACGGAGGCGAAGCTCACGACCGCCAGGGCGCCGGTCGCCCGCTGGATGACCAGGCGCTGCGCCAGCCGCGCCGTGACGTAGCCGATGATGGTATCAGCGAACCCGAACAGGCCGAAGGGCCCGCTGGTCAGGGAGTCCTGCAGCAGCCCGACCAGCAGCCCGACCAGCAGCGCCGAGAGCGAGTTGCCGTTGAGGCCGTGGAGCGCCACCAGCACCAGGAAGACGTCGACCACGCGGCCGAAGAAGGGGGAGATGCTCATGCCCACGAAGTGCACGAGCGCCGCGAGCGCGATCGCCGCGAGGAGCTTAAGGACGTTCACCGGGGTGGGCCTCTTTGACTTCCGGGGAAACCGATTGATAGTCCAGCAGATACACCTGGTCGAGGGAGCCGAAGTCGACGGCCGGGGCGAGCTGGATCCGGTGGAAGAGCTGCCCCCCCTGCTCGACCGACATCACGGTGCCGACCGGGATGCCGCGCGGGTAGACGCCGTCGATGCCGGCGGTCAGCACGCGGTCGCCCGGCCGCACGGGGGCCTGGAGGGGGACGTAGTCGAGCTCGAGCCCGCCGCTGCCCCGGCCGCTGCCGCGCACCACCCCCTGCCGGCGGGTACGCAGGATCATGCCGCCGACGCTCGCGGCGCGGTCGGTGACGAGCTGGACCTTGGCGTAGGGCCCGGCGACGGTGATCACCCGGCCGACCAGGCCGTCGGGCGAGAGGACCGGCTGGTTGATCCACGCCGGGGCATCGCCGGTGTAGAGCACCAGGGCGCGCAGCCAGGAGGCGTGATCGACGTAGACGATGTCGACGGCCCGGATGCGTCCGGCGGGCGGGGTGGAGTAGCGCAGGGCGGCGCCCAGCCGCAGCAGCTCGCCCTCGACGTCGGTGAGCCGCAGCAGCCGCAGCCGCAGATCCTCGACATCCCGCCGCAGCCGCTGGTTCTCCTCGAGCAGGCCGCCGCGCAGCTTCATGCCCTCGCGGGCGTCGGTGAAGCCGGAAGGGATCGAGGCGACGCCGCGGGCCATGGGGCCCAGCAGGCGCAGCCCCAGGCCCTCCAGCCGCGTGTCGCCGGAGCGCGCGCCCTGGACTGCCAGGAACACGAGCTGGCCGGCCAGCACGACGATCAACACCCAGCCGGTGCGGCGCTCGTCCACTCTGTTGCGACCGCGTCGAGTATCCGGTTAATAGGCCGATTACCGGATGGAGACCTTGCGCAGCAGGTCCATGTCGGACAGCAGCCGGCCCGTGCCGAGCACCACCGAAGCCAGGGGATCCTCGGCGAGGACCACCGGCAGGCCCGTCTCGTCGCGCAGGCGCTGGTCGAGGTTGCGCAGCAGGGCGCCGCCGCCCGACAGCACGATCCCCTTGTCCATGATGTCCGCCGACAGCTCGGGCGGGGTGCGCTCGAGGGCCATGCGCACGGCCTCGACGATGGTCGCGACCGGCTCGGCCAGGGCCTCGCGGATCTCCTCGTCGGAGATCGTCAGGGTCTTGGGCACGCCCTCGACGAGGTCGCGGCCCTTGATGTCCATCTTGAGCTCCTCCTTCAGAGGGTAGGCGGAGCCCAGCTCGATCTTGATCGCCTCGGCGGTGCGCTCGCCGATCAGCAGGTTGTACTTGCGCTTGAGGTACTGGATGATGCCGACGTCCATCTCGTTGCCGGCGATGCGCACCGAGCGGCTGTAGACGGTGCCGGCGAGCGAGATCACCGCCACGTCCGTCGTGCCGCCGCCGATGTCGACGATCATGTTGCCCGACGGCTCGGTGATCGGCAGCCCGGCGCCGATCGCGGCCATCATCGCCTGCTCGACGAGGAAGACCTCCGAGGCGCCGGCCCGCATGGCCGAGTCGCGCACGGCGCGCTTCTCCACCTGGGTGATCTCCGAGGGGACGCCGATGACGATCCGCGGGTGCACGTACATCTTGCGCCCGTGGGCCTTCTTGATGAAGTACTCGAGCATCCGCTCGGTCACCTCGAAATCGGCGATCACCCCGTCCTTCATGGGCCGGATCGATTCGATGTTGCCCGGCGTGCGCCCGAGCATCTCCTTGGCCTCGCTGCCGACGGCCTCGATGCGGTTGGTGATCTTGTTGATGACGACGACGGAGGGCTCGCGAACCACGATGCCCTGGCCGCTGGCGAACACCAAGGTGTTGGCGGTCCCGAGATCGATGGCCAGGTCTTTGGAAAAGTAGCGTAACAGCGAGGCGAGGGGCATCTGCCTTCTTGATCCTTCTTTCGGAAAGACCGCCACGTAAATGCGGCTGGCGGCGGGGAGTTTACGGGTTTCCGGAGACTGCGGTCATCCTTTTTCAGGAATTTCCAGGATTTCTCGATGCTCTGGTCAGACGGATCAGGGATTCTCGACCAGGACGCGGTGGCGGCGGACGGTCTCGTTCCCCCACGCATCCCGGGCGCGGACCTCGATGATGTTCCAACCTTCCTTGGTCAGTTGGACGGTTTTGGTGAAGGTGCCGCCCACGTTGGACTTGACCTGCTCGCCATTGACCTCGATCCGCGCTCCTGGCTCGCTGCGGCCGGCAACGATGAAGATACTACCGTAGGTTTTGACATCTTCGAGATCGAGCTCGGGCGGAATCGAGTCCTTGCGCTCGCCGCCGGCGGCGCGGGACGAGGCGACGCGGAACTTCCGCGGCTCGCTCCACGGCCCCTGGAAGCCGTCCTGGCCATAGGCCGCGACCCGCCAGTGGAACGTCCCCTCGCCGCGCAGGCCGAGAGTGGCGCGCGTCTTGGACCGGTTGCCGGCGTCGATGACGTTGTCGACGAAGAGATGGTTGCGCGAGATCTGGAGGGCGTAGCGGCTGGAGCCCTGGATCGGCGACCAGGAGAGGACCAGCCGCTTCGTCTGCTCGAGGTCCAGGGCCCGGTTGTCGGCCGGCTCCAGCGGCTCGGGCTTGCCCGGCAGCGGCTTGGGCTCGGAGAGCAGGTCGCCCGTCTGCACCACCTGCTGCAGCGCCTCGACCTCGCGCGTCAGGCCGCCCTTCGAGGACAGCTCCATGCCGCCGCTGTAGGCTCCGAAGCGCCCCTGGCTGGTCGTCTTGTCGACCGACACGAACGCCTCGGAAGCCTCCTTGACCCGCGCCACGGCGCCCGGCGTCCGCACGTTGCTCGAAGATCTGGGGGAGGTGCTGAGGTTGACCCAGCCGTACTCCATCTCGATCGACTGCTCCGCCTTCCCCGTGCCCGGCCGGGCGGGCGAGACGATGAACTGGGTGTTGGGGCGCACCATGTAGAGGGTGCCGTCGACGAACATGATCTCGGCCGAGCCGCTCTCGGAGGTGCGCACGTAGTCGCCGGGCTGGAGCTGGACCCGGCGGCGCGCCTCCTGCCAGTCGCCGCCGTCGCCGCGCCGGAACTCGACCTCGCCCTGCAGCGAGATGAACTGCGCCTGGCCCGTCGAGCCGCGCAGCGCCAGGGAGTCGAGGATCGACAGCAGCACGTTGCGGCTGCGCTGGCCGGTGTCCAGGGCGCCGCGGAAGTCGTGGGAGGAGAAGCGGGCCTGGGCTTCGGCGAAGCTCTGCTCCGCGGCGGCGAGCTCAGCCGAGAAGCTGGCCGCGCGCTTCTCCGCGCGCAGGCGCACCAGAAGGCCGTCGGCCTCGTCGATCACCGCCGCGGCTTCGCGCTCCAGCGACTGCCGGTCCCAGGCCTGGTAGCCCAGGAAGACCAGGCCCAGCACGGCGAAAATCAGCAGCAGGAGACCCCATCCCTGGAGGGTCTCCACGGAGACGCTGTACCACTCCTTACCCCGTCGGGCAGCCTTCGGCTGGGCAGGCACTCAACTCCCTTTCATGTAGGAACATGAATATAACATACCGGCGGGGTTGTGCGGCCGGCGCGTCGCTGCTAAAGTGCCGGGTTCCGCCCAGGTAAAAGGAGTCTCACCCCATGCTCAAGGTATTTCGCGACAACCTCAAGAACCTCACCTGGATCCTCTGGGTGATCATCGCCGTCTTCATTCTCGCCCTGGTCGCCGATTTCGGCTCCGGCATCGGCGGCAGCGGCGGCGGCAACCAGGCCGCGGCCGCCACGGTGGGGAAAGAGACGGTGTCGCTCGCGGAGTTCCAGCGCGAGTACCGCCAGATCGAGAACCTCTACCGCCAGATCTACGGCGACCAGCTCACGCCGGAGGTCGAGAAGCAGATGCGCCTGCCCATCCAGGCGCTCGACCGGGCGGTCAACCAGAAGATCCTGCTCGGCGAGGCCCGCCGCCTCGGGCTCCGGGTCACCGACGGGGAGCTGCGCGAGCGCATCCTCAAGGAATCGGTGTTCCAGGACGAGCAGGGGCGCTTCATCGGCGAGGAGAAGTACGCCCAGCTCCTGCAGGCGAACCAGCTCACCCCGACGGCCTTCGAGGCCGAGATCCGCGACGAGCTGCTGCTCAAGAAGCTCAGCGACGCCCTGAGCGCCAACCTGTACGTCGGCGAGGACGAGATCAAGAGCGCCTACCGCGAGCAGGTCGAGAAGGCCAAGATCCGCTACCTGCAGCTCCCCCGCGCCCGCTTCGTCCAGGAGGCCCAGGCGCAGCCGGGCGAGCTCGCGACCTACTTCCAGGCCCACAAGCAGGAGTACCGCCTGCCGGAGCAACGCGACGTGGCCTACCTGATGGCCGACGTGCGGACCCTGGCCGAGCAGGTGAAGCCCAGCGACGCGGACCTGCAGGCCTGGTACGACGCCCACAAGGCCGAGTTCACCCAGGAAGAGCAGGTGCGGGCCCGCCACATCCTGGTCATGGTCAACGACCAGCGCACCGACGCGGCCGCCCGCGCGCGGATCGAGGAGGCGAAGAAGCGCCTCGCCGGCGGCGCCGACTTCGCGGCCGTGGCCCGCGAGGTCTCCGACGACACCGCCTCCAAGGCGAACGGCGGCGACCTCGGCTACTTCGGCCGCAACAAGATGGTCAAGGAGTTCGACGAGGCGGCCTTCGGCGCCCAGCCGGGCCAGCTCGTGGGCCCGGTCAAGTCCTCGTTCGGCTACCACCTCCTGGAGGTGACTGACAAGCGCCCGGGCGGCACGCAGCCGTTCGCGGTGCTGAAGGAGCAGATCCGCTCCCGCGTCGCCGCCGAGAAGGCCCAGCAGCTCGCCGAGAGCAAGGCGAAGGAGCTGGCCGGCCGCCTGGCCAAGGACAAGCCCGCCAACGCCGAGGCCCTGCGCGCCCTCGCCCAGCAGAACCCTGGCATCACCTTTGTCGAGACCGGCAAGATGACCCCCCAGACCCCGGTGGCCGGCATTGGGCCCGGCACCCCCTTCACCACCACGGCCTTCGCGCTCAAGAAGGGCGAGGTCTCGCAGGCGGTGCAGGTGCCGCAGGGCTGGGCCGTCCTCTATCTCAAGGACGTCTTCGAGCCCCGCACGCCGGAGCTGGCGGAGGTCCAGCCGCGCGTGCAGGCGGCGGTGACCGCCCAGAAGCTCCAGCAGATCGTGATGCGCAAGCTGGAGGACGCCAAGAAGCAGCTCGCCCAGGGCAAGACCCTCGAGCAGGTGGCGGCCGAGCTGGGCGCCGAGGTCAAGGAGACGGCCGAGTTCGGCGGCGACGGACAGATCCCGGGGATCGGCTACAACCCCGACCTCGCCAAGGCGGCCCTGGCCCTGCAGAGGGGGCAGACCGGAGGCCCCGTCCCGGACCTCCAGGGCGGCCTGCTGTTCCAGGTCACCGACCACAAGGGCTGGGACCCGAAGCAGTACGCCTCCAACCGCGAGCAGACCCGCACCACCCTTCTGCAGCAGAAGCTCTCCCGCCTGCAGGGTGCGCTCATCGAGCAGCGGCGCCGCGAGCTCGGCGTCGAGTACGACCGCCAGTTCCTCGACCAGCTCGGCATGGCGCCGCCCGAGCAGAGCTAGAAGACCTTGTAGGGGCGGCCCTATGTGGCCGCCCTGTCCTCTTCCAGGGGACCTGTCACAAGCCCACCGGCAGGGCGGCCACGCAGGGCCGCCCCTACACCTTCCCCTCGATCCCAGGACGCCGTATACAATCCCTCGATGATCGGCTATCTCCAGGGCACTCTGATCCGGGCCACGCCAGAGCGTCTGCTCCTTGACGTGCAGGGCGTGGGGTATGAGGTCCACATCCCCCTGTCCACCTGGTACGAGATCGAGAAGCGGCGCGAGGAGGCGGTCCGCCTCTTCATCCACACCCACATGCGCGAGGACGGCATCGCCCTCTTCGGCTTCTGGACCGAGCGCGAGAAGCTGCTCTTCGAGCGGCTGATCGCCGTCTCCGGCATCGGGCCCCGTCTGGCGCGGGTGGTGCTCTCCGGCATGCCGCCGGAGGACCTCCTGGGGGCCATCGCCTCCGGCGACCTGGGCCGCCTCGCCACCATCCCGGGAGTAGGGAAGAAGACCGCCGAGCGGATGGTCCTGGAGCTGCGGGACAAGATGCGCGAGCTGGCCGCCGACCTGCCCGACCAGCCCGTGGGCACCGTGCCGCCCGCCGACCAGGACGTGGTCTCCGCCCTGGTCAACCTCGGCTACAAGGCCAGCCAGGCCGAGCGCGCCGTGGGCGAGGCCCGCCGGGAGAAGCCCGAAGCCGCCTTCAACGAGCTGCTGCGGTCGAGCCTGAACCGGTTGTCGCGGGCTTGAGGGAGAAAAGCCAAAAAGGACTGCAAGGACTGCAGGGACTGCAAGGACGACAAAAACAGGAAGCCGCGCGGTCTTGTGGTTCTTGTTGTCCCTGCAGTCTTTGCAGTCCCTGCAGTCTTTGGTCTCTCCCGCCGCGCGGCTCCACCGACGCGATCCGCTAGAATGCCGCCATGACCGCCGAGGACAGCATCCTCTCCGGCGTCCCCGACCCGGAGGACCTGGGGGTCGAGCCGTCGCTGCGCCCGCACCGGATCGAGGAGTACATCGGGCAGAAGAAGGTCATCGACAACCTGCGGGTGTTCCTCCGGGCGGCCCGGGAGCGCCGGGAGTCTCTCGACCACGTCCTCCTCTTCGGCCCGCCCGGCCTCGGCAAGACGACCCTCGCCAACATCATCGCCAGCGAGATGGGCGCCCCCCTGCGCACCACGGCCGGACCGGTCCTCGAGCGCGCCGGCGACCTGGCGGCCATCCTGACCAACCTCGACCCGGGCGAGGTGCTGTTCATCGACGAGATCCACCGCCTCGGGCCCACCGTCGAGGAGATCCTCTACCCCGCCCTGGAAGACTTCCGGCTCGACCTGGTGATCGGCCAGGGGCCGGCGGCGCGGACGGTGAAGATCGACCTCCCCCGTTTCACCCTGGTGGGCGCGACCACCCGGGCGGGGCTCATCAGCCCCCCCTTGAGGGCCCGCTTCGGCATCGTCCACCGCCTCGACTTCTACCGGCCGGAGGAGCTGACGGAGATCATCCTGCGCTCGGCCCGGCTCCTCGGCGTACCCATCGAGCGGGCGGGGGCCGAGGAGGTCGCCCGGCGCAGCCGGGGCACGCCGCGCGTCGCCAACCGCCTGCTGCGCCGGGTGCGGGACTTCGCCCAGGTCGAGCGGGCGAAGACGATCGACGTCGAGACGGCCCGCGGCGCCCTCACCCTCCTCGAGGTCGACGAGTTCGGCTTCGACGACCTCGACCGGAAGATCCTGAGCACCCTGATCGATCACTACGACGGCGGCCCCGCCGGCTTGAAGGCGCTGGCCGTGGCCGTGGGCGAGGACACCGGCACCCTGGAGGACCTCTACGAGCCCTACCTGATCCAGGAGGGCTTCCTCCAGCGGACGCCCCGCGGCCGGGTCGCCACCCGCCGCGCCTACCAGCACCTCGGATACCGGCTGCCCCCCGGCACGCCGGGCACCCTGTTCTGATCTCCGTCCGCTCATGCGCCGCGCGGCCCTGATCTACAACCCGAGATCGGGTCGGCAGCGGCACGGCCGGCTGATGGACGCCATCCTCGCCGCCCTGCGCGCCGGCGGCTTCGAGGTGGAGCTCGCCCCCAGCACCTTCGCGGGCCAGGCCATCGAGCTGGCCCGCGAGAGGTCGCGGGAGAACGAGGTGGTGTTCGCCTATGGCGGCGACGGCACCATGCGGGAGGTCGCGGCGGGGCTTCTCGGCAGCCCGGCCGCCCTCGGCGTTCTGGCGGGCGGCACGGCCAACCTGCTGGCGCGGTCGCTGGGCATCCCCGCCGATCCGCTGGCCGCCGCCGCCGTCCTCGGCCGGCTGCCGGCGCGCCCGCTCGATGTCGGGCTGGCCGGCGCCCATCCGTTCCTGATGATGGTCTCGGCCGGCCTCGACGCCACCCTCCTGGCCGCCCTCGACGTGCGGCTCAAGTGGCGGTTCGGCAAGGCGGCGATCGCCTGGCAGGGGCTCGCCGAGTGGTGGCGCTACCCCTACCCGCCGCTCCGGATCGTCGCCGACGGCGAACGGCTGGAGGCGTCCTTCGCCGCCGTGTCGAACACCCCCTACTACGCCGGCGCCTTCCGGCTGGCCCCCGACGCCCGGCCCGACGACGGCTGGTTCGAGCTGGTCCTCTTCCGCGGCACGGGCCGGGCCGCCACCCTGGCGTTCAGCTTCGACCTGCTCCGCTCCGTCCATGCTCGCCGGCGCGACGTCGAGATCCGCCGCGTCCGGGAGGTCGTCTTCGAGGGGCCGGCCGGCGCCCCCGCCCAGGTGGACGGCGACGTCTGCCAGGAGCGCCTCCCCTTCGCCGTCCGGCTGGCGCCAGAGCGTCTGCTCGTGCTGGCGCCCGAGGTGTAGATCCGGCACAATCTCGTTGCACAACGACACAAGACAAGGGAGGGGATCTCTGATGCTGAAGAAGCTGATGCAGACGGACGCCGACGTGGGAATGCTGATCGTGCGGCTCACCCTGGGGATCGTGATGTTCCCCCATGGCGCCCAGAAGCTGCTCGGCTGGTTCGGGGGCGGCGGGTTCTCGGCCACGATGGCGGGGATGACGGCCATGGGGCTGCCCGCGGCGGTCGTCTTCCTGGTCATCCTCGCCGAGTTCTTCGGCGCCCTCTCCCTGATCACCGGCTTCCTCGGCCGGGTGGGCGCCTTCGGAGTGCTCTCCGTGATGCTGGGGGCGATCTTCCTGGTTCACCTGCCGAACGGCTTCTTCATGAACTGGATGGGCAGCCAGAAGGGCGAGGGCTTCGAGTACCACCTCCTGGCCATCGGCATGGCGCTGGCCGTCCTGGTCAAGGGCAGCGGCGCCCTCTCGATCGACCGCTCGATGTCGGATAAGGGCGGGTACTACCGGCGGTAGGGACTTACACAAGAATGTGCGGCCCCGAAGGGGCCCAATCTGAATAGCCCGGCGCTTGAGCGCCGGGCGGGAGTTTTCGATTACCCATCCGCCCCAACGGGGCGGTGCCTCTACGTTGCGGCGCCCGTGATCTGCGTGGAAAGTTGGGTACCGGCCCTTCGGGGCGGAAAAACGGGATCCTCCTTTTCCCGGCGCTAAAGCGCCGGGCTATTCAGATTCGGCCCCTTCGGGGCCAAGACCGGCTTGAGCAAAGCATGGGGGCGTTGAGCGGAACGAGCGGCTCGCCGGACCTTAAAGTTCGTTCGCCGACCGGAACGAACGGCTCGCCGGACCTTAAAGTTCGTTCGCCGACCGGAACGAACGACTCGCCGGACCCTAAAGTTCGTTCGCCGACCGGAACGAATGGCTCGCCCGGCGGAACGAACGACTCGCCGGAGCCCAAAGTTGGCTCGCCGGGCGGAACGAGCCTCCCGCCGGGTGGAACGAGAGGACTGCGGGGACGAACGGAGAGCTCGCCGTCAGGCCTGACGCATGAAGTGCCACCGGAGGTCGCCTTCCAGGCGGCCGTAGACCTCCGGTTGGATCTTGTGGCCAAAGCGGTGGAGGAGGGCGTTCACGGACTCGCCGCGGGCCGCCGCTTCGATGACCTCCGCGGCGTCGCTGCCGGCTTTGCTGATGTAGGTCTGCCAGATCGCCTGGCGTACCGAGATCGAGCCGATCGAGACGTTCGGCATGCGGGCGACGCCCTTGCGCAGGACGGCGATCTTCTCCTTGAGGCTCCGCTCGTCGTCCATGGGCTCGCGCTGCCAGGGAGTGAAGGGCTTCGGCACCAGGACGTTGACGCCCAGGTGGATGTTGCCGATCACCCCCGTCCTGGCCGCCTCCTCCAGCATGATGGCCTTCGCCCGGCCGGCGAGGTCGAGGATGCCCTCGACGTCCTCCATGGTCTCGCCCGGCAGGCCGACGATGAAGTAGAGCTTGAGCTGGGTGAAGCCGTGCTGGAAGATCAGCCGGATCTTGCCCAGCAGGGTCTCGTTGGTGATCGGCTTGCCCATCTTGACCCGCAGCTCGTCCGTGCCCGTCTCGGGGGCCAGGGTGATCGAGCGGTCGCCCGAGGCGTGCAGGGCGTCCAGGACCCCCTCCACCACCGCGGGAATGCGGATCGAGGAGACCGAGGTGCGGAAGCCCAGGCCGTTGGCTTCCCGGAGGATCTTCTCGATGTCGGGGTGGTCGCCCACGGCGGTGGCCACGAAGCCGAGCTGGTCGGTGACCGAGCGGGCGCGGTCGAGCGACGCCAGAATGTACTCGGTCGGATGCCAGCGGAAGCGGCCCATGCCGAAGGTCGCCCAGCAGTAGCGGCACTTCTCCGGGCAGCCGCGCGACATCTCGATCAGGAACTTCTCCGAGAACTCCGTGTTCGGGGTCACGATGGCCGTGGTCGGCAGGAATCCCGGCTGCTTCATCTGCTCTTCGCTCAGCTCCAGCTTGTTGAGCTTGGGGAGCTCGTCCCCACCCTCCTCGGGACGATGGAAGGCGGGCACGTAGAAGCCGTCCTGCGCCGCCAGGCGCTCGATCACGGCCTCGCGGTCCTCCTCTTCCTCCAAGGCGGCAAGGAGGGCCGGCAGCACGTTCTCCGCCGCGCCGAGGGCGAAGACGTCGACGAACTCCGACATCGGCAGCGGGTTGATCGAGGCGCAGGAGCCGCCCATCACGATCACCGGGTCCCAGGGCTGCCGGTCGCGCCGGCGCATGGCGATGCGGGCCCGGTCGAGCATCTGGAGGAGGTTGACGTAGTCCTCCTCGAAGGAGACGGAGAAGGCGACGCAGCGGAACTCGTCCAGCGGCCGCCGGCTCTCGACGGAGAGCGGCATGCCGAAGCCATCGCTGAAGAAGCGCTCGCAGGACCAGTCGGGCCGGGCGTGGACCAGCTCGTAGGACCGCTGGTAGCCGAGGCTCGACATGCCCACGTGGTAGGTGTTCCCATACGCCAGCGCCAGCCGGTGCCGGCCGTGGGGCGAGAAACGCTCCACGGGCCGCTCGGCGGCGAGGATCGGGGACCAGTCGTGCTGCGCGGGTTTCTTCATCTGTCTTCCAGGAACGTGCGGAGGGCGAGCATCATTCCGAAGGATGCAGTCTATGCCGCCACCAGCCGCCAAGCCAGCCGCAGGGCCCCATTCACCCCCAGGCGGCGCGGCGGCAGGGTGCGGGCATGGATCCCCAGGAGGCGGGAGAACAGGGCCGGCTCCGCGGCCAGCGCCCGGACGGCGCGGGCGCGCAGCCGGGGCCGCCGCTCCAGGGCCAGCATCAGGGAGGTCATGGTGTTGGGCAGGCGGTTGATGCGCCGGTGCTCGGCGGTGTAGCGGCCGAGGTCGCCGGCCGCGAGGGCCTCGGCCAGGGCCGCCGACTCGTGGAGCGCCACGGCCAGGCCCTCGCCGGTGATGGCGTCCAGGTAGCCCGCGGCATCCCCCACCAGGGCGACGTTGCCCCGCCGGACGGCCCGCGCCCGTTGGTGGAGGGGCCCGGCGCCGCGGTCGCGCGAGGACGCTTCCACCCCCGCCACCCTGGCGCGCAGGGCCGGGAAGCGTTCCAGGAGGTCGTCGAACCCCGCCTTGCCCTCGCTCCAGAGCAGGGCGATCCCCACCTCGTCGTCGCCCACGGGAGTCACGTAGGCCTCGCAGGCGGGGCCCCAGTAGACCTCCACGAAGTCGCTCCAGGGGGCCATCGCGAAGTGGCGCCGCACGCCGAATCGGCGGAAAGAGCCCTGGTCTCCTTCCATACCCGCGCCTTCCAGACCGGCCCAGCGGCGGACGTGCGAGCGCAGCCCGTCGGCCCCCACGATCCAGCGCGCCGCGAACGTCCCCTGGTCCGTCTCCACCCCTCCCCCTCCGAGCCCCTCGGCCTTGACGCCCCAGTGGAGGCTCACGCCCACCTCTTCGGCCCGGCGGACGAGCGCCTGGTGCAGCTCGAGCCGGCGCACGCCCAATCCCCCGGCGTGCGGGAAGACGCCCTCGGCCACGACGTCGCCGTCGAAGTAGCGGATGCCGCGGAAGGGCAGGCCGCGCGGCTCGACCCCGATCTCGCGCAGCCGTGCCACGGCGTCGGGCATCAGCCCCTCGCCGCAGGCCTTGTCGATGGGCGGAACGGCGCGGTCGAGGACGGCGGCGCCGATCCCCAGGAGCCGCGCGCGGATGGCGGTGGCGAGGCCCGCCGGACCGCCGCCCACGATCAGCAGGTCGAGCGAGCCGGTCATCCGCTCTTCCTCTTCTTCTTCAAGCGCATCCCGGCATAGGCGAAGCTCGACCGCGCCATGGCCCCGGCGAGACGCAGCGGCGTGACCGGCTCGGGCGGCGCGAGCTCGCCCGCCAGGTGGAGCCGCAACGTCTCCGCCCGCCGGAGCTTGCCGGAGGACGTGCGGGGGAGCGTTCCCGGCTTCAACGGCACGACTTCGTCCACGGCCAGCCCCGTGGCGCCGAGGACGGCCTTGCGGCAGGCCTCGGGCAGGGCCTCGACCTCCGCCGGCCGGGCCTGCCGCAAGGTCTCGACGAAGAGGACCAGCACCTCGCCGGGAGCGTCCTCCGGCAGCCAGCTCGCGGCCACGACACAGCCGGGCCGCACGCCGGCGACGCCTTCGACGGCCCGCTCGATCTCGTCCGGCGCGTAGTTGCGGCCGCGCAGGATGACCACGTCCTTGGCCCGGCCGGCCAGGTACAGCTCTCCTTCGACGAGAAAGCCGAGGTCGCCCGTGTCGAGCCAGCCGTCCCGCAGGGCGCGGGCCGTCGCCTCCGGATCGCCGAGGTAGCCGTCCATGAGCGACGGCCCCTGGGCCCACACGCGTCCCACCCGGCCCTCGGGCAGATCGTTGCCCGCCTCGTCCACGATCCGCAGCCGGAACCCGGGGACGGGCCTGCCCACCGAGACGATCTCGCGGCCGTCCTCGGACTCGCGGGCCGCGCCGTCCCGGGAGAGGCCCTCGCGGTCGAAGCGCCGGCCGCGGAACGGCCGGTCGAGGTCCGAGAAGGTCACTGCCAGGGCGGCTTCCGAGAGGCCGTAGACGGGGGTGAGAGCCTCCGGCCGGAATCCCCAGCGGGCGAACCGGTCGCAGAACGCGCGCAGCACCGAGGGGGCGACCGACTCGGCGCCGTTGAGGGCCGTGCGCCAGCACGAGAGGTCCATCCCCTCCATCTCGGCGTCCGCGACGCGGGTCACGCACAGGCTGTAGGCGAAGTTGGGGGCGGGCGAGATGGTGGCCCGGTACCGGGAGATCGCCCGCAGCCACAAGGCCGGCCGGACCACGAACAGCTCCGGCCCGATCAGGGTCAGGCTGGCATCGCGCGCGATGGCCGGGAAGACGCAGCCGATCAGCCCCATGTCGTGGTAGAGCGGCAGCCAGGAGACGGCGCTGTGCCGCAGCTCCCCGGTGTCGCGCCAGAAGCCGTTCAGGATCTCCACCTGGGCGGCCACGGCCCGGTGGCTCAGGGCGACCGGCTTGGGGTCCACCGTGGTGCCGGAGGAGAACTGGATCAGGGCGAGGTCGGCAGGCTCGACGGCGGCCGGCTCCACGGCCGCCCGTGGCAGATCGCCGATCGTCCGGCAGCCGAGCTCAGGTCTGGCAGCCGACACGGCCTCGCCGAGCAGGCGCCGCACCCGCGAGTCGGCCAGCACCAGGCGGGCTCCCGACCGCTCCATCATGCGGGCCGTGCGCTGCAGGTACTCGCCCATCCGGCCCAGCCGCACCGGCGGATAGAGGGGCACCGGCACGGCACCGGCCAGGAGGGCACCGAAGAAGGCTTCGAAGAACTCCAGGCTGGTGGGAAAGACCAGGGCGATCCGGTCGCCGCGGCCGATCCCGAGGGAGATCAGCCCTCCTGCGACGGTGGCCGCCCGCTCGCGGATCTCCGCCCAGCCGAACCAGGCCGCCCGCTCCGCCCGGTCGACGAACCGGAGCCCGCCCTCCGAATGGCGGCCGGCCGCGGCGAGCCAGTCCAGGAGCGTTTCAGGCACGGAGCTTCCTCAGCACGATGGCCACGAGGTCGCCCACGGTCTCGATGGCGCCCTCGTCCAGCTCGTCCAGGAACACGCGGAAGCGGTTCTCCACCTCGGCCGCCAGGGTCAGCAGGCGGATGGAGTCGAGGCGGAGGTCCTCGATCAGGCGCATGTCCACGGTGAGCGGGCCCTCCCAGCCGAGGTGCAGCCGGGCCACCTCGGAGATGCCCGCCAGGATCGCCGCCTCGTCGCTCATCGTCCTCCTCCCCCCGGCAGCAGCCGCGGCCGGTCCGCGAAGACCTCATCGTAGTCGGAAAGACTGGAAAGCCCTTCCTCCTCGGCCTCGATACGCACCCGCAGGAGGACGCCATTCAGGAGGCTGAAGACGACGGCCGTGAGCCACGCCGTGTGGACGAGCGGCAGGGCGAGCATCTCCGTGATCACTGCCAGGTAGTTGGGATGCCTGAGCAGCCGGTACGGCCCGCTGGTGACGGGAGCCACTCCCGGCAGCACCACGATGCGGGTGGTCCAACGGCCGTCGAGCGTCCGGATGACCCAGTACCGGAGCCCGGCCGCGAGGACGGCCAGCAGGAGCATCGGAATCGCCAAAAGGGGCAGGAACGGCCGGCCGAGCAGCCAGACCTCCAGGGGGCAGGCCGCCAGGAAAGCGCCATGGAGAAGCACCATCCGGCGGTAATGCCCGGGCGCCACCTCGACACCGCCCCGGGCCAGGAGGTTCCGCAGGTTGCGGCCCGCGATCCGCAACTCAAAAAGGCGGCCGACGGCGACCAGGGCGATCAGGAGGGTGTAGAGGACGCGGGTGTCGACCATCGCCGGTCCCTCACCACTGCAGCAGGACCAGCTCCGAGCAGAAACCCGGCCCCATCGCGAGCAGCATGCCGTAACTGCCAGGCTCCGGCCGGTGATTCGCCAGCGTCTCGGCGAGCACCATCAGCACGGACGTCGAGGAGAGGTTCCCTACCTCTTTGAGGCTCCGCCAGGTCACGTCGAGAGCGCCGGGAGGGAGCTCGAGCGACTCCTCCATAGCCTCCAGGACCTTGGGCCCGCCGGGGTGGCAGACCCAGGAGGAGATGTCGGCCCGCGTCAGGCCGTTCTCGGCCAGGAAGGAGTCGACGTCCGGCCGCAGCTTGTCGCGGGCCACCATGGGAACGTCCGACGAGAGGACGATCTTGAAGCCGGACTCGGAGATGTCCCACCCCATCACCCGCTCCGAGTCGGGGTAGAAGACGGAGCGGCTGGCGATGATCCGCGGCCCCTGGGCCGGCCGGTTCGCGCCGGTGACCACCACGGCGGCGGCGCCGTCGCCGAACAGGCCCGAGGCGATCAGGTTGGGGATCGAAAGGTCCTCCGGCTGGAGGGTCAGCGAGCAGAGCTCGACGGAGAGGAGCACGGCCACGTGGTCCGGGTAGCCCCGGACGTAGTCGGCCGCCCGGGCGATCCCCGCCGCCCCGGCGACGCAGCCGAGACCGAAGATAGGCATCCGCTTGACCCGCGGCGGCAGTCCCAGACGGTTCATCAAGCGGGCGTCGATCGAGGGGGTGGCGACCCCCGTCACCGTGACGAAGATCAGGGCGTCCACGTCGGCGGTCGAGAGCTCCGCCTTGTCCAGGGCGTCCAGCACCGCCCGGCCGCCCACCTCCTGCGCCACCTCGATCCAGGCGTCGTTCGCCTTCCCCCAGGTGGTCAGCCCGTCGTACTGCTCGATGGGCAGCGCCAGGTGCCGTCCCCCCACCAGGACGTTCTTGTGCAGACGCTCCAGACGGTCGAGGTTGAAGTAGCGGTCCGACCAGCGTTGCCGCAGAGCCGCGAGCAGCGTCTCCTGGTCGTAGTAGTGGGGTGGGAGAGCGCTCCCGACGGCGGCGATCTTCAAGTTCTTGGTTGGCCTGACTCAGAGACCCTGGACTCCTGGATCAACGCCTGAAGCGCCCCCCGGCATTCCTCCAGCTCCTAAGGCTGCAGCGCCGCCGCCGCGGCCACGCCGCCGAGCACCAGGCCGCAAAGGGTGTAGAGCACCCACCACGAGAAGGCCAGCGCCCACCAGGGACCGGGAGGCAGCCCGGCCAGGCTGGCCACGGTCACCACCAGCAGCGGGCCGCGGAAGACCCAGGCGATCCAGCCCGTCAGCAGGCCGGCAAGCCAGCGCCCGCTGCGGCCCTGGATCAGCAGGTACAGCGCCGCGAGGCCCACGGCTTCCAGCATCCAGGTGGCGAGCACCAGCCAGCCCGGCAGCGGCGAGGCCCCCGCGCCTGAGAGCACCGCCGGATCCGGCGCCCTGCCCAACGCTTCCAGCACGAAGTGGAAGAGCGCCATGGTGAGCACGAGGAGGGGCAGGGCGAAGATCAGGAAGCGTCTCAAGGTCCGCAGATCATAGCGCAAGCCCTGGAAGGAGCCCCCGGGGGCTCGTGTACACTGGCCGCAGGCGGTCCCGCCATCTGTTTCCGGGCGGGAGCCGTATAGTTTCTGGCTGACGAAGCCGTATATGAACGCACCTCAAGTCTCGCTGAAATCGCTCGATACCCTCTGGTTCCAGGTCGGCGGCACCGTCTGCAACCTGGCCTGCACCCACTGCTTCGTCTCCTGCTCGCCGACGAACCACACGCACGAGCTCATGACGCTCGACGAGATCCGGCGCTATCTCGGCGAGGCGGCGCGGCTCGGGGTGCGCGAGTACTACTTCACGGGCGGCGAGCCGTTCCTCAATCCCGAGATGGAGGCCATCCTGGAGGCGGCGCTGGCCGTGGGGCCGGCGAACGTGCTGACCAACGGCCTCCTGCTCGACCCCGAGCGTTGCGCCCGCCTCAAGAAGCTGGCGGACGCCTCCGACTACTCGCTCGACCTCCGCGTCTCGATGGACGGCTACGACGCCGCCAGCAACGACCCCATCCGCGGCGCGGGGACCTTCGAGCGCATCCTCGGCGGCATCCGCAACCTGGTCTCGGCCGGCCTCAACCCGGTGATCACGGTGACGGAGGTCTGCCGCGAGGCGGCCACCGACTCGGGCAAGGAGAAGTTCTTCGAGCTGCTGCGGTCGATGGGCATCGAGAGGCCCCGCCTCAAGGTCCTCCCCGTGTTTCAGATCGGCGCCGAGGCCGAGCGCGGCGGCGTCTACGAGAGCTGGCAGCGACTGCGCGACGGCGAGGTCCCGGAAGGCGGATGGGACCATCTCCAGTGCAGCGCCTGCCGCATGGTGACCGACCAGGGCGTCTGGGTCTGTCCCATCCTGGTCAACGAGCCCACGGCCAGGATGGGCGAATCCCTGGCGGACACGCTGGGCCCGTTCACCCTCGACCATCCCGCCTGCTGGACCTGCCATGCCTACGGCGTGAGCTGCCGGACCTGAGGGAGAAGGAAGCAGAATGTCGAAGCTGACCATCCACCGCGGCATGGCCACCTGGGGGGAGAAGCTGGTGCCGCTCGCCGACTTCCGCAAGGCGGCCTCCGAGGCCGGCCTCGCGCTCTCTTCGGCCGAGCGGACCGAGGCGTTGCGCTCCCATACGGCCGCCCTCGGCGACCCTACGCCGGTCGAAGGCCCCTACGCGCGGATCGCCGTCTTCGGCGGCATCTACAACAATCACCTGGCGCTCGAGCGCCTTCTGGAGGACGCCACCCGCCGGGGCGCCGAGGCGATCTACTGCCTGGGCGACCTGGGAGGCTTCGGCCCCAATCCCGAGAAGGTGCCGCCGCTCCTCCGTCAGGGCGGCGTGCTGGCGATCCAGGGCAACTACGAGGAGTCGCTCGCCTCGGGCCGCGAGGACTGCAACTGCGGCTACACCGATCCGCGCGACAACCACTTCGCGGAGATCTCCTACCGCTACACCGAGCGGAGCTGCTCGCCCGGCTTCAAGGCCTGGATGGGCGCTCTCCCCAAGCGGCGGCGGGTGCGGGTGGGCAGCCGCGAGCTGCTCCTCGTCCACGGCTCGCCGCGGCGGGTCAACGAGTTCCTGTTCCACAGCACCTCGCCCGTGCCGTTCCTGGAGGTGCTGCTCGATCAGAACCGGTGTGACGGCATCCTCTGCACCCACACCGGGCTCCACTGGCACCGGCGCCTCCCCTCCGGGCGGGACGTGGTCAACGTGGGCGTGATCGGCCGGCCCGCCAACGACGGCAACACCCACGTCTGGTACGCCCTGCTCGAAGCGCGGGAGGACGGCATCGCCGTCGAGCTGCTGCCGCTCGCCTACGACCACCAGGGGCTCGCCGCCGAGATGCGGCGCGAGGGCCTGCCCGAGGAGTTCGTCGAGACCCTCCTGACCGGCTGGTGGACCACCTGTCTGGAGATTCTGCCCGCCCGCGAACGGGCGGCTTCCCGTTTCTGAGGAAGGAAACGTCATGACCAGCAAGCCGCGCATCGCCATCCTGGGCTCCGGCCCGACGGGTATCGAAGCCGCCCTCGCCGCCGTGGACGCCGGCTCCCCGTTCACCCTGTACGAGGCGGCGCCCACGGTCGCGGGGAACGTCCGTGCCTGGGGTCACGTCCGCCTGTTCACGCCTTGGGAGATGAACGTCTCCCCGCGCATGCGGCGGCACCTCGAGGCCGCCGGCCAGGAAGTACCAGGAGGCTCCGAATGCCCGACCGGCCGGGAGCTCGCCGAGCGGCTGCTCGATCCGTTGGCGTCCCTGGCCGGAATCGCGCCTAATCTCCGCCTGGGCGTCCGGGTGCTCTCCGTGGGCCGCCAGGGGCTGCTCAAGCACGAGGAGATCTCGACGGCCGAGCGCGGGCGACGGCCCTTCCGTATCCTGCTGGGCGACGAGACCGGCAGAGAGTGGACGGAGACGGCGGAGGTGGTGATCGACGCCACCGGCACCTGGGGAAATCCCAACACCCTGGGCGACGGCGGCATCCCCGCTCCCGGCGAGCGCGCGTTTGCCCCCGAGATCCGGCGCGACATTCCCGACTTCTCGGCCGAGGCGGCGGACTGGGCCGGCAAGACCGTCCTCCTCGCCGGCGCCGGCCACTCGGCGCAGACCGCCGTCCGCGAGCTGGCTCAACTGCCGGGCACGCGCGTGATCTGGGCCCTCCGCAATCCCGAGCCGGGTTGGGGAACGCACGACGGCGATCCCCTTCCTGAACGCGCCCGGCTCGCCGCCGAGGCCGCGGCGCTCGCGCGGGGCGCCTCGCCCGCCGTCGAGGTCCATCGCAGCGTGGCCGTCGAGGAGATCTCGAAACCGAACGGCAAGCTCGCCGTCGTCCTGAGGAACGGCGGCGGCGCGGACACGGTGGAGGTCGACCGTATCCTCGCGCTGACCGGCGCGGTCGGCGACCACGGTCTCTACCGTCAGCTCCAGGTCCACGAGTGCTATGCGACCTGCGGCCCGATGAAGCTCTCGGCGGCCCTCCTCGGGGCCGGCAATTCGGACTGCCTGGCGCAGACCACCCACGGCGCCGGCACCCTCACCAACCCCGAGCCGGGTTTCTTCATCCTCGGCAGCAAGTCCTACGGCAGGAACAACACCTTCCTGATGCGGATCGGCTGGGAGCAGGTGGGGGAGGTGTTCGGGCTGCTCGGGTAGACTCTCCGGCATGAAGTACTTCGGTCAACCCGACTTCCAACATGGCGAGAGCCCCGCCGTGGGCGTCCTCGTGGCCAACCTGGGGACGCCCGACGCTCCCGACTCGCCGGCTCTCCGCCGGTACCTCCGCGAGTTCCTGCTCGATCCGCGGGTCATCGAGATGCCGCGGGCGCTCTGGTGGGTGATCCTCCACCTGTTCGTGCTCACCACCCGGCCGCCCAAGTCGGCGGCGCTCTACAAGAAGGTCTGGACGGCGGAAGGCTCCCCCCTCCTCGCCATCACCAACCGCCAGGCGGCGGCTCTCCAGCAGGTACTGAGCCGGGAGATCGGCACGCCCGTCCACGTCGCCGTCGGCATGCGGTACGGCAATCCCTCGGTCAGATCGGCGCTGCGCGCGCTCGCCGCCAAGGGGTGCCGCAGGGTCCTGGTGCTGCCCCTCTATCCGCAGTACGCGGCGGTGACGACCGGCTCGACGGTCGACGCCGTGGCCGCCGAGCTGATGACCTGGCGCTGGGTGCCGGAGATCCGCACGGTCCACCACTACCACGACGACCCCGCCTACATCCGGGCGCTCGCCGCGAGCATCCGCGAGCTCTGGGAGCGCGAGGGGACGCCGGACAAGCTCCTGTTCTCCTTCCACGGCATCCCGAAGCGCTACTTCCTGGCGGGCGACCCCTATTTTTGCGAGTGCCACAAGCTCGCCCGCCTCGCCGCCGAGGAGCTGCGGCTCCCCCGCGAGCGGTGGGAGGTCTCCTTCCAATCCCTGTTCGGCAAAGAGGAGTGGCTCAAGCCGTACACCGACAAGACGATCACGGCCATGGCCAAAGCCGGCATCCGCGACCTCGACGTCGTCTGCCCCGGCTTCTCGGCCGACTGCCTGGAGACGATCGAGGAGATCGACGAGCAGAACCGCGAGATCTTCCAGCATGCCGGCGGCGGGCGCTACCGCTACATCCCCGCGCTCAACGACCGGCCGGACCACATCCGCGTCATCGCCGACCTCGTGCACCGCAACCTCCAGGGCTGGGTCCAGGCGCCAGGACAATGGAGCGAGGAGCAGGCCCGGAAGGAGTCGGCCGAATCCCGCCGGCGCGCCGAGGCGATGATGGCGGAGCCCGTCCGGATCGACGCCGGCTACGGGTCCTGAGGAGGCGCTTTTACGATTTGGTTACTCCCGGCAGCGGGCTCCGTCTGGTAGATTCCCACTTCTAGAAGGTTTCGTTTGCGAATACGAAAAGAGGAGGCACAAATGAAGAGCTCACGACTCATCGCTCCGGCCGCCGGCCTGCTGGCGCTTCAGCTCACCGCGGGCGCCGCGCTCGCCCAGCCGCCGCAGCTCGACCTGCCCCGTCCGAGCCCCAACGCCACCGTCTCGCAGATGGTGGGAGTGACCAAGATCACCATCGCCTACAGCCGTCCGGGGGTGAAGGACCGCAAGATCTGGGGCGAGCTCGTGCCCTACGGCGAGGTCTGGCGCACGGGCGCCAACGAGAACACCACCATCAACTTCAGCACGCCGGTCAAGATCGGGGGCACGGAGCTGCCCGCCGGCATCTACGGCCTCCAGACCATCCCCACGGCGGGCGACTGGACCGTCATCCTCAGCAAGGACGCCGACGAGTGGGGGGCCTTCAGCTACAAGCAGGAGAACGACGCCCTGCGCGTCCAGGCCAAGCCCGAGCCGGCCGAGCTCCGAGAGCGCATGGCCTTCGACTTCGAGGACGTCACGGACACCACCGCCAAGGTCGTGCTCCACTGGGAGAAGCTCAGGGTGCCGTTCACCGTCGAGGTCGACACCCCAAAGCTGGTGACGGCCAAGGCGAAGGACTTCGTCCGCTGGCAGACGCCGCTCCAGGCAGCCAACTACTGCATCCAGAACAACACCTGCCTGGACGACGCCGGGCACTGGATCGACGCCTCGATCGCCCTCCAGGAGAACTTCTCGAATCTGCGCGCCAAGGCGATGCTGATGGCCAAGAAGAACGACTCCAAGGGCGCGGTGAGCTACGGCGAGAAGGCCCTGGCCGCCGCCAAGACCGCTCAGCCGGCGCCCAACCCCCAGCAGGTGAAGGACCTGGAGGGCATGGTGGCGGATTGGAAGAAGGGGAAGTAGCCTAGTCCCCGCTAACCGAAAGGAGCCTAAATGACGAAATCCGCACTCCGTGCGATCATCCCGGCCGCCGGCCTACTGGCGCTTCAGCTCACCGCGGGCGCCGTTTGCGCGCAGCAGAAGCCTGAAAGCCCCAAGGCAAGCACTTCGCAGAAGGTGGGATTGACCAACATCACCATCACGTACAGCAGCCCGGGGGTGAAGGGCCGCAAGATCTGGGGCGAGCTCGTGCCTTATGGAAAGGTCTGGCGCACCGGCGCGAACGAAAACACCACCATCAAATTCAGCACGGCGGTGAAGATTGGCGGCAAGGAGCTGGCGGCCGGCACCTACGGAATCCACACCATCCCCACGGCGGGAGACTGGACCGTCATCTTCAGCAAGGACGCCGACCAATGGGGCTCGTTCTCCTACAAGCAGGAGAATGACGCCCTGCGCGTCCAGGCGAAACCGGCGCCAGCGGACTTTCGGGAACGCATGGCGTTCGAGATCGAGGACGTGACGAACACCTCCGCCAAGATCGTGATCCACTGGGAGAAGGTCAAGGTGCCGTTCACCGTCGAGGTGGGCGCTCCGAAGGCGGCGGCCAACTAGCTTCAGCGCTCGATCGTTACCGGTTCGGCCCGCTTCGCCAGCCACGGCGCCAGCTCGACTACATCGTCGAGGCAGGCGAGCGGGCCGAGACTCTCCAGCTCTTCGCGGCCATGGCCGCCGGAGCAGACGGCCACCGAACCCGTCCGCGCGCCGCGCGCCATCTCCAGGTCGTAGGTCGTGTCGCCGATCATCACCGCCTCGCGGGGCGGCACTCCCAGCTCGTCGAGGATGTCGAGCAGCATCTGGGGATGTGGCTTCGAGAAGGCCTCGTCGGCCGTGCGCGTCGAGTGGAAGAGCTCGCGCAGCCCCGTCTGGTCGAGCGCGTAGTCGAGGCCCCGGCGGCTCTTGCCGGTGGCGACCGCCAGCAGGTACCCCTCCGCCGAAAGCTCCCGCAGCATCCCGCCGACGCCGCTGAACAGGAGGGGCATGTCGCGGTACGTGGAGTGCCAGTGGTTCCGGTAGCTCTCCAGGATCCGCCCATACAGATCGTCGTCGCACCCTGGGCTCAGGATGTCGATCGTCTCCCGCAGGCCGAGGCCGATCGTGCCCCGGATCGTCGGCTCCGGCAGCTCCCCGAGCTCCAGCTCGCGGATGGTCGCCTGCGTGCAGGCCACGATCGTCCCGATGGAGTCCATCAGGGTGCCGTCCCAGTCGAAGACCAGCAGGCGGAAGGGATTTGCGTCGAGCGGCATTTGGGGGGGCCCCAAGCGTAACTTCGGGCACGGGAATGATGACAGACGGGAGCCCGGGGTTCAACCCGCGGCGTCGCGACCGAACGGCGTGTAGACCGCTCCGCCCACCACGGAGTCGTCGAGCCCGGGCGCGAAGCCGGTGAGCTGGGGCATGATGATCCGCCGCTCGACCCAGGCGCCGGGCGGCACCGAGGCGCCGAAGCCGACGATCGCCTCGCGGACGACGCTGCCCTTGCCGATCCGCGCGCCGGGCAGCAGGATCGAGCTCTCGACCCGCGCCGCCTCTCCAACCTTTGCGCCCGGCTCGATCGACGACCGCCGCACCTTCGCCCCCGCCCCCAGGCTCGCCTCCTGCGAGATCCACGACCGCCGCCAGAGCCGCTCAGGCCAGTCGGCGCGGGACCAGTCGAGCACCGCCTCCAGAAAGCGCTGCGGCGTCCCCAAATCATGCCAGCTTCCCGGATCGACGACCGACTCGATCCGCTCGCCCTCCTCCAGCATGGGCAGGTAGAGCTGGCGCACGATGTCCGCCTTGCCTGGGGCCACCCGCGACAGCAGGTCCGGGGAGAACACGTGGGCGCCGGCGAAGACGTGCCGCCGCGCGACCTCCCCACGGTCCCGGTCCCCCGGCCAGAAGGAGAGGATCCGTCCCGCGGGGTCGATCCCCACGCCGCCGCCGAAGGCAGCCGGATCGGGTCGCGAGGTCAGCAGCAGGGTCGAGCGGGCGCCGCTCGCGAGGTGTCTGCGGATGAGCTTGCGCAGGGGCCACCGGCACAGGCTGTCGCCGTTGACGAGCAGCACCAGGTCGGCCGGCGCGAAGAACTCTTTCAGGGGGTGGAGCGCGCCCAGCGTGCCGAGGACCTCCGGCTCTTCCGACCAGGTGAGCGGCATGCCGGCGTGGACGTCGCCGAAGCGCTGCCGGATCTGGTCGCCCAGGTAGTGGAGGTTCACCGCCGCCGCCTCGCAGCCGAAAGCGGCGAGCTGCGACAGCGTGTGGCCCAGGATGGGCACGCCGCGCACCGGCAGCAGCGGCTTCGGGGTGTGGTTGGTCAGCGGCCGCAGCCGCGTGCCCAGACCGGCCGCGAGCACCAGCGCGCGGATACGCCTACCCTGCATCACTCACCGCGGTGGAAGAGGGGAACGGCCTACCGGAAGACCATCTCGGGAGGGTCTTCCGGATGCTCCTTGAGGTGATCCTCGTACAAGCGTAGATAGGAGCGGCGCTCCGCTTTGTGGGGATCGAAGCCGCAACGCTTCGCCACGGTCTCCGCGCCGTCCCCTTCGAACTCGGCGAAGTCGCCGATGGGCGTGTGGTCGAGCGCGATGGTCACACCCCCCAGGTGCCACTCCTCGCGCACCTTTTGATAACGCCGCACCATCTGATAGCCCAGGTTCTCCAGGAGAGCCTTGGCTTCGTCGGCGTTCTCGATGCCCACCTCGCGCTCCTCGCGAACCTTCATGTTGCCTTCGATGCGCATGGGGCCCTTGAAGGTCAGCCGGGCCCGGCCGCCGTCCGTGCGCAGGCGGAGGATGCGGCCCGACGAGATCAGCTCCTCGCCACGGTCCATGATCCAGTTGTCCTCGAACGCCGGCGGCCCGACCCGCTCCGCCTCCAGCTCGATCAGCCGCTCGCGCAGCTTCTCGAGCTCCACTCGGGGGAACTTGATCTCCTTCTCCAGATTGTCCCTGCTCCTCAATTCTCCCCGCTCCTCATAGATCGCCCAGGCGATCCAGCAGCCGCGCCACGGACCGGATGCCATTGTAGTAGTGGCTGATGTTGAACTTCTCGTTCGGCGAGTGCAGGCCATCGTCGTTCAGCCCGAAGCCCAGCAGCAGCACCGGACATCCGAGGACCGAGGAAAAGGTCGAGACGATGGGGATCGATCCCCCCTCGCGGATGCGCACCGGCCGCGCTCCCCAGATCTCCTGCATGGCGTCGAGGGCGGCGTCGACGATCGGCCCCTTGGCCTCCACGACCACCGGGTCGGCGCCATGGAGATTCGTGACCTCGACCGTCACGCCTTTGGGGGCGACCGAATGGACGTAGTCGGTGAACAGCCCGGCGATCTTCTTCGGGTCCTGGTCTGGAACCAGGCGCATCGAGATCTTGGCGCCGCCCCAGGATGGGAGCACCGTCTTGGCCCCCTTGCCCATGTAGCCGCCGAAGATGCCGTTGACGTCGCAGGTCGGCCGGCCCCAGGTGCGCTCGCGGGTGGTGTACCCCTGCTCGCCGAACAGCTCCTGGACCGCCAGGTCCTGGCGGTATGCGTCCTCGTCGAACGGCAGCCGGGCCCACTCCTCGCGCTCCCAAGCCTCGAGGGTCCGCACGTCGTCGTAGAAGCCGGGGATCCGGATCTCCCCCGTGCCGGCGTCCCGCAACTGGTCGACGATGTGGCAGAGGGCGTTGAGGGGGTTCCACACCGCGCCGCCGAAGGTGCCGGAGTGCAGGTCCCGGTTGGGGCCGGTGACCTTGATCTCCATGTAGCACAGGCCCTTCAGGCCATAGATCAGCGACGGCTGGCCGGGCGCGTAGAGCGAGGTGTCGGAGATGACGACGCAGTCGGCTGCCAGCCGCTGGCCGCCGTCCTTGCGGACGTAGGCTTCGATCGCCTGGCCGCCCGCCTCCTCCTCGCCCTCCACCAGGAACTTGACGTTCACCGGCAGCGAGCCCCGCTCCGCGAGCATCGCCGCCACGGCCTTGACGTGGGTGTAGGACTGGCCCTTGTCGTCGGTCGCGCCGCGGGCCACCAGCTTGTCTCCCTCGACCGTCGGCTCGAAGGGCGGGTTGCGCCAGAGCTCGACGGGATCGACCGGCTGCACGTCGTAGTGCCCGTAGAAGAGCACCGTCGGCTTGCCCGGCGCTCCCAGCCATTCGCCGTAGACCAGCGGATAGCCTTCCGTGTCGATCCGCTCGGCCGTCAGGCCCGCCTCGCGCATCTTGCCCAGCAGCCAGTCCGAGGCGCGGAGCACGTCGTCCTTGTAGTCCGGATCGGTCGAGATCGAGGGGATGCGGATGTAGTCCTTCAGCTCCTCGAGGTATTTTTCCCTGTCCGCGTCGATACGCGCGAGCACGTCTCGCGAGTCGCTTCCCATCCCCTAGATCTCCTTTTCGCTCTGGGCTTCGCCCTCGCGCAGTCTAGCAGAGTCCCCCGCCCGGCTGGCGAGGCGCCGGAGGTTGACGGCGTTCACCACGAAATGGCCCACGAACGGCCCCAGCAGGTTGCCACGCCACACCATGAGGCCGCCCAGGATCAGCCCGGCCAGCAGGGCGAACACCGTCCACAGCCGGAACGCCTTGCCCGGCCCGCTGTGCAGCAGGCCGAACAGGATCGTGGCCGCCGCCCAGCCGAGCGTCCCCTGAGCGGCCCCCCGGAAGAACACCTCCTCGGCGAAGCCGGAGAGCAGGGCGAGCCCGAGGGCCTCCGAAACGGTGAGCGGCCCGAGCACGTTCGCGAGCCGCGCCTCGAGCTCCCTCGCCAGGGAGAAGACGCGCTCGGCCACCCACCAGAGGGCCAGCAGCAGCAGGCCCGCGCCCAGGCCCAGGCCGAGGTCGAGCCACCAGCGGCCCGGATCGACGAACAGCGTCAGGGGGATCCGGCCCTGCCGGACGCCGATCCAGAGGACTCCGGCGAGGGCCATGAACAGGTACAGGCTCCAGGCGAAGCGGTACAGCCGGCCCGGCGCCAGGGGGATGATGGGAGATTCGGGTTCCAAGAAAGCCTACGACTCTTCGAAGCTCTTGCCCGTCTTCTTCCAGTCGGCCGTGAAGCGGTCCAGCCCGATCTCGGTGAGCGGGTGCTTGTAGAGCTGCTCCAGCACCTTGAAGGGGATCGTGGCGACGTCCGCCCCCAGCATCGCCGACTGGACGATGTGGACCGGATGCCGCACCGAGGCGACCAGCACCTGGGTGTCGAAGCCGTAGTTCCGGTAGATCGTCACCACCCGCTCGATCAGCTCCATGCCGTCCTCGGCGATGTCGTCCAGCCGGCCGACGAACGGCGAGATGTAGGCGGCCCCGGCCTTGGCGGCGAGCAGCGCCTGGGTGGCCGAGAAGCAGAGGGTCACGTTGGTGCGGATGCCCTCCTTCTTGAAGGTCGCGACGGCCCGCAGGCCGGCCGGCGTGAGCGGCACCTTCACCACCACGTTTTCGGCGAGGCCCGCGAGGCGCCGGCCCTGGGTGAGGATCTCTTCATACTCCGTCGCCAGCACCTCGCCGGAGACCGGTCCGGGCACCAGCCTGGCGATCTCCTGCACGGTCGCGAGATACGGCCGGCCCGACTTGGCGATGAGCGACGGGTTGGTGGTGATGCCGTCGACCATGCCCCAGTCGAGGCCGGTCTGGATTTCCTGGATTTCGGCGGTATCGAGAAAGAACTGCATGACTTGGGCCCTCCGCGCTCCGTTAAGACCCTAGTGTACCGTCTCGTCCGGGCCGCCGTCCTCATCCTCGCCGTCTTCGGCGTCCTCCTCGAAGTCCGCTTCGTCCAGGACCGCCAGCTCGTCGATCTCGTCGGCGTCGGACGCTTCCAGCTCCAACTCGGCCGGCATGGCGCCATCCGCGGCGTGCGCGAGCTCGATCTCCGTCTCCTCGTCCTTCTCGGCGAGCTTGGCGACCGCCACGATGCAATCCTCGGCGTCGAGGTTCATCAGCTTGACCCCCTGGGCCGAGCGGCCGACCTCGCGCACGCCGGAGACGTTCAGCCGGATGATCATTCCCTCCTGAGTGATGATCATCAGCCCCTCGTCCGGAGTGACGTACCGGACCCCCACGACCTCGCCCGTCTTCGGCGTCACCTTGAGGTTGATGATGCCGAGGCCGCCGCGGCCCTGGAGCCGGTAGTACTCGACGGGCGTCCGCTTGCCGTAGCCCCGCTCCGTCACGGTGAGCACCTGGCCCTGCGGATCGAGCTCCTCCATGGCGACCACCCGGTCGCCCGGCCGGAGCTCGATGCCCTTGACGCCATAGGTGGCCCGGCCCATGGAGCGGACGTCGCTCTCGGGGAAGCGGATGGAGAAGCCTTTCGCCGTCGCGAAGAGGATGTCCTTCTGGCCGTCCGTCTCGCGCACGGCCAGCAGCCGGTCGCCCAGCTCGGCGTCGACGTAGATGCCGATGATGCCGCCCACCCGCGGGTTGGCGTAGGCGGAGAGCGCGGTCTTCTTCACCGTGCCGTTCTGGGTGGCGAAGACGAGATAGCGGTCGTCGCGGAACTCGCGCACGGCCACCGTCGTCGCCAGCCGCTCGGTCGGCTCCAGGTTGAGCAGGTTGACGATCGCCTTGCCCTTCGCCGCCGGCCCCGTCTCCGGGATCTCGTGCACCTTCAGCCAGTGCACCCGGCCGCTCTCGGTGAACACCAGGATGTAGCTGTGGGCGGTGGCGACGTAGAGGTGCTCGACGAAGTCGTCGTCCTTGGTCACCATGCCCGTCCGGCCCTTGCCGCCCCGCGCCTGCGCCCGGTAGAGCGACAGCGGCGAGCGCTTGATGTAGCCCGACTGGGTGACGGTGATCACCATCGGCTCGTCCGCGATCATGTCCTCGATCGAGATGTCGTGCGTCTCGGGGATGATCTCGGTGCGCCGCTTGTCGCCGTAGGAATCCCTGAGCTCGGCCAGCTCGCTCTTGATCTCCTCCAGCACCAGTTGGTCCGAGCCGAGGATCGCCCTCAGGCGCTCGATGAGCACCATCAGCTCCTTGTACTCGTTGACGATCTTCTCGCGCTCCAGGCCGGTCAGGCGCTGCAGCCGCATGTCGAGGATCGCCTGCGACTGAACGTCGGAGAGCGCGAAGCGCGACATCAGGTTGGCCTTCGCCTCGGGAGGCGTCTGGCTGGCGCGGATCGTCGCGATCACTTCGTCCAGGTGATCGAGGGCCTTCAGGAGGCCTTCCAGAATATGGGCCCGCTCCTCCGCCTTGCGCAGGTCGTAGCGGGTGCGGCGGATGATCACCGTTTTCCTATGGTTCAGGAAGTGGTGGAGCAGCTCTTTCAGCGTCATCACCTTCGGCTGGTTGTCGACGATCGCCAGCAGGATGATGCCGAAGGTGGTCTGCATCTGGGTCATCTTGTAAAGCGAGTTGAGGAGGATCTCCCCCACCGCGTCGCGCTTCACTTCGATCACCACGCGGATGCCCTCGCGGTCCGACTCGTCGCGCAGGTCCGAAACCCCTTCGATCTTCTTTTCGCGGATCAGCTCGGCGATGCGCTCGATCATCCGCGCCTTGTTAACCTGATAGGGGATCTCGGTGATGACAATCGTCTGCCGCTCGGTCTTCGGGTTCGTCTCGATCCCTGCCCGCGCCCGGAGCTGGATGATGCCCCGACCCGTCGTGTAGGCCGAGCGGATGCCTTCCAGGCCGTGGATGAAGCCGGCGGTCGGAAAGTCCGGCCCGGGGATCACGGTCATCAGTTCCCGGATCGTGACTTCCGGATTTTCGATCAGCATCATCAAGGCGTCGATCACCTCGCGCAGGTTGTGCGGCGGGATGTTCGTCGCCATGCCGACCGCGATGCCTGAGGCGCCGTTGACCAGGAGGTTGGGGACGCGCGCCGGCAGCACCAGCGGCTCCGTTTCCGAGCCGTCGTAGTTCGGGCCCCAGTCCACCGTCTCCTTGTCGATGTCGTCGCGGATCATCTCCTCGGCGAGCTTGGTCAGACGCACCTCGGTGTATCGCATGGCCGCCGGGTTGTCGCCGTCGATAGAGCCGAAGTTGCCCTGGCCGTCGACCAGTGGATAGCGCATGGCGAAGTCCTGGGCCATGCGCACCACCGTGTCGTAGATCGCCGAGTCGCCGTGCGGGTGATATTTACCCATGACGTCGCCGACGATGCGAGCCGACTTCTTGTACGGCCGGTCCGAGCGGTTGCCGCTCTCCCACATGCCATACAGCACGCGCCGGTGCACCGGCTTCAAGCCGTCGCGCACGTCCGGCAGCGCGCGGCCGATGATCACGCTCATGGCGTAATCGAGATAGCTGCGCTTCATCTCATCTTCGATACCGACGGCGATCGGCTGCTCGAAGGGGAGGATCTCGTCGTTGTTATCGCTCATATTTATGGTCAACCTTTTCTTGAGCTATGCATACCGTAGGCGACGGCCCTTGGGTGAGGGAATGGGATCACCAAACTCCTGGGCCGTGTCCAGCCAGAGAGCGATCGCCTCTTGAGCCTCAGCCAATGCAGAATCGGGTGAATCACCGTGAGTGGCACACCCCGGCAACTCGGGAACTTCAGCCACAAAAACCTGATCCTCGTCGCTCCAGTAGATGATAACTTCGTAACGATACATCAGCTCTCACCTCCAAGGCGATAGCGAAGGATCACAGCTCTGACTTGTCGAACCTGATAGACCTTGGCATGCCTACCATCACGCTGCAGGTTAATCCGTTCCTCGATTCCAGAGCGGCGGAAGACGTGATGACTTCCCTTCTGTCGCTCATCAAATCCAAGGTGACGGAGAAGACTGCATAGTTCATCGAAAGAGATATTGGCGTCCGACCGGCCACCCAGGATTCGTGCGATTATCTCTTCGTAATTTCCCATGCATCAGACATCCAGGTTCCGCACGTCCAGCGCGTTGGCCTGAATGAACGCGCGCCGGGGCTCCACCTCGTCGCCCATGAGGACGGTAAAGATGGCGTCGGCGTCCACGTCGTCCTCGACGTGCACCCTGAGGAGGCGGCGCTTCGTGGGATCCATGGTGGTTTCCCAGAGCTGCGTCGGGTTCATCTCGCCGAGGCCCTTGTAGCGCTGGATCGAGACACCCTTCTTGGCGCCGTCGTAAAGGGTTTCGAGCGCTTCCTCCAGGGTGTCGTGCGAAGTGACGTTCTCGCCCTTCATCAGGGTGAAACCGGTGCCGGAGATGGCGTCCAGGCCCAGTTGATTGTTCGCCATGGCGCGGAACTCGGCGCTGGTGACCAGGTTCCAGTCGATGCGGATCTCGCGCTCCACGCCGTCACGCTTCGAAAGGAAGCGGACATAGAGCGTGCCGTGGTCTTCGTCGTTTCCGACCACCACCTCGTGGAAACCCGAGGCTTCGATCAAGCGGGCGATCTGCTCGACCTTCTCCGGATCCATGAGGGACGTCTTATCCTTGACGCCGTTCCGGAGCACGAGCTTGATCGCGTCGGCCGGATAACCCCGCGAGGCGAGCTTGTCGAGGTTCTGGCGGAAGCCGGCCATCTTCTCCAGGAAGTGAGCGAGCCGGGCGCCGGTCAGCCGGTCGCCACTGCCGTTCCCATTTCCGTTTCCATTGCCGTCGCCGTGCGCGATATCGAGCGTCCAGGCATCCTTGATGCGGTCCACCAGGTAGGACTGATACTCGCGGTCGTCCTTCAGATAGGTTTCGCTCTTGCCGTGCGACACCTTGTAGAGCGGCGGCTGCGCGATGTAGAGGTGGCCGCGGCGGATGATCTCCCCCATCTGGCGATAGAAGAAGGTCAGGATCAGCGTCCGGATGTGGCTGCCGTCGACGTCCGCGTCGCACATGATGATCAGCTTGTGGTAGCGGAGCTTCGCGATGTCGAAGTCGTCCTTGCCGATGCTGGTGCCGAGCGCGGTGATGATGACCTTGATCTCGTCCGAGGACAGCATCTTGTCGAAGCGCGCCTTCTCGACGTTCAGGATCTTGCCCTTGAGGGGCAGGATGGCCTGGAACTTCCGGTCGCGCCCCTGCTTGGCCGAGCCGCCGGCGGAATCGCCCTCGACCAGGAAGAGCTCGGCGAACTCGGGGTTGCGCTCCGAGCAGTCGGCCAGCTTGCCGGGGAGGTTCGAGGCGTCGAGGGCGCCCTTGCGGCGCGTCAGGTCCCGGGCCTTGCGGGCGGCCTCGCGGGCGTGCGCCGCCTCGACGCACTTCTCGACGATCCGCCGGGCCTCGCGCGGGTTCTCCTCCAGGTAGGTCAGGAGACGCTCGTTGACGACCTGCTCGACCCAGCCCTTGATGTCCGAGGAGACCAGCTTGTCCTTGGTCTGCGAGGAGAACTTCGGATCCTTGATCTTGACCGAGATGATGGCCGTCAGGCCCTCGCGCACGTCCTCGCCCGTCAGGTTCTCCTTGAGGTTCTTCGACAGGCCGTGCTCGGCCGCGTAGGCGTTGATGCCGCGGGTGAGCGCCGCCTTGAAGCCGGCGAGGTGGGTGCCGCCGTCCCGGTTGTTGATCGTGTTGGTGAAGGCGTAGATCAGCTCCTGGTAGCCGTCGTTCCACTGCAGGGCCACCTCGACCGCCTCCGGTCCCGTGCCATCGTCCCGAATGTCATGCAGGAAGATCGGCTGCGGGTGGAGCGGCGTCTTGTTGCGGTTCAGGTGCTCGACGAACGAGGCGATGCCCCCCGCGTAGGCGAAGTCGGCTTCCTTGTCCGTGCGCTCGTCCTGGATGTGGATGTGGACGCCGCGGTTGAGGAAGGACTGCTCGCGCAGGCGCTGGGCCAGCGTCTCGTAGTTGAACTCGAGGATGGCGAAGATCTCGGAATCCGGCCAGAAGCGGATCGTGGTGCCCGTCTCGTCGCTCTCCCCGACCGGCTGGATCGGCCCCGCCGGAAGACCGCGGTGGTAGGTCTGGAACCACACCTTGCCGTCGCGCCGGATCTTGAGCTCCATGGTCTCCGACAGGGCGTTGACGACGGACACGCCGACGCCGTGGAGGCCGCCCGAGACCTTGTAGGAGTTCTTGTCGAACTTACCGCCCGAGTGGAGCTCGGTCATGATGACCTCGGCCGCCGAGCGCCCCTCCTCCTTGTGGAGGTCCACCGGGATGCCGCGGCCGTTGTCCGTCACCGTCACCGAGTTGTCGACGTGGATCGTGACGTCGATGCGCGAGCAGTAGCCGGCCTGCGCCTCGTCGACGGAGTTGTCGACGACCTCGAAGACCATGTGGTGCAGGCCGGAGGCGTCGTCCGTGTCCCCGATGTACATGCCGGGGCGCTTGCGGACGGCTTCGAGCCCCTTCAAAACTTGAATGTTATCAGCGGTATAGGTCGGCTCAGGATTCGTCAAAGCGAGATCTCCACTCTTTCCCTTGGACTTGCTGAAGACCCCCTGAAGGGAAGGGATCCAAGATGTGCAAATTATACCATGAAACGAGCCTTTTTTCGAGCCTCGTTAGCGCTGAAAATTCAACAGCTTAGACTCGATTTCCGGCACTCGTTTCAACAGAAATGGAAGGGTTGCTATTCCGAAAGGAGCCGCAGCTCGCCTCGCTCCATTTCCCAGATCGTCCCGACCTCCAGAGTGAGCCAGACCTGGGGACGGTTCGAAGTCGCGAAGAGCTGGCCCGCCTCCCGAAACACCCCCCAGACGGCGGCCACGGTCGGCGGCGCCAGCTCGGCGTCCAGGTCGTCCAGAAGGTAGAGAGGGGACCTTCCGGCCTCTTCCATGACCCTGCCATGAGCGGCGAGGAGCATCAGGGAGAGGGCCTTGCGCTCGCCCGCCGAAGCCACGCGGCGGATCTCGTGGCCGCCCCAGAGGATCTCGAGCTCGTCCCGGTGAGGCCCGAGGAGGGGCATCTGGCGGCGGCGTTCGCGGTCGGCGATCCGGTCGAAAGCCTCGGCGATGACCTCCTGGCCTTCCAGACCGTTCGTCGGCGAGGGGCGGTAGCGCAGCTCGATGGGCGGGAAGGCCAGGCCCGAGGCCTCGATCACCCCGCCGAGCTGCACCTTGAGCAGCTCGACGTAGCGGTGGCGCTGGGCGATCACGTCCGCGGCGGTGGCTGCCAGCATCTCGTTCCAGATTTCGATGCCGGCGCCGTCGCCGAGCAGGAGGCCCCGCTTCTGCCGCAGTGCCTCACGGTAGCGGCCAAGGACTTCCAGGGCTGGCGGCCGGATGCCGACCACGCCGCGGTCCATGAAGCGCCGCCGGGCCTTGGGAGCGCCCACCAGGACCTCCGCCTCGGCCGCCGACGTCCAGGCGACCACGGGGAGCACGGCGAGGTGCTCGGCGAGCGGCGTCACCTTGCCGTTGAGGGCGCGGATCCGCTGGCCGTCCATCCATCCCGCTTCCAGGGTGGAGCGGCGATCGGTCTCGATCTCTCCCTGGACGTGGAAGGAGCCGGCCCCGTGCCGCGCGCAATCGGCGATCTGGGCGGCCCGGAAGCTGCGGGTGGTGGCGAGGACGTAGACGGCCTCCAGGAGGCTCGTCTTGCCCGCGCCATTGCCGCCCAGCAGGAGATGCGAGCCCATGACGGGCCGCCAGGAGAAGGGTTCGAGGTTCCGGAAGTCTCGGACGGCGAGCTGAGCGAGCACGCCCTCAGATCCGCATCGGCATGATGACGCAGAGATAGCGGGTGTCAGGCCCTTCGTGAGGGTAGCCGACGCACTGCGTGTTCTCGTCCTTGAGCTCCAGCCGGACCTTCTCCGTCTCGACCGCGGAGAGGAACTCCCGCAGGTAGTCGGGGTTGATCCCCACCCGGAACTCCGGCCCGTCGTAGTCGCAGGCCACCTCCTCGGTGGCTTCGCCGAGGTCTGAGTTGACGGCCGAGATCACCACCTGGTCGGAAGTGAACTGGAGGCGCACGGCGCGCGCACGGTCGCCGGTCATCAGCGCGGCGCGCTGGACGGCATCGACCAGGTTCTTGCGGTTGAACAGGACCTTCTTGTCGTTGTCCTTGGCGATCACCCGCTCGTAGTCGGGGAAGGTCCCCTCGAGGATGCGGCAGATCAGCTCGCGCCGGCCGAGGCCGAAGGTGAGGTGGTGCTCGCCGCGTCCGTACGTCAGGTTGCCCTCGCCCTCGAAGCGCTGGAGCTCCTGGAGGGCCTTGCGCGGCACCAGCACGGAGTCCTCGCCGCCGGCGCCCTCGAGGCCGCCCTCGACCAGGGCCAGGCGGTGGCCGTCCGTGGCCACCATCTCCAGCGAGCCGTCCTTGAGCTTCAGCAGGGCGCCGTTCAACTGGAAGCGGGACTCCTCGGCCGAGACGGCGAAGAGGATCTTGGCGACCATGCGCCGGAAGTCCATAAAGGGGATCTCGACGCGGCGGCCTTCTTCCACCGAAGGGAGGGTGGGGAAGTCGTCCGGCGACAGGCCGTGGATCTTGAAGCGCGACTTGCCGGCCCGGATGGTGAGCACCCGCGGCTCCTCCTGGACCAGCAGGACCTCCTCGCCGGTCAGCGAGCGGATGATCTCCATCAGCTTCTTGGCCTGCACGGCGATGCCGCCCTCGCGCTTGATGTCCGACTCGCACCAGGAGGTGAGAGAGACGTCGAGGTCGGTCGCGGCCAGGTGGAGCCTGTCCTCGCGGGCCGTCAGAAGCAGGTGAGACAGGACCGGGATGGTCGTCTTACGCTCGACGATGCCCTGCATCGGGGCCAACTCGCCCAGAAACTCGCTACGGGTGACGCGGATTTCCATTCACTCTTCCCCCACTCTTCTCTTCTAGAAGACACCTGAATATAGCATAGCCGTAGTAGTAGTTAGGCGCTGTGGAAACGAGGAAAGCGTACCTAAGTTCCTCAAGGCCGGAACTTTAGATTCCTTCCCCAGGCTGTGCAGAACCTGTGGACGGGTTGAGGAGACAGGGGAAAACCCTGGAAGGCCGAAAATTTTCCGCAGAAGCTCCACAGAGCTTCCGGAGCGCTCTCCACAGCTTTCCCCCAAGCGGGCGCAAGGCCCGCGAAGCAATCTGGAGGAAATGCAAAAAGCAAGCCTAGGCGAAGTGCTGCTCGAAGCCATGCAGCGTGCGGTCGAGGTCGGGATCGGAGTCGCGCTTCTTCTGCACGATCTCGACGGAGTACATGACCGTCGAGTGGTGCTTGTCGTTGAAAAGTTTGCCGATCTCCGGGAAGGAAAGCTCCGTCAGCTTCTTGCAGAGGTACATCGCGACCTGGCGGGGGAAGACGATCTGCCGGGAGTTGCCCTTGCTCTTGATCTCGGAGACCTTGAGGTCGTAGTGCCGGGCCACGAATTTGATGATCTCGGCGGCGGCGGGCCTCTTCCCCTCCTCGGGGAGGATGTCCTTGAGCGTCTCTCGCGTCAGGGCGGGCGACAGGGGCTTGCCGGTCAGCGAAGAGTAGGCGATGACGCGGGTCAGCAAGCCCTCGAGCTCGCGGATGTTGGACTTGACCTGCTGGGCGATGAACTCCGCGACCTCGTCCGGGAGCTGGACGTTCTCGACCGAAGCCTTGCGCTGGAGGATCGCCACCTTGGTCTCCAGGTCCGGCGGCTGGATGTCGGCGATCAGCCCCCACTCGAAACGGCTGCGCAGCCGCTCCTCCAGCGTCGGGATGTTCCGCGGCGAGGAGTCGGAGGAGAGGATGATCTGCTTCTGGCTGGTGTAGAGCGTGTTGAAGGTATGGAAGAACTCCTCCTGGGTGCGCTCCTTGTTGGCCAGGAACTGCACGTCGTCGAGCATCAGCACGTCGATCGTGCGGTAGCGCTCGCGGAAGGCCGGCATGCGGTCGAAGCGGATCGAGTTGATGAGCTCGTTGACGAACTGCTCGGCCACCAGATAAAGGACGCGGAGCTGCGGCCGGTTGCGCAGGATCTCGTGGCCGATGGCATGCAGCAGGTGCGTCTTGCCCAAGCCCACCCCGCCATAGAGGAACAGCGGGTTGTAGCTGTGCGACGGGTTCTCCGCCACCGCCTTGGCCGCGGCATGGGCGAATTCGTTGGACTTGCCGACCACGAAGTTGTCGAACATGTACTTCCGATTGAAGTGCGAAGACGCGATCGGCGGCTCGTCCGAGGCGACCACGGCGTCTTCGAGGGAAAAGAGGACCTCGAAGCCGTGCCCGCCCAGACCCGCCACGGCGCGGTCGACCGTCGGCCGGTAGCTCTCTTCGAGCGTGTGGAGGAAACGGGAGTTCGGAGCCACCAGCACGAGCCGGTCGCCGTCCTCGTTGCCAACCTTCAGGGGACGGAACCAGGTGGCGAACTCATCGGGGTCGAGTTGCCGCTGCAATTGCCTTTGAAGGAGAGACCACAGGGATTGAGACATGAGACCTCTGAATCGATAGTCGATTTCCACAAGATTTCCACAGGTTGTGGAAATCCCTGATCTGGGAGGAATGCGCCCGAAAGAGGCTTAGGTGACGACGACAGGGACCATGATAACACAGCCGAACGGCACCGCAAGTCCTCCGCTGCGGAGATCCGGCCCGTAGATGTGTAAGCTCAATGTAGTCAAGAGTTTATGGTCCTTTTTCGAGTCAAAACGGCCGCGCCAGCCGCGCCGCTTCCGGGGGTAATTGAAGCAGGCGAGGGGGGTTGATTTCAAGAGTCTTGACAACGTCCGCAAGAGCTGCTGGGAGGCGTGGCTCACGCTCTTCCACGAACAGGTCGAGCCACGACGGCGGCGCCGGATGGAAGTCGACGGCGACCGTCTCGCCGGCGCCGATTCCGGCCTCCTTGCGGGCCAGCTCGATGGCCCGGTCGAGGCCGCCGAGCTCGTCCACGAGACCGATCTTCTTGGCGGCCGCGCCGGTCCAGACGCGGCCGCTGGCGATCCCTTCGACGGCCTGCCGGTTCATCTTGCGGCCGGCCGCGACGTGGCCGACGAAGGTCGAGTAGGTGCGCTCCATGAGCTGCTGCACGCGGGCGTCCTGCTCCGGGGTGTAGGGCTGGAGAGAGGAGTAGATGTCGGCGTTGGCCCCCCGCTTGAGGCCGTCGTGGCCCATGCCCAGGATCTCCTCCTCGAAGCCGCGGGTGACGAACTTGCCGCCGAAGACGCCGATCGAGCCCGTGAGGGTCGCCGGCTCGGCGACGATGCGGGTGGCCTTGGCGGCGATGTAGTAGCCCCCCGAGGCGGCCGTGTCGCCCATCGAGACGATGACCGGCTTCTTCTCTTTCAGCTTCTCGACCTCGCGCAGGATGAAGTCCGAGGCGAGGGGCGAGCCGCCGGGGCTGTCGATGCGCAGGACGACGGCGGCGACGGAGCCGTCCTCGGCCATGTCGCGCAGCAGGGAGGCCATGTCGTCCGAGCCGAGGAAAGTCTCTTCGGTCCAGGGCGCCGTGCCGCCGGAGCCGCGCACGATGGTGCCGAGGGCGAAGACGACGGCGACGTGCTTCACGGCCAGGGCCCTCGCGGGCCGGTAGTCCTCGATGTCGAGGTAGCCCGGCTCGCTCCCCATCCTCTTCTTTATATGGTCGCGGAGCTCGTCAGGGTAGTAGAGCTGGTCGACCAGGCCGCGCTCGAGGGCCTCCCGGGCATCGAAGGGCGCCCCGTCGATCAGGCCGCGGACCTCGGCGCCGGTCTTGTGGCGCGCCTCGGCGATGGCGGTGACGATCTGGGAGAAGTAGCCGTCGAGCACCGCGGCCATGGCCTCCCGGGAATCCGGGGTGTACTGGTTCTCGGTGTAGGTCTCGACGGCGCTCTTGTAGCGGCCCACCCGATTGAACTCGGGCAGGACCTTGAGCTTGTCGAGGGTGCCGCGGAGGAAGCGGCTCTCGGCGTAGAGGCCGAGCAGATTGAAGTCGCCGGCCGGCGCGAGATGGATGTGCTCGCAGGCGGTGGCGAGGTAGTACTCCAGGGTGCCGTTGGACCCCTCCCCGGCCGTCTCCATGTAGCACTCGACCCACTTGCCGGCGCGCCGCAGGGCCATCATCTGCCGGCGCAGCTCCTGGGCCTTCGCCATTCCGAAGTCGGCGCCCTGGATGTACACCACCAGACCCCGTACGCCGGCGTCCCGCACGGCGGCGCGGAAGGCCGGATAGAGCTCGGCGATGCTGCCGGGCGAGGCGCCGCCGCTCCAGGGGAACCGTGGCGCCTCCTGCTCCAGCACGGCGCCTTCGAGGCGCCAGACGAGCACCGTGGCGCCGTCGCCCGCGCCGCTGCCGCCTTTCCCGCCCCCCAGAACGATGCCGCCGACGGTCGCGAGGACCGCGGTGGCGGTGAGGAACAGGAAGATCAAGAGCAGCTTTCTCATGGCCGGATCCTACCGCTCCTGCCGCCAGTGCTCGGCCCAGGCCTCGATCTCCCGGGGCGAGAGGCGGGCGACGTGGCAGATGGCGTCCCCCGGATGGACCAGGGGGAGCTGCGTCAGCCCGAGCACGACGCCGGCGTGGGGAGCTTTCAGTTGGCTGCGCCCGCGCCCGAAGGGATTGGTGTTGAGCGACACCGACTCCCCCCGGCGCAGCGGCTGCCCGAGGGCCACCTTGAGCTCCAGGATGCCGCCGGTGTTGGCGCGGATCCAGTGGGTGCGGTCGATCCGCAGGCTCAAGGGCGGCGACACGGGCTCGCCCGGCATCATCTTCAGATGGCGGAGCACGTTGAGCACGCCGGCCATCCCCACCTCGATGAACGGCCGCTCCAGCCGGCGGGCGCTCCCCGCCTCGTAGACGATGGTGGGCACGCCCGCGGCCACGGCCATGCGGCGCAGCGACCCCTCGGGTCCGGCGCCGTCCAACATCAGGGGGCAGCCGAAGGCGCCCGCCAGCTCGGCCACCCCGGGGTTGCCCAGGTCGGCGCGGATCTGGGGGTAGTTCGTGCGCTCGCCGCCCGCCGTGTGCAGGTCGATGCCGAAGTCGCTCTGGCGGATGACCTCGCGGAACAGGGTGTCGGCCAGGCGGGCGGTCAGGGAGCCGCAGCGGCTGCCGGGGAAGCTGCGGTTGAGGTCGCGGCGGTCCGGGAGGCGGCGGTCCTGGTTCAGGAAGCCGGGGACGTTGACCACCGGCACGGCGATCAGCGTCCCCTTCAAGGGGCTGAAGTCGGTGTCGTTGAGCAGGCCGCGCAGGATGCCGACGCCGTTGAGCTCGTCGCCATGGACCGTGGCGGTGACGAAGAGCGTGGGGCCGGGGGCGCCGCGGACGACCGTCACCGGCACGGTGACCGGCTCGGCGGTGTAGAACTCGGCGACCTTGAGCCGCAGCTCCGCCGTCTCGCCCAGGGCGACCGGGGTGCCGGCGAAGGCGAGGGGCTCGCGAGACATGGCCGGAGTCTAACCCCGCCCCTGTGTGCGGGGGTGGCCTTTGGGAGCGTGCTCGAGGACGAAGTCGATCATGGCGCCCGCCACGTCGACGCCGGTGGCGCCCTCGATCCCTTCCAGGCCGGGGGAGCTGTTGACCTCGAGGACCATGGGCCCCTCGCTGGACGGGATCATGTCCACGCCCGCGATGTTCAAGCCGAGCACCTCGGCCGCGTGCACGGCCGTCGCGGCCCAGGCCGGGTCGAGGTCCACCCCCAGGGCGGTGCCGCCGCGGTGGAGATTGCTGCGGAACTCCCCCTCGCCCGCCTGGCGCGACATCGCCGCCACCACCTTGCCGCCGACGACGATGGCGCGGTAGTCCGTCCCCTGCGCCTCCTCGATGAAGGCCTGGATGAGGATGTTCTGCCCCAGTGAATTCATGGCGTCGAGCACCGACTCCGCCGATTTGACCGACTCGGCCAGAATGACACCCATCCCCTGCGTCCCCTCGAGGAGCTTCAGGATGACGGGGGCGCCCCCGACCTTGCGGATCGCCGGGCGGACGTCCTCGCGGCGGCGGGCGAAGGCCGTGGGCGGGATGCCGATGTCGTAGCGCGACAGGAGCTGGAGGCTGCGCAGCTTGTCGCGGCTGCGCGAAATGGCCTGGCTCTCGTTGGCGGGGAAGACCCCCATCATCTCGAACTGGCGCAGGACGGCGAGGCCGTAGAAGGTGATCGAGGCGCCGATCCTGGGCACCACGCCGTCGACCCCGGCCACCCGCTCGCCGTTGTGGAACACCTCCGGCTTCTTCTTCGACACCTTGACGACGCAGTGCAGCGGATCGAGCACCGCCACGTCCGCGCCGCGCTGGCGGCAGGCCTCGATGAGGCGCGAGGTCGAGTACAGCGTCGCCTTGCGCGACAGGATGGCGATCTTCATCCGCGGGGTTCGCTCCTTCGGCGGTGCCATTTGCGGAACAGGTACTTGCCCGAGACGTCCACGCGGAAGTCCCCCTCCAGGGCCTTGCGACCGAGGATCATACGAAAGAGCATGCCGGAACGGTCCGTCAGGGTCACCAGGACCCGTTTGCGCACGGGCCCGAGCACGATCTCGGTCTCGACGACGGGCCGCACCTCCGGATGGCCGCCCGAGTCGACCACGCGGGTCCGCCGCAGCACCCGCGCCTGGGTGCGGACCTGCACGCCGGGCCGCCGGCGGTCGGGGCTGATGGTGAGCTCCACCAGCTCGGTGCCGTCCGCCAGGACCTCCAGGACCTCGATGGCGTCCACGTGGAGCGTCGAGGTGCGGGCGCCGGTGTCCACCTTGGCTTTAAGGCGGAAGATCCCCAGCTCCGGAAGGTCGAGATACTCCTTCCAGCCGATGGTGCGGGGTTCAAGGGAGCCGGCGTCCGTCACCAGAGGAAGACCCTATGTAGAAATGTCAAAATCCAAGGTGCGCATTTGTACGAATGAAAGGGTATGGGCCGGTCAGCTCCTCCGGCGGAGGCGGCCTCATGCCGTTCAAACAAGCGTTTCAGTAGCTTTCGAGCCTTCACGGCGAACCAGGCATGGCGTTTGCAGTGAAGAAGAGGCACTTACTAGTCGTTAACGAGGGGGAGTGTTCCAACCAGCCAACGATATCCATCCTATCTGAGATCTTGACGATCTCGTCCTTGAAAAATCCCGCCTTTTTCCCCTGAGCAGGGGTAGATCCAGCCAACCAGCCAACCAAGAAGCAGGGAACCTCCCCCCTGAGCCCCCCTCGCGAAAGCGGCGGGGGCCTTTTCTTTTCCGGCCGGACGGCCAAGACGGGAATGCCCGTTCCGGTGTTCGCGTTTGAAAAAAGAGCCGGACGTGAGGGAAAAGGGACTTCGATCTCGTTGCCCTCTCACCGGTTCCCCCAGGGGAGCTCCTTGAAATCAGCCCGAGATCGCCCGGCGAGGCCGGGAATCAGAAATCGGGCACGGCTGTTGCAAATGATAGGAGACAGGACATACTGAGGGGGAGGTTCCAGACCTACCAACCAAGTCCCACCTGTTTTCGAGATCGTAAGTGATCTCACCCTCTTTTGAACCCGCCAAACTCCCCTAAACACAGGGGTACAGCCACAATAGCCAACCCGGAGAGATGGGGCCTCCCCCCTAACCCTCCTCCCGAAAGGGAGGAGGGGAGCCTCCGGCTTCAACGAGCCGGAGGCTTTTTCTTTAGCTCATCGCTATTTAACTCTGCCAATTTGGCCGCGACGCGCGGTTAGAATGACGCGATGCGGCGCCCCGATGGCCTACTCTCCTGGTTCGACCAGCACCGCCGGGACCTGCCCTGGCGCCGGACGAGCGATCCGTACAAGATCTGGCTCTCGGAAGTCATGCTCCAGCAGACCCGGGTGGAGACGGTGCTCCCCTTTTACAACCGGTTTGTCGAAAAGTTTCCCACCGTAGAGGATCTGGCGCTCGCCGGCCTCGAAGAGGTGCTGGCCTCGTGGTCCGGGCTCGGCTACTACCGGCGAGCCCGCCAGCTCCACGCGGCCGCCCGGCAGATCGCGGCCGCCGGAGAGTTTCCCTCCACCGTCGAAGGGCTGCTCGCCCTGCCCGGCATCGGGGCCTACACGGCGGCGGCGGTGGCGAGCATCGCCTTCGGGGTGGCGGCGCCGGTGATGGATGGCAACGTCGAGCGGGTGCTCTCCCGCTGCCTGGCCCTCGGCGAGGACCTGCGCTCGAGCGGCGCGCGCAGGAAGCTGCTGGCCTCGGCTGCCAAGCTCCTCGATCCCGACCGGCCCGGCGACAGCAACCAGGCGCTCATGGAGCTGGGAGCCACCCTCTGCTCGCCGCGGCGCCCGAAGTGCCTCCTCTGCCCGCTCCGCTCCGGCTGCCGCGCCGCGCGGGAGGGAGATCCCGAGAGCTACCCCGTGCCGAAGGCGAAACGGCAGGGCGAGCGGCACCGGCTGCTGGTGGCGGTCGTGGAGGCCGGCGGGGGGGTGCTCCTGTTCCGCCGGCCGGAAGACAGCAGCCTCCTGGCCGGCACCTGGGAGCTGCCCTGGGTGACGCTGGAGGTGGACGGCGTCGTGGAAGCGGCCGATCCCGAGGCGGCCCTGGCCTCCCGCTACGGCGGGCGCTGGACGTTGGGCGGCCGGTGCGCCGGCGTGCGGCACGGCATCACCTACCGGGACCTCGAGGTCGACGTGCACCGGGCGGAGCTCGCCTGGGGCGGCGAGGTGCGCCAAGGTATGGCGGCCGGCTGGTTCGACGAGTCCGGGCGCGCCGGGCTGCCGCTGTCGTCGCTGGTGGGGAAGGTGCTGAAGGCTGCTGGGGAGGCAATTACTGGGGAGGAGGCACCGGCCAGGAGATCCCGGAGCCGCCGGCGATGATGAACCAGCCGATGATCTTGTCGTCCAGCTCGCGCAGCCGGCTCGCCACCAGGTTGCAGAGGATCGTCAGCAGCCGGATCGACGAGATCTTGTTGATGTCCAGGATCCCTTCCAGCACCTCGCGGGAGATCACCAGCACCACGGCGCCCCCCTCGTGGGCCTTGGCGTCGGCCGAGCGCGGCGCGTTGTCGATCAGCGCCATCTCGCCGAAGTAGCCGCCGCGCTCCAGGAAGGCGAGGGCCTCCTCGCCGGCGCCGGGGATGAACTTGCTGATCATCACCCGCCCCTCGAGCACGACGTACATCTCGTTGCCCATCTCCCCTTCGCGGAAGATCACCTGCAGGGGGCCGTACTTCCGCTCCTTGGACAGGGAGGAGAGGAAGTTGATCTCCAGGCTGGAGAGCTTCTGCTCCTGGAAGAGCTTGCGTTTCGACGCGAGGTCGACGCGGAACTCCGCGGCGGGCTCGCGGTCGGAGGCCGGCTCGAAGCTCGGCGGCTTGCCGGTCTCGGAGAAGAACTGGGTGAGGTTGCCGTTGGTCTGCCGGAGCTTCGACGACAGGCTCTTCCAGAACGCCCAGTAGAGGGCCAGCTTGAAGCGCTGGTCGCTCTCCATGAGGGTGGAGAGCGACTCGAAATTGAGGGCGATCAGCTCGGTGTCCGAAGTGGTCACGGCGTCGCCCGAGCGGGGGACGCGGTCGACGAAGGACGTCTCGCCGAACAGGGTGCCGGTCTCCAGGGCCGCCAGGCTGAAGTGGCCGTAGGGCGTCTTGCGCTGGATGCGCACGCCGCCGCTCTCGATCAGGTAGGCGTCGAACGTCTCCTCGCCCTCCCGGACCACGTAGGCTCCGGCGGGGAATCGGTTGTGCGTCGCGCACTGCGCGAGCAGGGCGAGCTGCTCGTCCGAGAAGTGGGAGAACACGTCCCACCGGCGAAGAAGATTCTCGATCCCCAAGATTTGGCTATTGTAGCGGAGGTCGCGTCTCCGCGCCCGGGTGTCGTGTTTCCGCGCCCGGGTCCACGGCGCCGGCGAGGAGGCTCTCGGGGGCGGAGGCCTGTCCTTCCCGCCGCGCCCATCCTGCCCGCTCCTCCTCGCCGAAGGCCCGCCAGAGCGTCGCGGCCTGCAGGAACCACTCGGCGAACAGCGGCTCGCCGCCACCGAGATCGGAGCGGAGCTTGTTCTCGAGCGGCGCCTCGACCTCATTGAACAGGCGGTGGGCGGCGGCGGAGTCGCCGCGGCGCAGCGCCAGCCAGGCGCGGTGGAGGGTGAGCGACTCCAGGAGGTCCGATCGCAGCGGCTCCACCTTCGCGAAGGCCGTCTCCGCCGCCGCGAGGTCGCCGGCGTAGGCCGCCACCAGGCCGCGCTCGAGCCAGGCCTCGCCGTCGCCGGGGTCGCGGGCGAGGATGCGGTCGAGGAGGGACCGGGCGCGGTCGAGATCGAGGAGGTGCTTGGCGGCCACGGCGCCGGCGTAGAGCTCGTCGCGGCCTGCCCGCGGATCGGTGCGGGCGGCCTCCAGGGCGGCGGCGAAGTGCCCCTGTCCCAGGGCCCGCAGGGCGGGGCTCCCCGAGGGCTGCCGCAGGGTGGTCCAGAGCCCGAGGGCCCCGGCGGCGAGGAGCAGCAGGAGGAGGATGACGAGCAGGCTTTCGAAGGACATGGCTGAACCAATCTCTTAGAGGGAGGGGAGAGCGAGCTGTGCCGGGCGCAGCCGCTCCCAGACGGTCCGCTCCACGGTGTCGAGCCATCCGGGCCGCGCGGCGGGATCGAGATGGAGGGCCGCCAGGTCGCGCTCGGCCAGCTCGCGGGTCAGGCGTTCCTCGACGGCGTACTGGAACCCCGGATCGGCCGAGCGGACGCCGTCCGGGCTCGGCTGGTCGACGATGGGGACGTGAATCAGCAGGTCGTACCCCCGGAGCCAGAACTCGACGAGCCGCTCGGGGCCTTCCTGGCGTCCCGCGGCGAGCAGCAGGTAGACATAGTTGTCGAGCACGCTACGGTCGCACACCACCACCGGATACCTGGCCTGGGCCACCAGCTCCTCGGCGATCTGGCTGTGCAGGATCCACGACTGCGCCGCGACCGAAGTCTCCTCGTTGATCGGCAGGGGGCACCGCCGCGCCACCTCATGCACCACCTCGACCGCCACGTCCCGCCGCTTGAGCCGCGCCGCCAAGCCATAGCAGAGGGTGGTCTTGCCCACGCCGTGGCTGCCGATGAAGGCGATCTTGAAGCGGGAGGTGGGGGGCATGGGGGGATTGTACGAGACAGTCTCCCCTTGTTGCCCTCCACCTCCGCCAGACGGTCAGTAGGCGCTCGAGGGAACGGCCCGTAGCGCCACACAGACCACCTTCTCAGCATCGAAGGTGTAGAGGACCAGGAACGATCCCGAATCCGTATGGAACGGGCGCGAAAGGAACCCTGGCCTTCCGGGAACCGCCATCCCCATTTCAGGGATACGGGCGACGGCGTGAGTGAAACCACTCCAAGCCTCCGCAGCTCGGGGAATACTGGCGAGGATCGAATCCAGCTCGGCCCTGAACCGGGGTTGCTGAACGACCCTACGCGGTTTTTCTCTCGTCAAGGTAGTCCTGGATCACTTCGTGAGCCCAGGCAAGCTCGTCGGGCGTCAAGGGGCGTGGTTTCCCCACAAAGGCCGTTTCGTAGGGAATCTCCTCGCCAAGCGATGCCGCCTGCCACCCAACGAAATCATGGGAAAGATCGCTGACCTCCGCAGCGTTGAGATCCCAGAGCTCGTTGATGACCGCCCGTGCGATGTCGAGCTCTTCTGGCGCGAAGACGGACAGGTCGGAGTCACGGCGGGGAATCAGCTTCTTCAGGGGAAGGCCGAAGTACTCCCGGTCCTCCCATTTGCAGAGCCCTGCCTTCTCCATCTCGGAGATCACGGGCACGGCGCCCTTGGGGGCAGGGCCTCTTTCCAGCTTTTGGTATTTCTGTCCGGAGATGGGTTGACCCAACTTCCGGTACGCCTCGAAATCAGCGTAGAAGAGAATCTTGTTGAGCTTCGTCGCTCCACAATTTTCGTCGTTCTCCGATTCTTGGGCGACGAAGAGGATCAGCTCACGGAATTTTCGGTCGCTATTGGCCATATCCGCTCCGGTTGGCGAAATGTAAGCGTAATATAGCCGAGATCCCGGAAGAGGCAACTGATTTCCTAGATCCGGGAAGATCCGGACCCGCACAGCACCCCTTCCAGGATCCCAACCGCCCCCTCCAACTGCTCCTCCCCTACCGCCAAGGGCGGTACGATCTGCCCCACCCGGCCTTCCGGCCCGCCAGCGAGGAGGAGCACCCCTCGCGACCACGCCTCCAGCATCCATTTCTTCGCCTGCTCTCCGGTGCGGAGCTGCACCCCCCAGAGCAGGCCCCTGCCTCGGACTTCTTCAATGGCGGGAAACCGATCCGGCCAGGTGGCGAGGCGCTCGCCGAGATCCTCGCCGAGGCGGGCGGCCCTCGCGGGGAGGTCCTCTTCCTGGAGGACGTCCAGCACGGCCAAGGCGGCGGCGCAGGCCAGGGGATTGGCGAGGAAGGTGGCGGTGTGGCGCGCTTCGCCCTTGGTCTCCCAGCAGCGGAAGAGTTGGCGGCGGGCGATCACGGCGGCGATGGGGAGGCCGCCGCCCAGAGCCTTGCCGCAGCAGAGGATGTCCGGGCGGACTCCCTCGTGCTCGACTGCGAAGAGGCGGCCCGTGCGGCCGAAACCGGTGAAGACCTCGTCGGCGATCGACAAGGCTCTGTGGCGGCGGCAGAGGTCGGACAGACCCGCGAGCCAGCCGGCCGGCGGGATCAGCACGCCCTCGCGGCCCACGATGGGCTCGACGATCACCGCCCCAACGCCGCCTCGAGAGAGGACCTCTTCGATCCTCTCCAGTCCGGCTCCGAAGGGGAGGCGGTGGACGTGCCCGTGGAGGTGGGCCGCGAAAGGGGCGCGGAACTCGTCGCGCGAGGTCACGGCGAGGGCGCCGAGGGTCATGCCGTGGTAGGAAGGCTCGAAGGCGAGGATCCCCGGCCGTCCGGTGGCGCCGAGGGCCGTCTTGAGGGCGATCTCGACCGCCTCGGCGCCGGAGATGGCGAAGAAGACCTGGGGATCGTCCACCGGCGCGATCTCGACCAGCCGCCGGGCCAGCTCGACCCGCAACGGGTGGGCGTGGACGTCGCCGAGCGCGTGCAGCAGGCGGCCGGCCTGCTCGCGCACCGCTTCGACCACCCGCGGATGGCGGTGCCCGACGGCCGCGACGCCGAAGCCGGAGGTGAGGTCGATATAGATGTTGCCGTCGACGTCCCGGACGTTGGCGCCCCTCGCCTCCTGCCAGAGGATCGCGGGCTCACCGCCAAACAGGGTGTTGACGCCGGGCGCCTCCAGATCCCCCAGGGCCTCCGACAGCTCCCGGGAGCGCGGCCCGGGAGGCGGGACGACGATCTCCGGGAGGAGGTCGCCGAAGGTCACATCTCCCGCCGGCCGGCGAGCGAGCGGCCCAGCGTCACCTCGTCGGTGTACTCGATGTCGCCGCCGACGGGCATGCCGAAGGCCAGGCGGGTGACCCGCACGCCCCGGGCCTTGAGGAGACGGGCCAAATAGAGCGCCGTCGCCTCCCCCTCGACGTTCGGATTGGTGGCCAGGATGACTTCCTCGACCCCCTCGAGACGCTCGAGGAGGCCGGGGATCGCCAGGCGGTCGGGGCCGATCCCCCGGTGGGGAGAGAGGGCGCCCATCAGGACGTGGTAGAGGCCGTGGTACTCGCCCGTGCGCTCCACGGGCTCGAGGTTGAACGGCTCCTCGACGACGCAGATGCGGACGCGGTCGCGCCGCGGGTCGGTGCAGTAACGGCAGGGGTCCACGGCCGTGATGGCGTTGCAGACCGAGCAGTGGAAGAGCTTCTCCTTCACCTCGACGATGGCCTGCGCCAGCGCCTCGGCTTCGGCGGCGGGCACCTTGAGGAGAAAATGGGCGAGACGGGTCGCGGTCTTGGGACCGATGCCCGGGAGCCGTGACAGCTCGCCGATGAGCCGGGCCAAAGGATCAGACATCGATCGGTCGTCGACTCCAGCCAGGGGCTAGAACAGGCCCGGCATGCTCGCCGCCATCGAGCCCATCTTCCCCTGCATGGTCTCCTCGATCTTGCGGCCGGCTTCGTTGACCGCGGCGACGATCAGGTCTTCCAGCATCGACGGGTCGTTGGGGTCCATGGCTTCGGGGTCGATCTTGCAGCCGACGAGCTGCTTGTGGCCGCTCATCCGGACGGTGACCATCCCGCCGCCGACGCTCGACTCGACCACCAGCTCGTTGAGCTCGCGCTGGAGGCGCTCCTGCATCTCCTGGGCCTGCTTCATCAGTTGCCGCATGCTGCTCATATCTGTCAATCCTCCGTGTAGCTTCCGTGCTGCTCTTCGACCGTTTCGATCCGGCCTTTGAAGATCTCGAGGACGGCCTGGACGGCCGGGATCTGCTCGACTTCCTGGACCTGCGCCGGCTTGGCCTCCGTGGTGGTGGCGGCCTTGGGCGCGGTGCGGCTCTCCAGGATATCAAGATGGGTCCCCGGACCCCACACCGCGGCCGCGGCTTCCTCCAGGGTCGGGCGGTTGGCTTCCAGCCGCGACTTCAGATAATTGTCGCCGTGCGGGCAGAGGACCGCTATCCGGCCGTCCTCGAAGCGGAGGTCTTCGGCCGCTCCCAGAAGCCCGCCGACGTTCTGCTTGCGCTTGCCGGCTTCCTCCCGGAAGGCCGCGATCGGATCGCTGGGCCGGCTCGGCGCCGCCGCCGGTACCGCCGCAGATACCGCTGGCGGCGCGGGCCGGGGGGGCGGCGGGGCCGGCGCCGGCTCGGGAGCGCGGCTCCGCTGCGGCGGCGCCGCGGCCGGCGGCCTCGACGCCGGGGCCGCAGACATCGCGCCGCCGCCGGCCAGGATCTCCTCGACGCGGGTGAGCTTCGGCAGCTCGGCCCCGCGCAGCCAGGCGATCTCGACCGCCAGGGCTCCCGAGTCGCTGCGCCTCACGATGGGCTCGCTGGTCAGCAGCAGGCTGAGGAGGCGGAGCAGGTTCTCGTAGCCGCTCGCCTTCGCCATGGCGGCCAGCACCTGCGCCTCCTCGCCCGGGAGGTCCACCTGCTCGGGCGTGCCGCCCATGGCGAGGTGCAGCGCGTCGCGGCAGAAGGCGAGGAACTGGCCGTAGACGTGGCGCGGGTCCCAGCCCTCGTCCTCCACCCGTTGCACGGCGGCGCGCACGGCCGGCGGATCGCCCGCCAGAATCCCCTCGAGCAGCCGCTGGAACAGGGCGGTGTCGAGCCCGCCCAGGAGCCGGACGGCGTCCTCGTCGGAGATGGCGCCCGAGCCGAAGGTGGCGAGCTGGTCGAGCAGCGCCACCGAGTCGCGCACGCTCCCCTCGCCGGCGCGGGCGATCAGCCGCAGGGCCGTGTCGCTCGTCCGGATCGACTCCGCCGCGCAGATCGCCCGCAGGTGCTCGGCGAGCTCCAGCGACGGCACGCGCCGGAAGTGGAACTCCTGGCAGCGGGAGAGGATCGTCGCCGGCACGGCGTCGATCTCGGTGGTGGCGAAGATGAAGACCAGGTGCGGCGGCGGCTCCTCGACGATCTTCAGCAGGGCGTCGAAGGCCTGGCGGGACAGGCGGTGGATCTCGTCGAGAACCACGACCTTGTAGCGGTCGCGGGCCGGGCCGTACTTCAGGCTCTCGGTGAGCTCGCGGACCTGCTCGACCTTCGAGTAGGTGGCGGCGTCGACCTCGATGACGTCGAGGTTCGAGCCGCGGGTGATGTCGACGCAGGACTGGCACTCGTTGCAGGGATCGGCCGCCGGGCCGCGCTCACAGTTGAGCGCCTTGGCCAGCACGCGCGCCGCCGTCGTCTTGCCGACGCCGCGGATGCCCGAGAACAGGTAGGCCTGGGCGATGCGCCCCTCCTGGAGGGCGTTGCGTAAAGCGGTGACGATCGGCCCTTGGCCGACGAGGCTGGAGAAGTTCTGAGGGCGCCATTTGCGCGCGAGGACCTGGTACGCCATGGGTGGTGGTGAGACAGTGGTCAACGAAGGGTTCCGGTGAATCTGCGGCACTCGACCGGATACCTTATCGCTGCTCCCTTCCGGGCCTGACGAGGTTCGGTAACGGCCGATGCACAGGACCCGAACCCTTCGTTGGCCACTGCGTGGCCCCATGCTACGACCTGGGGGCGGGGAAGTAAAGAACGGGGCGCCGGCGGGCGCTTCGTCGTCAGACCCTCCATAACGGTCTCCGGCGGATCGGTATTCCCGGCATCCCTGCCGATGATACATCGCCGGAGGGCATGACGGAGCCGCCCGGCGGCCCGCCTTTCCAATCCCGCGGAACGTTCCGCGCGGGGCGGAGCGTTCCGCGGGAGCTTTGCGGGATTCCCCTTCTCGGTTAAGATACGCGTTCCTCGCGGCGGGGCATGCCATGGAGAGACCGGAAGACGAGGTCTGGATGATGGAAGCCCTGGCCGAGGCGAGGCGCGCCGGCGAGATCGGCGAGGTGCCGGTCGGGGCGGTGGTGGTCCGGGAGGGTGGGGTGGTGGGCAGAGGCCACAACCGCCGCGAGATCGACGGCGACCCTCTGGCGCACGCCGAGCTCCTGGCGATCCGGGAGGCGGCGGCCGGGACGGACGACGGGTGGCGGCTCGCGGGTTGCACGATGTACGTGACCCTGGAACCCTGCGCGATGTGCGCCGGAGCCCTCGTCAACAGCCGCGTCGGGCGGCTGGTCTACGGGGCGCCCGATCCGAAGGCCGGCTACTGCGGCACCCTGGGGAATCTGGTCCAGGACCCGCGGCTGAACCACCGGCTGGAGGTGACGGCGGGGGTGTTGGCAGGCGAGAGCGCCGCGCTGCTGCGCGGTTTTTTCGCGTCGCTGCGGCGGAAGCCTTGAGCGGTGAGCTCTTGGGAATAGCCGGCGAGCTCTTTGGAACGGTTCTTTGGAAAGATCGGGAGAGATGTCCGAGTGGCTTAAGGAGCACGCTTGGAAAGCGTGTGTAGGGGAAACTCTACCGTGGGTTCGAATCCCACTCTCTCCGCCACCGATCTCACGACAAGATAACTGGAGAGGTGCCAGAGCGGTCGAATGGGGCGGTCTCGAAAACCGTTGACCGGGCAACCGGTCCGTGGGTTCGAATCCCACCCTCTCCGCCATT
>Ga0126305_10000011_pt1 | contig 82464 bp, 66 predicted proteins | sample Plot26_FD_92536 | JGI IMG/M metagenome (GOLD analysis project Ga0126305, IMG submission 92536) | Serpentine soil microbial communities from UC McLaughlin Reserve, CA, USA - Plot26 | ecosystem: Environmental > Terrestrial > Soil > Grasslands | place: USA: UC McLaughlin Reserve, Lake County... | reverse complement strand
GCGCACGCGCGAGGCGCCGACGCCGACGAACATCTCGACGAAGTCGGAGCCGGAGATGGAGAAGAACGGCACGTTCGCCTCGCCGGCGATGGCGCGGGCGAGCAGGGTCTTGCCGGTGCCCGGGGGGCCCATCAGCAGCACGCCCTTGGGGATGCGGCCGCCCAGCTTCTGGAACTTCTGCGGCTCTTTCAAGAACTCGACGATCTCCTGGAGCTCCTCCTTGGCCTCCTCGACGCCGGCGACGTCCTTGAACGTCACCTTCTTGCCGGAGGTGTTCAGGAGCTTGGCCTTGCTCTTGCCGAAGGAGAGCGCCTTGTTGCCGCCGGTCTGCATCTGGCGCATGAAGAAGATCCACAGCCCGACGATCAGCAGCACCGGCGCCCAGGTGAGCAGCACGGCGAGCAGCGGGTTCTCCCGCGGCTCCTCGGCCCTGATGCGGACGTTCGCCTGGCGCAGCATCTTGGCGAAATCGGGATCGTCGTCCAGCAGCGTGGTCTTGAACTCCTGGCCCGCCAGGGTGTCGCCACGATATTTGCCGGTGAGCTGCTTGCCACGGATGGTGACCTCCGCGACCCTCCCGTGCTGGACGTCGGAGAGGAACTCGGAGTAGTCCAGGGGCTTCTGGGCCGGCTTGCCGCCCTGGAAGGTGTTCCAGAGCAGGATCACCACGCCGAAGATCGCCATCCAGAGAAACAGTGTTTTCACAGTAGAGTTCAAAGCTCGGCTACCTCATAGGAAGCGCTCTTCGCGAGTTGGGCCGGAAAGCGCTCTTTTGTCGGTCACGAAGGGACGGAACGTCCCTTCCTTGTGACAACCAAATGCCCAGTTCATCGATTCCCAGCCGGTCTCTCGTCGGTTTCCCGGTCGGTTTCCCCGGTTGAAAACGGCCGGTCACTCCTCGCCGGCCAGCCGTCCGACGTAGGGCAGATTTCCATAGCGCCCCTGGTGTTTGAGCCCGTAGCCGACGAGCAGTCCGCGGCGGCGGGTGGTCAGGGCGCGGTAATGAAGGTCGAAGGCCGTCTTGCGCTCGTCGGGCATGTCGATCAGCGCGGCGAAGCGCACCTCGCGGGCGCCGTGGTCGCGGAGCTGCTGCTCGAGGTAGGGCTCGGTCACGCCCGAGGAGACCACGTCCTTGAGGACGAGCACGCTCTGGCCGGCGATGTCGATGGGGATCGGGTAGTGGATGCGCATCATCCCGTCCTCCTCGCTGCTGACGGCGGGATCCTCTTCATAGGCCACGTGGATGAGCTCGAAGCGCACCGGCCGGCCGATCGCCCGCACCAGGTCGGCGAGGAAGATCACCGAGCCGCCGAGCAGCGCGATGAGCAGGGGGTCTTCGCCGCCCAGCTCCTCGCCGAGCTGACGGCCGAGGGCGGCGACGCTGTCGCGCACGGTCTCGGCGTCGAAGAGGGATTCGACCGCGGGCAAGGGGCTCTCTCCATTCATGTCGTCGCAACCTCGGCGACCCAGGCGGCCGCATGTCCTTCCAGACGGAAACGCTGGTCGATGGTGACGCCCGGAGCCCAGGCGATCCGCTCGCCCACGCACAGGAGCGGCAGCCGCTCCCGTTCGAGCCGGGGCACCCGGCGGTCGATCAACACCTCTTTCAAACGCCGGCTGCCGCTCGCGCCGAGGGGATGGATGCGGTCCCCGGGGCGGCGGTTGCGGATCGTCACGCGATCTCCTTCGACCAGCGGCAGCGCCAGAGCCGCGCGATGGCGCGAGCCCTGGAACATCCACGGCTCGACGGCGCGGCGCGAGACGCGCATCCTGACGGCGATCTCCGGGATGTCCAGCTCACCCGGAATCTGGAGAGTATAAGTGAAATCCGGGACTCTCTCCCGCGCTTCGCCGGCGCGGCGCAGGATCAACAGCTCCCCCGAGGCCTCCCAGCGCCAGCCGCCGCCGCAGTCGCAAGCCCCGCGCCCGCGGCCCGCGAGTTGGCGGAGGAGCTCGGCGCGGGCGGCGCCGGCGGCGGGGTAGGGGGCGCCGGCCTGCCGGTGCAGCCAGGCGAAGGCGAAGGGCCGGACCTCGTCCGGCAGCGCCTCGACGGCCCGCCGGTCGACGGCGACGCCGTCCTCGATCCCCTCGGCCGCCCTCAGCGGCAGGATGCCGGCGAACCGGCGGTCGAGGGCCAAGCCCGCGTCGCGGACCCGTCCGGCCAACCGGGCGAGGCGGGGTGCTAGCTCCTCGCCATCGGTGGCGGCGAGGGCCGGGAGCAGCCGGTGCCGCACCCGGTTGCGTGGCACGGCGAGATCGCGGTTGGTCGGGTCGTCCACCGGCGCGAGCCCGGCGGCGGCCACGGCGGCCAGCAGCTCCGAGCGCGGCACGGCCAGCAGCGGCCGCACGACGGCGCCGTGGAGGGGGCGGACGCCGGCCAGCCCCTCGAGGCCGCTGCCAAAGAGGAGGCGCAGCAGCACGGTCTCGGCCTGGTCGTCCCGGTGGTGGGCGGTGGCGATCCAGCGTGCCCCGAGATCGCGCCGGAGCCGTTCAAGGAAGTCGTAGCGCGCCCGGCGCCCGGCGGCCTCGGGGCTCTCCGCAGGTCCGCCGCAAGTCCTAGGATCGCGCAGCCCGGAGATCAGCGGCACGCCGAGGGCCGCGGCGAGCCGGGCAGCCTCGCGGGCACGGGCCGCGGAGCCCCCGTCCATGGCATGGTCGAGATGAGCGGCGACCAGGCGGACTCCCCGGCGCCCCCGGCGTCCCCGGAAAAGATCGAGGCGGGACATCCCCCACAGCAGCGCCGTGGAATCGGGGCCGCCCGAGAAGGCGGCGACGACGGTGTCGCCCGGATCGAGAGGCGCTTCTTCCCGGAAGAAGGCCTCCAGCTCGTGGAGAAGGTCCATGTCGGTGGATGGTGGCGGTGACGGGACTCGAACCCATGACCTAGCGGTTATGAGCCGCTCGCTCTAACCAACTGAGCTACACCGCCGGAAATCAAGAGAAAATGGAAGGGCCGGCCGTCATGAGAAACGACGGCCCTTCGACGCGGGCGGGATTATAGCTGAGATTTATCCGATGTGCCCGGACGGATGTCCCCGGATGAATGTCCCGGAAAAGGCGCCACCCGGGACCGGGGAGCTGCCTTACCGCATCACTTCCTGGCAGCTACGGAACTGACCGAAGAATTCCTGCATGGAGGTCGACAGCGCCGAATCGTTCAGACGGTAGATGACGTTCTGACCCTGGCGTTGATCGACGACCAGATCCGCTTCCTTCAACACTGAAAGATGGCGGGAGATGGTGGGCTGCGAAAGATTGAAATTGCCGACGATTTCCCCGACCGTGCGCTGACGCCCTTCGAGCAACCGGAGGATCTCCTGCCGGGTGCCGTCCGAAAGAGCCTTGAACACCTTGGTCAGATGTCGTTCCTCTCGCCGGAAGTCGCTAATGCTGCTGCGGTCTAAGTTGGCCATGGCCGTTTTCCTCTCCTTGGGGCGGGGGGTCATTTTTCGTCTCCGCTCCTGATGAACACATTGTAGAGGAGAAATACTTGGAAAAGACTTGATAGTGCATGCCTCCGAATACAGCTAGGTGCTCAATTAGTGAGCATACAGGTGTAAACTTCTCTATAACCAAACTGTTGCGCGTGCTGAGGGGGGTAGCTCCTGGGGGGAAAAACGGGACAGGGCTCCAAAATGGAGCCCTGTCGAGGCGTGAAATGGGGTTTAAAGACGCAGGGCGGCCCTGTCGGGCCACCCTGGAAGGTGGGGGTGCTCACAAAATGGGCGGCCGCACAGGGCCGCCCCTGCAGGGATTCCCCTAACCCCGCGCCGAGCTGTACCGCTGCGCAACCGCCGACCAGTCGATGGTGTTCCACCAGGCGGCGAGGTAGTCGGGGCGGCGGTTCTGGTACTTCAGATAGTAGGCGTGCTCCCAGACGTCCACGCCGAGGAGCGGGGTCTTCCCCTCCATCAGGGGGCTGTCCTGGTTGGGGCGGCTGACGACGTCCAGCTTGCCGCCGCTCGCCACCAGCCAGCCCCAGCCGGAGCCGAACTGGTTGACGGCCGCGTTCGTCAGCTTCTCCTTGAAGGCCTCGAAGCTGCCGAAGTCGCTCTTCAGGGCATCGGCGAGCTCGCCGGAGGGATTGCCGCCGCCGCCGGGCCCCATGACCTCCCAGAAGAGGGAGTGGTTGTGGTGGCCGCCGCCGTGGTTGCGGACGGCGCCCCGGATGTCTTCCGGGATCTGGTCGATGCCGCGGAGGAGCTCCTCGACCGGCTTGCCGTCGAGCTCGGAGTGCTTGCCGATCGCCTCGTTCAGCTTGGCGACGTAGGTGGCGTGGTGCTTGTCGTGATGGATCTCCATCGTCTTGGCGTCGATGTGAGGCTCCAGAGCGTCGAAGCCATAGGGCAGCGCGGGCAACTGATAAGGCATCGTGACTTCCCTCCTTGTTGGTCGTTCGGATGGGCCGCGCCGCGAGGACCCGGGGAGGGCCGCCGGCGCGGAAAGCGAGGGGGGCGGGGTGTGCGGCTGGATATCGTCGCCCCCCTGGCCCGCGTCGTATTCTTTCAGAAACAGCAAGGCCCCCGCGAGGGGGGCCGTCTGGGAGAGGCGGAGGGGAGGAGCGTTTACCGCAGCTTCTCTTCGACGAACTCGACGTGCTTGCGGACCTTGGGGTCGTACTTCTTCATCCGCAGCTTCTCCGTGGAGAGCTTCTTGTTCTTGTCCGTCGTGTAGAAGTAGCCGGTGCCGGCGGACGAAACCAACTTGATCTTCTCGCGCATCTCGGTATCTCTTCTCTAAAGGTGAATCAATGAGTGGCGGGGCCGACGGGGCTCGAACCCGCGACCTCCGGCGTGACAGGCCGGCGTTCTAACCAACTGAACTACAGCCCCGCAAAGAACTGTCTGCTGCTCTTGCTTCCTTGTCGGCTCCCACTTCCTGACCAGCTACCGCCAGCATTGGTGGGAGGTGAGGGATTTGAACCCGCGACCCCCTGCGTGTAAGGCAGGTGCTCTAACCGCTGAGCTAACCTCCCTCGCCGCCAAGGAGCGCAGATGTTACGGAAGGAGGGGTAGGATGTCAACAGGGCGCTAGGGCGCTCACTGCGCCACGTACCCGAGCTCCTTCAGCTTCTTCTTGAGCTCGTCCGACATCTCCTGCTGGCGGGAGCGGTTCCGGAGGCCGGCAAACCGCTGGCGGATCAGCTTCGTGAGCTCGGCGACCTTGGCGGGCTGGCTCGCGGCCAGGTTCGTCTTCTCCCCCGGGTCCTTCGAGAGGTCGTACAGCTCCTCGCGGCCGATGGGATAGTGGTTGGGCGGCGCGTCGGGGATGCAGACGGGCGAGATGCCGTCCGGGTTGTGCACCAGCTTCCAGCTCCCCTGGGTGACCGTGCGGATGGTGGTCGAGCCGTACTCGGAGAAGGCCGGCTTGCCCGCGCCCCCGGCGTCCGGGCGCTCAAGGTAGGGCACCAGCGACCGGCCGTGCTGCTCGGCGGGCTTCGCGATCCCCACCAGGTCGAGGAGCGTGGGCAGCACGTCGATCAGCTCGACGGTCTGCGGCACCCGCACGCCGGTGGGCAGCAAGCCGGGAGCGGCGAAGCCCAGAGGCACGTGGAGGGCCGTCTGGTAGACCGAGCAGGAGTGGTACAGGTAGTTGTTGTGCTGGTACAGCTCCTCGCCGTGGTCGGCGGAGAAGATGACGAGCGTGCGGTCGAGCTTGCCGGCTGCCCGGAGGGCGTCGAGCAGCGAGCCGCTCAGGCGGTCGCTGCCGGTGACGGCCGCGTCGTAGAGGGCGTCGAGGTGCCGCACGTCCCGGGCGTCGAGCGCCATCGGCTTCGTCATCACCGGATCGAGCTGCCACTTCTTGGGGCCGAGCGGGCCCGTGTAGCCGGGGTCCAGCTCCGCCGCCAGGGCGCCGCCGTTGTAGTAGGGCGGATGGGCGCCGAAGAGGTGGACCCAGAGGAAAAACGGGCGCTTGCCGTCCGCCGTCGCCATCCATTCCACGGCCCGCCGCACGCTCTTGCCGTCCTGGCCCCCGGCGCAGGCGAAGGCGTCCCATCCCTGGTGGTTCGCGTCGCACATGTTGCTTAGGAACGCGGCCGTCTGGTAGCCGGCCCCCTTCAGCAGCTTGGGCAGGGTCGGCAGGCCGTCGGGGAAGCCGTAGCCGTTCTCGGCGACGCCGTGGCCGCTGGGATACAGCCCGGTCAGCAGCGACGACAGCGACGGCCAGGTCGAGGCCCGCTGCGACATGGCGTTCTCGAACACCATGCCGGAGGCGAGCTGCGCGTCGATTTTGGGGCTGTTGGCGCGCGCCGCGTAGCCATAGGCGCCGAGCCGGTCCGCCCGCAGGGTGTCCACCGTCAGCAGGACGACGTTCCACCCCTTGGCCGACCCGGCGAGCCGCTGGCGCTGCCGCGGCTGCTCCTGGGCCTTGGGCGCACGCTCGCAGGCCGCCAGGGCCAGCAGGAGGATGGGTGTGAGGAGGCGTCGCATGGAGGAGCGGATTCTAGCCTGGACAGGCCCCAAGGACAGCAGCGACTGCAAGGACACCAAGGACGACGAGAAAAACTGTCCTTGCTGTCTTTGCGGTCCCTGAGGTCCTTGGGCCTGTCTGACTTGCGTCCCGTTCCCGGAAAGGGTATAAAAAGTCTCCCTCTCCGTGACGGGCCCTGCCGGGTCCGTGATTCCTGCTTCCCGCGCATTTTTCGCCGCTCCTCCTCTCCTTTTCCTGCAAGGAGAGGGCTGATGAGCTCATTCGCGAGGCGGTGCGTTTCCCCGAAGTTGGTGCAAGAGAAGGCCTTCCAGGCCGCCTGGGAGGATCTGGTGGAGCGCTATGGCGCCCTGCTGCGCGTACAGGTGCGGCGCCAGTTGCGCAACGCCGGCCTGGCGCCGACGGGCGAGCAGGTCGAAGAGCGGGTCCAGGAGGTCTACTACCGGCTGCTCCTGGGCGGAGCGGGCCGGCTCCGGCTGCTCCGGCGCTGGAGCGAGGGGCGGGTCGTGACCTATCTCTCGCGGGTGGCCGAGCGGGTGGTCGTGGACGAGTTCCGGTCGAAGGCCGCCGTCAAGCGCGGCGGCAGCGTCCGGCTGTCATTCCACGGCAGCCTGAGCGAGGTCGCGGAATGGGCCGTCGATCCCCGCGGCACCCCCGAGGAGCAGGCCCTGCTCACCGAGCGGCTGCGCCTGGTGCTCAAGGGCTGCCGCCGGGTCGCCGACGCGATGGACGACCGCCGGGACCGCGGGCGCTGCCTGCGCATCCTCCGCCTCGCCATCCTCGAGGGCTGGAGCAGCCACGAGATCGTGCGCTTCGAGGGCGGCTGCCCCAGCTCCGTCGACTCCCTGGTCCACCGCGCCCGCCGGCGTCTGGCCCGGGGCGGCCTCGAGCTGCCGAGCCGCCGAGGGGAAGGGCCCTTGATATCATCCTCTTCATGATCCGCATCTTCACCGACTCCGCCTGCCTGGACCATCGCACCCCTCCCGGATATCCCGAGAAGCCCGAGCGGCTGGCGGGGCTGCTCGGCAGGCTCCGGGAGAGCGGCTGGCCAATGATGGAGGCAATGGAGGCAATGGAGGCAATGGCGGCAGCGGAGGAGGGCGTCGATGCTGAGGCGGCGCGCGAGGCCGTGCTGGCCATTCACGACGAGGCCTATGTGGCCCGTTTCGAGCGCGCCGCCGCCCGCGGCGACTCGCTGCTCGACTCGGCCGACAACCCGCTCTCCGCCGGCACCTGGAAGGCGGCTTGGGCGGCGGTCTCGGCGGCCCTGGCGGCCGCCGACTGGGTCGCCGGCGGGGGAGACCGCGCGGCCCTGGCCGCCGTGCGCCCCCCCGGGCACCACGCCGAGCGGCGGGTCGCCATGGGGTTCTGCTTCTTCAACAGCGTGGCCGTGGCTGCCGAGCACCTGCGCCGCCGGCACGGCGCCTCGCGGGTGGCGATCTTCGACTTCGACGTCCACCACGGCAACGGCACCCAGCACCTCTTCGAGGAGCGGGCTGACGTTTTCTACGCCAGCACCCATCAATATCCCTTCTACCCGGGGACGGGCGCCGCGAGCGAGCGGGGGATCGGGGCGGGGGAGGGGTTCACCCTCAACGTCCCCCTCCCCGCCGGCACGGGCGACGAAGGGTACGCCGAGGCCATCCAGGGGACGGTCCTCCCCGCCCTGCGGCGGTTCGCGCCCGACGTGCTCCTCCTGTCGGCCGGCTTCGACGCCTGGCAGAGCGACCCTCTGGGCGGCATGCGGGTGACGGCGGAGGGCTTCCGGAGCTGGGGGGACTGGCTGCGCGAGCTCGCCGCCGAAGTCTGCGGCGGCAAGGTGCTCGCCCTCCTCGAAGGCGGCTACGACCTGCGGAACCTGCCGCTGCTGGTGGAGGCCCACCTGGAAGGGCTGGGCGGCGGCAAGGCTCTCCAGCCTATAGATGAAGACCAATGATTGACTTTCCTGCCCACTTGGCCATAAAATCCGCGAAAGTTCACGTAATACTTGAAGGGTGACCGGCTAGGTCCGCGTCCTTCGGTTGTTTCCAACGATTCACACCGGGCGGTAGTGCCGGGCTGGTTGTGGAGGAGGTAGGAGCAATGAAGCGCAACGTCTTCGTGTTCGCGGTCGCGGCGGCCTTGCTGGCCTCGGTTCCAGCCTCGGCGGCGCCGCCATTCGGTTCTTTCGGCGGCATCCTGGGAGGCGGCAACTCCGGCGGCGGCGTCATCCCGCTGGCCGGCTGGGCGCTCGACGACAACGGCGTGCAGGCCGTGGACGTGCTGGTCGACGGCACGGTCGCCGGCCGCGCCAACTACTCGCGTGCCCGGGCCGGCGTGACGGCGAGGTTCCCCGGCTTCCCCGACTCCGCCCTGCCGGGCTTCGCCTACCAGCTCGACACCACCCACTATCTCAACGGGCTCCACACCGTCTCGATCCGGGTGCGCAGCCGCGCCGGCGAGGTGGTCCTCCTGGAGCCAAGGACGTTCAGCTTCAGCAACGTCGAGCACGACCTGGAGCCGTTCGGCGCGATCGATTTCCCCAGGGCGCAGGCGGAGCTGCGCGGCACCTGCGATCCCGCCGCGCCGAACCGGCGGTACAGCGTGATCGCCGGCTACGCGCTCGACGCCGGGACGCAGGTGGACGACGCCGGAGTCGCCTACGTCGAGCTGCTCGTCGACCGCGCGGTGGTCGCCAACACCCGGATCGACTGCGGCTTCTTTGACGAGACGGGCGGGCAGACCAACTGCTACGGCCTCCGCCGGCTCGACGTGGAGCGGACCTTCCCCGGTCTCAAGGACAGTCCCCACGCCGGCTTCCGCTTCGTCCTGGACATCGGGGCGGGCATTGCCAGCGGCGCGACCACTCAAGGCCAGCACCTGATCACCATCCGCGCGGGCGACGTCGCGAACCAGTCCCGCAACATCGCCGAGATGCCGGTCACCTTCTCCTGCTACGAGAACATCGTGAACGAGGATTCGTTCGGCGAGATCGACCTGACGCTGCGCGGGCTGCTCTACCACGGCGTCATCCAGGTGACCGGCTGGGCGCTCGACTATGAAGGCGTCGTCTCGGTCCAGATCCTGATCGACGGCCACCCGACCGGCAACGCCCTCTACGGCCTGGTCCGGCCGGTGGACGACCCCACGCTGTCGTTCTACCCCGGCTTCATCAACAGCTTCGCTCCCGGCTGGCGGTTCGACGTCGACACCACGCTGCTCCAGAACGGCGAGCACTTCCTGGACGTCGTCGTGACCGACGCGCACGGCAAGACGACTTTCATCGGCAAGCGGCGCTTCGTGGTCAACAACGTTGGCGGATAGGGCCGGCGGGTAACCTTCCGCGTCTCCGTGGTTCCAACGCCCCATCTCCGGATGGGGCGTTCGCGTTTTCAGGCCAGTGATCCGGGCCGGTGCTATCCTTCGCGGGCATGCCGGGAATCGACCGCATCATCTTCTTCGGAACGCCTGAATTCGCGGTGCCCACTCTCGCGGCCCTCGTGGACGCGGGGCGGGCTCCCGTGCGCGTGGTCGCCCAGCCGTCCCGGCCCGCCGGCCGGGGCCGCCGGCCGCTCGACCCGCCGGTCGCGGCCTGGGCGCGCGAGCACGGCCTCGAGGTGACGCAGCCCGAGCGCGTCCGCGATCCCGCGTTCCTGGAGGAGATGGCGGCCCTGGCGCCCGACCTGGCGGTGGTCGTCGCCTTCGGCCAGATCTTCCCGCGCGCCCTGCTCGACCTGCCCCGTCACGGCTGCGTCAACCTGCACGCTTCCCTGCTGCCCCGCTGGCGCGGCGCCTCGCCCATCCAGGCCGCCGTGGCCGCCGGCGACGCGCGGACGGGCTTGACCACGATGCGGATGGAGGCGGGGCTCGACTCCGGCCCCATCCTGCTCCAGGAGGAGACGGAGGTCGGACCGGACGAGACCGCGGACGCCCTCGCGCGGGGGCTGGCGGAGATGGGCGGGCGGCTGATGGTGGCGACGATCGAGCGGCTGGAGCGCGGCGGCCTCGAGCCCCGGCCCCAGCCGGAAGAGGGCGTCACCTTCGCTCCCAAGCTCACCCGCGACAGCGGCCATGCCGACTGGCGCCTCGCCGCCCGTGACATTTACGACCGCTGGCGCGCCTATACGCCCTGGCCGGGCCTGGCGTCGGGGCTGCGCGGCGAGCCCGTGAAAGTGATCGCCGCCGAGGTCCTCGACGGGGCCGAAGGAGATGCCGCTGGCGCGGCACCCGGCACCATCCTGGGGCTGCGCGGCGGCCGGCTCGCCGTCGCCTGCGGCGGCGGCACCGTGCTCGGCCTCACCGAGCTGCAACGGCCGGGCAAGCGGGCCCTGCGCGCCGCCGATTTCGTCAACGGGGAACGGCTGCGGGCCGGCGAGAGCTTCTCCTGAACCGGCGCGGATCCCGAGAGAGCATGTCCAAGCGACACTATTCACCCCCGCCCACCCCGCAGACGGGTGCCGGCCGCGGCCGGGCTCCCCGGCGCACGCCGCAGGACAACGTGCGCTCCGCGGCGGCCTGGGTGCTGGAGCGCACCCTGCAGTCGCTGGCGCCGGCGGACTCCTTCCTGGAGAGCGCCCTGCCGCGCTTCGACGAGCGCGACCAGGGATTGCTGCGCGAGCTGGTGATGGGCAGCCTGCGCTGGCTGCGCCGGCTCGACCACGTGATCGCCGCGGCCAGCAACCGCTCGTTCGAGCAGATCGAGACGGCTCTCCACGCGCCCCTGCGCATCGCCATCTACCAGCTCCTGTTCCTCGACCGGGTGCCGGCCCACGCGGCCGTCCACGAGGCCGTGGAGCAGGCCCACCAGCTCACCCACCGAGGGGGCGCGAGCTTCGTCAACGGCGTGCTCCGGCGCATTGCCAGGGCGCCGCGGCTGGAGGACTGGCCGGTGGAGGAGGCCGATCCGGTGCGGCGCCTGGGCATCGAGAAGAGCCATCCCGACTTCCTGGTCGCGCGCTGGGTCGACCGCTTCGGCCGCGAGCGGGCGCTCGCCATGCTCGACGCCAACAACCGCGCCAAGACCATGCACCTCCTGGCTTTCCGCGACCGCGGCGGGCGCGAGCTGCTGGCGGAGACGCTGATCGACGAGGGCCTGGAGGTCGAGCCGGCCCCCCTCTCGCCCCTCGGGCTCATCGTCCGCCGCGGCAGCCCGTTCGGCTCCGCGGCGTTCCAGCGCGGCGACTGCTATGTCCAGGACGAGGCCAGCCAGGCCGCCGCCCTGATCCCGCCGCCGCGCCCGGGCGAGACCATCCTCGACGCCGCCGCGGCGCCGGGCGGCAAGAGCTTCTCCCTGCTCGCCTCGGAGCCCGGCGTCCGCATCACCATGAGCGACGTCTCCCTCGCCCGCGCCAACGTCCTGCGCGCCAACCTGCGGCGGCTGCGCCGCTCCCTGCCGCTGGCCGTGGCCGACGCGGGAGCCCCGCCCTTCGAGCGCACCTTCGACCGCGTCGTGCTCGACCTCCCGTGCACCGGCACGGGCACGCTGCGCCGCCACCCGGAGATCAAGTGGCGGATCAGCGAGAGCGAGATCGGCCGCCTGTCCCGCCAAGCCCTGCGGCTGCTCGAAGGCACGGCGCCGCGCGTGGCGCCCGGCGGGCGGCTGGTGGCCATCACCTGTTCGCTCGAAAGGGAGGAGAACGAGGACGTCATGGCACGCTTTCTCGCTACCAATCCGGAGTTCTCCCCCCTGCCGCTCGAAGAGCTGCTGGAAAACCCTGTCGCGTCGAGCATCACGGGCCCTGGAGCGTGGCGGATCCTGACCGGCGGCGACCACGACGGATTTACCGTCAACGTGCTCGAGAAACCCAGGATTTAAGCGGTTTCGCGTGCATTGAGGCTGTATTGACAGCCCACCCGGGTTGCCTTATCGTTTCCGCCAGTCACTTTCGTTCAAAAAAACGAGTCAAGGAGGAAACAGAATGGCTGGTAAGGCTGACCTGGTAAATAGTATTGTGGACGCCGTCGAGGGCATTACCCGCCGGCAGGCCACCGCAGCATTCGAGGCAGTGTTCGGCTCAATTTCCGATGCGTTGAAGGCGGGCGAATCGGCCAAGGTCCCCGGTTTTGGCAGCTTCGCCGTTTCCGAGCGTGGCGCCCGCAAGGGCCGCAATCCCGCGACGGGCGAGTCCATCACGATCAAGGCCAGCAAGAGCGTGCGTTTCAAGGCCGGCAAGGAGCTCAAGGAGTCGGTCAACACCAAGAAGCGGGGCCGCAAGTCCTCCTGAAATCTGTCCAGCCGCCCCCGCGAAGCCCCGCGAGCGATCCGCCGCGGGGCTTTGATGTCTCTAGGAGTAAATCAGGGGGATCCAATCGTTACCGGATATGCCGGTACAGCCGCGCCAGGCGGTGCGGCGACACGCCGAAGAAGTACAGCGTCCAGATCAGCCAGTTCGTCGCCACCGTGCGGACGGTTCCCTGCTCCAGGAACCGGCGGGCGCCGGTGGTGACCTCTGCCTCGATGATCGTGAACTCCGGCAGCCGGCGCAGGCGCAGGATGAAGTCCAGGTCCTCGAGCAGCGGCCAGTCGGGGAAGCGCCCCAATCGTTCGAAAGCTTCGCGCGTGGCCCACTGCGCCTGATCGCCCAGCGGCACGTGGAGCCAGCAGGTGCGCCGGCCGACCAGCCACGAGCCCAGCCGCTGCAGGGGACGGTCGGCGTCGAAGCGGAGCAGGAAGGCGCCGCCCGGCGCCCCCCGGGCCGCGGCGTCGCGCACCGCCTGCGCGCCGCCGGGGGGCAGCGTCGTGTCGGCGTGGAGGAACAGCAGGACGTCCGCCGTGGCCGCCGCCGCTCCGCGGTTGAGCTGGCCGCCGCGGCTCGGCGGACCGGTCACCACGCGGGCTCCCAGCGCGCGGGCCGCCTCGACGGTGCCGTCCCGGCTGCCGCCGTCGGAGACGACGACCTCGTCGGCCACGGCGAGGGCCGAGGGCAGATGGCGGCGCACGGCGTCCTCCTCGTCGAGAGTGGGCACCACGATCGCCAGTCGCATGGGGTTCAAGGTGATCAAAATGCTAGCATACGCCGTCCGATGAGCTCCCAAGGTTCCTTCAGCCACCTCGACCCCCAGGGCAGCGCCCACATGGTGGACGTTTCGGAGAAGCCGGTCACCCGGCGGGTCGCCGAAGCCTCCTGCCGGGTGCTGCTCTCCGCGCAGACCCTGATCCGTTTGGCCAACCTCCCCAAGGGGGACGCCTTCGCCGTCGCCCGCCTCGCCGGCATCCAGGGCGCCAAGCGCACCTCCGAGCTGATCCCGCTGGCGCACCAAATCCCCCTCGACCAGGTGGAGATCGAGATCCAGCCCATCCCCGAGGGGGTCGAGATCCGGAGCCGCGTCGTGGTCACCGCCCGCACCGGCGCCGAGATGGAGGCCCTCCTCGCCTGCTCGACGGCGGCCCTCGCCCTCTACGACATGGTCAAGGCCGTCGAACGCGGCGCCGTGATCACCGACCTGCGTCTGGAAGGCAAGAGCGGAGGGCGGACGGGCACGTTCCGGCGCGAAGGATGAAGCTCTCGAATCGGCAGGAGAATTCCAGATGATCCGCACCGGCCTCGACCGTCTCCTCGCCGATCCCTCCCGCCTCGCGGGGCGGCGCTACGGCGTGCTGGCCCACGGCGCCTCCGTGACGCACGCGGGCGTGCCCATCCACCTGGCCCTCGCCGCGAGCCCGGTGGGGCCGCCGCGGGCCCTCTTCGGCCCCGAGCACGGCTACTACGGCATCGAGCAGGACATGATCGCCGCCGAGGGCGGGAACGATCCCTGGACGGGCGCGCCCATCGTTTCCCTCTACGGCGACTCCGCGAAGAGCCTGCGGCCGTGCCCGTCCGCCTTCCAGGGGCTCGATCTGCTGCTCATCGACCTCCAGGACGTCGGCTCCCGCTACTACACCTACGCCGCGACCGGCATCTGGGCGGCCGAAGCGGCCATGGCCGCCGGCTGCGAGGTCTGGGTGCTCGACCGGCCCAACCCGCTGGGCGGCGAGATCGTGGAGGGCAACCTCCTCCAGCCGGGCTTCGAGTCCTTCGTCGGCGCCTTCCACATGCCCGTGCGCCACGGCCTGACGCTGGGCGAGCTGTTCCGGCTGGAGGCGCAGCGCCGGGGCTGGAACGGCAACCACTCCAACTTCGCCGTCTGGTACGTGGACGGCTGGCGCCGCTCCATGACCTGGGAAGAGACGGGCCTGCCCTGGATCGCCCCGTCGCCCAACATGCCGACCTTGGCCACGGCCCTGGTCTATCCGGGAGGCTGCTTGGTCGAGGCGACCGAGATCTCGGAAGGGCGCGGCACCACCCGTCCCTTCCAGCTCAACGGCGCGCCCTTCGTCGATCCCAAGCGCCTGGCCGACGACCTCAACGGGCGCGGGCTCGCGGGCGCCGTCTTCGTGCCGACCTATTTCCGGCCGCAGTTCCAGAAGCACCGGGGGACCGTCTGCGGCGGCGTCGAGCTGCTGGTGACGGACCCGGGAGCATTCCAGTCCTACCGCGCGGGCGTCGAGCTGCTGGACGCCATTCACCGCCTCTGGCCGGACGAGTTCGCCTGGCGCGAGGCACCCTACGAGTTCGTCTCCGACATCCCGGCGATCGATCTCCTGACAGGAGGAACCGAATGCCGCGAGGCGATCGAAAGCGGGGCAGGACTAAAGGATTGGATCGCGGGCTGGAAGGCGGACGAGGAAGCCTTCCGCGAAGAGCGGCGGGAGATCCTGCTGTATCCAGAGGAGGGGGCGTGACGGTCGCGTTTTTCCTCACCCTGAAAGGGTGGAATTTGAATAGCCTGGGGTTTCAACCCCAGGTAGGCAGAGTTTCCATCTCTACCTCAAGCCCCGCAGGGCCGGCATGGGGCCGGCGGAACGTTGGGTGCCGGCCCTTCGGGGCTTGGATGGGTTTCGTGGCACCCGTACCTGGGGTTGAAACCCCAGGCTATTCAAATTCCGCCCCTTCAGGGCGAGAGGGGAGGATGGCGTGAAGTCCCCCCATCTCCTGCGCGTGGACGACACCCCGGACCGCTTCGCTTCCCTGATCGACGCCGCCCGCGCCCTGGGGCTGCGGATCGGCTGGCTCGAGCTCGGCGCCGCTGCCGCGCCCCTCCCGGAATCCCTGGAGAGCGCCGCCGGCCTGGGCGTCCTGCGCGCCGTGTCGGTGGGGGAGGGGCGGACGGTGGCCGTCAAGCCCCTGCGCGGCCGGACCGTCCTCAAGGATCTCCTGCGCGAGCACTTCCAGGGCTGCGCGCTGGTGCTCGTCCGGGGCGAGATCGAAGCGCCTGCCTTGACGATCGAGGACGCCGCCTGGATCGTCGCGCCGCCGGGGCTCGCGTCGCGGCGCTACGCGACGGAAGAGCTCGCCGCGACTCTCCGCAAGCCCCATCCGTGGGGCGAGTGATGCGAAAGACCTGAGTTTTCTCCTTGCCGGCAGCAGACTGCTGCTAGAAAAGTTGAATTCGCATCATTGACAGGCCAAAATGCTTCTAACTTTCCTCCCGCAGCCTCTCGCCAGGCGAGCGGAGTCGTTCGCCAGAGTCTCGATGTTGAGTACCCACCTTAAAATGCTGCATATCATGCTCGCCACGCCATCCGCTGGCCAAGTTATGCATCATGTCTAGAATGATTGGCAGCTTTGCAGGGCTATTATGCAGCAAAACCCTGCAGGCGGGTAGCGGATATGACCTATTTTGCAGCATGCTGAGCTTGGCGGAGGAGGCGGCAAGCTTGGCGGACCCTGCGGTTAGGTCATTTGGCAACAACGGACGCCTGTTATGCAACCATTTTAGCTGGGTACGCAACTCAGAGTCCTTGGCGAGACGCCCCTTGCGCCTGTTTGGCAACAAGTAGAGACGGTCCATCCCCGTTACGACATCCTCCACGGGACCACGGGGACGTCGGGCCGTCTCTTCGGAGGGCACGCCGCTCCCAGATGCCATGCCTGATCCGGTCAGGTCAAATTCAGAACGTCTCACCTGTCCACGGTGGGCGGCGCCTTCCCGCGGCCTTCTGCCTTCTCGACGACTGTGGCAGGGCGGCGGCATACCCTTCGAGAGAGACGCCCCGTCGTCCCCGTGGTCGCCGAAACGGTGTCGTAACGGGGGTGGGGCGTCTCTACGGAGGCGGTGCCTTGAGGTAGGAGGTGTCACTGGCGGGCCAGCTCCCAAGATCCCCGTCCCGCCCCCCGCCCCTGACGGCACTCCTCTGATACCGCCCCCGGTCGCCTTGCGCCCCCGGTCGCCTTGCGCCCCTGGGAGGCTTTTGCCACAATGCGGCATAACCGGGGAGCGTTCCAGCCCCTGAGACCTCGAGAGGAGAGGCGTAGCATTGAGCGAGCCCATCAAATTCTTCCTTCCTGGCCCGTCGTACGTGCCCGAGGATGCCCGCCAGGCGATGACGAAGCCCGTGGTGGGGCACCGGTCGGCCGGGTTCAAGGATTTTTACGTCCGGTTGTCCGCGCGGCTGCCGACGGTGCTGCGGACGGCGGGCGACGTCATGGTCGCCACCGGCAGCTCGACGCTGATGATGGAGAGCGCCGTCATCTCCTGCGTCCGGCAGGACGTGCTGAACCTCACCGGCGGCGCGTTCTCCGAGCGGTGGCACGCGATCTCGAAGTCGCTGGGGAAGGCGGCGGACAAGGTCTCCGCGCCGTGGGGACAAGCGATCGATCCGGACCTGGTGCGGTCGGCCCTGCGCCGCAAGCGCTATGAGGCCGTCACGATCGTCCACAACGAGACCTCGACGGGCGTCATGAACCCCATCGCGGAGGTCGCCCGCGCCATCCGTGAGGAGAGCGACGCCCTGATCCTGGTGGACACGGTCTCGTCCCTGGGCGGCGGCCGGGTCGAGACGGACGAGTGGGGGCTCGACGTGGTGCTCGCCGGCACCCAGAAGGCCATCGCCGCGCCGCCGGGACTGACTCTGCTCACGCTCTCGGAGCGGGCGGCCGAGCGGGCGGCCAAGGTGCCGCACCGCGGCTTCTACACCGACCTGCTGCGGTATCTGGACAAGCACCGCGAGGGCGGGCCCATCACCACCCCGGCCGTTTCGCTGTTCTACGCGCTCGACGTCCAGCTCGACCGCATCCTCGCCGAGGGGATGGAGGCGCGCTGGGCCCGCCACGAGCGGCTCTACCGGCGGACGGCCGAGTGGGCCGCCGCCCACGGCTGCGAGTACGCCTCGGCGCCCGACGCGCGGTCGGTGACGGTGAGCTGCCTCCGGGCCCCGGCGGGCGTCGATCCGCAGGCCATCGTCAAGGGCCTCGCCCAGCGCGGCTACACGATCGGCGGCGGCTATGGCGACTGGAAACCGACGACGTTCCGCATCGGCCACATGGGCGAGGTGCGGGAGAGCGACCTCGACGCGCTGCTGGCCGAGACCGATCAGATCCTCCTCAATCTAACCCCTGAAAGAGTCGCCGCTCCGGCGGCCCGCTGAAAGCTGAGACCCTGCCATGCACCGGATTCTGATCGCCGACACCCTCGACCCCTCCGGCCTCGCCCTGTTCAAGGAGGCCGGGCTGGAGGTTCATCAGCTCACGGCGGAGGAACGCCCCCGGATCAACGAGATCGTGGCGGACTTCGACGCCCTCGTGGTGCGCAGCTCCACCCAGGCGACCGCCGAGCTGCTCAAGGCCGGCAAGCGCCTCAAGGTGGTGGGCCGCGCCGGCATCGGCGTCGACAACGTCGACGTCTCCGCCGCCACCGAGCTGGGCATCCTGGTGGTCAACGCCCCCACGGCCAACCTGATGTCGGCGACCGAGCACACCTTCGCGCTGCTCCTCTCCCTCGCCCGGCGGGTGGCGGAGGCCGACGCCTCGATGAAGGCGGGGGAGTGGAACCGCAAGCTCACCGGCATCGAGCTCCAGGGCAAGACGCTGGGGATCATCGGCTTCGGCCGCATCGGCCAGCGGGTGGCGGACCGGGCGCGGGGCTTCGAGATGAAGATCGTGGCCTACGACCCGTTCCTCGACGCCGCGGCGGCTCGCCGGCTGGAGGTCGAGCTGCTGCCCCTGGAGGAGCTGCTCTCGCGCTCGGACATGGTCACCCTGCACGTGCCGATGACGGACCAGACCCGCAACCTGCTGAACCGCGAGACCCTGGCGAAGATGAAGAAGGGCGCCCTGATCGTCAACTGCGCCCGCGGCGGCGTGGTGGACGAAGCGGCGCTGCTCGAGTCGCTGGAAGCGGGGCACATCGGCGGCGCGGCCCTCGACGTGTTCGCCGAGGAGCCGCCGGAAGACCTCCGGCTGGTGCGCCACAAGAAGATCGTGGCGACGCCCCACCTGGGCGCGCAGACCCGCGAGGCCCAGGAGAGGATCTCCATCGAGACGGCCGAAATGGTGATCGCGGCCCTCTCGGGCTCGCTGGCCGTGGCGGCGGTCAACCTGCCTTTCCGGGCCGCGGGCGGGCGGGCCGAGCCGTTCATGGCCCTCGGCGAGACCCTCGGGCGCATGGCCTGCTCGCTGCTCGACAGCGCTCCCCAGCGGCTGCAGGTGGACCTCTGGGGGCTCGACGAGTCGCTGCGGGCGCCGGTCACGGTGGCCGTGCTCAAGGGGCTGCTCACGCCGTTCCTGGGCGAGGCCGTCAACTACGTCAACGCCGAGCGGATCGCCGAGGGCCGCGGCATCGAGGTCGTGCGCTCCGCCCGCAGCGCCATGGGCGAGTATCCGCAGCTCGTGGACGTCACCGTCTCCGGCGGCGGCCGCAACGTCGAGCTGGGCGGCACGCTGTTCGGCGAGCGCGACGCCCGCGTGGTGCGCTTCGAGAATTACCGGCTGGAGTTCCGCCCGGAGGGGAACCTGCTGGTGCTGGAGAACTTCGACAAGCCCGGCGTGGTCGGCAAGGTCGGCACCCTGCTCGCCGAGGCGGACGTCAACATCGCGGACATCCACCTCGCCCGCCGCGGCCAGGAGGCGCTCGCCGTCCTGCGGCTGGACCAGGAGCCCACGCCGGCGCTGCTGGAGAAGCTGATGGGGCTGCCGGAGGTGAAGTCGGCCCGGCGGGTGGCGCTGGGGTAGGGGCCGCGAAACATATCCGCTCGGCTTCGCCGACCGGACCCTCACTCCCCAACCCCTCTCTCCCGACCCCTCCCTCCCGTCCACACCGGGAGAGAGGGGCTCAAAGACTCCTTCTTCAGACAAACTCAGGCAAACCTCTCCCTCTTCTCCCGGTGCGGGCGGGAGGGAGGGGTCGGGAGAAGAGGGCCGGGGTGATGAGGGCCCCAAAGCAAGATAAACTCCCCATTCTGCGTAGGGGCAGGCCCGTCCCTGGATTCGCATAGGAGAAACCCTTCATGGCCCACGTCGGAGTCGTCTTTGGAGGCCGCAGCGTCGAGCATCAGGTCTCGATCCGCTCGGCGCGCACCGTCGTTCAAGGTCTGCGCAACGCAGGCCACACCGTCACCCCGCTGGGGATCGCGGAGGACGGCTGCTGGATCGACGCCGAGGCTTCCGAGGCCGTGATCTCGAGCGAGGCCACGCGGACGATCCCGGCCGTCGGCGTGCCCGTGGCGCCTACCGTCCGCCACCTGCTCGCTTCGGGGGTGGAGGTGGTGTTCCCCATCGTCCACGGCACCTGGGGCGAGGACGGCACGTTTCAGGGCCTCTGCGAGATGCTCGACCTCGCCTACGTGGGGGCCGGCGTCACCGCCAGCGCTCTCGCCATGGACAAAGTGCTCTGCAAGCGCCAGCTCGCCGCGGCCGGCGTGCCGGTGGTGGAGTTCGAGACGGCCACGCGCCGGCAGTTCGAGGCGACGCCCGCGGAGATCCTGGCCTCCTGCCTGCTCCTGGAGTTCCCTCTGTTCGTGAAGCCCAGCGTCGGCGGCTCCAGCGTGGGGGTGCGCAAGGTCACCAACGGCGCCGACCTCGAGGCGGCCATCCGCTTCGCGTTCAGCTTCGACGACGTGGTGCTCGTGGAGCGGGGCGTCGTGGGGCGTGAGCTCGAGTGCGCCGTGCTCGGCTACCGGGAGATCGCGGCCTCGGCGGTCGGGGAGATCATCCCCGGCAACGATTTCTACGACTATGCGGACAAGTACCTGCAGGACACGGCCGGCCTGGTCGCCCCGGCGGAGCTCCCGGAAGCCGTCGCCAGCCGCCTGCGCAAGATGGCGGTAGAGGCCTTCACGGCCATCGGCGGCGTGGGCTTCGCCCGGGTCGACTTCCTCCTCGAAGGCGAGACGGAGGAGGGCCTCTTCGTCAACGAGATCAACACCCTTCCCGGCTTCACCAGCATCTCGATGTACCCGCGCCTGTGGAGCATCTCCGGCCTGTCGCTCCCCGGCCTGGTGGACCGTCTGGTCCAGGTCGCCCTCGACCGCCACCGCGACCGGCGGCGGCTGGACGACGGGATCAAGGAGTTCCTGGCGGAGCTGAGCCTGAAGGCCTGATCTACCTCTCTTCGATCAGGTCAGGCCCCGGGCCAGGCGGTCGAGCAGCGCCAGCCGATCTGAAGAATCCGCAGGCAACGGCCCCGCGTCGAGACACCGGCCGCCGCGCACGGCCAGCGCTCGCGCCGCCCTCGGCACGAAGGGCTCGATGTCGTGCGAGACGACCACCACGGCGGCGCCCGACGCCAGCAGGCTGTCCACCCAGGCCAGCAGGTCTTCCCGGGCGGCCCGGTCCATGGCCTCCAGCGGCTCGTCGAGCAGGGCGTGGCTCGGGGTGCCCACGAAGGCGGCGGCGAGCACGGCCCGGCGGCGCTGGCCCATCGAGAGCTCGCGGACGGAGCGGTGGGCGAGCTTGCCGAGGCCGGCCCGCTCCAGGGCCTCGCGGCCCCGCTCGCGGGGCTCGCCGCGCAGGCGGCAGACGAGGTCGAGGATCTCCCCGACGGTGGCGTAGGGTGTCAGGTCCGGCTGCTCGGGGACGTAGACGAGCCCCCGCCGGGCTGCCGCCTCGTCCACCCAGAGGTCGCGGCCGTCGATCTCCACCCGTCCGCCCGCCGGCCTCTCGATGCCCGCCGCGAGCTTGAGGAGCGTGCTCTTGCCGCAGCCGTTGGGGCCCAGCAGCAGGGTCAGCCCCGGATGGATCTCCAGGTCCACTCCGGCGAGGACGGGCTCGCCGTCGCGATAGGAGAAAGAGGCCTGGTGGAAGCGGATCACGAGGCGCTCCAGGACTGCGGATCGCCTGCCGCCAGGTGGTGCAGCTTGAGCCACCGGCTGACCTTCTGCCGGCGCTCGCGCTCCGCCGCGGCGCGCAGGGCGAAGGGCGTCGCCGCGAGGGCGGGGAGGGCCGTCCAGGGGAGCAGGGCGACCAGCGCCGCGAGGAAAAAACCTTCGAGGAGGATCTCCCCGGAGGCGCCCGTCCGCCGCTCGGGGGCCCGCCGCACCGCTCCGGCGGCCCGGACGGCGAGCGGCGACAGGACGGCCAGGAGAGCGAGAGCGGCGGGGTCGATCCACGCCGCCGCCAGCACCAGAGGGAGGGCGTGGAGGCTCAGGAACAGGGCGTCGGCCCCGACCCGCCGGGCGGCGGACCAGGGAAGCGAGCGCGACCAAGGCCACGCCGGCCGGCGCACGGCGAGCGCTTCCCCCATCTGGGAGAGCAGCAGCACCACGGCGCAGCCGGCCCCCAGCCGGGCGCCCAGCCGCGCGTGCTCCGGCGCGAGGGTGTTGTGGGCGATGAACGCCCAGGCGGCGCCGAGGGGCAGGAGCGCGAGGAGGTAGGCGCCGGGGAGGGTACGCCCCACGGCCCGCCAGGCGATCCGGAATTCCAGCATGCCGCCGCCCGATCGGCGCGGGTTGTGGACGGCGGGCGGGCCGCCGGACCGGCCGAGGGAGCCCGCCGCGAGGTCCGCGGCGGCGGTGAGGGCGGCGCCGGTCGCCAGCAATCCCCACGACCCGGCCCCTGCCACGAAGGCTCCGGCCAGGGCGAGAGGGGCGGACGCCCACCGCCGCCGGGCCGGCGTGACGGCGATGGCCGCCGCCACGGCCGTGACGGCGAGCGCCAGCCCGTCCACCACCAGGGTCGCGCCGGCGCGGGAGGCGAACGTGGCGAGGACGAGCAGGAGGATCAGCAGCGGCACCTGGGCCACGGCGAGGGCGAGCCCCGCCGCCCGCCGGTGCGCTTTGCCGCTGACGGGGAGGTGCCGCAGCCAGCCGTTCAGCCCGCGGAAGATCCGCGGCGCCGCGGCGCCGGCGGCCCCGAGGCAGAGGGCCGCGATCATGGCGGCCGATCCCCCCGCCGATCCCGGGCCGAAGAGAACGTGGGAGAGGGAGGTCAGAAAGTCGTTGCCGAGCAGCATTCCGCCGCTCACCGCCGCGGCGATCGCCGGCACGAACACCCGCATCGCCAGCCGGGCGCCGACGGCGACGTGGAAGCGGAGGAGAGGGAGGAAGGTCCCCCTATCCATCCTCCTCCTTCCCCCGCGTCTCCGCCCCACAGGAGTCCTCGATGTTCGGGATGGCCTTGAGCTGGCGGGCCTTGCGGCCGAGGGCGGTGTCGCCGCAGCAGCTCAGGAGGGTGTCGAGGAGGGGCTTCGCGGCCTCGGGATCGCGCCCTTCGAGCCAGTTGCCGGCGGTCGCCAGCATGCGGGCTTTCTGCACGGAGCCGTCCGGCAGGAGGTCCGCGGCCGAGCGGGCGAGGTCGGCCGCCCGGTAGCGGTAGTGGAAGCGCTTGGCGGGCTTGACCTGGCTTTTGGCTGCCCGCTGGCGTTCGTCCGGCGTGGGGCCGAGGCGCTTGAAGGCGCCGCCGGCCCGGGCCTTGGCGAAGGGCTCCTGCTCGTATTGCCCCTCGTGCACGAACCAGTCGGGCTCGAGCTCCGTGCCGAGGAGCTCCAGGCCCTGATGGCGGGTGACGCACGCGGCTTTGAACAGCGACCGCGCGCGCTCCTCGGCCGGCCGGCGGGCGTCGTTGCCCTCGGCGGCCGAGCGGGCCAGCATCGTCAGAGGAGAGCGCAGCAGGGTGGGCAGGAACTTCTCCGCCTCCGCGTAGCGTCCCTCCCGCGCCAGCCGGCGTCCCACGAGGTAGCGCAGGTCGTAGGCGATCCGCTCCTTGTCCGGCATGACGAGCCCGGTGAAGGGGAGCTCCCAGCCGTCTGCGTAGCCCTCCGGCCGGTGAGCGGCGAGGGCCGGGTCGTCGCCGGCGTATTCGCGCAGCTCGTCGGTGGTGAGCACCCGCTCGGCCACGTAGGCGGCGTCGGTCCAGTAGCCGTTGTAGAGGAGAGCCCCCAGAGCCCCCGTGTAATCGCCCCGGGCGAGCTGGACGGCGCCGCTGTCACCTTGGGCGTGAGGGCTCAGCGCGGGGTAGACCTGGTTCTCGTAGGCCTGCCAGGGATCGTGGTCCGGGCCGGGTCCCATGGGCAGGCGGCCGCGGATCGCGTTGAGGGCGGACTCGGCCTCGGCGAGCTTGCCGGCGCGCATCAGGAGCTTGGCCTGGATCCAGGAGGCCATGGGGCCCGAGGCGCGCTTCAGCCACTCCTCGGCGGCCGCGAAGTCGCCCGCCCGGTAGGCCACCCAGGCCAGGGGGGCCCCGTCGACGTTCTTGGGATTGACCGCCTTGATCGCCTCCAGCCACTTGCGGGCCGGCGCGGGATCGAGGGGGCCGTCGTAGTCGATCCGGTCCCAGCGGGAGATCACGTAGGCGGTCATGATGGGCTCCGCGTCGCTCGAGCCGGCGATGGCCTTCAGGGACTCGGGCTCTTCGAGCGCCTTCCTGGCCGTGACCCGGATCGACTGCAGGGCGCTCGGATCGCCCGTCCTCATCTGCCGCAGGTAGAGCGGCAGCGCCGCGGCGGGGCGCTTGCGGTTCAGCTCGGCCCGGGCCTGCCAGCCGAAGCTGGCGGCGGCCAGGCCCAGCGGATCGGGGAAGCCCTGCGCGGCCAGCTCGCGGGTCTGCTCGAACCACTTCACGGCCGCCTCCGGGTCCTTCGTCAGGTTGACCTTGCCCAGCATGTAGGCGGCCCAGGTCGAGCGGCGGCGGCGCTCCTGCTGGGGGCGGTCGAGGAGCTTCTGCCAGGACGCCCGCGCCGCGTCGAGCCGGCCCTGGTGGTAGGCGATGGCGCCCCGGACGTAGTCGTCGAGCTCGCCGGGCAGCCCCGCGGGCACGTCGAGCGCCGCGGGCGGCTCCGGGCGGGGCGGCGGATTGCCGCCCCAGGCGGCCTCCTGCCGCCACGAGTCGACCGCCTCGCCATAGCGGGCGAGGCTCTCGCGGACCTCGGCGTAGCGGGCCGCCAGATTGCGGTTCGAGGTGGCGGTCTCGAGGTCCCGGAGGTCGACGTCGGCCGTCTGGCGATAAGGACCCTGCTCGGCGGCCACGGCTTTGAGCCCGGAATGACGGCTGCCGCCGCCGGGCGTGGGCTCGAGAAGGTCTTTCAGCCAACTGGTGGGTGCTTCGAGGATGAGGCTCTCATCCGTCACCAGCCACTTGGGAAAGAAGGGACCGCACGCCCAGAGCGCGAAGGCTCCGGACGAGGCGGCGAGAGCGAGGACAAAGGCGCGGGCCAGCGTCGTTTTTGGGATCATGGCTCGAGGATGTTTACGGTCGGGCTCACGGGATCGTCGCGCAGTCGTCCACCGTTGGGAACCAGCGCCGCTCGTCCGCCGTTCGGCCCAGCTCGGTATTGCCGCAGCAGCGCACGAGGCGCTTGTAGAAGCGGTCGGCGGCCTCGGGGTTCAGATACTTGAGCCACGAGCCCGCCACGGCCAGCATGCGGGCCTTCTCGTCCGTCTCGTCGGGCAGCAGCGAGGCGGCCTCCCAGACGAGGTCCGCGCCGCGGTAGCGGTAGTGGAAGGTCGCCGTATACCGGGGGGCGCTGCGGCGGGCCCGGGCCAGCTCGCCCGCAGAGGCCGGGAGGAAGGGGTGCTGCGCGGCGTCCTGCCGGCTCTCGATCGCGGTTCCTCCCTCCAGGGAGCCGCCGCCGAGGGCCCAGTCAGGATCGAGCTCGGTGCCCAGGATCTCCAAACCCTGGTGCCGGGTCCGGCAGGCGGCCTCGAACAGCGACTCCGCCCGCTGGGCGGCGGGCCGGCGAGCATCCCGCCCAGCGCCGAGGGCCGCCGTAAGCCCTGTCATGGCCTTCTGTTTTCGTTCGTCGGTGAAGTAGGCCGACGCCTCCTGGTAGCGGCCGGCGCGGGCCAGGCGGCGGGCCAGGAGGTCGCGGAGCCTCTGGCGGTTCTCCTCGAAGGTTGGGGAACCGTGAGGCCGGCGCTCCCAGGACTTCACGTACGTCCGCAGCTCGCCGAGCGTGAGGACCCGCTCCGCCACCCAGGCGGCGTCCGGCCAGGCATCGGTGCGGGTCATGGCCTCCAGGGCCGGGACGTACTCGCTCTGGGCCAGGCGCAGGGCTCCCAGCTCGCGCAGGGCCCGATCGCGTCCCGCGGGCGGGGGCCCGCCGTCGGTCCAGGCGTAGTCGTCGTCGTAATCGGGGCTCGCCGGCAGGGTGGCGGCGGCCTTCTCCAGCAGCGCCTCGGCCTCGGCGAGCTTTCCTTCCCGCAGCAGGAGCTTGGCGCGCACCCAGAGCGCCATGGGCTCGTCCGCCCGGGCCCGTTCCAGCCAGGAGGCCGCGGCCGCGAAGTCCCCGATCCGGTAGGCCAGCCAAGCCAGGCGCTCGGCGCCGTCCAACTCGCGGACCCCGGCGGAGTCGATCGCCGCGAGCCACGTGCGGGCCGCCTCGGGGTTGCCCACCTCCTCGAGGCCATCCACCTCCTCGAGGTCGAGGTTGGGCCAGCCGGCGAGGACCCAGGCCGTGACGATGTCGCGGCCCCGGGGAGAAAGGGCCGTCTGGCGGAGGCCCTCCGGGTCCTTGAACACCCTGGCGGCGACACGCCGGAACGACTGGAGCGCTCGGGCATCGCCGGATCGGTACTGTTCCAGGTAGAGCTCCAGCGCCTCGCCGAAGCGGCGCCGGCCCATCTCCGCCCGGGCCTGCCAGCCAAGGCTCGCGGCGGCGAGGCCGAGAGGATCGGGGAACCCCCCGGCCGCCAGACCGCGGATCTTGTCGAACCAGCGCACGGCCGACTCGGGATCGCTCTCGACGGCCATCCGGCCCAGCATGAACGCCGCCCACGTCGACCGCCTCCGCCGCTCGGCGGCGGGCCGATCCAGGAGCTTCCCCCAGGCGGCGCGGGCCTCCTCCGGCCTGCCGAGGTAGTAGGCGGCGGCGCCGCGGGCGTAATCCTCGATCTCGCCTGGGAAGCCCTCGGGCACCGTGAGCTCGGGCGGCTCGGGCCGCGGGGGCTGGGTGTCTCTCCAACGCCCCTCCTGCCGCCAGTCGTCCATCTCGCTGGCGTAGCTCAGCACCTTGTCGCGCTCTTGCTTGTACTCGGCCAGCAGACGGGCGCGCCGGTCGGCGGGAAGATCCGACGCCTGCAGGGCCGCTTCGAGGTCGGCGGCCTCCACCGCGGCGGTCTGGTTGTAGGGGCCGTCCTGGCCGACGACCGCGGTGTGCGCCGGCTTGCCGCGGGGCGTCAGGCGGCGGATCTCCTGACCGAACCACGCCGGAGGCGCCTCGGACACCAGGGAGTCGTCGCCCAGGATCCAGTCCAGGTAAAAACCGCCGCCGCAAGCCCAGAGCGCGAACGCTCCGAAAAGTGAGAGGGTGAAGACGGCACCGGCTCTAGCCAGCCTGCCGCGGTGGCTCAATCTGGACCTCCGTGGGGGCCGAGAAGCGCAGCCAGGCCACGACCCGGCGCTCTCCGGGGCGCAACGAGGCCTTCGGGGCCGCGCCGGGCCTCTCGAGGCTGAGCGCGCGGGCACCCTCCTTCCGCAAGCGGTAGCCCGCGAGCCCGTCGGCGGCAAGGAATGAGTTGGCTCCCCATCGTACCCGAATCGAGGCGGGCCAGAGCACCTCCGCCTCGCCGGCGTTGACCAGGTCGATCTCCACCAGCCCCGGCTCGGGCGTGCGGATCGCGAAGCTGACCTCGCCCGTGGGCGTCCGCCCCGCCATCACGGCGCGCAACGTCGGCCACGTCCAGTTGCGCCGGTCGCCCTCGACCGGCAGCCGGTACCAGACGATGCCCGTCATCGCCGCCGGCCGTTCCCGGGTCCAGCCGCGGATCAGCTCCGCCAGGATGGCGGGATCGCTGCGCGCGTTGCGCACGACGACGCCGGGCCCGAAGGAGACGAGGGGCCCCTCGGCGAGCAGGCCGATGGGATTGCGCTGGGAGTCGAAGGCCGCCTGGTAGCTGTAGGTGGGGAGCGCCACACGGAAGGGAAGCCCGTAGCGGGCCGCCTCCGTCACTGCGTACCGGGCCGGCCCGAGCCTGGTGAGGAGGATGTCCCCCTGGCCGAAATCCTCTTGCGGCGGTTTCAGCGAATGGACCTGAAGGACGTAGCCATCCGCCTCGGCGATCAGCCTCCGGAAGGCCCGGTGCTGCCGCAGCCAGGTGGGCAGAGCGGTGAAGGTGAGCGGGACGGGCGAGGCGACGGAGCGCAGGGAGGGGAGAAGGCTGCGGTAATCCCCCAGCTTGGACTCCGGAGAGTCGTAGTCGATCTGGATCTCGGAGAGGGCGATCCCCTTCGCCTGCGCCTCGGCCTTGACGTCCCGGACGAGGGCCTGGAGGCGCTGGACCACGTCCCGCTCGTCGGCGAAGCGCAACGGAAAGGTGGTGATCCGCAGGGCCGCCCCCACCGGCTTGCCGTACCCCTTCAAGGCCTCGGCGTCGAGGGGGACGCGAATCACCCGCGGCTTCCCCGTCTGCAGGTCCACCTCCGCGGCAAGGACGGTCAGGCTGGAGAAATCAGACGCTTGGCGGACCGCTTCCCGCACCGCCGGGCTCCAGCTTCGCTGCCAGATGTAGCCCTCCTGGCGAAGAGGCCCGGAGGCGGAGGGCGGCTCATCCTGGCAGGCCATGGCCAGGCAAAGAAGGATGAGAACGGGAAGGCGGGATGGCTTCATGAGCTGTAGAATCTCCATACGAGTGGGAGCATCATGCCCTACCCGAATGGAGAGTGCCATGAGCCAGATCCTCCTCGACATTCCAGAAGATTCGCTGCTGGCGTTGAAGCTGGCGCCTCAGGAGTTCGGTGAAGCCCTGCGCATGGCTGCGGCCGTCAAGCTCTTCGAACTGGGCCGCCTCTCCTCCGGAGCGGCCGCCCGCCTGGCGGGTGTGCCGCGTACCGTCTTCCTGTCCCGGCTGGCGGACTACGGCGTGGATACCTTCCGCCTGACGAAGACGAGCTCCAGAGAGAAGCTCGCCTTGCCTGAGGTCATCTGCGACGCCTCTTCATACAGGCCCAAGGGGGCTCATCTGACTAGCCTGGCGCTTTAGCCTAGGTCGGAGATCCCACCCTTCCTACACCCCCAAGGGGGAGGGTGCCTCAGGAAGATCCGAGCAGCGAGGATAAACAAACAACGAGGTCCCGGTTTCACAAGAACCGAGAGCTTCGCTCATGATACCATCTCGGCGTCCATGAGCTCTCCAGGATCTTGGTTCCTATGGAAAGCGGCTGATTCCGTCATGCTGAAACGAATTCGTCTGATCGATTTCAAGAGCTTCAAGGATGAGGAGATCGAGGTCGCTCCTCTGACTTTGCTTGTTGGGGCGAATGCATCTGGAAAGAGCAATTTCCTGGATGCGATCCGATTTTTGAAGGGAGTTGCCTTCGATTTGATGCTGGGCGAGGTTCTCAATGGCGAGCAACAGTCTGGGCCAGAGGCTTGGCTTGGGATTCGGGGAAGGGCCGAGGAGGCAGTCCGGATTGGAGCCAACGACTTCACGATTGACAGCACATGGCTCGCCTCACCGGTGGGCGTCGCTGAAGCCGCCGTAAGCGAGCCGGCTCGGGTCGAGATTCGCCATTACATCGTCTGTCGCGTTTCACCCCATGTCGGGCTTGAGTACGAGTTGGTCGAGAGCTCGCATCTCAGTCATGAGGTCAAGAACGAAGGCTTCAAAAGTCTTATGAGCCCTTCGGCAGAGCTGAAGAGCCCCGGCAATCGTGTGGCTCCAGCATTGGGCGATGTCATTCGCGGTGTTCAGTTGTTGAATATGAACCCCGCTGAGATGCGCAGCTATGGCCGTCGGGGAGATCCTCTCGGTGTGAATGGACGTAACGTCTCTGGAGTTCTCGCAGATCTCTGTGAAGATCCTAGTGAAAAGGAAGCGCTCGTTCACTGGCTTTCCGAACTGTGTGCTCCTGACATCAAGGACGTGGAGTTCTTGGATATCAAGGAGCTTGGCGACATCATGGCTTTCTTCGTCGAGGCAGACGGCAATCGTATCTCCGCGCGCAGTATCTCAGACGGCACCCTTCGTTTTCTCGGAACGCTCCTCGCCCTGCAAACGGCCGTGCCAGGCTCTGTGATCCTGATTGAAGAGATTGAATCCGGGCTCCATCCGACGCGTATCCGTTTACTGGTTGAATATCTGGAGACGGTTACCCGCGAACGCCAGATTCAGGTGATCGCCACAACACATTCCCCGGTCGTGTTGCAGTGGCTCAGCGACGAGTCTCTTCGAAACACTGTCGTCTTTGGTAGGATTCCCGAGCACAAAGGCACGATCATGCGATGCCTCGGCACGCTCCCTCATTTCAACGAGGTCATCCAAAGAAAGGGAATTGACGAATTGTTCTCCACCGGCTGGCTGGAGATGGCCTTGTGAAGGTTCTGGTGATCCCTGAAGATCCAAGCCTCGACCAATACATCCTCAAGCCAGTGGTCGAGAAGCTCTTCGCTGAGCTCGGCCGGCACCCTCGTGTCAATATCCTTTCCAAACCGCGGTTGCGCGGAGTGGCCGAAGCGCTGAGCTCACCAATTTTGGCCGACATCGTGGCGACCTATCCGATGAATGATCTGTTCCTGGTGATCGTGGATCGAGATGGCGACGAAGGTCGGCAACGGGTTAGAGTGGCACGTGAGCAGGAACATCCACAAAGGCTTTTCGTCTGCCTTGCAGTTGAAGAGATTGAGGTATGGATGCTGGCTATCCACTATGCCAGCCTGAGTGCTTCCTGGCGAGACATCTGCACCGAGATACATTCTAAGGAGCGGTTTGCCTATCCCTTTTTAAGGGAGAGAGCGCCGAAGCTCGACCCTGGCAGGGGCCGCGTATGGGCGATGCGGGATCTTGGAAGCCAGTGGCGGGGTGTCCTCCAGCGCTGCCCAGAAATCGAGGAACTCAAGCAACGGATCAGAGCCTGGCTCGAAGCTCGATCCTGACGGGCCGGCCGAGGTGCAGTCCATGTACGCCCAGAGTTCATGGCCGGCTTATTCGGCGGAGCGGTGGTGCGAATTGGGAGTAGACAAGGTCACCGCCCCAGCGCCAGCACCGCGGCGTTGACCCCCTCGACCACCCCGGCCATGCGCCGGTAGTCGAGCGTCTCCGGCCGGTCGGAATCCCTGTGGTAGTGCGGGTTTCGCAGGAACGCCGTGTCGGTGATCATCACCGCCTCGTACCCTGCAGCCCAGTAGTTCCGGTGATCGGAGAGGTCGACGCCGGGCAGGGACGTGGGGGCGGTGATCGACTCGACGGGCAACGGGCCCGCGCTCCGCATGGCCTTCTTGATCCGGCGCACGAGCCCTCCCTGGCCGAGCTTGCCCACGACGGTGATGAAGTTCCCCCGCGACGGGTAGAGCAGGCCGAGCCCCGGCGCGGGGAATTGCTGGCTGCCGGGCTCGTCGCTGAAGTAGCCGATCATCTCGAGCCCGATCATGGCCCGCACCCGCGCGCCCTGCTTCTTGAGCGCCGCCGCGTGGATGGCGCTGCCCATGGCGCGGCTGCCGAAATAGGGCGGCTCCTCCAGCGAATAGGCCACCAACTCGACGGGGAGTGGCGGCGGGCTCTTGCCCAGGAGATGGGCCAGCTCGATCAGACCGGCGACCCCGCTCGCGTTGTCGTCCGCGCCCGGATACGGACCGGCAGCGTCGTAGTGGGCGCCGACGACCAGCCGCTCGCCGGTCTCCGGGCCGAAGCGGGCGACGACGTTGCGGTAGGTCTCGCCCGCCGTCTCGAAGGTCTGGTCCTCCACCCGTCCGCCCGCGCGCCGGAGCTCTTGGCGGATGTAGGCGGCGGCACGGTCCAGGTTCTCCGGATGGCTCTCGTCCCGGGGAGCGAAGCCGGCCAGCGCCCGGACGTGAGCCTCCAGGCGCGCCGGATCGACCGGCGCCGGACGGCGGTCCACCCGGCTTCGCGCGAAGAGGCCCAGCAGCAGGAGAGGGAGAAGGATCGTCGTCAGCATGCGGATGACCATGGGCAACCGAGCCTCAAAACCTCTCCAGCCGCTCGACGGCCCGGGTCTCGTCGAAGTAGACCACGGCGTCGAACTGTCTCGAAAGGCGCGTCTTCAGGTAGTGCGACCGCCGCTCGTCCTGCGGATGGTAGAGGACGCCGATCGCCCGCTCCGGACGGGGCTCTTCGAGCGCCCGCACGAGCTTGCCGTTGCCGCGCATCACCAGGAGCGAGTCGCCGATCCCCGCCTCGTGGAAGAGGGCGGAGTAGCTCTCCCGCAGGGCGGGGCGCACCCGCTTGAGCTGGCCGTGCTCGCCCCAGACGGAGGCCGCCGTCACCGTTCCCGTGTAGGTGGTGAAGCCCACCAGCACGGCCTCCTTGCCGTAGCGCTGGCGCACGAGCTGCCCCAGGTTCAGCTCGCCGAGCGTTGCCCTCTGAGTCACGCTGGCGTCTCCCAGGTGGGAGCTGTGGGCCCAGACCACGATCTTCGCCGGCTGGCCGGGACGGCCGAGATGGGCGGCCAGCTCGTCGAGCGTGGCCGCCATGTGGCGGTCCCGCAGGTTCCAGGAGGCGACGCCTCCCACCGCGCCGAGGGTTCGGTAGTAGGCCTCGCCGTTCCTCACGACGCGGGCGTTCTGGAGCAGGGCGAGCAGCTCCTCGCGCCGCGCGGGATCCGCTCCCGTCTTCGCCGAGGCGATCCATCCCCGGAGCTCCTGCAACTGGTCGACGGCCTTGCGCTCGCACGAGCGCACGGGGTGTGCCGCGGCGTCCAGGCCGTACGACGGGAAGTCCCCCCGATAGCGCGAGAAGCAGGCGTAGCGCTTCGCCGCCCGCCGCGCCGCCGCGGGGTCCAGGCGCTCCAGGGAGCCGACGACGGCGTCGGCCGAGCCCACGACGCCATAGACGTCGAGGCCGTAGAAGCCCACGCGCTCGGCGGCGGGCCGGGAGGCGTTGTGCTCCCGGAGCCACTCGACGAGGTCGCGCACCTCCGTATTGCCCCACATCCAGCCGGGGAACTCCCGGAAGCCCGAGAGGGCCGCCTCGGCGCTGGCGTCGCCACCCAGGACTCGGACGCCTTGTCCCCGGACATATTGGTTGACTCGGAAGGCGTCGTGCCAATCCCCCTCGATGGCGACGGCGTCGAAGCCTTTCTCCCGGATCAGCCGCTCGGTGATGCGGGCCCGCTCCCGGTAGAACTCGTGGGTGCCGTGGGTGGCGTCCCCGAGCAGAACGAAGCGGCTGTCGCCCACCATCTCAAGGAGCGGGTCGTAGTCCCTGCCCTCGCCGGTGAGCGGCACCGCCGCCTCCCGGAGGGGGGCCACCACCTCGGCCGGCGCCGCGGCCGCCGTCCGGACGGCGGTGGCGGGGCTGCAGCCGGTCAGCAGGAGGAGGGAGGAAAGAAGTACGAGAGAGACGAAGATGCGGTATGAATCCCGCGGCACGCAACGCGCCGCGTTGAAAGCCGGTGCTACCATGTTGATCCCTCTTCAAAAGTCCCTTCAAAAACCCTTCAATCAGGTCCAGGGATAAAATAAAACGGCTGGCGTGCTCGATAAAATCCCACTGGATCGGCCGATCACGATAAAAAGATCGAAACTTCCCCCCCCAATGTAGAGACGTCCTGCGGGCGTCTCCAAGGGCGGGCAGGATGGTCCCGGTGGGGATGGGTTTGCCCGCGGGAAATTCACGGATTCAGGGAAAGATGTCGCCGCGCCAGAGACGCCTGCAAGGCGTCTCTACATTGGGAGGTGAGGATGGGCCTTGTAGAATCCCACTCCCATGCTCCTGACCCTCCGCGCCAGCCAGACCCCCGCCACGGATTTCGCGGCATTCCTGGGCCTTCCCCTGGACCGGATCGCGTCGTTCGAGCTGCCTTTCGGGCGTGCCCACGCGTTCCTGCCGGAGGCGACGGAGACCGAAGCCACGGTGGCGCTGCTGCTGGACGTCGATCCAGTGGCATCGACGCCGGTGGACGAGCGGCTCTATACAGCCTCGCCGCTCCTCGCCGCGGCCGTCGCCAGGACCTTCGCCCCGATCCTGGAGGGGCCGGAGCAGCCGTCGATCCCCCTCGAGGCGCGGCTCGCGGCCTTTCCCTGCAAGGGTGGGGAGGCGCGGCTGCGGAGCGCCTTCGAGCCTCTCGGCTACGCTGTGACGGCGGAGGCGCTTCCCCTCGACCCAACGTTTCCGGAATGGGGGACGAGCCGGTGCTTCTCGGTGACGTTGCGCGCCACCCTCCCCGTCCGCGAGCTGCTGGGGCATCTCTGCTCCCTCCTCCCGATCCTGGCTGGCGACGATGATCCTGCGAATCCCTGAGCGCTCCCTCGTCGTCCTCGTCGGGCCGTCCGGCGCGGGGAAGTCCACCTTCGCCCGCCGCCACTTCCGGCCCACGGAGGTGCTGTCGTCCGACGCCTTGCGGGCCTGGGTCTCCGACGACGAGAACGACCAGTCCGCCACCGGCGACGCCTTCGAGATCCTCCACGACGTCGCCGCCAGGCGCCTCGCCCGCCGCCGGCTCACCGTCGTCGACGCCACGAGCCTCAAGCCCGAGTCGCGCCAGCCCTTGATCGGCCTCGCCCGCCGGTACCACGCGCGGCCGGTCGCAATCGTCTTCGACCTGCCGGAGCCGGTTTTGGAAGAGCGCAACCGCCGGCGCGCGGACCGGCAGGTCGCGCCCTACGTCCTGGACAAGCAGCTCGGCCAGCTCCGGCGGTTCCTCCGGAGCCTCGCGAGCGAGGGATTCCGCCAGGACGTCTGGATCCTGCGGTCGCCTGAAGAGGTCGAGGCGGTCAGGATCGAGCGGCTACCCGCGCGGCCGGACCGGCGGCCGCTGACGCCTCCCGCGCCGGAACCATCCGGAGCCGGGCCGCGGTGGCCCGCTTACCGGCCGGCCGCCCGCGCCTTGCCGGAGCCCAGCCGCCGCCCGGGCCTGCTCGAGCACCCCGACGAGGTGTTCGCCCACTTCCGCGCCGGGGGGACCGAGAGGGTCGTCTGCGAAGAGATGCTCGGCGGCGTGCGGGCGGTGGTGGTGGTCTGCCGCGACGAGGAGGAGGCCCGCCGCCGCTTCGGCGGAGACGGCAAAATGCTCGGGACCGCCTGGACGCGCTCGGGGCCGCCCCCGTTCGAGAAGTTTCCGGCCCTGGAGAGAGCCTTCCTCGGCCGCCTGCGCGACGTCCTCGACCGGACGGGTTTCTGGGAGCGGCACGGCACCGGCTGGGCCTGCCTGGAAGGGGAGCTGACGCCGTGGTCGCTCCAGGCCGGCGACCTCGCCCGCCGGTTCGCCGCCGTGGGCGCGGCGGCGCGCGTGGCCGGGCCCAAGGCCATGGCCCGCCTGGCGGAGGCGGGAGCCCGGGGCCTCGACGTCCGGGAGCTGCTCGCCCGCTATCGCCAGCGCTACGAGCTGTCGGTGCGGTTCGTCGAGGCCTACCGGCGCCGCTGCCGCCAGGTCCGGTCCGTGGCGGACCTGCGCTTCGCACCGTTCCATCTCGTGGAGACGGAGGGCGCCGTTCTCTTAGGCGAGGATCCCGTCTGGCACCTGGAGATCCTGGCCGAGGTCTGCCGTGCCGGCCCGGAGCTGCTGGTGGCGCTGCCGTACCGGCGGGTCAGCCTGGGAGATGCCGCCAGCGAGGCCGAGGCTGCGCGCTGGTGGGAGGAGAAGACGGAGGCGGGAGGCGAAGGCATGGTGGTGAAGCCCCTCTCTCCCACGGCCCCGGCCATGCTCTGCCGCGGCCGTGAAGCCCTGAGGCTCGTCCACGGCCCCGAGTACACCCTGCCGGAGAGCCTGGAACGCCTGCGGGCCCTGCCGCGCTAGATCAGACGTTTTTCTTCTACCATCTCTGCCAAGGAGGGATTCCGATCATGATCCAGACTTTCGAGCACGGACCCGTCCGCGAGCTGCGCCTTGCCCGCCCGCCGGTCAACGCCTTGTCCCCCGAGCTGATCGCGGCCCTGCGCGCGGCCGTCGAGTCGGCCCCCGGCGAGGGAGCGCGGGCACTGGTCCTCTCCGGCTCGCCCGGCCGGTTCTCGGGGGGCCTCGACATTCCCCTCCTGATCGGTCTCGACGAGACGTCGATCGCCGCCGCCTGGCGGGACCTCTATGGCCTGATGGGGGCCCTCGCCGCTTCGCCCATCCCGGTCGCGGCGGCGATCACCGGCCATAGCCCGGCGGGCGGCGCCGTGCTGGGGATCTTCTGCGACGCCCGCTTCATGGCCGAGGGGGATTTCAAGATCGGCCTCAACGAGGTCCAGGTGGGCATTCCCCTGCCGCGCATCATCTTCCGCGCCTTCCGCCGGCTGTTGGGACCCCGCCAGGCCGAACGGCTCGCCGTCAGCGGCCAGTTGATCTCGGGAACGGAGGCCCACGGTATCGGCCTCGTGGACGAGCTCGTGCCGCCGGAACGGGTCGTGGAGCGGGCCGTCGAATGGTGCAACGGGCTCCTGGCTCTCCCGCCCCAGGCCATGGCGATCACCCGCTTCGAAGCCCGCGCCGATCTCGTCGCTCTCTTCGACAATACCGAGGCGGAGCTCGCCGATCTGGTGGATATTTGGTTCAGCGAGGAGACCCAGGGGGTCTTGAGAAGCGTGGTGGAGCGGCTGACTAAGAAGAAGGGGTGAAGAGGTGGGTTATCTGCTGAGGAGCCTCTGTGTCCAGCCTGCCAGACGCATTTTGAGGGCCGGAGTCAGCTCAGGATGGACGTCTTCGAGCCGGACTTCGAGGGGCGGCTCTGGGCTGTCGATGGCCTCGACCAGGAAGGCGAAGGGATTGGTTCTATCCTCGGTCACCAGGACCCGAACATTCAAATTTTCCTGGATTTCACGGTGAAGCCTGTCAGCCAGTGCCTCTAATTCCTGCTGAGAGAGTGCCGTGGAGGAAAGGCTCTCCACGACGAACTGCATCGTGTCGATTCCTCGGTCCCTGAAGAAAGAAATCACCGCCCTGGAGTCTCCGAGGTCCGCCGCCTGAAGAGCCTCCAGATAGGCCAGCCGCTGGTTGGAGAAGATGACCAGAGGAATGGACTGGGCCCGATAAAAGAACGTGGAAGCCAGAGCCCGGGCCACTCGGCCATTGCCATCGGCAAAGGGATGGATCACCACGAAGGCGTAGTGGCAATAGGACGCCTGCAGGACCGGATGGGCCGCCTCGAACTCCGGCGTCCGAATCTGATCGATAAGGCGGTGCATCTCCTCGGCCACCTGGTCGACCGGCGCATAGGCGTGGAACGTGCCATCGGAAAGGCGGACGTGGTTGGGGCGGGTCTTGTATCGCCCCTTCGGCAACTCCTGTTCCTGCCAGCCGACATCGGTCAAAACCCGATAGGTTCTCTGGGGGGCGCAGAGCTTCTCGTGGAGAGCCCGGATCCAGGCTTCAGAGATGGGTTGGTTCCGGGTGGCGGCGTCGAGCACCAATTCGTAGGCTTCGAGCTGGGCTTCGAACAGCTCCCGCACACCCGCTCCCCGTTCTTCGATCGCCTGCTCCCAGGCCAGGCTCTGGAGCGCAACCGTCATCGTGAACCCACGGTCCACGGTGTAGAGCCCTTCGAGGGCTCCGGTGTCCAGGGCCGCGGCCCGCACAGCGACTTCCACGCCGGTCCTCAGGGCTTCGGGAGATGCGGACTGCCGCCTCTGGCTAAGATTCACCGCGAAGCGGTTCCACAAATCGATATCTGAGGAAGTCAGCTCACCCCAGGCGGAAAAATCCGGAAAGCCCTTGTAGAGGAGATTTGCCTGTGCAATCCCAAAGGGTTCGGAGCTCATCCGGACCATTATAGAGGCGACATCGTGGCGACGCTCCTCTCCTCGGCCACCGCCGCCCGCTTCCTGAACAGGCTCCGCCAGACGGCGAACAAAAGCAGGAACAGCCCCAGAGCGCAGACGATCGCCGGGCCGCTCGGGAAGTCCACCTTGTAGGAGGCGATCAGACCCAGGGCGCTGGCGAGGAAGCCCACGGCCCAGGCGACGCCGATGCGCGGCCCCCAGCGGTTGCTGCTGCCGAGGGCGATGATGGCCGGCGCCACCAGGTAGGAGAACACCATCAGAACGCCCGCGATCTCGACCGACAGCGTGATGATCACGCCGAAGGAGAGATAGAACAGGAAGTCCCACAGCCGCACGTTCAGGCCCTCCGCGTAGGCGCGCTCCGGGTCTTCCGAGATCAGGATGAACTTCTTCCGGAACACGTAGTGGAACAGACCCACGGCGGCGTAGATGATGAGGTCCTTGATCACCACCGGCCAGGTGACCCAGAGGATCGAGCCCGCCAGCAGCTCCTTGATGTGCTCCGCCCCTTCCGGCGCCCGGTCCGCCACCAGGATGGCCGCGGCCGAGGCGATCACGTAGGTGATGCCGATCAGGGCCTCCTGGGGCACCTTCGAATCGCTCCGGTGGGAGCGCGTCAGGCTGAAGACGAACGCGCCCAGAACGGTCGCCCCCAGCGAGTAGGCGAACGAGGCCGGGGTGCCCGGCTGGTGGCCCTGCACCAGGGCCACGACGGCGCCGAACGCGGCGATCTGGGCGAGCGCCAGGTCCACGAAGATGACCTGGCGCAGCAGGACGTGCAGGCCGAGATAGCCGTGCACGCCCACCAGGATGAGGCACGCCGCGAATGGAGCGGCCATGAAAACGAGCATGTCGAGCATGGCGTCTCCTAGGAATAGCCTTGAGTCAGCGAGGTCACCCAGAGGTCGATCAGCTTGAAGTAGGCGTCCGGCGCCGTGCTCCCGGGGCCCAGAGGGACGATGACCGCCTTGGCCCCCGTCCTCTCGGCGATCGCCTGGGCCTGAGCGGGGTCGAAGTAGCTCGGCGCCATGACGACCTTGATCTTGTCGCTCTTGATCCGCTCGATCAGCTCGTGCACGTGCTTGGCCGACGGCGGAATGCCCGGCTTCGGCTCCACGTCGTCCGCCACGTCCATGCCGAAAACCGTCATGAAGTAGGTCCAGTTCTTGTGATAGGTCACGACCTTCTGGCCGCGGAAGGGCATGCCCTTCCTGAGCCAGCCGCCGAGGAGATCGATCAGCTTCTTGCCCTTGTAATCCTTCGACTGGAGGAACGGGATGAGCTTGCCCTGCCGGGCCAGGTTGTCCAGCGTCTGCGAGCCGAGGATACCCGGGAGCTGATCGCCGTAGAGCAGCCGGTCGGTCTGGGCGTTGAACGCCTTCAGGTTCTGATCGTAGGCGGCGGCGTTGGCGGGATCGACCCGCTTCAGGCCGTTGGCGATGTTGGCCGCGATGATCTTGGCGTTGAGCGGGCTGGTGAAGATGTGCGGGTTGCCGTAGATGTGGATGTCACCCCCGGCGCGGCTCGGGTTCGCCGGCACCTCGAGCAGGGGCACGCCCTGGCTGGCGTTGACGAAACCCGGCTGGCCGTCGCGGATCTTGGGATTGCCCGACTTATCGACCAGCACCGGCGCCCACAGCTCGAGGTCCAGCCCGGTGGTGACGAAGACGCCGGCGTCCTTGAGCATCAGGGCATAGGACGGCTTCGGCTTGACGAAGTGGGCGTCCTCGTCGCCGCGCGAGATCGAGAACGCCTGCACATTGGCGCCGCCCACGGCCTGGGCGATCGAGGCGTAGGCTGGAAGGGTGGTGACGACCTTGAGGGGCGCCGCCGAGGCCGCCAGGGCCGTCAACGGGAACAAAACCAGCGAAAACAATGCTCGTCGCATCGGGAGTCTCCTAGTAGGTCTCATGCTTGTGCGGACCGGCGGACCAGGTGAGCTGCAGGGAGAAGCGCTTCTCTTTGTCGCCCGTCAGGTCGTCCTTGAGGAAGCCGAATTCGCCGCGCAGGCGGACGAACTCGCTCTGCCACCACGTGAGGTTGGGAAACAGGCCCTGGCGCACGTGGCCGGGGTCGAGCGGGTCCTCGACCCGGTCGTAGCGCAGGCCGCCGTAGAGGTTCTGGGCGACTAGGCTCTCGACGTACGAGTAGCCGCCCCAGGCGTCGTGGCGGATGCCCTCCTCGTTGTCCCGCTGCGAGCGCAGCACCTCCGTGCGCCAGGTCACCTCGCGGTACTTGGCCCGGGTAGGCGGCTGCCAGTGGAGGGTGAAGTCGGTGCCGTAGACCCGGCTCTCGCCGCCGGAGCCGTTGGTGCCCGCGATTCCGGAGAGGCCGAGCTCGGCGTAGGTCGAGTCGTTGACGTCCCAGAAGTTCTTGAGATGGGCGAGCCCTACCAGATTGCTGAAATTCTCGCCGCCGAAGGCGTCGCTCTCGCCGTCCGTGAGCTGGAGCGTCAGCTCGTTGGCCGAGGCCCACGGGCGGGGCAGCAGCCAGGAGGCCGAGAGGCCCGTCTGCGCCAGTCCCTCATCGCCGAAGTAGGTCTGGAGCGCGAGGGGATAATCGATCTGCGGCAGCGCGTGCAGGTGCCAGCGGTTGAGGACGCCGAACTCCTGGCGGAACTTGCCGGCGGTCAGCGTCAATCCCCCGGGCAGGCCGGTGTAGGCGACGTAGCCCTCCTCGATGTCCACTCCCTCCTCGGGTGAGAACGAGAGCGTCCACTTGGTCAGCGAGTAGGGATCGAGGGCGCTCTGCACGTTGAGCTCGAACTCGCGGCCGTCGAAATCCTCCCGGCCGCGGTCGGTGGCGAAGCCGACGAGGTCGCCGGTCATCGAGATCTCGGGGTTCAGGCGGGAGAGGTTGCGCTCGCTGCCGAACGCCACGTCCCGCGAGACGTCCCGCGAGGGTGCCAGTGGAGCCTGCTCGCCCGTCTCGGCCGCGGCGGATGCGCGCAGAGCGGCAAGCTCGTCGTCCTCGGCCGCAACCTGCGGGTTGGCTTCCACCTCGGCGAGGCGCTTCTCCAGGGCGGAGATGCGGTCCTCGTAAGCCTTCTTGAGCTCCTCGATCTCTCTGCGGAGCGTGGTCAGGGAATCGTCTTGCGCGGCAGGCGTTTCCTGCGCCCGGACGGCGGCGGGAGCGAGCAGGCACGCGGCGGCGCACGCTCCCAGTATCCAACGGCGGGCGCAGAACGCCCGCGAATCGGTCGTCATGGGGGTCCTCTCCACGAAGCGCCTCCCGCGCTGAATGCGCCGGAGGATGAAGCTTCAAACCGCTTACGCGGACGGAGAGGAGACGGGCGGAGCCCGGGCGGGCCCAAGGAGGGGGACGTCGGTGGACGGGACGGCCTCCACCAGCGTGGGGAGACTGGTGTCGCGCACCAGAGGCAGGGGGACCGGCGGATGGCCGAGGACGATCCGGCTGCCGAGCTGCAGCAGACAGGCCACGCAAGCGGGGTGGACCTTGATCTCGGCATCTTCGAAGTGCGCCGGATCGCTCGGGTGAATTGCGCTCTCGGCGATCTCCGCCGTCGAGCCCGCCCCCGCCTGCTCCACCGCCAAGTCGTGCGGCGCGAGCGAGCCCATCGCCAACGCGAGGAAGGCAAGGAAGGCCACGGCCGCGCGCGGCCAACGCGGCCAATAGATCGGGCGATGAGAGTTGTGAGCGTCCATTACCAGTGTGCCCTTCGACACCGCTCCATGGTATCAGGTGGCACGTCCTCGGAGGAGGGAACAAGCGGGAGGGCGGTGGGATTCCAGGGCCCGGCGAGCCGGAGAGAAACTGGGGCGAGCCGAATAGGACGCGCCGCATTCCCCCTCCGCCCATGAATCCGGCAGCCCTTTCGGTCCGCACGCCGGGGAGCTCTTTTCATCTTCATGGGATTTCACGCCGCATTCCCCGTTCGTCGAGCGGCGTTCCCCCTTCTTCACGTCGCATTCCCCATGGGGAACGGGATATTAGCCGCGGGGAATGCGGCGCGCCGGCCTCGCTACGGAGCATTCCCCATGGGGAACGTCGCGCGACGGCTGGGGAATGCCGTCGAGTGGATAGGGAATGCCGCCGACCGGAGGGGGAACGCTCCATTCCCCCGAGCCTGCGTGATTGAGAGGATGGGGAATGGGGCATTCCCCATCCGTTTCATTACGTGCCGACCTTCGAACGGAGCATTCCCCAGAGACAACGAGCCGTTCCCCACGGGGAATGCAACAGAAAGCGTAGGGAATGAGGCGCGAGGCCCGCGCCTGAAGGCTGCCGAATCAAGTCACGGCGATTCCCTCACCTCTGGGGAAGCATCGTATCATGCGCCGATGAGCCACCGTGCCATCAACGCCACCCCCTACTCCTACGCGCAAGCGCATGAAATCTCCAACTTCTCACGCGTCCTGTTCATCAGCGGCCAGGTTCCGGAAGACAAGGACGGCAATGTGCCGGAGGACTTCAAGAGCCAGTGCCGCCTGGCATGGGCGAACGTCGAGGCCCAGCTCGAAGCCGCCGGAATGACTCTCGATCACCTGGTCAAGGTGACGACCTTCCTTTCGGACCGCCAGTATCGCCGGGAGAATTACCAGGTGCGGACGGAGATCCTCGGCGAGCGGCTGCCCGCGCTCACGATCATCATCACCGGGATTTACGACGAGAAATGGCTGCTCGAGATCGAAGCGGTCGCGGCGGTGTGAGAGGAAGGGCCCTGTTCCTCAGGAGGCCCAACGGGCCGTGATCCCTCAGCCCAGGGCAACGCCCTGGGTCGGGTGGGCGGATCCCACGAACCCAGCCCGATGGGCTGGGCTGAGGGAACTCAGGCCGTTGGCCCGGAAAAACAGGCCCCCTCTCCCCGAGAGCGGGAGAGGGGGCCGGGATGAGGGATTTACCAGGCGCTGCTCAAGGTCACCTGCCCGTCGATGCCCACCTGCACGTCGAGACCGACGTAGGCTCCCGTGGCGTTGATGCGGTCCTTCAGCCAGATCGAGCCGTTGGGTGCGTAGACGTTGGCTGAGAGGGTGTTGTCGACGCCGATCTCGACGGACTTCGGGGTGGTGGCGAGCGTGCCGGTCGTGCCGTTGATGCCGGCGACGTGGAAGACGATGGTCGCCGCCGTGGCCGAGGAACCAGTGCCCGGTCCGATGGTGGTCAGGTTGGTGGTGCTCATCTTCTGCTGGACCCGCACGGTGCTGGCCGCCGAGAAGAGCAGCTTCGAGTTGGTGCCCGTCACCGAGATCGAGCGGAAGTGATACGTACCGCCGGTGAAGGTCACGGTTCCACTTTTTCCCACGATCAGGTCGCGGTAGCTGCCCGGTGCCAGAGTGCGGATGCCGTTGTTGGCGACGCTGACGTCGGTGGTTCCGGGTGTTGCGCTCAGGAACGCCGGCAGGGTCGTGAAGACCGGCAGGCTCAGCGGCGTGTATTGCGCGCCGCTCACGGTGCCGGTGTTGGTGAGCTGGTTGTAATAAACGTCGCTCGCCACGCTGGCGCCGCTCGCGACGGTCACGCGGTTGCCCTTGACGTCCCAACCTGTAGCCGCAGTCACGCTGCCGGCGAGGCTGATTTCGGTTGCGCCAAGGAAGGGAGCCGTGCCGGCGTCGTTGACGACGACGTCGCCCGAGAGCACGTCGGCGCCGGTCTGAATCCAGACGCTGTGCATTCCGAGCACGGCGACCTGACCGATCACGTCCTTGATCTGAAGGGTGACCGTCGCGGTGTCCGTGTCCGTGCCGTCGCTGATCGTATAGGTGAAGCTGTCGGAGCCGCTGTAGGTGGCGATGGGCACGTAGGTGATCGTGTTGTTGGCGTTGCGCGTGGCCGTGCCGTGCGCCGGGGTCGATACCGTGGTGACTGCGAGGGCGTTGGCCTCCAGGTCCGTGTCGTTGGCGAGCACGGCGACCACCACGCTGCCGCCTTCGTTGACGATCGCGCTGTCGTTGATGGCGTCGGGCGGATCGTTGATCGCGGCCACGTTCACGGTCACGGCCGCGCTATCGGTCAGGCCCGCGGCGTCGCGCACGGTGTAGGTGAAGCTGTCGAGCCCGAACGTATTCGGGTTGGGTGTATAGGTGACGGTCCCGTTCGCGTTCTGGGCCACGGAGCCGCGGGTTCCCTGGGTCACGCCGGTGAGAATTACGGCCTCGCCATCCACGTCGACGTCGTTGGCGAGGATGGAGAGGATGACCGCCGTGTCCTCGTTGGTCGCCGCGGCATCGTTCACCGCGTCGGGAGCGTCGTTGACGGCGGAAATGGTGATCGAAACCGTCGCCGTGGCGGTGCCACCGTTGCCGTCGCCAATCGTGTAGGTGAATGAATCTCCACCGTTGGCGTTGGCGTTCGGGGTGTAGGTGACGGAGCCGGCGTTGAAGGTGACCGATCCCTTGGCACCCTGGGTGACGGCGGTGACGGAGAGCGCGTCGCCGTCGAGATCGCTGTCATTGGCGAGGACGCTGATCGTGACCGCTGTGTCCTCGTTGGTCGTCCCGGCGTCGTTGGCGGCGACGGGGTTGTCGTTGACCGCGGAGATGGTGATCGAAACCGTCGCCGTGGCGGTGCCGCCGTTGCCGTCGCCGATCGTGTAGGTGAATGAATCCGACCCGTTGGCGTTGGCGTTCGGGGTGTAGGTGACGGAGCCGGCGTTGAAGGTGACCGATCCCTTGGCACCCTGGGTGACGGCGGTGACGGAGAGCGAGTCGCCGTCGAGATCGCTGTCGTTGGCGAGGACACTGATCGTGACCGCCGTGTCCTCCGTGGTCGTCCCGGCGTCGTTGGCGGCGACGGGGTTGTCGTTGACCGGGGAGACGGTGATCGAAACCGTCGCGTTTGCGGTCCCACCATTGCCGTCGCTGATCGTGTAGGTGAAGGAATCCGCGCCGTTGAAGTTGGCGCTCGGGGTGTAGATGACGGAGCCGGCGTTGAGGGTTACTGATCCGTTGGCGCCCTGGGTAACGGCGGTGACGGCGAGCGCTTGGCCTTCGAGGTCGCTGTCGTTCGTGAGGACGCTGATCGTGACCGCTGTGTCCTCGTTGGTCGTCCCTGCATCGTTGACGGCGACGGGGTTGTCGTTGACCGCGGAGATGGTGATCGAAACGGTTGCGGTGGCGGTGCCGCCGTTGCCGTCGCTAACCGTGTAGGTGAAGGAATCCGCGCCGTTGGCGTTGGCGCTCGGGTTGTAGGTGACGGAGCCGGCGTTGAAGCTCACCGATCCCTTGGCGCCCTGGGTGACGGCGGTGACGGCGAGCGCGTTTCCGTCGAGATCGGTGTCGTTGGTGAGGACGTTGATCGTCACCGGTGTGTCTTCCAGCGTTGCCGCCGCGTCGTTGACCGCCACCGGCAGATCGTTCACCGGGGTGACCGTGACCGTAACCGTCGCGGAGGCGCCGAAGCTGGTGCTGTCGCGGATGCTGTAGGTGAACGAGCTCGTGCCGTTGAAGTTGGGATTGGGCGTGAAGGTGACGGAGCCGGCGGTGAAGGTCACCACGCCGCCGGTCCCCTGGGTCACGCTGAAGATGGTAAAGGGGTCGCCGTCCGGGTCCGAATCGTTGGCCATGACGTCGATGACGACGGGCGTGTCCTCAGGCGTCGTCGCGCCGTCCGCTACCGCCACGGGAAAGTCCCGGACGGGCGTGATCGTGACCGTTACCGTCGCGGTGTCCGTGCCGCCCTGGCCGTCGCTGATCGTATAGGTGAAGCTGTCGGAACCGTTGTAGTTGAGGGCCGGCGTGTAACGGACCGAGCTCGGGAAAACCTCCACGAGCCCGTGCGCCCCTTGAGTGGCGCCGGTGATGGTTCTGGGATTGCCGTCCACGTCCGTGTCGTTGGCCAGGACGCTGATGATCGCCACCCCATCTTCCTGCATGGTGAAGGTGTCGTTCACCGCGTCGGGCGCATCGTTGACGGGATTGATGGTGATGTTGACCCGGCCCGTGGCGGTGCTGCCGGTGCTGTCGGTGAGCGTGTAATTGAACCAGTCGGTGCCGTTGTAGTTGGCGGCCGGCGTGTAGGTGAGGGAGCCGTTGGCGTTGATCGCCACGGTGCCGTGGAAGCCCGGGTTGGCCGCCGTGATCGAGAGCGCATGGCCATCGGGATCGCTGTCGTTGGCGCGCGCGTCGATCGTGACGGGCGTGTCTTCGTTGGTCGTCGCGTTGTCGGTGACGGCGACCGGCGGATCGTTCACCGGGGTGATGGTGACCGTCACCGTGGCGGTGGAGTACTGGCCGTTGCCGTCGTTGATCGTATAGGTGAACGTATCGGTGCCGTTGTAGTTGGCCACCGCCTGGTAATTGATATAGGTCGCGCTGGCCCCCACCTGGCCGTGGGCGCCCTGCGTGACGTTCGAGATCCAGATCGTGTCGCCGTCGGGGTCGCTGTCGTTGTCCCGCACCTGGATGGAGACGAGGATGTCTTCCGCCGTGGTGGCGGTGTCGTCTACCGCGACGGGCGGATCGTTGACGGGACGGATCGTGAGGTGGATCGTGGCCGTGGCGGTGGCGCCCTGGGGGTCCCGGACGGTGTAGGTGAATGAATCGCTGCCGTTGGCGTTCGGGTTGGGGATGTAGCTCACATAGCCGAGGCTGGCGTCATAGAGGGCCGCCGTCCCCTTGCTGGCCTGCGTCACCGCGATGATCGTGACCCCTTGTCCCTCGGGATCGTGATCGTTGTCGGTGGGAGTGGTCAGGAGGGGCTGGTCTTCGTCGATCGTGATGAAGTCGTCGCCCGCGCTCGGCGGATCGTTGACAAATTCGACGGTGACGGTGACCGTCGCGGAGTCCTCGTCGCCGAGCTGATCCCGCAAGCGGTAGGTGAAGGTGTCCGTGCCCGTGAAGTAGGGGGGCGGCATGTAGGTCAGCGCGCCGCCGGCGCCGTTCGTCACCGTTCCGCCCTGACTGCCCTGGGTGAAGCTGACGATCCCAAAAGAGTGTCCGTCCGGATCGCTGTCGTTGGCCAGGACGTCGATTGAAACCGCTGTGTCGTCGGCCGTGGTGGCCGTGTCGTCCACCGCGTTCGGCGGGTTGCTGGCGGTGTTGCCGTCTCCCACGACCGCGAGGTCGAAGGCGGTGCCGAAATAGGTGGAGTGATCCGCCCGCACCGTTTCGCCGAGTTGAGTCTCGAGCGTTCCGTTGTAGAGGGAAGCCGCCCCGAGCGTGCTGCTCAGCGAGCCCTGGAAGATCGACGTGTCGAGCCCGGTCTCCTGGATGTACAGGTATTCCTCATCGCCGGAGGTCAGGGAGAGCAGCCGGACCGTGGCCTGGTCCAAAAACGTGGGGCTGGTGTTGTAGTAGTCGGACTCCAGGTGCAGATAGACCGTACCGCCTGGCGGGATATTCGTGACGTCGGCCCCGGCAGAGTCGACGATCCGGAGGATGCCCGGAAGGAGCGTGGCGGTGGTGGTGGCGGACCCCAGCGCGACTTCCACCGTGTCGTTCTGGCCGTTGGTGACCCAGGTCTGGAGAACGCCGTCTTGCGGTTCGGTGTAATAAACCATCCGGGTCGGCATCTGCCCGGTGAAGACGCCGGTGCCGGGGCCGGTCTCGAAGAGCTCGAGCGGCGCCTCCTCGCGCACGCCGCCGGTGGACTCCCGGGACCGCACGATGGCGGTCACGGTGTCCGCCGCTCCGGGGTCCGTGTCGCCGGCGGGGTAGAGCGCCCGGACCCGGACGTCGCCGTCAACCAGGACGTAATCGACGGGGCTTCCGGTCCGGTCGAGGATCTCGAGCAACCCGCTGTTGACGGACGCGGTGTCGGTCGACGAGGAGAGGCCGAGCGGGTCGAGGTGGCTGGCGGTCAGAACGTCCGGCGCCTGGACCTGGAGCCGGCCGTCGCCCGGGACGGCCGGGCCCGTCTCGACGTCGATGCTGCCGCGGAAATAGCCGTACAGCTCGAAGGAGGGGGTGTTGGCGGGGCCGAGGCTCACCGTTTCGGAGTCGCCGCTCTGGCTCACGATAGTGACCGTGGCCGTGCCGTAATAGGGGATGCCGTGGTCCCGCACCTCGATGTAGATGGAGCTGCCGGGGATGGCGAGCCCGAGGTCGGCCCACTGGCCGTCGGTCAGCCGGATCGTCGAGCCGATCATGCCGGCCGAGGCGGTGGGGCAGGGCGGAGTCGAGCAGCCCTCCAGGAAGGCATGGAGGGTGTCGCGCTGGAGGGGCGGACCCGCCTGCTCGGTGACCTCCAGCCAGCCGTCCTGCCAGGGCGGATAGGTGGCGAGCGTGCCGGGGGCGTAGATCGAGCCGGTGAAGACGCCGGGGTTTTCCGGGTCTTCCCCGAGGTTGACCCACTCCTCGTCGCCGCGCAGGTCGGAGGTGAGCCGGGCGGAGAGCGCGCCCAGACCGGCCTGAGCGCCATCGGTGGCGCGGACACGGACCTCGTGGAACTCGAAGATCTGCGCAACGGGCTGACCGGAGCCGTCGACGAGCTCGATCGTCACCGGCAGGCTCGACACCATCCTGGGCTCGACCACGGCATCGGTCTGCCCGTTGAGGTCGTAATGCACCACCCTGAGGGTGTCACCGGGCTCGACCTCGACGGCGCCGTCGTTCTGGACCGGGTCGATCCCCTGGATGGACTGGATCGATCCCTCGAAGATGCCGGTGTCGCCGCCGGTCTCCGTCAGGGTGACCGCCTCGGACTCTCCGTAGTTCCGTACCCACGCGGCGATGAGCACGACCGTGGTGTCCACCCCGGAGGTCGCGTTCGCGAGCACGTCCACCACCCTGACATGGATCCGATCACCCACCACATAGGAAGCCGTGCCGGCGCCCGCGGCGTCGAGGGCTTCGACGGTCGATCCCACCATCCCGGCGGTATCTCCCGCGGCGCCATACGCCGCCGTCAAGGTATCGAACGTCCAGGGATAGTGGCTCACGTCCCGCGAGGTCTGGAGCCGGCCGTCCGCCGAGGGAGGGGAGATCGAGAGCTCGATCGAGCCCTCGAAGACCCCCGTGCCCGCCCCCGTCTCGGCGAGCTCGATCGTCTCCGCGTCGCCGGACATGGCGGCCGAGACGTCCACCTGAACGCTCGCCGAGACGGCCGGATCGACGACCCGCAGGTAAGCCCGCGCGCCTTCGAAGTACGGCGCCCCGAGCGAGCCTCCCTGGGCGTCCAGGAAGTCGATGGTTTGCCCGGACGCCGGGCCGGCGAAAGCGCAAAGGACCAACAACAACAGCAACCACTGTCGTTGCAGCATGAAAGTTCTCCTCCCCCAAGGCATGGAGCCCGGGATAAAGATTGGACTACGACTAAGGTGTGCTTGCCGGCTGACTACGGGTCAGCCGGATGAAAAGTTGCAGCCGGTTTGAGGGAAAGTGAACTTTCCCGACAAAACGTTTCTCGCGAACGATTTGTTTTTACGACACTGCTCTTGGAGGGGATCGAGCTAAGATGCGCCTGGAGGGAGATTGACATGGCCGACGAGCACATCGCAACTTATTTGAACGATCATCTGGCGGGTTCGGCGGGTGCCTTGGAGCTCCTGGAGCACCTCGAGACGGCGCATGCCGGGAGCGAGTTGGGACAGTTCGCTGCCGAGCTGCGGGCCGATGTGGAGGCGGATGTCCGGGAGCTCGAGGGGGTCATGGAGCGCCTCGACGTCGACCAGAGCCGCGTGCGGCAGGCGTCGGCCTGGGTCGGAGAGAAGCTCGCCGAGCTCAAGCTGCGGTTGGACGACCGGAAGGGCGGGGACCTGCATCTGTTCGAATCTCTCGAAGCCCTGTCGCTCGGCATCGAGGGGAAGCGCTCGCTGTGGCGAGCCCTGGCCGCCGCGGCCCAGGACGCGCCCGCGCTTCAGGTGGCGGACTACGAGCGGCTGATCCTGCGCGCCGAGGAGCAGCGCGGCCGGGTGGAGGAGCGGCGGCTGGAAGCCGCGAGGAAGGCACTGGTTCATGACTGATTCGCTCGTCCTGTGGCGCCGGCTGGACCCGCCCGGCCATGAGACCGCCCGGCTGGAGGAGCAGGATGGCGCCTGGCATCTCGGCGGCACGGCGGTGTTCCTCCACGAGGGCCAACCCTGCCGGCTCGACTACCGGGTGATCTGCGACGCCCAGTGGCGGACGGTGTCGGGTCAGGTCGCGGGTTTCGTTGGCGATCAGCCGGTGGACGTGGAGTGCTCGGCCGATGGGGAGGGGCGGTGGCATCTCCAGGGAGTGGAGCAGCCGCAGGTCGCGGGCTGCATCGATCTCGATCTCAATTTCAGCCCTTCGACGAACCTGCTGCCCGTCCGCCGGCTGGGGCTGGCGGTGGGGGAGGAGGCGCCGGTGCGGGCGGCCTGGCTCCGCTTCCCGAGCTTCCGGCTGGAGCCGCTGGAGCAGGTCTACCGGCGGACCGCTCCCGGCGCCTACCGGTATGAGAGCGCCGGCGGCAGCTTCACGGCGGACCTGGAGGTGAACGGCGCGGGATTCGCCACCCGGTATGCGGGGCTCTGGGAGGCGGAGCCGGCTCTTTCCAAAAAACCGGCGGAGCCCGGCGTCGCCGACGGCGTCGAGCGCCGGCTGGACCCGCGGGCACTCGCTCTGGACCGGACCGTGGGCTGGATCACGGGCGCCGTCCTGTCCCTCGGTCTGCTCGTCCCCCTGGGCATCCTTCTGGCGGTGCCGGTACCCGGCTGGGTCAAGCTGGGGGCCGGCGTGCTCTGGGGCGGCCTGGCCCTGTTTCTGGCTTGGCGGGCCCAGCGCTGGCCCGAGATCCATCACCATCATGTCTCGTACAAGGTGGACGACCTCGGCATCGAGATCCGGAGCGGCGTGCTCTGGCGCGGCGTGACCAGCGTGCCCCGTTCGCGGGTACAGCACACCGACGTCTCGCAGGGACCCCTTGAGCGCAGGTACGGGCTCGGCAAGCTCGCCATCTACACGGCGGGGACGACGCACGCCCGGGTGGACCTGGCGGGCCTGGACCATGGGGCGGCGCTGCGCATCCGCGATCATCTCCTGCCCCGGGAAGGCAGCGATGGCGTCTGACCAGCGGCTCCATCCGCTGTCGTTCCTCTTCGGCATCGCCCAGCAGCTCAAGGCTTTCGTCCTGCCCGTCATCCTGCTGTTCTTCGCCGGCTCCCAGGGCTGGGGAGGAGGAGGATGGCAGCTCTGGGCGCCGCTGTTCGCGATCCCCTACGCCCTGGTCTCCCTGGGCCGCTACTTCTCGTTCCGCTACCGCTACGAGCCGAACGAGATGGTGGTCCGCACGGGGTTCCTGTTCCGCAACGAGCGGCACATCCCCTATGCCCGCATCCAGAACCTGGACGCGGTGCAGAACGTCTTCCACCGCCTGCTGGACGTGGTGGAGGTGCGGGTGGAGACGGGGGGAGGAGAGGAGCCGGAAGCCAAGCTGAGCGTGCTGCCCGTGGCCGCCTACGAGGAGATGAGGCGGCGCGTGTTCGCCGGCCGGGAAGCGGCGAGCGGAAATCCGGCTGCGGCAGCTCCCGCCGGGGCCGCCGATGCCGCCGATGCCGCCAAGACAGCCGGCGAGGACACGGGCCGCACGCTGCTGCGGCTGAGCCCCCGGGACCTGATGCTCTGGGGATTCATCCAGAACCGCGGCATCGTGCTGGTCGGCGCGGCCTTCGGCCTTTTGTGGGAGCTGAGGATCGCGGACCGCTACCTGGGCCGCGTGCTCGGCGGCGATTCCGCGAGCCGGAGCGTGGTCCGGGAGCTCTTCCGGTCGCTGTTCCGTGGCGGCGGTTTCCCCGTGGGCCGGATCGCCCTCGCCCTGGCGGCTTTCGCGGGGTTCCTGGTGCTGGTGCGGCTGATCTCCATGGGCTGGGCCCTGGTGCGGCTGCACGGGTTTCAGGTGACTCTGGCCGGAGAGGACCTCCGCACCCGCTATGGGCTGCTGACGCGGGTCACCGCCACCATTCCCCGGCGGCGGATCCAGACGCTGACGATCCTGGAAGGGCCGCTCCATCACCTTTTCCGGCGGGCCTCGGTGCGGGTGGACACGGCTGGCGGCGGCGGTGGCGGCGAGGGCGAGGAGAAGTCCGAAAGGCAGCGGGAATGGCTGGCGCCGATCGTGCGCCGGGGCGAGCTGCCGGGCTTCCTGCGCGAGGTGCTGCCCGAGCTGGACCTCGCGGCCGCCCACTGGCAGGGTATGGCGCCGCGGGCCTTCCGCCGGAAGGCCAAGAGCTGGCTCCTGATCGCCGGGGCGGTCTCGTTAGTCCCGGCCGTCTTCCTGCGGTGGTGGGACGTGGCCTTCTTCGCTCTCCTCGCGGCGTGGGCCCTCGCCGCCGCGCGGATCTACGTCCGCCACCTGGGCTGGGCGGTGACGGAGAGCGCCATCCTCTTCCGCAGCGGCTGGCTGTGGCGCAAGCTCACGGTGGTGAGGTTCACCCGCATCCAGGCCGTGGCGATGCACGAATCACCTTTCGACCGCCGGGCGGGCATGGCCCGCGTCCGGGTGGATACGGCGGGAGCCGGAAGCTCCTCCCACCGGGTGGACATCCCCTACCTCTCCCGCCAGACCGCCAGCGAGCTGTGCGGCCTCCTCACGAGGCAGGCCGCCCGGACCGAGTTCCGCTGGTAATTGACCCCGTGGTAAGTGACCCCGAAAGAGCGAATCCGGTTGCGTCCCGCGGCGATCGGAGTTACTGTCTCTATCTAGATTTTCGAAATTCCTGCAATTCGTTCGCCACCTTGCCTTTGCGAGTCCTTTAGGAGGAAGAACGCCATGCTGCCACGGTTGCTGCGGAGTCGTTCCGGTCTCTGGTTGATCCTCTCGAGCTTGTTGGTCCTGGTGAGCGCAGGTGAGAGGTCCGCATGGGCGGGTCTCGCCTATGGCAGCGAGGTGGAGCCCAACGGCACCTCGGCGACGGCGACCCCGATCGCCGGCACCAATGCGCTGATCAAGGCCAACATCTTCCTGGGCGGTGACCAGGACGTCTACAGCTTCACCGCCGCTGCGGGGGACCGGGTCTACGCCGCGACCCAGACGTCCTTCTCGGCCAGCGCCAGCACGGACAGCGTCATCGAGATCCTCGACGTGGATGGCACCACCGTCCTCGAGGGCGACGAGGACGACGGGAGCTTCGGCACCTTGTCGTCGACGGTCGCCAACCGCACGCTGCCGGCCGCGGGCACCTATTTCCTCCGGGTCCGGCACAGCACCGCCACGGGTCAGCTCCGCCCCTACTACCTGCACTTCCAACTGCGCAGCGGCAGCCCGACCCCTGAGACCGAGCCGAACGACACCCTCCCCGGGCAGGCGCTGCCGGCCTCGGGCTGGGTCAGCGGCTCGGCCAGCGCCGCGGCGGACATCGATTTCTTCTCGATCAACCTCAACGCCGGCGACTCGGTGTACCTGAGCCTGGACCTCGACCCCGAGCGCAACGGCGACGCGAACCTTCAACTGGGGTTTGGAACCTTTGACGGTTTCGTCCTGCTGGTCAACGACTCCGGCGCCGGCTTCGCGCCCTACACCGCGCCCGACTCCGAGGCCTATTTCATGACCGTGAAGGACGCCGGCACCTACTCGATCTTCGTCGGCGTTCCGACCACCGGCGGCGTCCCCGGCACCTATACGCTGAGCGCGACCGTGTATCCCAACGCCACGGAGGGGGTCAACTGCACGACCTACACCTCGACCGACGTGCCGAAGGCGATCCCTGACTCGGGGATCGCGACCTCGACGCTGACGGTGCCCGGCAACCCGCGGATCGCCGACGTCAACGTCGCCATCCAGTTGAACCACACCTTCATGCAGGACCTGGATTTCCACCTGATCTCGCCGGCCAACAACGACAACGGCTTCTTCTCGGACGTCTTCAACAACGCGACGGCCGGTCCCATGAACATGAACCTGATCGTCGACGACGAGGGCGCGATCCCTCCCGCCTTCACGGTGTCGTCGGGCATGGTCCACCAGCCGGAGCTCAACTACCGGCTCGGGTGGTATGACGGCGAGAACGGCGGCGGCACCTGGACGCTGGCCATCCGCGACGACTTCGCGGCCGACACCGGTACGCTCACCGGCTGGAGCCTCACCATCTGCGAGCCGCCGCCGTCGCCCGCCTGCGTAGCGGGGTTCACTCCCGTCACGGTGTTCAGCACCGACTTCGAGGCCGGCGCCGCCGGGTTCACCCATTCCGGCACCCAGGATGAGTGGGAGCTCGGCCTGCCCGCCACCGCGGCGACCACCACGGCCAACCCCGTGGCGCCGTTCACCACCTGCAACAGCGGCACGAGCTGCTGGAAGACCGACCTCGACAACACCTACAATGCCAGCAGCACCCAGGATCTGGTCTCGCCGGCGATCGACCTCACGGGCCTGAGCGGGCCGGTGGTGGTGAGCTGGGCGCACCGCTACCAGATGGACACCGCCACCAACGATCACTACAACGTCAGCATCCGCCAGGCGGGCAATCCGGCCAGCGCCGTCCGCCTCTTCGAGTTCCTCGACGCCGTGATGACCGACGCCGTCGGCACGCCGGTGGTGAACATCGGCGAGAGCGCCGGCTGGGGCACCGCCTCGGGTAGGGCTGACGCGTTCGCCGGACAGAGCACGGAGCTGGTCTTCCACCTCGACAGCGGCGCGGGCGTGACCAACTTCGGCGGCGCCGCGATCGACGACGTGACGGTGACCGCCTGCATGCTGGCGGCGATCGCCGACCTCTCGATCACCAAGACGGACGGCGTGGCCACGGCGGTTCCCGGCGGCTCGGTGATCTACACGATCACCGCCGCGAACTCTTCGGGCACCGGCGCCACCGGCGCCACGGTCGCGGACACCTTCCCGGCCACTCTTACCTGCATCTGGACCTGCACGGGCGCCGGCGGCGGCACGTGCACGGCGGCGGGCTCGGGCAACATCAACGACTCGGTCAACCTCCCGAACGGCGCCAGCGTCACGTATACGGCGTCGTGCACGATCGACCCGGCGGCGACCGGTACGCTGAGCAATACCGCGACGGTGACTCTCGCCGGCGATCCCAACACGGCCAATGACAGCGCCACGGACACCGACACGCTGGGGGCGCAGGCGGACCTCTCGATCACCAAGACGGACGGCGTGACCTCGGCGACGCCGGGCGGCTCGTTGACCTACACGATCGTGGCTTCCAACGCGGGTCCGAGCAACGCGCCGGGCTCCACGGTGGCGGACACCTTCCCCGCGTCGCTCACCTGCACCTGGACTTGCGCGGGCGCCGGCGGCGGCACGTGCACGGCGGCGGGCTCGGGCAACATCAACGACACCGTCAACCTCCCCGCGGGCGGCAGCGTGACCTACACGGCGAGCTGCGCGGTCTCGTTGGCGGCCACCGGCACGATCGTCAACACGGCGACGGTATCGGCGGCTGCCGGCATCACCGATCCGACCCCCGGCAACGACAGCGCGACGGATACCGATACGGTGGGAGCGGCTCCGGGCGCCGCCGTTTCAGGCACCAAGACGGCGAGCGCCGGCCCTTACACGGTGGGCGGCACCCTCACCTACACGGTCACGCTCACGAACGCCGGCCCGGGAGTGCAGTCCGACAATCCGGGCAACGAATTCACGGACGTCCTGCCGCCCACACTGGCGCTGGTCTCCGCCACGGCATCGAGCGGCGCCGCCGTGGCGACCGTGGGCACGAACACCGTCACCTGGAACGGCGCCATCGCGGTGGCCGGCTCGGTGACGATCACCATCAACGCCACGATCCTGCCCAGCGCCGCCGGCACGTCGGTGTCGAACCAGGGCACGATCTCCTTCGACGACGACGGCAACGGCACGAACAATGCGACGGCGCAGACGGACGATCCGGCCGCGACCGGCACCGCGAATCCCACCACCATCGCCGTGGCGGGAGGCACCACCCCGAGCGAGATTCCGACCCTCTCGTCGCTGGGCCTGATGCTGCTGGCGACGGCGCTGGCGGGTCTGGCCCTCCTGCTGATGAAGCGGCGGCAGCGGGTCTAGCAGTTAACTCCACGAAGGAGTTGGAAGGGCGGGGGCTTGGGTCTCCGCCCTTTTCGTTTTTAGGGCTCAGCCTTCTAGAAAGGTCGAAATGAGCCAAAACCCCCCTCGCAAACTCAAGCCCGGCGGGGGCTTGCAAGATCGCAGGAGGATTTTGCGTCTTATGGAGGTGTGAGAACAAAGGACTGCAGGGACTGCAAGGACCTCAAGGACGACAAGAGAAGGGCCCGTACCGGTCCTTGGCGTCCTTGGCGTCTTTGCAGTCCTTGCGGTCCTTTTCTTGAAAGGAGCCCCCCGTGAGCCAAGGCTTCATCCCGTCGCATGGCGGCTACAAGAAGCTGCTCTCCTACCAGAAGGCGGAGATCGTGTACGACGCCACGGTCTCTTTCTGCGACCGCTTCATCGACAAGCGCAGCCGCACCCATGACCAGATGATCCAGGCGGCCCGTTCAGGCAAGCAGAACATTATCGAAGGCAGTATGGCCTCGGGGACCTCCAAGGAGACCGAGATCAAGCTGACCAACGTGGCGCGCGCCAGCCTCGAAGAGCTGCTGGCCGATTACCGCGATTTCCTGCGGGTGCGGAGCCTTCAGGAATGGCCCATGGAGCACGCCTACGTGGCCCGCCTTCGGGAGCTGAACCGAATCCCCGACGCTACCTACGCGACGTTCCGCAAGGGCATCGAGAACCCTGACCCGGCGATCGCGGCGAATGTGATCATCGGCCTGATCCGCGTAACCAGCGTCCTGCTTGACCGGCAGCTCCGGCGGCTGGAGAGGGCCTTCGTCAAAGAAGGCGGCCTGCGCGAGCGCATGACCTGGGCTCGCCTCAAGGAACGGGGGAAGGCTGGATAATCAGCCCGGCGTCCACCGCGCCGGGTCCGCGAAGAGGCGGAGCGGCTCCGGGGCGGCGCGGAAGAGCGCCCGCGCGCCGAAGGGGAAGGGGACCTCCCGCCGCGAGCCGTCGAGGAAGAGCCAGCCCTGCTCCATCGAGGACTCGACGGCGAGCTCGCCGCCGGGAGGCAGGAAGCCGCTCGCCAGGAGGGCGGAGCCGCTGCCTTCACGGTAGAGCTCACGGGCGCGGAACTGGATGCGCCGCGAGCGCAGGGGCATCGGGCGGCCTCCCGCCGAGCGGAGCCCGGCCGTCGAGCCGGTCGCCGTCGCGATCCAGAGACCGGAGCTCCTGTGTTCTTCCGAGCGCCCGCCGAGGCTCAGGCGATAGCGGCTCGTGGCCGCCGGCCGCGCGTGGGTGAGGAGGACGTCGTTGAGCGCGGGCCGGAGAGGCTTGCCGTCGAGCTCGACGGCGAGCCGGGTGACGTGGAGCGGCTGGAGCGTACCTTTCGCGATCCGCTCGAAAATCCGGGCGAAATCCGTCCGCCGCGCCAGGGCGAGATGGCCGATGCTCGAGCGGGGGGCGGAGTTGACGCCGAGGAGAGCCGCTCCGGTCACCCATTGAGAGGCGGCGAGGAGGGTGCCGTCGCCGCCGATGGTGATCACCAGCCGAGCCGCCTCGAGGGCCCGCTCCGCTTTACCGTCGAGAGCGTCGACGGAGATCCGCAGCGGCTCGACGCCGCGTTTGGCCAGCGCCGCCTCGACTTCGAGGAGCGTCCGTTCCTGCTCGCGGGCCGCGTCCTCCACCTGACCGGCGAGCGCCGGCCTCGACTTGGCGAGCCGCCCCGCCATCCGCTCGCGCGCGGCGACCGGCGTCTTGAGCACGAGGACGCAGGGAGAGAGGGAAACCTGTTCTTGGGAGTCGGGCACGGAGGGAGCCTATCGCGCCGGTCGGCTTTGGTCGAGCGAGTCCGCGCTTTGACGCTGGATGCCGCCCACTGTACATTCGTTGTACATGGCTTTGCTGACAGACACCGAACGGGATTTCGTCACCGCGGTTTCGCGCCTGGCCTACGTCAATCCCTTCCTGCCCGAGCGGATCGATTGGGAGCGGCGGGCGCTGGGCGAAGAGCACCGGCCTTTCGATGCGGTCTGGCATGCGCGGGGCGATGTCACGGGGGAGAACCCCAACGAGGCGCGGATCGCGGAGCGGTCGGGAGTCCTCGCGGAGGGGCTGCGGGAGCGGCTCGCGGGGGGCACGCGCGCCACGGCGGAGGAGCTCGAGCTCTATCAGGACCTCGTCTTCTATCTCCTCTACTACCGCTACCAGGAGCGCCTCCACGCCTCCCTCACAGCGGGGAAGCGCCGGCCCGACTTCGGCTTCTATGACGAGTTCGCCGCCGACTGCGAGCGCTTCCTCGCGCCGGCTGCCGGCCGGTCTCGGCGTCCGCTCGACCCGGCACATCTCTTCGCCTGCTGCTTCCAGGTCCGCCGGGCTTTCCACTCCACGTTCCGCTCGATCCTCGGCGGCTCGATGCCGGTGGCGCGGCTGCGCGCCCAGGTCTGGCAGTCGATCTTCACCCACGATCTGCGGCGCTACCAGCGGGGGCTGTACCAGCGCCTGGGCGACGTGACCACCCTCGTCACCGGCCCCTCGGGCACGGGCAAGGAGCTGGTGGCGCGCGCCATCGCGCTGTCGCGCTATCTACCTTTCGATCCGGACACGCGCAGCTTCGGCGAGCGCCCCGAGGAGTCCTTCTTCCCTCTCAACCTCTCCGCGCTGTCGCCGACGCTCATCGAGTCGGAGCTCTTTGGCCATCGCCGCGGCGCGTTCACCGGCGCCGTCGGCGACCGTATCGGCTGGCTCGAGGTCTGCCCGCCGCTCGGCACCGTGTTCCTCGACGAGATCGGCGAGGTGGACGCCGCCATCCAGGTCAAGCTGCTGCGCGTCCTCGAAACGCGGAGCTTCCAGCGCCTGGGCGACACCAGAGAGCGGCGGTTCCGCGGCAAGGTGGTGGCGGCGACCAACCGCGACCTGGCGCAGGAGATGAGCGCGGGCCGCTTCCGGGAAGACCTCTATTACCGGCTCTGCGCCGACCGCATCGAGACGCCGTCCCTCGCCGAGCGCATCCGCGACTCGCCCCGCGAGATCCCCGACCTGGTCCTCTTTCTGGCCGAGCGGCAGGTGGGGGAGGAGTTGGCCCCCGAGCTGGCGCGGGAGGTCGTGGCCTGGATCGAGGACCGGCTCGGCCCCGGCTATCCGTGGCCGGGCAACGTGCGGGAGCTCGCGCAGTGCGTGAGCAACGTCCTGATCCGCCGCGAGTACCTGCCCGTGACCCGTGCCTCGGCGGAGGATCCCCGACGGGGAGTCGCGGAGGAGATCCTTTCTGCCCGGCTTTCCGCCGACGAGGTCCTGGGACGCTACTGCACGCTGGTCTACGCCGAGACCGGCAGCTACCAGGAAGCGGCCCGCCGCCTCGGGCTCGACCGCCGCACCGTCAAGGCGCGGGTGGATTTGGCGCTGGTGGCGAGACTGCGATCCGGCCGCCCTCTATAGGCGCTTTTCTCCGATGATGACCTCACCGTCCGTTGTTCGGAGCACAGCTCTCGCGACCGCTGTCTTCGGTGACCAATCAATACAGCCATGCTCGAAATATGAGGTTGGAAATCCTTTGCCGTCGACGAGCTCCTCATTGCTGACCGGAAGCCCAAGTGACGATTCCGAGCCGCCCAGAAGGTATTCGTAGTAGTAACCGATCCCCTTCCTAACATAGAAAGCCTGCCCGCGGAGCGCTCCACTTGCATGGCAGTAGATGACTCCGAGCCCGTCCATCGCCTTGGCACGAAATGAAGCCGTACCAGAGGGTGACACCGGAGCGGGTTCAATCGGTCCCACTCCCGCCCTCCTCCGTTGAGCAAGATCCAATATGAGCGACTCTGCTTCTTGGATGGACAGGAGGTTATGGCCGGGCGCGAAGTGGGCGACGGCGGCTCGGATGGCGGGAAAATCGCCACTGTTTGGCTTCCCATCCCAATCTACGAGAGAGGCACATTGGTACGATCTGAAGATTAGGGGCGGGCGAACGTCGTTCAATATTGCCTGTATGAGCTTGCCTTGATTCAAGGCTTCAGAGGCTTCCGCCTTGACCCAGGCCGAGGTCACGGAAGTGCTCGACCACAGCACGAGAGCGCACCGGGATATCGAGAGCTCTCTTTCGATCACCTCATCGAACGTGGCGCCAGCCCGAGGAAGAATCAACCTGTCCCACCAGACAGACCACCCGCTCTGTTCAAAGAGGCTTGCCAAAGCCTCGGCGGTCACGCGGTCTTCGCGGGCATAGCTCATGAAGAGGTCGGCCATTCACAAACCTCCCTGCGATCCTGGTGAGACGACCACCAAGCCCCCCTTGAAAACCACGACCGGCTTCTTCAGCTCCGAGATGTCTTCCAGGGGAGGGGCTGCCAGCACGGGGAGGGCCAGGAGGGCAACTGCCACGAGGAGCGCTGCCGGTACTTTCATGGCGTCAACCCGGGCGGAGAAGGCTGAACGCGAGGCCCTGGATCGGCTGGAAGAGGTAGGGGAACACCTTCCAGGCCAGGAGCAGGCCGAGCAGGGAGAACATCGGCTGGTGGAGGAACTCCCGGTAGCGCCGGGCCATCCCGTCGCTCATGAACATGGGCAGGATGGCGCTGCCGTCCAGGGGCGGAACCGGCAGGAGATTGAAGACGAAGAGCAGGAGGTTCAGCAGGAACAGGATGCCGACCGGCATCAGGGCCCCCGGGATCACGTCCGCGAGGCCGGACCGGATCAGCAGGCCCGCGATCAGCGTGAGGATCAGGTTGCCCGCCGGGCCGGCGGCCGCCATGACGGCCGCCCGCTTGGGATAGCGGTGGGCCCACTCGGGATCGTACGGCGCGCTCGCCCAGCCCATCATCCAGCCGTTGAGCGCGAAGGAGATCAAGGGGACGAGGACCATCCCCACCGGCTCCCGCTGGATGTGGGGGAGCGGATTGAGGGAGACCTGCCCTCCCTCATAGGCGGTCGAGTCCCCCAGCTTGTAGGCGGCCAGAGCGTGGCCCGCCTCGTGGACCGTGGTCGAGAAGATGAAGACCACGAACCAGGTCGCGCCCTCGATGAGCTGGTCTGGGTTCACGCCCGGCTCAGGTACTTGTTCTCGCGGGTGTCGATGAGGATCTTGGTCCCCACCTCGATGAAAGGCGGCACGCTCACCGTCAGGCCGGTCTCCATCTTGGCATGCTTGTAGGAGGCGCTGGCGGTCGCCCCCTTCATGCTGGGCTCGGTGTCGACGACCTCGAGGGTGACGGTGTTCGGCAGCTCGATGCCCACCGCCTTCTCGTCGTAGAAGTCGATCTGGATGACCGTGTTGGGCAGCAGATAGAGCATGGAGTCGCCGAGGACCTCGTCGTCGAGCGTGATCTGCTCGTAGGTGTCCTGGTTCATGAAGTGGTGGCCCGAGGGGTCGGAGTAGAGGTACTCCATCGGCTGGGTGTCGAGGATCGCCCGCTCGACCTTCTCGGTCGAGCTGAAGCGGTGCTCGAAGCTGTTGCCGTTGCGCAGGTTGCGCATCTTGGCCTGGACGAAGCCCCGGAGGTTTCCGGGCGTGACGTGGTGAGCGGTCATGACGCGGCAGATGTCGCCTTCGAAGAGGATGCACATGCCGGTGCGCAGTTGTGAGGACTGAATCAAGGTCGAAGCTCCCGTGATCGTGGTCTTGGGGTTGGAGACGGGCCGCCCGGTTGGACGGCCCGGCGACCCGTGATTGTACAGCTTCGCGGCGGGCCCCCACCACCCGGGTAAGGGTGGTGGGCTTACTCGTGCTCTTCCTGCCGGTGCTTCTGGGCCTCGGCGATGAGCTTGTCCTGCACCAGCCGGGGGACTTCCTCGTAGTGCGAGAACTCCATGTGGAAGCTCGACCGGCCCTGGGTCATGGCGCGCAGGATGCGGTCGTAGTCCAGCATCTCGGACATCGGCACCATGGCCTTGATGACCTGGGAGCCGTTGTCGGCGTCCATGCCCTGGGGCCGGCCGCGGCGGTGCGAGAGGTCGCCCATGATGTCGCCCGTGAACTCCTCGGTGGTGCTGATCTCCACCTTCATGACGGGCTCGAGGATGGTCGGCTTGGCGTTCGCCATGGCATCCTTGAAGGCCAGCGAGCCGGCGATCTTGAACGCCATTTCGGAGGAGTCGACGTCGTGGTACTGGCCGTCGAGCAGCCGCACCTTGAAGTCGACCACGGGGTAGCCGGCGAGGTAGCCCCGCCGCCGCGCCTCCTGGATCCCCTTCTCGACCGCCGGGCGGTAGTTGTTGGGGATGGCGCCGCCGAAGATCTCGTCGGCGAAGGTGAAGTCCTCGCCGCGCGGCAGGGGCTCGATCTTGATCCGGCAGTCGGCGAACTGGCCGCGGCCGCCCGTCTGCTTCTTGTGCCGTCCATGCCCGTCCGCGGGCTTCAGGATGGTCTCGCGGTAGGGGACCTTGGGCGGGTGCAGGAGGACGTCGACGTGGTAGCGGTGCTTGAGCTTGGCCACCGCGATCTCGATGTGGAGCTGGCCGTTGCCCGACAGCAGGTGCTCGTGGGTCTCGGGGTCGCGGCCCGCGTGGAGGGCGACGTCCTCGTCGATGAGCCGGTTCAGGGCCTCGCCGATCTTCTCCTCGTCGCCCTTGGACTTGGGCTCGACGGCGAACGCCATGGCGGCCTCCGGGACCTTGATCCAGGCGAGCTTCAGGGGCCGTTCCTTGGCGCACAGGGTGTCGCCGGTGACGGTCACCTTGAGCTTGGCGACGCCGCCGATATCGCCGGCGATCAGGCGGGGCGTGGTGCTCCCCTGCTTGCCCTGGAGGAGCATGAGGTGGCCGAGGCGCTCGTTCTCCTCGGCGCGGGCGTTGTAGACGGCGGAGTCGCCGTTGAGCGTGCCGGAGACGACGCGCATCAGGGTGATCTTGCCGGTAAAAGGATCCGAGAGCGTCTTGAAGACCAGCGCCGCCAGGGGGCCGGCCGGATCGGCGGTGAGGCCGGCTTCCTCTCCGCCCACGGTCGTGGCGGGGAAGGCGGTCCGCTGGGCGGGGGAGGGGACCAGGGAGAGGAAGGAGTCGAGCAGCGCCGACGGGCCGATGCCGTGGCTCGCGGCGGAGAGCGTCACCGGGAAGATCTGGCGGTGCGACACGGCCCGGCGCAGGCCCGCCTCCAGGTTCTCCTGGTTGAGGGAGCCGGTCTCGAAGAAGCCTTCCATCAGTTGATCGTCGGTTTCGGCCACGGCCTCGACCAGGCGTGAGCGATGGGTCTCGACCTCGTCGGCCAGCGCGGGGGGGATGTCCGTGGGGGTCGCCTTGCCGTTGCCGTCGCGGGTGAACTGGTAGGCCTTCTGCGTTACCAGGTCGACGATGCCGGTGAAGCCGGCCTCCTGGCCGATGGGGATCTGGACCGGCAGCACGGAGCGGCCGAAGCGCTGCTGCAGTCCGCCGAGCGTGCGCTCGAAGTCGGCCCGCTCGCGGTCCATCTTGGTCAGATTGAACATCAGCGGCTGCCCGATCGCGGCGGCGAACTCCCAGACCCGCTCGGTGTTGACCTCGACGCCCGCGACGCCGTTGATGCACAGGAGGACCGCGTCGGCGGCGCGTATGCCTTGCTGGGTCTCGGTGAAGAAGATGCCGTATCCGGGGCAGTCGAGGAGGTTGACCTTGTGCTGCTGCCAGGGGACGAAACAGGCAGCGACGCCGATGGAGATCTTGCGCTCGGTCTCCTCGTGGTCGAAATCGGTGAGGGTGTTGCCGTCTTCGACCCTGTGCAACCGGGTCGTGACGCCGCCAGCGTACAGAAGAGAGCTCACGAGTGTGGTCTTGCCGGTGTCGTTATGGCCTGCCACAGCCACATTGCGGAGTTTCTCCGGGCTATCCACCTGCATCGTCTGACCTCCTTAGGGCCTTTAGACCAAGGGGCTATGTCAAGGCGCGCAAATATACCATAGGGCGCGGCCGCAACCCCTCGCGCCGCCGATCGCCTAAATGCAAAAGTTACTTGCACTTACCGGTCACTTCCAGGTTTGACTCGGGGACTTGCGCCAGCCTAGAATGGCGTCGCGTAAAAGTATCTGCCATGCTGCCTCTGACACCGACCAAGCTCGGCCGCTACGAAGTTGTCGATGAAATCGGCAAGGGTGCCATGGGCGTCGTGTATCTGGCCCGCGACCCCCTGATCGGCCGGCTCGTCGCGCTCAAGACCTTCCGCATCGGCTACTCCGTCAAGGACCAGGAGATGGAGCAGTTCCGGGTCCGCTTCATGCGCGAGGCGCAGAGCGCCGGCATCCTGACCCACCCCAACATCGTCACCATCCACGACGTGGTGGAAGGCAGCGAGGACGGGCTCGCCTTCATCGCCATGGAGTACGTGCGCGGCACCAACCTCAAGCTGCTGCTGCAGGACGACCAGCCGCTGTCGCTGAGCTTCGTGACCGACACCATCGCCCAGGTCGGGGACGCGCTCGACTACGCCCACTCCAACCGCGTCATCCACCGCGACGTCAAGCCGGCGAACATCCTGATCACCTCGGACAACAAGGTGAAGATCACCGACTTCGGCATCGCCCGGCTCGACAGCTCGAACCTCACCCAGGAGGGTCAGCTCCTCGGCACGCCGAACTACATGGCGCCGGAGCAGATCCAGGGCAAGGAGGTCGACCACCGGTCGGACCTCTTCTCCCTGGGCGTGGTGCTCTACGAGATGCTCACCCGCCACAAGCCGTTCCAGGGCGAGAACCTGACGGTGGTGAGCCATCGCATCGTCTACGACCACTTCACGCCGCCGCGGGAGTACGTGCATCAACTGCCGCCGGGGATCGAGAAGATCCTCGCCCGGGCGCTGGAGAAGGATCCCGCCCGCCGCTACCAGCGGGCTCGCGAGATGGTGGACGACCTGCGCCGGCTGCTGGAGTCGACCGGGCCCCACGACGCCCTCAACGAGACGCAGAGCCTCTCGGCGACGATGATCCTGCCGCCTTCGGCCGTGCCGCCGCTGCCGCCCCCGCCAAGTGCCCCGGCAAAGCCGTCGCTGCTCAGCCGCTGGCGCAAGCCCGCTCCGCCGCCACCTCCTGCTGCCCCTCCCCCGATGTCCGGGAATGGCGGTAACGGCGGGAACGGCGGGAACGGAACGTCGAGCACGCAGACGGGCACGGGGACCCGGGGGAGCTCGGTCACGCCCGCGCCGTTCGTTCCACCGGCCTTGCCGGAGCTGCCGCCGCCGCTCGACCTCGCCGATACGGCCGAGATCCCGCTGGCCGCGGTGCCGCCTCCGGCGCGTCCCGGGATCTCGCTGCGCTGGCTGCTGGTGGGCGGCGGGGCCGCCGCCCTCGCCCTGATCCTCGTCTACGCGGGGGTGCTGCTGTGGAGAGGCTGGTCGAAGCCGGCGCCGCCGGCGGCCCCGGCGGTCGCGGTCCTGCAGGGACCGACCCTGGAGGAGAAGAAGGTCCAGGCCGCGGCGTTCTTCGATCAGGCCAATGCCGCCTTGCGGCGGGCGGACTTCCCGGCGGCCATCTCCCTGTACCGCCAGGCGGAGCAGCTCGATCCCGGCCGGCCGGAGATCCGCAACATGCGGCAGGCCGCCGAGCGGCAGTCCCAGGACTACCAGAACCTGCTGACCAAGGGACAGGAGATCGCCGCCAACATCGTCAAGGCGAGGGCGGCGCTGGCGAACCGGAAGTACGACGAGGCCATGGCCCTGGCGAGCCTGACGCTGTCGATCGATCCCAAGAACGAGGACGCCGCCAAGGTGCTGGCGCAGGCCCAGTCGCGCCGCGCCAAGCTGCGCACCGGTCCGGCAGTGCCCGAGGGAGGGGCTCGGACGGGTGAGGAGGTGGCGGTCACGCCGATTACCAGCGAGGCGCTGCCGAGCAGCTCGAGCGAGCCTGCGCCGGTGGTCGCGACCACCGCGACGCTCCGTGTCCATTTCCGCTCCGACCTGCCGAATTGCACGGTGATCGTCTCGATGAACGACCGGCCGCTCGTCCGGAAGACTTTCGAGGGCAAGGGAGGACTCTTCCGCCGCCGTTCCGGGAGTCTGCCCGAGTTCACGCAGACGTTCGATGTCCCCGCCGGGACGCGGCGGCTTCGTGTTCACGTGACGCCCACGGGGCGTGGAGGCCTGGTAGAGATCCTGGAGGGAAGCTTCTTGGGAGGATCTTCCCGCAACCTGGAGATTCACCTCGTCTCCGAGTCGCAGATGAGGGCTGGCCTGAACTAGGCCCTCGCCGCGGCGACCTCGCCCTCCGGTGACCAGACGGTCACCGCCCCCACCCCTTCGAACTGCGGCTCCAGGACATCGGCGGGCCCCACCGCCACGACCACGATCCGCTCCGGGTCGATGTGCCGCCGGGCCATCTCCAGGATCTCCTCGCGGGTGACGCCGGCGATCCGCTCCAGATACCGCATGTAGTAGTCGTCGGGAAAATCGAAGAGGGTCAGCGTCTCCAGCCGCTTGGCGACGTCGCCGATGGTCTGCATGGTGTAGGGGAAGACGCCGATCATGTAGGTCTGGGTCTCGTCCAGCTCTTCCGGCTCGACCAGGCCCTCGCGGATGAGCCTCAGCTCGTGGAGGACCTCGCGCGCCGCGGCGCCGGTGGACTCGGTGGCGACGGCCGCATTGACGAGGAAGGGGCCGGGGCCCATCCGCGCCACGAAGCGGCTCGAGGCGCCGTAGGTGTAGCCGTGCCGCTCCCGCAGGTTCATGTTGATGCGGCTGGTGAACTTGCCCCCCAGCAGAGTGTTGAGCACGACCAGGGGGATGTAGTCCGGGTGCGTGCGGGCGACGCCCGCGTGGCCGAGGCGCAGCTCGGTCTGGGCGGCGCCGGGCCGGTCCACGATGTGGACCGAGATCCCCGCGAGGTGCGGGGGCCGGACCTCGGGCCGGACGGGCGGCGGCGCCACGGGGCCGCCCGCGAAGGCTCTCTCGGCCTCGCGCAGCAGCTCCTCCGGATCGAAGTCGCCCACCCCGATGAGCACCGAGCCGTCGAGACCGTAGTGGCTCTGGTAGAACGCCCGCAGCGTGTCGCGGTCGAGCCGGGCGAGGCTCTCTTCCTCGCCGACCAGCCGGTGGGCATAGGCCGTGCCGCGGAAGACCTCGCGGGAGAAGCGGTCGTCGGCGAGGGCGGAGGGGTCCTGGCTGCGCCGCAGGATCTCGGCCAGGCGCTGGCGCCGGAGCCGGTCGATCTCCGCCTCGGGGAAGGTGGGAGAGGAGGCGATCTCGGCCAGCAGCTCGATGCCAGCCGGGCGGTGGTCCGCCAGGAGGCCGGTGGCGAGGAAGCCGACGTCCCAGTCGGCGCCCGTCGTGATGTAGCCGCCCAGCCTCTCGGCGGTGGCCGCGATCTCGATCGCCGACCGGCGGGCCGTGCCCTCGTCGAGGAGCGCCGCGGCGAGGGCGGCGATCCCCTCCTGGCCCGCGGGATCGAACTGGCCGCCGGCCGGAGTCACCATCTCCAGGCTCACCAGCGGCACGTCCGGCAGGCGCGCCGCGGCCACTTTGAGGCCGTTGGGCAGGCGGCTGCGCAGGAAGGACGGGAAACGGAAAGGACGGATCTCGCTTGGCGGCGGCGGGGCCGAGCGGTCCACCGGGGGGCGAGCAGCCATCAGGTCGCCTGCCGCGGCACGACGGAGACCACCACCCGCTCCGCCTCGGTGCACCACTCGGCCGCATAATCCATCAGATCTTGCGGGGTGATCTCGAGATAGCGGGCGGCCTCGCCGGACACGCCCGCCGGATCGTCGAAGTAGGTCGTGAACTGGGAGAAGAGGTCGGCCAGGCTGTCCAGCTTCTGCAGCGCGCCGTAGTAGTCGGTCAGCATGCGGTTGCGGGCCCGCTCGAGGTCGGCCGGATCGGGGGGCGCCGAGGCGGCCCGGGCGATGGCGGCCAGCAGCGCCTGCTCCAGCTCCTCGATGGCCACTCCCGGCCGCGCCGTGGCGACCAGCATGAAAGTGCCGGCGCTCTCGTACGGCCCCACCGAGGCGCCGACGTCCTGGGCGATCTGCCGCTCGTAGATCAGCTCCCGGTAGAGCGGGCTCGACCGGCCTCCCGCGAGCACGGACGCCAGCAGGTCCGCCGCGTACCAGAGCTTCTGGCCGTAGCCGGGGGAGCGGAAGGCGATGTAGACGCGGGGGAGCCGAACGTCGTCCTGCAGCACCAGGCGGCGTTCGCCGCCGAGGGGAGGCAGGGGAGCGGAGACGGGCGGCACCGGCGGCCCGGCGGGGATCTCGCCGAACCAGGCCCCAATCCGCTCCAGGGCGTTCTCGGGCTGGAAGTCGCCCACCAGGGTGAGCACGGCGTTGTTGGGCGTGTAGTAGGTGCGGAAGAACGCCTGCACCTCCTCCAGCGTGGCGGCGGCGATGTCTTCCGTGTAGCCGATCACCGGCCAGTGGTAGGGGTGGCCGTCGGGGTACAGCAGCTCGTGGAGCTTCTCGCCGGCGAGGCCGTAGGGCTGGTTCTCGACCCGCTGCCGGCGCTCGTTGATGACCACGTCGCGCTGATTGTCGAGGTTCTCCTGGGTGAGCGCCGGGAGGAAGAAGCCCATGCGGTCCGACTCGAGCCAGAGGGCGAGGTCGAGCTGATGGGCGGGCACGGTCTCGTAGTAGTTGGTGCGGTCGTACCAGGTGGAGCCGTTGGCCACGCCGCCCACCTGCTGGATGTAGCGGAAGTGGTCGTGGGTGCCGACGTGCTCGCTGCCCTGGAAGAGCATGTGCTCGAACAGGTGGGCGAACCCGGTCCGACCCGGCCGCTCGTTCTTCGAGCCGACGTGATACCAGAGGTTGGCGGCCACCAGCGGCAGCGAGGCGTCGCGGTGGAGGACCACCCGCAGACCGTTGTCGAGGATATGGCGTTCGAAAGCGAGTTCAGGGGTCGCGTGGGAGCTCATCAGGAGTTGTTGCACGAGGGGAACGAAGGTGGACCCGAGCGCCCGGGCAGTCTATTGAGGCCCGTCGCGGGGTGTCAAGACGAGGGGGCCCGGGGGGGTGGGGCTTCGAACGGTATGCCGTCCGGAGGGGCGGATTTGACCGGGTTCATCCCGCTTTTTTTCCTGCACGGATGTCTGCCGCTTGCATTACGCTAGGTTACCGCCTAAACTTTCGCCATGTCCTACCTGACCGAGCGGCAGAAAGAGATCCTGGAGTTCATCCAGGGATACCGCCGGGAGCGCGGCATCGCTCCCACGCACCGGGAGATCTGCGAGCGTTTCGGGTTCTCCTCGTATGGCACCGCCTACAAGCACCTGAAGCTCCTTCAGCAGAAGGGCTTCCTGCGCCGCGACTGGAACCAGAAGCGGGGCATCGAGCTCATCCGCGCCATTCCCGGAGCGGAGAGCTCCGAGCGGGACCTTCCCTTCTTCGGTCAGATCGCGGCCGGCCGGCCCATCGAGGCCCTCTCCGGCAGCGACCGGGTGACCGTGCCGGGACATCTCCTGAGCCCGCGCGGCGGCGACCACTACGTCCTGCGGGTGGTCGGCGACTCGATGATCGAGGAGGGGATTCACGACGGCGACTTCGTGATCGTCCTGCGCCGCGACCTGGCCGAGCCCGGCGAGATGGTCGTCGCGCTGGTGGGAGACGACGCGACGCTCAAGCGCTTCTACCCTGAGGGCCCGATCGTCCGCCTCCAGCCCGCCAACCCCACGATGCAGCCGATCCGCGTCCCGGCCCGGGACGTGCGGGTGCAGGGGGTGGTGGTGGGGCTGATGCGGAAGTTCTAGGGAGCGGCGGAAAGGCTCAACCAAGGACTGCAAGGACCTCAAGGACTGCAAAGACGGCAAAAAGGCTCTCTCGGCTTCCTTGCTGTCTTTGCAGTCCTTGAGGTCCTTGCAGTCCTTGGTTCTTGCCCCCTATATAGTTTCCTCGCGTCTCCTGTACAATGCGCGGCACATCATGGATCTTGATCGTCTCCTGAAGTTCATGACGGATAAAGGTGCGTCGGACCTGCACCTGAAGCCGACGCGTCCCCCTCTGCTGCGCATCAACGGCCGGCTGATGCCGATCGAGGCGCCGCCGCTCAAGCCCGAAGACCTCTCCGAGATGCTGCTGGGGATCCTCTCGCCGCGGCAGAAGACCAAGCTCGAGGAGCGGATGTCGGTGGACACCGGCTACGGCGTGCGCGGGCTCGCCCGCTTCCGCTGCAACATCTATATGCAGCGGGGCAGCATGGCCGCCTGCTTCCGGCGCATCCCCTACCAGATCAAGAGCCTCGAGGAGCTGGAGCTGCCGCCGGTGCTGCTCGAGATGTGCGAGCTGCCCATGGGCCTGGTCCTGATCACCGGCCCCACCGGCAGCGGCAAGTCGACCACCCTCGCCGCCCTCATCCGGTACATCACGCTACGCCGCCCCGTGCACGTGATCACCATCGAGGACCCGATGGAGTTCCTGTTCACGGACGACGTGGCCTCGATCTCCCAGCGCGAGGTGGGCACGGACACCGGCACCTTCTCCGAGGCGCTCCGCAACGCCATGCGTCAGGACCCCGACGTCATCATGGTGGGCGAGATGCGCGATCCGGAGACCGTCTCCACCGTCATCACCGCCGCCGAGACGGGCCACCTGGTGTTCTCGACCCTGCACACCAACAGCGCGCCGCAGACGGTGGACCGCATCCTCGACACCTTCCCCTCCGAGCAGCAGCCGCAGATCCGCGCCCAACTCGCCCAGATCCTCAAGGGGGTCGTCTCGATGAAGCTGGTCGAGAGGCCGGACGGCCAGGGGCGGGTGGCGGCGCTGGAGATCCTCCGCGCCTCCCCGAAGATCAACAAGATGATCGAGGAGGGCGAGATCAGCCAGATCCACGAGGAGATGGAGTCCTCGGTGGGCTACTACCGCATGCAGTCGATGAACCAGTCGCTGCTCGCGCTGCTGGTCCACGGCACGATCACCTATGCCGAGGCGATGCGCCAGTCGTCCGATCCGGAAGACCTTTCCCTGAAGCTCCGCAAGATGTTCCCGATGATCGAGGAGCAAGGAGGCGAGTTGAGCCCCACCACGTCGGATTTTTCACAGATCACCGAGCTGCAGCAGTTCAAGCGCCTGTACGAAGAGCAGGAGGAGAAGACCAAGCTCCGCCTCGGCGAGAAGGAAGAGCAGATCGCCGGCCTCCATCAGGCCATGCGCCAGCGGGACGAGCAGATCGAGGAGATCAAGGCCCGCGTCGCGGAGATGGCCGCCGAGCGCGAGCGTCTGCGCGGCGACTACACCCGCCTGCGCCAGGAGGCGCAGGAGAAGATCGACAAGCTGATGGAGCGCATCAAGGAGCTGAACCAGCGCCTGATGGGCGGCGAGTCCGGTGGGGCTCCGCCGCAGAAGACGGGGATCTTCCGGTAGGGAGACGGTTGGGGTCCTCGGCGGCCGGATTCAAGACAGGCCCCGCAGCAACCCCACCGCCTCCTCCTTCGTCCGCACCCTCCCATCCACCTGAGCCCGCCGCACCGTCGCGAGGGCCTTGCCTACCTCCGGTCCCGGCGGAATCCCCAGCAGCTCCTGCACTTCTTCCCCGGTGACGAGGCGCGGCGGGTCGAAGAGGACGTCGCCTTCCCGCCGGGCGAGCTCCACCAGGGGACGCAAGACGCTCAGCCAGTCGTCGGAGTCCAGGGTGCGGGCCCCGATCGAGCAGGCGGCGGTGGCCCAGAGACGCCCGGCCTGATGCAGGAAGCGGCGGCGTTCGGTGTCCTCCACGGGTAGCCAGGCGAGATTCAGCAGGATGGCCACGTCCGCGGCGATGGCGCGTGTGAGATAGCCCGCGTCGCGGAAGGACGCCAGGACGTCGGCCGGTTCGCGGTCGGCCCGGACGGAGAGGTGGAAGAAGGTCGCGGCGAAACGGGCGGCCTTCGCGTCCACCGCATCCGCGGCGCCCGGGTCGATCTCCCGCAGCTCGCGGATACGGTCCTCGAGGACCTCGAGCTCTACCACCGCGCCGCCGATAGGGCCCCGCTCGCCGGGAGCCCCGAGCCAGAGGCCGGGGTAGACGTCGAGGAATCCCAACAGGGCGAGCCCCAGATGGGCCGCCGGGTGATCGAAGAGGAGTGACAGCTCATCCCGCACCCGCTCCGCCGCCACTTCCATGAGGAGGGGAGCGGACTGCCGCGCCAGCAGCAGGGTCTCCGGCTCGGCGGTGAAGCCGGGCAGACGCAGTTGCAGGCGGGGGAGGCGCAGCACCCGCAGCGGATCGCCGGTGAAGCTCTCGGCCGTGGTGGCGCGCAGCTTCCGCCGCTCCAGATCCCTGAGTCCGCCGAAGGGATCGACGACCTCGCCCGTGCGGGCGTCGAGAGCGATCGAGTTGACGGTGAAGTCGCGCCGCGCCAGGTCTTCGTGGAGCGACGTGCCGGCGCGGTCCCAGAGGTCCACCGTCACGTCCTTGCCCACCAGCCGGTAGGCGGCGAAGTCCTTGCCGCCGAGCAGGACCAGCCGGGCCGGCAGCTCCGCCGCCAGGATCTCGGCGATCTCCAGCCCCCGCTCCGCCACCACGGCGTCGACATCATGGCTCGGCAGCCCGAGGACGTGGTCGCGCAGCACGCCGCCCACGAGGTGGCATGCGGTTTCTCCGCTGGCCGCGACCAGCGCCTGGACGGCGGGGTGGTGCAGGAGAGTATGGAAGGTCGGATCGGTCACGACCGGATGCTACACTGGCAACATGCATCGCGGAGCGGCGCGCCTCTTCCTCTTTGGATTTCTTCTCTTCCTCTTCGGTCCACCCTCCGGAGCCCAGCCGGAAAAATCGCCGCCGGAAGAGTCCTTCGGGGATGAGATCACCGTCTCCCTCGTCCCCATGGTGATCCGGGTGGTGGACACGTGGGGCCGTCCCATCCTGGGGCTCAAGCCGGAAGACTTCCGAGTCCGGGTGGGGAAGAAGGACGTCCCCGTCGCCGGCCTCGACTGGATCGCCGCCGGGGAGACCGAGCCCCCACCCTCTCCTTCCGAGCCCCTAGAAGCCGAGGGGGTCGAGATCGAAACCGCGGAAGCGCCGCTGCCCGGCCGGCTCGTGGTGATCTTCGTGCAGGCCGACCTCAACCCGACCCGGATCAGCGGCCAGCTCAGGCTGCGGCCCTACACGCGCGAGCTGCTCGGCTCGCTCCATCCGGGAGACCGGGTCGCCGTGGTCTCCTACGACTCCCATCTCAAGCTGTGGCAGGACTTCACGCCGGACCGCGGCGTCGTTCACGCCGCGGTCGACGAGGCGATGTTGTTCAGTGGTGAGCGGCAGATCGCTCCGGGAGATCCCGTCTCCCTCGCGAGCCATCTCGATCCGCAGGCGGCCCGCGAGGCGGCCTCTCCCGAACGCGCCCTGGAGGTCATGGCGCGCGCCCTGGAGCCGCTGCCGGGCGAGAAGATGGTGATCTACCTGGGCTGGGGCCTCGGCCGCTTCGGCAACGGCGGCGTAAAGATGACGCCCGACTACAAGCCCGCCGTGAAGGCCCTCGGAGCGGCCAGGGCGTCGGTCTTCGTCCTCGACGTCACCAGCGCCGACTATCACTCTCTCGAGGTTGGGCTCGAAGGGGTGGCGGAGGCCACGGGCGGGCTCTATCTCAAGACGTTTCGCCTCCCCAGCCTCGCCACGGACACCCTCGCGCAGACGATTTCCGGCTATTACGTCCTGAGCCTCGACCGCGCCTCGATCGGCGAAGAGGACGGCAAGGTGCGGATCGATCTGCGGCAGAAGAAGGGCACGGTGCTCGCCCGCTCGACGGCGCTGCGCTGATCCAACTCCAGCCCTTTGCCGCCGCGCCGTTGCTTCACAGCGCGGAACGGAGCTAAACTTCCACTTCAAGGCCATGGCACTAACTCACGAAGATGTAAGGAAAATCGCCACCCTGGCCCGCCTCCGTTTCTCTCCCGAGGAAGAGGCGAAGCTCACCGGACAGCTCGCCAAGATCGTCGACTACATCGATCAGCTCCAAGCCTACGAGGTCGCGGAGCCGGAGGCCCCCTCCCAAGGCGCGCGGGAGCTGGAAGACCGCCCTCACGAATGCCTCCCGCGGGAGAAGCTCCTGGCCAACGCCCCGGCGTCCATGGATGCCTTCCTGCTGGTGCCCGAGGTCAAGGGAGGGGGCGGCGGCGATGCCTGAGCTCTGGGAGCTTTCCGTCGAGGAGACCGCCCGCCGGGTGCGCGGGGGCGAGGTCTCGGCGGCCGAGGTGCTGGAGTCCTGCCTTGCCCGCACGGCCCACGTCGAGCCGCTGATCGCGGCCTACCTGGAGATCTTCGAGGACGAGGCCCGCGGCCGGGCGGCGGAGATCGACCGCCGCGTCGCAGCCGGCGAGGATCCTGGCCCCCTGGCGGGCGTGCCGGTGGCTCTCAAGGACAACCTGAGCCTCGACGGGCACGCGCTCACCTGCGCCTCGCGCATCCTCACCGGCTACGTGGCCCCGTACACCGCCACCGCCGTCGAGCGGCTGCTGGCGGCGGGCGCCGTGCCGGTCGGCCGCGCCAACATGGACGAGTTCGCCATGGGCTCGTCGTGCGAGAACTCGGCGTACCAGCCGACCCGCAACCCTTGGGACCTGCGCGCCGTGCCCGGCGGCTCGAGCGGCGGCCCGGCGGCGGCGGTGGCGGCGGGCAGCGTGCCGCTGTCGATGGGGACGGACACCGGCGGCTCGGTGCGCCAGCCGGCCGCGCTGTGCGGCCTGGTGGGCGTCAAGCCGACCTACGGGCGGGTCTCCCGCTACGGCCTGGTGGCCTTCGCCTCGTCGACGGACCAGATCGGGCCCATCGCCCGCAACGTGCGCGACGCCGCCCTGAGCCTGCGGGTGATCGCCGGGGCCGACCCGCGCGACTCGACGTGCGCCGCCGAGCCGGTGGAGGACTACCTGACGGGCATCGAGGAGGGGATCGCGGGTCTGCGCGTGGGAGTGATCCGCGAGGCCGATCCCGCGCGGCTCGGCGGCCCGGTGGCCGAGAACTGGCGGCGGTCGCTGGACCGCCTGGCGAGCGCCGGAGCGGAGCTGGTGGAGGTCTCGGTGCCCAGCCTGGACGCCGCGGTCGCCGTCTACTACGTCATCGCCACCTGCGAGGCCAGCGCCAACCTGGCCCGCTTCGACGGCGTGCGCTACGGCGACCGGTCTCCCGAGGCGGACAACCTGATCGACCTCTATTTCGACAGCCGCAGCGAGGGCTTCGGCCCCGAGGTGAAGCGCCGCATCATGCTCGGCACCTTCGCCCTCTCCTCGGGCTATTACGAGGCCTACTACGGTCGGGCCCGCGGCGTGCTGGAGCGCATGCGCCAGGAGCTCACGGCAGCCCTGGAGGCCGCCGACGTCCTGGCGACTCCCACCACCCCGTCGGCGGCGTTCCGGATCGGCGAGAAGGTGGACGACCCGCTCGCCATGTACCTCTCCGACGTCTTCACCACTCCCGCGAGCCTGGTGGGGCTGCCGGCGGTGGCCGTCCCTTCGGGGATGGACGAGCAGGGCCTGCCGCTGTCGCTCCAGGTCATGGGGCGGCCGTTCGGCGAGGCCACGGTGTTCCGCGTCTGCCGGGCCTTCGAGCGCGAGGTGGGCTGGGCGGTGGCGCCCAAGTTTCTCGGAGAGCGCGGGGAGGAGGCCGCCTGAGCATGAGCCGGATCTTCAGCAGGGTTGCCGTGTTCGCCGTCCTCGCCCTGCTGGGGCCGCTGTTCCCGCTGCCCGCCGGCGCCATCGCCCCGCCTTCCCGCACCGTCCGCGTGACGCTCGAGGAAGGGGTGGTCGCGACCCTGTCCGAGGAGCGCGGCATCCTGGTCGAGGCCATCCCGCGGCGCGGCGAAGGGATGAGCACCTTCGCCAAGCGGCTGTGCGGCGACGCCCGCCTGAGCGTCCAGATCGCCGAGGCGAACGGCGGAGCCAGGGAGCTCCTCGCCGGCATCCGCTACGCCGTCCCCTTCGGCCTGCTCTCCCAGGAGTGGCAGCTCAAGGCGGCGAAGGCTCTGTTCACCGAGGACCAGGGACAGGCCGACGGCTGGCGCCACAAGGCCCGCGGGACGGGGCCCATGCAGAGGGAGAGCCTCTGGCGCCTGTCGGAGTGGTTCACGGGCACGGGCGAGAACTTCCGCGCCATCCGCGAGTACAACGAGATCCTGGACGACGACGTGCCGAAGGGCACGGCGGTGACGATCCCCTCCGAGCTGCTGCTGCCCGCGTTCAAGACGGCGCTGCCCGTCCCCGAGAAGCCCTTCCTCCTTGAATACGGTGTCGACAAGGACGGCGAGTACGCCATCTACCGCCTGCGTCCCGGCGAGGCCCTCTACTCCTCGGTGGTGGTGAGGTTCACCGGCCGCGTGTTCGCCGCCGACGTCAACGCCCTGGCGGGCCAGATCGCCAAGCGCAGCGGCATCCCGGACGTCACCGACATCCACATCGGCTATCGGGTCAAGATTCCCATCGACCTGATGCAGCCCGAGTTCCTGCCCGAGGGGCACCCGAAGCGCAAGGAGTACGAGGAGAGCCTGCGCGCCAGCGCCCAGTTCAGCAACCAGATCAAGGTCCGGGGGCTCTCGGGCATCACCGTGATCCTCGACGCCGGCCACGGCGGCCAGGACTCGGGAGCCACCCTCAGCGGCGTCTGGGAGAGCCTCTACGTCTACGACATCGCCCTGCGCGTCAAGCGCGTCCTGGAGAGCCAGACCGCCGCCCGGGTCCTCCTCACCACCCGCGACGGCGGCGAGTTCCGCGTTCCGGAAGTGGACGTCCTGCCGTTCTCCCGCGGCCACGCCGTGCTGACCACGCCGCCCTATCCGATCCAGGACGCCAAGATCGGCGTCAACCTGCGCTGGTACCTCGCCAACAGCCTCTACAGGAAGACCGTCCAGGCCGACAAGGACCCCCAGAAGGTGGTCTTCATGTCGATCCACGCCGACTCGCTCCACCCCTCGCTGCGCGGCGTCATGGCCTACATCCCCGCCGCCGACATGCGGGACGAGAGCTACGGCAAGAACGGCCCCGTCTACACGGCGCGCAAGGAGGTCCAGGAGAGCCCGCGCGTCACCTTCCCGCGCGACCAGCGGACCCGCAGCGAGGGCCTTTCACGCGAGCTGGCCAAACAGGTGGTTGCCGCCTTCCAGTCCGGCGGCCTGCCCGTCCACCCCTTCAAGCCGGTGCGCGACAAGATCATCCGCAACAACAGCGAGTGGGTGCCCGCGGTGCTGCGCTACAACTCGATCCCCGCCAAGATCCTCCTCGAGGTCTGCAACCTGGCGAACGACCAGGACCGCAAGCTGATCCAGACCCGCGCCTACCGTCAGAAGGTGGCGGACGCGATCGTTCGCGGCTTCCTTGGCTACTACGGCCAGGACGCGGGGCCTGGGCAGAAGGTGGCGGAGACGGCGAAGTAATCAGAAATCCCACCCGGCATGAAACTCTGATGGCGGTTTTCGAGTAAGAAAACCGTGCCGGTGCCCGTCCGTGGGAAGAGGATGAGGAGGCATTCTCCAGCCCTCGCGGCGGACACCGGTCCGGGGTACTGCGTGCGCGCTTGAAGGAGGAGCGCGCACATCTTCCCAACGCTCCGAGAGGGCGGTTCTTACCGGGGAGCAAGCTCCGTGTATCCCGTCAGCTCGACGTACCCCCGGCCCTGGGCGGGACGGCCGCGATGGGTCCCTTCGATTCCTACCGCCCCCTCCCAGTAGCGGAAGGAGACGTCCAGCTCCTGGTCCGCCAGCAGGGGGAGGACCTCTAGATCCAAATCTTCCGAGGGGATGCGCAGGCGCCAGCGCTCGGGGTACCTGGCGCCGCTTCGGGGACTGCGCCACTCGCCGGCATCTTCGATCGTGAAGTCGCCGAGGCTCAGGGGGCGCGTCTCGCCGGCAGGGCCGATCAAGGTGCCGCTGCTCGCCGGATCGGCCTTGCCGTCCTTCCTGCGCAGCCGGTAGAGCATGACGTCCCAGCCGTCCGAGAGCTGGAGGGAGAACCAGTCCCATCCCACCTGGTCCTTGCCCAGCGAGCTGGTGCTCCACTCGCGGTCCATCCAGGCGAGGCCGGTCACTGCGAAACGCTCGCCTCCCACGCGGACGGTGCCCGAAGCAGGCATGCGGGTCAGGGAGTAGTAGTAGGACGCGTTTCCCGGCTCCGCGCTTTTACGGCTGAGCCCCCGCTCGCCTTGGAGGACGGGCGGCTTGCCTTGCTGGAGGATCAGGTCGATCCCCAATCCGTCCTCTGAAGTCTTGAGGTGGATGGGCGGGGCCTGGCCCCGGACGGCCTCGGCCGTCCAGTCCTTGAGCCATACACGGAACGGCTCCCCCTGGGCATCCGCCAAGCCGAGCGCGCCCCGGCTCCAGCGCTCGAAGGAGCGGAACGTGCCGCTCTGGACGTCGGTGATGGTGAAGTGGGCGAGCCAGGCCTGCCGAGAAGCCCAGGCGGACTCCCGAGCCGGCATCTCCGGCGCGAGGGCCGAGCGGAAGAACGTGAGCTGGAACCCGAACCGCCGGCCCTCCGCCGTCTCCAGGTTCCCCGTGTAGTACCACCACTCCGTTCGGAACTCAGGGTGCGGGCCGTGATCGGCGGGGAATCTGAATGAGCGCGGCCCCAGGGCGCGGGCATAGCATTGGTCGTTCGAGGAGCGCAAGGCTCCCGCGACTGACAGGGACGCCTTGGGATCGAGGTCTGGCTCACGACAGGAAACGAAGGCCAGTCCCGTAAGGAGGACTGCAAGCCTGAACGATAGATGGCGCCCGGTGTGGATCAAAGCAGGCTATGCCGGTGGGAGGAAAACGGGTAGGCAGAAGTGGATTTGTCGGCAAAGCTGACGGAAACGGTGTCCCACAAAGCAGGTGAGCTTCGGCTGAGACTCGGGAGACTTGAACAATCCTTGCAGGAACGGAAAACCGCTGCCGTCCGGCTCCCTGAGCTCGATCATCCTCAGAAGGCCGAAGCCATTCAGATGAACGGCTTTCGGGGAGCTCTCGAAGAGATCCCTGCTGAAATCGGTCAGTGTCTCGTTTTCGTTCAGCGTTACGAGGAGATCTTGATATTCCTCTGCCGAGAGAAGACCGCCCAACAAATGTGTTTCGAAAAAGCTGAGAAGAAAATCCCGCAGGAAAACGGCGGGCTCGGCGGGATGAACCAAGCTCAGAAACCCGAGTGGAACTTGGCGTAGAGGGCCAGTGGATGCAGAGAGCGATTCTCTTCAAACCACTTCCTCAATTCCAGCTGAACCTCATCATCCCCATCGACGGCCTTGACCGGCGCGCTCTGCTTGCTTGACCGGTTCTTTCCCCGAGGCTTCTTCTCTTTGGAGATGTCGACTTTCTTGTTCATGCGCGCTCCCGTTGCGTAAGGATAAGACAAGCAGGGCGGCCCGTCAATCTTCCCCTACTCCTCCCGCAAAGCCAGTGCCGGGCTCGTCCGGGCCATCTTGAACGCCGGATACACCCCCGCCAGCAGAGCCGCGGCCAAGGCAAGGAGGAGCGCCTGGAGGAGCACGCCCGGGGAGACCTCCATGCGGATCGTCCAGCCGAAGGAGCGGCGGTTGACGACGTAGATCATGATGGCCGCTAGGGCCAGGCCCACAGGCATCGAGAGGAGACCGGCGGCGAGGCCCATCAGGCCGGTCTGCGAGGTCACGAGCTGCCAGACCTGCCCGGGGGTGAGGCCGTTCGCCCGCAGCACCCCCAGCTCGCGGGCGCGCTCGAGCTGGAGCGCCATCAGCGAGGAGAGGACGCCGATGAAGGCGACCAGGCCGGCCAGCAGGCGGAGCACGCCGGTGATCAGGAAGGTGCGGTCGAAGATCTCCAGGGAGAGCTTCTTGAGCGAGCGGGTCGACTGGATCGCCAGCGCCCTCTCGGCGCCGACCGTCTTCCTCAAGAGATCCACCACGCGGTCGGGATCGGCTCCGGGCGCGAGGTCGAGCGAGAAGCCGGAGAGGGCGCGGTCGTTCCAGTGGCGGAGATAGGTCGCCCGGCTCATCAGGACGATGCCGCGGTCCGAGGCGTAGTCGTAATAGACGCCGGCCACGAGGAAGTCGCGGTCCCCCCGCTCCGTGCGGAGGCGCACCGTGCCGCCCCGGCCCACGCCGGTCCGATAGGCGAAAGGCTCGGAGACCAGCACCTCCCCGCCACGCTGGAACTTCGGCCAGACCTCGTCCGGCCGGCCGTCCTTGAGCTCGAAGGCGTGGATCCCCTGGTCGTCCGTGCCAATGACCACCAGGCGGACGGGGCCCTTTGGAGAAGGGAGCTCGACGCGCCGGATCAGGCTGGCCCGCAGGACTCCAGGCACGGCCGCCGCCCGGCGGGCCACCTCGGGTGCCAGCTCGCCGCCGCTGAAGCCGCCCGCCCGGCTGGGCACGGAGGCGTAGACGTCCGCCTGGAGCGAGTTCTCCAGCCATCGCACCACCGTCTGGCGGAAGCTGTCAATCATCACCCCGACGCCGACGGTGACCGACACCGCGATCACCAGGGCGGCGATGGCGACGGCCGTGCGGGAGAGGGAGGCGACGACGCCGCCGGTGGCCATCCGGCCCAGGATGCCGAGGAGGGCTCCCATGGGCCGGCGGAGGAGGCGCATCAGCAGGACGGTGGCGCCCGGAGCGAGCAGGGCGCAGCCCAGGATCACCGCGAATAGGCCGGCGAAGCTCGGTCCCAGATGGCCGCCAGGGATTGCCAGCACGACCCCGCCGAGCATCAGCAGGCCCACGCCGATGGCCGTGGCGCGTGGCAGGGCCCGGCGCAGCCGCGTCTCCAGAGACGAGCGGGTGAGCGCCGCCCGGGGAGACGCCTGAGTGGCCTCGATGGCGGGGACGAGCGCCGCGAGGAGGGTCGCGCCGATGCCGATGGCCGCGCCCTCCAGGAGCGTCGAGGCCGGGATGGAGAGCTCACGGACGGAGACCACGAAGTAGAGGTCGTTGATGGTCTGCGTGACCAGCCGCACGAGCCCGCGCCCCAGGAGCACGCCGGCCCCGAGGCCGGCTGCGGTGCCGAGCAGGGCGACCACCAGGGCCTCGCCGAGCACCAGCGAGAAGATCTCGCGGCGGGTCACGCCCAGGGTGCGCAGGGTGCCGATGAGGCCACGGCGCTGGACGACCGAGAAGGTCATGGTGTTGTAGATGAGGAAGAGCCCGCAGACCAGGGCGAGCATGGAAAGGGCTTCGAGGTTGAGCCGGAAGGCGCGCGTCATGTCCTCCGTCGTCCGCGTTCTGCCGGCGGCGGGGAGGATCTGGGCTCCCCGTGGCAGCACGGCGGCGGCGCGGGCGAGCTGCCGCTGCCCTTCGGGACCGTCCGGAACGATGAGGTCGATCCGGTCGAGCGTCCCCGTCCGGCCGAGCAGCTCCTGGGCGGCGGCGATGTCCATGACGAGGAGGTCGGCGATGGCCCGGCGGGTGTTCTCGTCCTCGGGGTCCAGCGTGCCCGCCAGCTCGACCCTCTTCCTGGCCCCTCCCGCCCGCACCGCGAAGGACTCCCCGGCCTTGATCCCCAGGTCCGCCGCCGTTCCTGCAGCCAGTACGCCGGCGCCGGGGCGGGTAAGCAGGGGGCCGAGGTCCACCGAGCCCAGGTCACGGCCGGAGCCGCCGGGCGTGCCGCTCAGGTAGGCGCGGAAGGGCGCTTCGGAGAACGGGTCGACACCCAGGAGGTGGAGCATCTGCGACGGCTTGCCGGGCTGCGCGGGGACCCTGACGTAGGCCTCGACGACCGGGGCCGCCCGCTCGATGCCGGCTTCCAGGACCAGACGGCGGAACGCGGCGTCGGGGATGCCGCCGGGGCCGCCGGCCACCTGGTGCGTGGCCCTGCCCGTTACGGCTTCCGTCGAGAGGGTGAAGGCGCGGCTGGCGCTGGCGTTGGCGAGATCGATCGAGACCACGACCGCCACCCCCAGGGCGACCCCCAGGACGGCGAGACCGAACTGCCAGGGATGGCGGAGGAGGTAGCGGAGGCTGGAGCGGGTGAGGAGGGTCAATCGATTCGCCTCTCGATCAGCCGGCAATCCTCGACGCGGAACACCCGGTCCGCCATGCCCACCACCTCGGGGCTGTGGGTGACCATCACCATGGTCTTGCCGGCCCTGCGGGTGAGGCGGTCGAGGATCTCCAGAACCTGCAGGCCGGTCTCGAGGTCGAGGTTGCCGGTGGGCTCGTCGGCGAGGACGAGCAGAGGATCGTGGGCCAGGGCCCGGGCGACCGCCACCCGTTGCTGCTCGCCCCCGGAGAGGCGGTCGGGATAGCTCTCCGCCCGGTCCGCGAGCCCTACCTCCGCCAGCAGATCGAGCGCCGCCTGCCGCTGCTCCGGGCGCACCTTGCCCTTGAGCTCCAGGGGGAGCAGCAGGTTCTCCGCCACCGTGAGGGTGGGGATGAGGTTGAAGAACTGGAAGACGAAGCCGATGTGGTCGCGCCGGAAGAGCGTGCGCTCCCGCTCGGAGAGCGAGGAGATCGCGACGCCGTCGATCACCACCTCGCCCGCGCTGGGCTGGTCGATGCCGGAGAGGAGGTTGAGCAGCGTCGACTTCCCCGACCCGCTCCGCCCGATCAGGACCGCGAACTCGCCCCTCCCGATGGCGACGTTGGTGTCGCACAGCACCATCCGCCGGCGGGTCCCCTCGTCGTAGTGCTTGGAGAGGCCGCGCAGCTCGACGAGGGGGGTGGGGGAGGACATGGCTCGGATGGTATAACGCCGTCCCTCCTTCCCATCTTCTCGCAGGGGGGCTTGTCCCGATTACCGTAGTCTGAGACACTCTTAGGACAATCCGATACCGCTCCGTACCTGACGACCGGTCGGCCCTTTGTAGTTTTTATTTTTTCCGCCGCCCCAAGCGGCGATCCATGGGGGGAAGATTTCATGAGCAGACCACTGCCCGAGCCTTGGCGTGTCAAAGTCGTCGAAAAGATCGAGCTGCTGTCCCGCGAGGACCGCGAGCGTCTCCTGATCGAAGGGGGCTTCAGCCTCTTCAAGATCCCCTCCGAGGCCGTTTTCGTCGACATGTTCACCGACTCCGGCACCTCGGCCATGTCGGACTGGCAGTGGGCCGGCATGATGCAGGGCGACGAAGCCTACGCCGGCGCCCGCAACTTCTTCCATCTCCAGCAGACTATCGAGGATGTCTTCGGCTTCCCCCACTTCGTGCCGGTGCACCAGGGGCGGGTGGCGGAGAACCTCCTCTTCTCGACCCTGCTCACCCGGCCGGGCATGATCGTGCCCAACAACTGCCACTTCGACACCACGCGGGCGAACATCGAAGTCAACGGCGGCACGGCCCTGGACCTGGTCATCGCCGAGGGGAGGAACCCGCAGTTCAACCACCCCTTCAAAGGCAACATGGACCTCGCCCGGCTGCGGCGCCTCTTCCAGGACAAGCACCAGGACATCCCGGTCTGCATGCTGACCCTCACCAACAACTCGGGAGGCGGCCAGCCCGTCTCGCTCGCCAACGTCAAGGCGGTCTCCGAGCTGTGCAGCGAGTTCGACATCCCCTTCTACATCGACGCCTGCCGCTTCGCCGAGAACGCCTGGTTCATCAAGACCCGCGAGGCGGGGCAGGGCCACCGGTCGGTCGCCGAGATCGTGCACGAGGTCTTCAGCTACGCCGACGGCTGCACCATGAGCGCCAAGAAGGACGGC
>Ga0126305_10000010_pt1 | contig 87917 bp, 94 predicted proteins | sample Plot26_FD_92536 | JGI IMG/M metagenome (GOLD analysis project Ga0126305, IMG submission 92536) | Serpentine soil microbial communities from UC McLaughlin Reserve, CA, USA - Plot26 | ecosystem: Environmental > Terrestrial > Soil > Grasslands | place: USA: UC McLaughlin Reserve, Lake County... | reverse complement strand
TTCGGGCAGGTGCGGGCGTTAGCGTGGATCCTCATCCGGTGTCCTCCTTGTTGCTGGGTGGCTTCGACACCCCCAGCCTTCAAGGAGGCCCGGATGAACAACGTTGTTAGGAACTACACCTAGCTACTACCTCTCAAATCCCCCAAACCGAAGCGCCGTTCGACGCCGTCGAGGACGGTCTGGAGGCCGAGCTCGAAGCGCTCGATTGAGGGGCGGGCGCGGAGGTTGTCGGCGAGGGCGGCCAGCTCAGGGAACTCGACCACGTCGGAAGCGGCGATTGCCGCCTCCATGTCCTCCGGATTCACGGTGCCAACGGTTCGGAACGAGTAGCCGAGGACGTAGTCGTTGACGATCCCCTGTACCTGCCAGACGTCGCCGTGCTCGAGGGGGACGGTCGCCAGCCCCCGCGCCATCTGCTTGGCGACCTTGACCGAGTTGGGCCCGGGGTCGGGCCTTTCGACGGTGACGAAGATCGCCCAGGGATGGCGGGCGTATGCGGCGAACATCGATCGCGCGGAGACCGCGACCGCCGCTCGCCAGTCTTCCGGCAGGGGCTGGGAGACCAGCATCTCCCCCACTGCCGCGTCATGCATCGAGACGAGCAGGTCCCGCTTGCTGGCGAAATGGTCGTAAAGGCTCATCGCCCGGGCGTCGAGCTCGGCGGCGACGCGCCTGATCGAAACCGCCTCCAGGCCCTCGGCGTCGGCCAGCCGGATCGCCGCCTCGGTGATGGCCTCGGGTGACAATCGCCGCCGTTTCTTCGCCTGTTCTCCCGAGGGCTTCGAATCCTGCACGCTTCAACCGTAGTCCGGCGCCGACCGGACCGCGAGCGCGGCAAACCGGCTTCCAAAGCCGCTTCATCGTATCTCTAGAACGCTACGGTGTATCGATTAACGATCGGTCTTCGGGAAATAGGAAGGAGTTTTAAAAAGACTGGCTATGTCTACTTTTGTCTAATTAAGTACATTGTCGGCCTTAGATTGGTTTACCTTGCTTTCCCATGGACCACGGCCACGGATCGGAACGGCACGGCAGAGAGCCGGAGCGCAGCCCCCAGGGCTTCAAAAAAACTACCAGCGTTTTTTCTGCGCCACCTGGGGTGATCGTCGGCATCGCCGATCCGGTGCGGCTCGAGCTGATCCGCCGGCTGACGGAGGTCGAGGAGGCCACTGCCGCGGAGCTGAACGAATGCTGCGAGGCAAGCAAGCCCACGGTCCGCCGGCACCTGGAGGCCCTCGTCGCAGTTGGCCTCGTCGCCGCAGTGGAAGGCACAAGCGATGGCTACACCCCGGGCCGCCCGGCGACCCGCTTCAGCCTGACGCCGGAGATCTCGGCGAGCGTGCGGGCGCTGCTCAGCCCCTACCGGCCCGCCTGATCCTCGCGGACTTTGGCGCGCACGAACTCAATCGCCTCGGCCGGGCCGAGGAAGGGAGCAAGGCAGAGGTAAGTGGCCTGCGGCAGCTGCGCCAGCATCAGCTCGCTGCGGCCCGCCTCGGTCTCGCTGCGGAAGAGCTCGTGGATCGCGCCGGCGATCGCCTCGGCGAAAATCCGCGGCCTAACTTCCGCGACCGCGTTTTGGCGGAAGCCGTCCTCCAGGAACAGCGTGTAGGCCATCCGGTTCTCGAAGGAACGGCGGAGGGCGCCGGCGCCGGCGGCGAAGCTCTCGACGAGGTCGACGTAGACGAGATCAGGCTGGCGAGAGATATAGGAGAGGGTGGCGCGCAGCCCGTTCCAGACCCGCTCCGGCCAGACGTCAGCGTTGAAGAAGCGGCCTGCGGTGAAGGAAACGCTCTGCTCGAGCCCGAGCGCCTGCGCTGCCAGAAGCGCGTCCTGCTTGCCGCGAAACTGTTTGTAGAACGCCTCGCGGGTGACGCCCGCCGTCGAGACTAGGTCGGCGACGTTGAACGACGAGTAGCCGCGCTCGCGGCAGAGCTGCGCGACCGCGGCGAGCATGCGAAGCCGCTGGCGCTCCGCGACCGCAGAAGGAGGCAGGGCGCCGCGCCCGCGGGGCAGCCGGCCCTCCTCCAGCACGCTCCGCAGCGGAGGCGGCAGCCCGGGCTCAAGCTTGAGCGCCGAACCGAGCGCGGTCCAGTCCGGCGGTGACTCCCCGGCGCCGGGCGGAAGCCGGTAGGACTCGATCCAGGCGACGAGGTCGTCGCGCAGAGGAGCCAATCCGCTCGTTTCGCCGCGAAACACGCGGATCGCGATCACCCCGGAGAGCCCGCCGACCAAGGCTCGCTCGGTCAGCGGGGTCCCCTCTGCTCCGACCAGCCGCCTCAACCGCAGCGACGTCCGCGACAGGTCCTCAGCACGCTGGGCGCGCACCGGGGCGGGGCCGCCGAGCGTCTCGATCAGCAGCACACGGGTTGCCGAGGGGTCGCGCGCGGCCCAAATGAGGGCATCGCTGAGCAGCTCGGCGGCCGGGCGACCCTCCGCCCCCGCCAGGTAGACGTCGATCCGCTCGACGAGGCGGCGGTAGGCCTCCAGGAAGCAGGCAGGCCGGTCGGGGAAGTGCTCGTAGAAGGTCGCCCGCGAGAGCCCCGCCTCGCGGATCACCCTGGCGACGGTGGTGCCGCTGTAGCCGTAGCGGCCAGCCACGGCGACGATCGCGTCGAGGAGTCGCACGCGAGCTACGGGCTTGGTCCCCATACCGCGATCTAAACAGACCCGTGCGGACATGGCTTTGCGTCAACTTTGTACCTAACCGTAGACCGCCCATCAAATCAACCTTACTGTCAGCTTCGTAAGCCATGGCTGGTAACAAAATCGAATGACTGTGAAAGGAACAGGTGTTTTCAATGTCACAAAAACCAAAAAGGCGAAAGGCGCTGGTCGTGCTGCTTCCCGCGGCGCTTCTCATCGCCCTCTTCTCGATCAACCTCGGTAGCGCGCAGGCGGCCACTCCTAATCCCTACTGTGGGGGCCTGCTCCCGCCTGAAGGTCTCTGCTCGGGCGGTGCCCATACCAACCTGCAGGGGAATGTAGCCCAGTACCCGGGTGCGCCGAGCTCGCACCTTTGGGTGTGTCAGCGGGTATACGACAACACGCTGGGCAAATACGTCTCGGCTTCGTGTGCCCAGGACGTGACCGGAACCGCGAACAACGCGAGCGCCTACTTCGGCCATAGCCTGACTCCCTATGTGCAGAACGGGAGCAACGTGAACTCGCACACCGTTAACGGTTACTGGTACTCACCCTGAGCATCCCATCCTGAGAGCGGCAGCCTTGCCGACGGCCATGCGCCGAATCTCGGAGCCGCGGGCTCTGCTCTCCGCGGCAGTGGCCACGACCCTGGTCGTGGCCACTGCCGCCCTGCTTGGCTGCGGAAGCGACGGCCCTGCCGCGGCGGGGGTCGCCGAGTCCGGCGCGAGTGCCTCGGTCGATAGGAGCGCGCAGCCGGTGATGAAACGCCTGCGAAGGGACTTCGTCCTCTTCCGCCGCCAGAGGAGCTCTCGGGACCGCCTGCCAGCACGCCTGGTTCCGCCGTCGGAAGCCATCCGACGCTGGGGCCTCGACCCGGGCGCATCGAGGCTGGCCTACGGCGGCCCCTTCAGCCAGATATACGTCATTCCCGGTCGCCGGTTCATCTGTCTCACTGACACGAGGGGGGCGGCCTCGAACTGCTGGCCGCGCGCCACTGTGGAGAAGGGGAACGCGGCCAACATCAGCTTCTGCCCTCCGAGCCTTCCGCCGCGGACGATGCAGATGGCCGGGCTCTTTCCCGACGGCATACGCAAGGTCCGGGTGGTGATGGAAGACGGACGGCGAGAGGTGGCCCCGGTTACCCAGAACCTGATGCTCCTCGATCTCCCCTTCGGACGGACCCTGCCCTCGCGCATAATCTGGCGCCGAGGTGACGAAGTCCACAACCAAATCGTCGTTATCTCCTCCCGTGTAGCCAGGCTCGCCTGCGCTCCGCCAGGGCGGCCGCGCCCGTAACGCTTCCCCTGCTCCGGCTACGAGAGAAAGGCGCGCAGGGCCGAAGCCACCGCTGCTGCGTTGGACCAGTGGGGCATGTGACCCTGGGAGGGGATCTCCGCCATGCGGCCGTCAGGGAGCAGACGGGCCACCTGTCGAGCCCAATCGGCAGGGGCCACGTGGTCATGCTCGCCGCGGAGGACGAGAGCGGGCTGTCGGACGGCGGGGAGCTTGTCCTCGGGGCGGTCGTGGAGCATGACGGCGAGAAGGTGGGCGGCGTGGAAGGGGCCGACGTCGAGCAGGTCGCGAGCCATGACCGGGAACACGGAGGGGTGCTCGTGGGGGCCGCAGCGCTGCCACCGCAGGTATTGCCGCGGCAGGGAGCGGGCACGGGGGTCGGTGGTCGGCCCGATCAGGGCGATCCGCTCGACTGTTTCGGGATGGCGGACAGCCGCCTCGATTGCGACTTGGGCGCCGAAGCTGTTGCCGACGAGCGAGACACGATCGGCGCCGATGGCGGCGGCGCTTGCCACCGCGGCGTCGGCGAGCTCGGCGAGCGTCTGGCCGCACTCGGTCCCCCGGCTCAGCCCATAACCGGGCAGGTCGGGGATCGCGACGGCGAAATCGCGAGACAGCGCCGCCCCTAGGGGAGCTAGGTAGCGGCCGGAGACGGTCACTCCGTGGATCAGCACGACCGCCCTGTCCGTGGTCTCGGCCGGGTGGGTGACGCGGACACGGAAGGCGCCGCCCTCTGGCCCCGACGTCCAGCGAGTCTCTATCCCGGCGGGATCCCAGGGCCGCCGCCTGGTCTCCAGGCTCAGGCGCAGGGCCTGCCGCCACAGTCCTCCCGAAGCGCCGTCCTGGCGACTCGCCGGCTGTCGACCGTCGCTCATCCCTCCCGTCTACCCGCGGGAGTCGTCGCCGTTCAAAAAAACCCAGGCGCCTCGCTCATGAAGATGCCGACAGACTGCTACCTTGGGCATGTGTTGAGGTAGCAGCGGGACGGCGGCATCTCGTCGACACGACGCAATCGAAACGCGACATTTTTTGTCCGGGGCCGCACAGGTTCGTCCTTCATACAGGCGAACCGGGGCCGCCCGGACTTGCCGGCGAGACCGGCGTCGTGTTCTAAAAGCTACCCGCACATCTGGCCTCAGCCTCCTCTGCCCCCGTGCGGTTTCATCCATTCCGAGGAGGGGATTCGAAGGCAAGTTGGACACCGCACCTATACCGGAGTCAGCAGAGACCGCCGACCACCAGAGCTCTGTCCGCGCAGAGATATCTCGTGAGATGGTCCGGCTCTACAAGGAGCAGTTCGGACGCGGTCCGACCAAGGCAAGAACCGAGTTCGCCGGCCCGGACATAGTCATCTGCACTCTCGAAGACAGCTTCACGCCGGCCGAGAGACGGCTTGCGGAGATGGGGGAGCACCAGCGCCTGCGCGACACGCGGCTGTATTTCCAGCACGCGACCAAGGACGAGTTCATCGCGATCATCGAGAAGATCATGAACCGCGAGGTGCGCGCCTTCAACAGCAGCATCGACACGCATAACGACGTCTCGGTGGAGGTCTTCCACCTGGAGCCCGACACGCCCTAGCACCGGATCAAGGGCGCACCTCGGCCGGCACGCCTCAGCCCTCCTGCCCCGTCGCATCGCCGATCGGGGCGCCCACCGGCTTCGACTCCGGCGAGCCGCGCTGGCGCAGGTAGATGACCAGGATCGCGAAGGAGCCGACCGCGAGGAACTCCGACTGCCAGTTCTGGAAGGTCGCCTGCCAGAAGTCCGAGCTGCCTACATAGCTCCACCAGGAGACGCGGGGGTCGCCGTGCTCGTGCTGTTCGGAGTTGAAGACGGTCCAGCCGGTGACCGACTGGGCAAACCAGGTACCGAAGAAGACCAGCGCCATCGCGATGATCAGGCTGTTCGAGTAGATCGCGGTGCGGATGCCGCCGACGCGGGCCCAGCGCGGCGAATCCTCGTCGGCGTGCTCGCCCACCTTCTGCTCCTCGTCGGACTCCGTCCCCGCCTTGTCGAGCTCCTTCGACTCCGAGGAGCCTTTCTGCAGGAGCCAGACGGTCGCGACCCCGAAGAGCGCGAACTGCAGGTACTCGGACTGCCAGTTCTCCATCACGGCCTGGCCGAAGTCCGAGGAGGCGAGGTAGCGCCAGAAGCTGATCGTGCTCTCTTCGTGCTGGAGCGCCTCCTCGTTGTAGAGGTTGTGACCGGAGATCGCCTGGCCGAGGAGCGCGAGCAGGAATATCGCCAGGAAGAAGAGTGACAGCGAGTTCTCTTTCAGGAACCGCTTCATGGCCGTCAGTGATGGGTGAGGCCGATGATCGAGAAGTAGACGATCCCGCCGATCAGAATCAGGCTCCAGGTGAAAGCCATCGTCCGCATAGCCAACGCATTCCCCGTTGATGAAGAAGCGAAACGTCCCTCAGCACACCACCCTGGGGAGGCCGCTGGCCTGCTTAGTGCGGGGCCGCCGCCGGCTGCTCGGCGCATTCCAGATAGAAGGCCTCCAAGGAAACGTCCTCCTTGGTGTCCATGCCACTGACGAAGGCTCTGACCTTCCTTCCGACGACCCGCTCGACCACCCCTCGAAAATCCTCCTCAGTCGCGTACTGGAAGTAGAGCCGGGTGTCCCGCAGGCGCTGGTGCTCCCCCAGTGCCGCAAGCGATTCCTCGGCGGGCGTGAGGCTGCTCTCGAGGGTGCAGATAACCAGGTCGGGCCCGGCGAAATCCGTTCGAGCCTTGGTCGGTCCGCGTCCGAACTGCTCCTTGTAGAGGCGGACCATTTCGCGCGAAAGCTCCGCCCGGATCGAATGCATGGAGTCGTCAACCTGCGACGGCCTTGAGTTGCCCTGCTCATTCATTTGTCGCTTCGCAAACCCCTCCTCGGGGGTAGGCCGCGCGCAAGGAGGAGGAGGATGAGACCCGACGACGGTTTCCTGATACCGAGGATAGCGAGCTTCATGGGTCGGCCGGCGAGGAAAGCGGGCGCGGCTGATCACCGGCAGGTTCCCGCGACGAAAATCGGGATCACCGACCAGACCAGGTAGGCGCCGACGTTGGCCGCCAGCAAAGTGCCGACGAAGGCGGTGAAGCGCGCAGCCTCGCCGCGTTCGCGCCAGAGGGCGGCGACCGTCAGCGCCAGATAGGCCCCGACCAGCAGCGTCAGTGCCAACATCGCCAGCTTCACCCCAGGCATCCCGATTACCTCCCCGGTAAGGAAGCCGTCGTTGCAGGCGAGCTGGGTGAGGGAGAAGCTGACAAAGAGGTGCCAGAGCCAGATCGGCGGAACCAAGGCCAGCAACAACCAGGCCGGGTGTTGGCGGAAAGTCTCGCGGCCGCGGACGATCACAGCCGCCCCCCCAGATAGAGGGTCAGGGCGACCAGCGGCCAGCCCAGCGCCAGCAGCCCCGCCAGCAGCGAGAGCCCCTCCGCCGCCGCCGTCTGCCGCGGCTCCGAGAGGGCGAGGCGCGCCGGCGCGGGCTCGGATTGCGAGGTGCCGACCAGCAGGGCGCCGACGGCGAAGACGGCGACGAGCAGCGCGAAGCTGATGCTGAGCGCCCAGTCGATCGAGCCGGAAGCGTTGTTCGCCTGGTCGTAGTCGAGGAGGCCGAGTTCGAGCACCTGGACGCCGACGAAGAGCGCCGCGGCGAGTGCCGCGGCGAGGAGGGGCAGCGACCGCCGCCTCCCCCGCCGCCGGCCGCCGATCCAGGCGCCCGCGGCGGCGACGCCGATCAGCAGGGTGAGGACGAGGCCGAAGATCCACGGGCGCGGCTCGACCGGCGAGAGCGGCCATTCGTCGTTGACGGCGGCGAGGAACCACCAGGCGGAGACGAGGGCCGCGGTCGCCGCCGCCACCGGCACCAGCCCGACCAGGACCCCGAGGGCGGGCAGGCGTTCTCCCTCGCCGAGCGGCGTCGCCAGCCAGGCGACGATCGCGACCAGCGCCAGGCCGCCGCCGAGCACGGCGAGGAGCGGGTCCCAGATCAAGCCGATGACGCTGAAGGCGGTGAGGAGGGCGGCGACGAACGGCATCGGCGTCGGTGGCCGCAGTGGCGGCACCAGCGGCGTCCCCCTCTCGACCTCCTCTCGCTGTTCCCAGGCCGGGTAGCGCGTTTGCACCAGCGCCGGCACCTTCTCCACCGCGTCGACCGTCCCCACCCCCCAGGGGTCGACTGGCGCGGGGTCGCGGCTGAGGCTGCGGACCAGGTTGACGGCGAAGACGAGCAGGCCGAGGCCGATCGTGAAGGCGCCGATCGTCGAGAGCAGGTTGAGCGTCGCCCAGTCGTGTTCGGCCGGATAGGTGTGGATGCGACGGGACATCCCCTCGAGGCCGGTGATGTGCATCGGGAAGAAGGTCAGCTGGATGCCGGCGAAGACCAGCCAGAAGGCGAGGATGCCGAGGCGGCGCCCGGGCATCCACCCGGTCAGCTTCGGCCACCAGAAGTGCAGCGCTCCCAGGATCGGCAGCAGCACTCCGCCGAGCAGCACGTAGTGGAAGTGGGCGACGACGAAGTAGGTGTCGGTGAGCTGGCGGTCGGCGGAGAAGGAGCCGACCATGACGCCGGTGATCCCGCCCATGACGAAGATCGCGACGAAGCCGAGGACGTAGAGCAGCGGCGGGTCGAAGCTGACCTTGCCGCGCCAGAGCGTCGCCAGCACCGCGAAGACGTGGACGCCGCTGGGGATCGCCACGGCGAAGGTGGCGATCGAGAAGAGGGTGAGGCCGCTGTCGGGCTCCCCGGTGGCGAACATGTGGTGCGCCCAGACGCCGAAGGAGATCGTCCCGATCATCAGGTAGGAGGCGACGATGAAGGGGTAGCCGACCATCGGCCGCCGCGAGAAGGTGGCGGTGATCGTCGAGATGATCCCCAGCCCCGGCAGCAGCATCAGGTAGACGAGCGGGTGGCCGAAGAACCAGAAGAGGTGCTGCCAGAGCAGCGGGTCGCCGCCGGCGGCCGCGTTGAAGAAGTGGGTGCCGAACTTGGAATCGGAGCTCAGCAGGGTCGCGTCGACAATCACGGCCGGCATCGCCAAGAGGACCATCGCGGCGGCGACCAGCGTCGCCCAGGCGAGCAGCGGCATCAGGTGCAGCGCCATCCCCTTCGCGCGGCGGCTGAGGATCGTCGTCACCAGCACCACCGCCAGCAGCGTCGTCGCGATCTGGGAGAGGATCACCGCGACCGTGTAGACGTCTGAGTGATGGCCGGGCTGGAAGCGCGGTGAGGCCAGCGGCGGGTAGCTGAACCAGCCGCTGTTCGGCGCCTCGCCGAAGGCAAGGGCGATCCAGGCGGTCGAGGCGGCGAAGAGGAAGAGCCAGAAGGCGAAGGTGGCGAGCCGCGGCAGGGCCGCGTCGTCGGCGCCGATCTCCTTCGGGACGAAGACGAGCGCAATTCCCTCCATCACCGGCACCGCGAAGAAGAGCAGCATCGTCATCCCGTGCTCGGTGAAGAGCTGGTCGTAGGCGGCGGCGCTGAGGAAGTGGTTGCCGGGGACGGCGAGCTGGATCCGCAGCAGCAGCGCGGCCACTCCCGCCAGGGCGAAGAAGCCCATCCCCGTCGCGATCACCCGCCGGCCGATCGCCTCGTGGTGGCTCTCCCAGATCCACTCGCCGACCGCGCTCATCGCAGCCCATCCAGGTAGTCGAGCAGGTCCTGCAACTGCTGCCCGCTGAGCTCCGCCTCGGGCATCAGCACCCCCGGCTTGATCCCGTGCGGGTCGCTGACCCAGCCGGCGAGGTTGGCGCGGGTGTTGGGAACGGTGCCGGCGGCGATCATGTCGCGCGAGGCGAGGTGGGTCAGCTCGGGGCCGACGCTGCCGCGGGCCGGCGTCCCCTCGATCGCGTGGCAGGCAGAGCAGGTCGATCCGAGGAAGACCTGCTCGCCTCGTCGGGCCGCGGCGGTGGCCGGGGGCGGCGCCGGGCCCTCCGCATGGCGCAGCCAGTCGTCGAACCCGGGCTTCGGCAGCACCCGCACCTCGAAGCGCATGTTGGTGTGCTGGATGCCGCAGAACTCCATGCAGCGCCCGAAGTAGGTGCCCGGTTCGCTGGCGGTGAGCCGCAGGGTGTTGCGGCGGCCGGGGATCACGTCGACCTTCTGCGCCAGCTCCGGCACCCAGAAGGAGTGGATCACGTCGCGGGTCTCGAGGCGCAGGAGGACGGGCCGACCGACCGGGACGACGACCTCGTTGGCCGTGGTGACGTCCTCGTCTCCCTCGTAGGTCGTCTGCCAGAACCAGCGCTGGGCGGTGACGTCGACGACGAGGGGCTTGCCGGCGTCGCCGCGGGCCAGCTGGTGGATCGAGACGGCGCCGAAGGCGGCGACGGCGCTGATCACGATCAGCGGCATCGCGATCCCCCCGAGCCAGATCCAGCCGTGACCCCGCTCGTCCTCGGGAGGGGGCTCCCCGCCGGCGGGCCGGCGCCGCTGCCGCACGACTATTGCCAGCAGGATCCCGATCACCAGCAGGAAGACGGCGCCGCCGGCGATCAGCTGGAAGGTGATCTCGCGGCCGAGGATTTCGGCGTTGTCGCCCTTTCCCCCGAGCAGCGAGACGGCGTGCGAGGGATCTTCCGCATGGGCGAGCGGAGCGAGCCCTTTCAACGGAATCATCGCCGTTCCTCAACCCGCGCCTTGGCCGGCGGCGGCCCCTCGCCCGCCCCCAACTTCAGCGCGAACAGCATCGGTTCCGGGCCAAGACCCGCCGGCCAGACGATCGTGTCGCCGGAGACCGCGGGCCAGGCGATGATCCCGGCGGGTGCGCGCATGCTCCAGGCGACCGAGCCGTCAGAGGTTCGCAGCGCCTCGATCTTGCCGTCGTAGCTGGCGGTGAAGAGGAGGTCGTTGACAACGGTCGCGCCCCCGAACCCGATCGTCGGCCGCAGGTGCTGCCAGAGGATCTTCCCCGTGGCGGCGTCGAGGGCGACGATGCGGGAACGTCCCTCGTCCAGGGGCGTCCGCCCCTCGAGATTGGGGACGTTTTCGCTGGTGCGCTTTGAGCCCCAGGCGGTGGCGCTGTAAGGAGTGGGCACGTCCTCGACCTCGAAGAAGAGCTTGCCGTCGGCGTAGGCGCCCGGCGCCTCGACTCCGCCCCAGAAACCCGGCCACACCCAGACCGGGCTGCCGTCCCGCGGAAAGCGCTGCAGCTGGTCGTTGCGGTGGATCCCCACCGCCCGCTTCCAGACCAGCTCGCCGGTCCCGCGGTCGAGCGCGTAGACGTAGCCGGTCTTGCCGGAGGCGACGACGAGGCCCCGCCCGCCGGCGCCCGCCAGGATCGGCGGGTTCTGGATGTCGTGATGGAGGAGGTCGTGCGGCGCCAGCTGGTTGTGCCAGAGCTTGCGCCCGTCGCGGCCGTCGAAGGCGAGGGCGGTATCGGTGTAGAGGTTCGGGCCGGGACGACTGGAGGCGTTGGGGGCGTCGATCGTGCCCGGCCCCGGCGCCGGGTTGCCGGTGGACCAGAAGGTGTCCCCAGTCTTCGAGTCGATCGCCGGGGAGTACCAGAGGCCGCCGCCGCTGTTGTTCTCGGGATCTCCCCAGAAGTCCCCCTTCACCGTGGCGAACTTCCAGACCGGGGCGCCGTCGTCGGCCCGCAGGCCGTAGATCCAGCCGCTGGAGCCGCCCTCCAGCAGTTTCATCCGCAGCCTTCCTTTGGCGACCCGCTCCAGGGCGCCGGCGGAGATGCCGTTGTAGACCATGCCGCCGAAGGGGATTGGCTGCGCCGAGCCCGTCGGCCCGTCAAGCGGCTCTTCCCAGGCCTGCTCTCCGGTGTTCACGTCGAAAGCCCGCAGGGCGTGGTTGCCGTCCTGGGCGAAGACGAGCCCGTAGCCGACGCTTGCCCCGTTCGGGCCGAAGGCGGACTCGTCGATTTCTGCCCGCCACTTCTCCTCGCCGCTGGCGACGTCGATCGCATGGATGTCGGAGCGCAGGTCCTGGAAGTAGAGAGTGCCGCCGAGGATCACCGGGGCGCTCGCCGCGGCGCCCCAGTGGGCGCGGCCGGAGATCGGCGTCGACCAGGCAACCCCGAGCTGCTTGACGTTGCCGCTGTCGATCGTCGCGTCGGCGGTCGCCCTCGTGTTGCCGTAGTCGTGGTGGGGCAGCGGCCATTCGCCCGCCGCCCGCTTCACCTCGGGGGGCGCACCGCTTTCCCTCGCGGGGGGCGCGTCGGCCTCCACGTCCTCCAGCGGCTGTTTGGCTTTCTCGGCTTTCGGGGCGCTGGCGAAGCGCTCATCATCGACTCCGATCCCGACCAGCGCGACGGTACCGACGAGGGCGAGAACGATCAGCGCCGCCGCGAGCCGCCAACCCATCACTTCACCTGCGCCGGGCTGACGGAAGAAGCGTGGTTGCTCCACGCCTGGCGGATGTAGGTGATCACGGCGGCGATCTCCTGATCGGGGATCTGCCCGGCGAATGCCGGCATCCCCTCGCGGCCGCGGAGGACGACGTCGATCGTCGGCTCAGGACTGTCGAGGTCGACGATCGGGTTGCGGTCGAGGTTCGGGTAGACCCCCTCGACGCCGGAGCCGTCGACCATGTGGCAGCGCGCGCACTCCTGCGCGTAGACCTCCTTGCCGTAGGTCAGCTGGTCCTCACGGGAGCCGCGCCCGCAGCCGGCCGCGAGGGCCGCGGTTCCGAACACCACCAAGACGACGAGCGGCCTGCTCAGCCGCCGGCTACCCCGGTTCATCAACGCTCAGATGCCCAGCCGCAGCAGCAGCCAAACTCCCTTCGCCGCACGGCACTTCTACAGGAACGGAGACGGCCCGGGGGGATATGCGGTGCCCGGGCCGTCTCCGCTGTTCTGCGTCCCCTGCTCTGGCTCAGCCCTTTGGGGTGCAGGTCCGGATGATCGTGGCCGAGGCCTCGGTGCCATCGGCGAAGATCGACCTCGCCAGGGCTTGCAGCTTGCCATCGGTGCATTTGGCTGACAGCACGCTCATCTTCTTGCCCTTGTAGGTGTAGGTCTTGCCGATCTTCAAGTCGAAGGACTTGACCGAGCCGGCGCCGTTGGCGATTTTCGGGATCGTCGCCATGGATTTGAGCCCGTAGCGGCCGTTGTGGACCTTCTTGATCTTCACCGTGGTCACGATCGCTCCCGCAGCCGGCGCCGTGAAGAAGGCGTGGATGTAGAAGGTGGTCGTGCCGCCGCTCTGGCCACCGTTGAAGACAGTCAGCGCCGAGTCCACCGGCACCGGCTTCGATTCCGGGAACAGCACCTCGACGGTGGTGCGGCCGCTGCCGATGATCGCCTTCGGGCACGCCTTCCTCGCCGACGCCGTATCGCGCGACTGCAGCTGGCCCGATTTGCAGACCGGCAGGCCCTTGACGTTGACGGCGCCGTTCTTGTCGGTTTCGATCAGCACTTCTTTGAGGGCGGGCGGATGGCCGCCGCCCTTTTTCTCGATCTTCCCCGAGGCCGTCAGGGTGATCGGCGCCAGCGTCTTCTTCGGCAGCTTCTTCGGCGAGAAGCCGCCGTTGAAGGTGAAGCGAAGTTCGCCCGCTTCGACCGTCTCGGCCTTTTCCGCCATGGCGATGCCGACTCCCGCCACCGCCACCAGCAGCGCCATCATCGCCGGGAGCATCAAGTGCCCGCGGGCTCCCCTACCCAAAGCCTTCATCTCTTCTCCTTTTTCCCGCCGGGCCGCGCCCGGGACTGTGCATCGATAAACCAAAATGTCTCCTGAAGTTGCGTCGGCAGGAGGCGGCCCGATCGCAAGAGTGCTTGCAGAACCGAGATGACGTCCGGGCCTCTCGCAACCATCGAGCAATGGTGCAATTAACCGTTGTCTGTTCCAGCTGTGCCGAGGAGACCGAGGCCGTCGTCGAGAAGATCGAGGACGTCGAGCGCGAGGTCTGTCCCTGCGGCTACAGCTACGTCGTCCTCTCGGTCGCCGAGTTCGAGGCGGTCGCGATCAAGGGCGGCGAAGTGATTGAGCTGCGCCGCCGCGACGAGCGGCGACTCGCTGCGTAGCGCCGGCCCAGCACCCTCGTGAACGTCCTGGTCGCCGCCGACATGGAGGGCATTGCCGGCATCGAGAGCTACCGCGACTGCCTGCCCTCCCACCCCGCCGCGTACAGGCGCGGCCGCCGGCAGATGACCGATGAAGTCCTGGTCGCGATCGAAGCGCTGCGCGCCGCCGGCGCTGAGCGGATCTCGGTCGGCGACTGGCACATGGTCGGGACCAACGTCGAACGCGAGCGGATGCCCAAAGGGGTCGAGGTGCGGCCGATCGCCGACCTGGCGCTTACCGAGGCGGAGCCGTCGATGGCGGAGGCCCACGGCGGCCCGCTCGACGCCGTGGTGATGATCGGCCACCACGCCCGCACCCCGAGCCCGCGCGGCTTCTGCTCCCACACCTTTATATGGGGGATGGAGGTGCTGCTCGACGGCGACTCGCTGAGCGAGACCCAGACCTACGCGCAGGCCCTGGCCGCCGAGCGGGTGCCGATCCTCGTCGCCGCCGGCAGCGCCCTGGCGACGCCGGTGATGCGCTCGAAGGAGCAGCAGTGGCTGGCGGCCGCCTCACCCTGTTCCTGATGAAGTTGATCAACTTTATGAAATATGGCCGCCGGCACCCGGAGTACCCGAGCGGCCACGCCGGTGCGCCCGAGGGCGTGCTGACGTGGCTGACCGGGCCGTGGGCACCGCAGCCGGTCGATGCCACCAGCTCGACGGCTCCGGGCTCCGTCCACACCTACACGCGCTGGTCGCAGATCACCCGGGAGACGATCGACGGCCGCGTCTGGGAGGGCGTCCACTACCGCTTCTCAGACGAGATCGCAGCGAAGGTCGGCAAGCAGGTAGCCGCTTGGGACCTGCCCCGCCTCGACCGGCTGGGGCTCTAGTCAATCGCTTAGCGAGCGACCCTCCACCCGGGGGTCGCTTCGCAAAGCGATCTCGAGGTCGGCCGCGATGACGTTCAGCGGCCGGCCTAGCAGCTCCTCGATCGCGCGGATGCGGTTGCGGACGGTGCGGCGGTCGACGCCGAGCGCGGCGGCGGTCGAGGAGATGTTCCGCTCGGCGGCGAAGTAGGCGCGGAGGGTGTCCCGCGCGTCCTTGCCACCGTCGCGCATCTGCTCTAGCGGCTCGAGGTAGAGCTGGCGGAGGGACTTCGCGAGGAGGTCGTCGCGAAGCGTCGCCGCCTCGATCGCGACGTCGGCGTAGCGGGCGACGGTCGCGCCGCGGCGTTCGGCCACGGCCAGCGCCGCCTTCGCCTGCAGGTGGCTGAAGCGCCAGCCGGCCAGCCCCTCGGCCGGCTCGCCAACGGTCACCGTCGCCCCCTTGGGGTCGAGCGCCGTGACAACCCGCACCGCCTCCTCGGCCTCCAGCGTCCGGCTGCCGCCGAGCCAGACCGCCCACGTCGGCTCCTCCTCACGCTTCACCGCCAGCAGGCGGCGGTCGAGGCGCTTCGCCAGCTCGCGCAGCAGCGGCTCCACCCCCTGGCCCTTCGCCATCAACCCGAGGTGCTGGGCGTCGAGGTCGTATTCGAGCTCGGCGTGGTCTACGAATTCGCCCGCCAGCAGACGCTTCACCGTCTCCCGCCGCCGCTCGGCGGTGCCGCTCGGGCGGACCTGCGCCTCGCGCGCATGCTCGGCGCTGACCGCGGCGAGCAGGCGGTCGCCGACCGTCGCCTGGGCGGCGAGCAGGCCGCGGAGGACCGGGTTGGCCACCCCCGCCTGCTCCGCCTCTTCGGCAAGGAAGTCGGCGAAGAGGGCGTTGCCGGCGAAGTAGCGCCGCAGCACCGTGTCGAGCGGGACGCGGTCACGCGCGTCGAGCCGGGCCTGCGCCAGCAGCGCCGCCGGCACCTCCGAGGCGCTGCGCTCGCCCACCTCCAGCACCTCGAGCCGGTACTCGACCGCGGCGGCGAGGGCGGCATTTAGGCCCTCGACGTAGGCGGGGTCGCCTACGTCGCGCGGGTCCGAGATCGCGTAGACCCGGGTCGCGATCTCCGTCTTCAGCTCCGGCAAGCGCTCGCGCAGGCGTTCAGCCAAGAGCGACCGGGCCTGCTCGACCGAGAGGGCACGGCCGGAGGGCTTTCCCCGGCCCTTGTGAAGGCCACGCTCGCTCATCCGGTCACCTTACTCGCGAGAAACCCCGACGAGCGGGAGCCAGCTTCTCGGCCCGGTAGCGATCGCGGATCGCGAGGTTGAAGAAGCGACCCTTCGACTCGGTTTTAAGCAGCATTCGGTGCAGCCAATCCGGCACGCCGAAGTAGCGGTAGACGCCGCCGTTGCGGAAGCGCACCTCCAACGCTTCGTCCTCGTAGCCGACGGAGGCGAGGCTGCTCGACTCCACGGGGAGATGCTCCATAGCTACCCGCTGCCCTTGCGCTCCCGGTAGCGGCGCGTCTTCTCGCGGTTGCCGCACTCCTCCATCGAGCACCAGGTGCGGGAGCGGTTGCGGGTGGCGTCGTAGAAGGCCCACTGGCAGCCATCGTCGGTGCAGGCTTTGAGGCGGGGCCAGGCGCTCTGGGACTGAAGGCGCTCGATCGCGAGCAGGAGGCGGGCTTCGAAGCCGGTCAGGTCGGAGCGGGCGGGAGCGATCTCGAGCTCGCCCTCGGCGGAGAAGGTGGTGCGGAAGCGGCTCCGTTCCGCCGCCTCGCGCAGGGGCCCGAGGTGCCTCTCGTCGACCTGCTCGCCGTTGTGGGTGCGCAGCAGCGCCCGTAGGGACTCGCGGAGGGCGTGGACGCGAGCGACGTCCTCTTGATCGAGGGCTCCGACGTGCTCGCCCGTCTGCTCGGCGATCCAGGCGGAGAGCTGATCTGGCTCGGTAATCGAGTCGGTCTCCTCCTCGAGGTCGCGGGTGTTGACGAACTCGACCAACAGGTCCACTTCGGGCTCGAGCGACTTGTTAAGTTGGGTTGACACCGTCTATCCATTTTAGCTAGTGTTGTTGACACCGGCAAATCAATATAGCCGGTGTCCACCCCGCCAGAGGAGGCCACTATGAGATTCCTCGCAAACCTCACCATCGCCAACGCCGCGGAGTCACAGCGCCGCCTGCGGGAAGCAGCCGCGCGGGAGCGCCCCGTCCGCCGGCGCCCGCGTTAGCCGAGTTCGATCACGCCAAAGAGCAGCAGCAGGACCAGCGTCACCACGGCGGAGACCAGGAGCGAGCCGCCGCAGCCAAGACTGTTGGAGAAGAAGAGGAACACGCCGTGGTGGCTACCCCTAGGGCGGGGGCCGGAAACCGGCTCAAGCTCTGAAGATGTCCTCGGCGGTGAGACAGAGGAGGTCCTCTCCACCGTCGACGGCCTCGCGGGCGCAGACAGCGAACCGAAGCTGATCCGCGAGTCGCGGCAGGCCGACGGCCTTGCGTTCGAGGTCGGCGCGGATGCGGGCTCCGTCGACCCTCTTCCCCCACTTCGCCTCGCCGAGGAGCACCGCCTTCCGGCTTCGCCCCGCGAGGGCGACGGCGTCGATCTCGCCGGGGTCGGCGGCCGCGGTCCAGAAGGGCCCGACGGCGACAATCCCCTCGCCGAGGCTCCCCTCGTTGGCAAGGCGCCTCAGGTGAAGGCGGAAGGCCTCCTCCCAGGGGTCGCCCATGTGATCGTCCAGCGAATCCATCAGGACGGGGAGGATGCTCTTGCCCAAGCCCCGCTCGATCTCCGGCCTGAAGCGATCCAACACCCCGAGCCAGAAGGCGAGGAAGTTGTCGGCGAGGCGATAGGTGCGCCGCCGGGTGCGGCGCGGATCCTCCGTCACCGGGGCAAGCCTCTCGACCAGCCGCAGGGAGATCAGCCGCTCGAGGGTCCGGGTGGGATCGGCGCGAACCGCCTGCTCGATCTCGTTGAACTTGGTCCGGCCTGAAGCGATCGCATAGAGGGTTTGGCGGGCTAGGTCGCCGTCGTCTGCCTCGGTCGCGAGAACCAGCTGGCCCTCGGTGAGGAGCTGGCCTCCCGGGGTGCAGGCGAGGCGCTGAAGATTGGCTCGGACGCCGGCGTCCTGGTCCCACCAGCGCAGGTAAAGGGGCATTCCCCCGACCAGTCCCCAGACCAGGGCCCGCTGCGCCGGGGCCAGGGACGGCAGCATCAGGGCCGCCTCGTGGGGAGCGAAAGGGTGCAACAGGAGCGAGAGATCGAGCCGCCCGTAGAGCGGAGCCCGCTCCTCCTGCATCGCCTCCATCGTTCGCACGGCGGAGCCGCAGAGGAGAACCTTCAGCTTCGTTCGGCCGCGCACCCGGTCCCATACCGCCCGGATCAGCGTGGTCAGGTCAGGAGAGCTCGCCTCCAGGGCGGGAAGCTCGTCGAACACGAGCAGGACCCGCCTGTTGCGGGCTGCCTGGGCCAGCGTCTCGAGGGCGTCTTCCCAGTCCGCAAAGGGACGGGCGGAAAGGTCCCTTGCTCCGGTTCCGAGGAGAGGATCGGCGGCTCGGGAAATGGCACTTAGTTCGGCCCCCGCCGGTCGCCCCGCACCCGTGTGGAAGACGCTTGGAAGGTTCGAGGCAAAGTGTTGAAGCAAGGCCGTCTTGCCGACCCTCCTCCTTCCCCAGACGATCGCCATTCCCGCGCCCGGAGACGACCACCAAGCCTGCAGCTGGGCGAGCTCTCGCTCACGGTTGACGAATGGCACACCGGGAGGTTACCAACGTCCGAGGTCGCCGACCTTCGGTGTAGGCGACCTGCAAGGAAGGTTACCTGGGCGCTTCGGCGAGCTTCTCCTTCAGACGCAGCAGGGCGATCACCGTGCTGGCGTCGCGGATCTCCGGCAGGGCCCGCTCGATCTCGGCCAGCGGCAGGCGGACGATCTCGATCTCCTCGTCCTCATCGCGCTCGCCGCTAGCCGGCGAGAGTCCGGTGGCCTCGAAGATCGTCACCTTCTCGGTGAGGAAGCCGGGGCTGGGGTAGACGACGTGCAGGAGGCTCCAGTCCTCGGCCCGCAGCTCGGCCTCCTCGGCCAGCTCTCGCTGCGCCGCTTCGAGCTCCCCCTCCCCCTCCTTGTCCAGCGTCCCCGCCGGGATCTCCAGCAGCTCGTCCTCCTCGACCGCCTCCCGCGGCTGCGCCACCAGATAGGCGAACTCCTCGTCGTAGGCGATCACCGCAACCGAGCCAGGGTGCTCGACGACCTCCCGCTCGACCTCGGTCCCGTCCGCACGCCGGTAGCGCTTGGCAACGAAGTTGACGTGCTTGCCCGCTCTCAGTAGTTCGACATCCAGCCGCTGCACAGGCCTACTTCATCATCAAAGCGGTGTAGACGCCGGCCCAACCCTTGTCTTTTCGCGGTCATGTCCATACCATGTCGTATAAAGCGACATCACTACGACATAGCGCTTGACCCCAGGAGGTGACATGCCCGACCTACTCTCCCGACCAGAGCGAGAGCAACTTGAGCGATTGGAGGGCGAAATCGAGCAGTGGCAGACGGAGCTCCGAGAGGAGCTCGCAACCTCAGCAGGAGACGAGAACTCCGAGGACGCCATCGACTCTGCCTACATCGAGCGATTCAGAGAGACCGCGCAACGGCTCTCCTCTCAACTTCATAAGGACCTACCCCCGGATATCGACCCTCAGGCCCTAGCGGAGATCCGTGGCCACCTCCTCGATGGCCTCGAGGCACTCCATCAACTCGATGAAGATCAACCACTGGACAGCGTCGACCAGTTCCTCGTTCAGGCCGAGGCTGTCAGGCACATCGTTCGAGACGCGCTTGACGGGCAGCCGGCCGGGAATGAATCCGACGCCGGCAAGTTGCTCACGGGAATCGTTGAACGTCTGCCGGGGGTGGGCAGGAAAGAGCTGGGTGATCTGCTCGGGATCGGCGATCGACAAGTCCAGCGCCTGATGAAGGATGGTGGCCGCACACCCTCCCGACGTTTGCAGCTGGTAGCTCGCTTGATCGCTCTCCTTTGGAGGGCTTGGACTCCCCAAGGGGTCGTTGCCTGGTTCTATCGGAAACGGCCAGAGCTGAAAGGGAATGCACCGATCGACGTACTTGACGATCCTGCGTTCGAGCGCGACTTGACGTTGGCTGCACGTCAAGGGCGGGCACAACATGGCTCGTGATTCACCCGGGAGCACGCTCTTTGACGGCGTCGCGTTCAGATACTCGAACTACGACACGCCGTTTTGGGTGCGTTCGAACAGCGAACCAGGAAGGTGGCACCGTGGAGGGGAAGGTCCCACCCAATACCTGAGCACCACTGTGGAGGGAGCCTGGGCCGAGTTGATCCGGGCAGAGGGCCTTGGCTCTGAGGCCGAGGTTTCATTGATCCGGATGCCCATGTGGGTGGCCGAAGTTCACGTCCAGCGGATAGCTGATTACGGCACGTTCGAGAAGGCTGCCGATGCCGGTTTCCCACCCGAGGCCTTGATAGAGGATGACCACACGCGCTGCCAGGCAGAGGGGCGGCGCCTACGGGAGGCGGGCTACCAGGGTGTCCTAGCTCCATCCGCAGCGCTTCCAGAAGCGCTCAACCTGACGCTGTTTGGAGCAAAGGTGGCTTCAAGTTGGGGAATCCGGCCACTTCTCGCCTCTTCGATACCGGCCACCAGGATCGCCATCGGAGCACCGCCCGAAGGGGTTGTAGGGAAGGTCCGGCAAGAGGGAGAGAAACACTCTCTTTACGAGCAGTATGTGAGAGCCGCGAGCTGAGCTTCCTTCAGCTCGAAGTTGGGAAGTGCATCGAGCCAGCGTCGGCGGGCCCGGCGGCGTTGGTGGCGGGCCAGCGGGCGGTGATCGCCTTGCCGCGGGTGTAGAAGCGGACGCCCTCGGGGCCGTGGATGTGGTGGTCGCCGAAGAGGGAGTCCTTCCAGCCGCCGAAGGAGTAGAAGGCCATCGGCACCGGGATCGGGACGTTGATGCCGATCATCCCGACTTCGACCTCGCGCTGGAAGCGGCGCGCCTCGTGGCCGGAGCCGGTGAAGATGGCGGCGCCGTTGGCGTAGGGGTTGCGGTTGATCAGCTCGATCGCCTCGTCGAGGCCCGGACTGCGGACGACGGAGAGGACGGGACCGAAGATCTCGTCGGTGTAGACGGACATGCTCGGGTCGACCTGGTCGATTACCGTCGGCCCGACCCAGAAGCCGCCGCCGTCTACATCGAGCTCGCGGCCGTCGACCGTGACCTGGGCGCCAGCATCGGCGCCCTGGCCGATGTAGTCGACGATCCGCTCGCGCGCCTGCGGCGTCGCCACCGGGCCCATCTCCGAGCCGGGGTCGAGGCCGGGGCCGACCTTGATCTCCCGCGCCCGTCGCGCCACCTCCTCGACCAGCTCGTCGGCGACCTCGCCGGCGGCGACCGCAACCGAGATCGCCATGCAGCGCTGGCCGGCCGAGCCGAAGCCGGCGGCGGAGAGCTGGTCGGCGGCGTAGCCGAGGTCGGCGCCGGGGACGACGACCGCATGGTTCTTCGCCCCGCCGAGGGCCTGCACCCGCTTGCGGTTCTCCGTCGCGCGGGCGTGGACGTAGGAGGCGATCGGGGTCGAGCCGACGAAGGAGACGGCGGCGACGTCCGGGTGGTCGAGCAGGGCGTCGACCGCGACCTTGTCGCCGTGGACGACGTTGAAGACGCCGGCCGGCAACCCCACCTCGGCGTAGAGCTCGGCGACGAGGTTGGAGGCGGAGGGGTCGCGCTCGGAGGGCTTCAGCACGAAGGTGTTGCCGCAGGCGATCGCGACCGGGTGCATCCACATCGGCACCATCGCCGGAAAGTTGAACGGGGTGATGCCGGCGCAGACGCCGAGCGGCTGGCGGAAGGAGAAGGCATCGACGGTGGTTGAGACCTGGTCGGAGTACTCGCCCTTCAGCAGCTGCGGGATCCCGCAGGCGAACTCGACCACCTCGAGACCGCGTAGGACCTCGCCCTTGGCGTCGTCGAGAACCTTGCCGTGCTCGGAGGAGACGATCCGGGCCAGCTTCTCCACGTTGGCGTTGAGCAGCTCGCGGAAGGCGAACATGATCTTGGCGCGGCGGCTGAGCGAGGCCTCCGACCAGTCCGCGAAGGCCGCGCGCGCCGCCGCGACCGCGGCGTCGACGTCAGCGGGCTCGCCCAGCACCACCTCGGCCTGCTGCTCCCCGGTTGCCGGGTCCCAGACCGGCGAGGTGCGGGAGGAGGAACCGCTCGCTTCCTCGCCGCCGATTCGGTGCCGGATCGTCCGCTTCGCCGTAACCGCGCTCACTTGTTCATTGTGACGCCACGGGCGTCAGCGGCCCTTGGCCGCTTAGTACAGAGATCGCGTTGCGAGCGGCCAGCACGGCCATCGCCGTGCGGGTCTCGACCGTGGCCGACCCGAGGTGCGGGACGAGAACGACGTTGTCGAGCCCGAGCAGCGCCGGCTCGACCCGCGGCTCGTGCTCGTAGACGTCGAGCCCGGCGGCGGCGATCTGCCCTTCAGCCAGCGCCACGGCCAGAGCTTTCTCGTCGACAACCGGGCCGCGGGCCGCGTTGAGGAGAACGGCACTCGGCTTCATCGCCGCGAGCTCGGCGGCGCCGATCAGGTGGCGCGTCTCCTCGGTCAGCGGCGTGTGCAGGCTGACCACGTCGGAGGTCGCGAGCAGTCGCTCCAGCGGCAGCCGCTCCGCCCCGAGCGCCCCCTCCACCTCCAGCGGCACTGGATGCCGCGAGTGGTAGGCGATCTCCATCCCGAAGGCGCGGGCGCGCTCGGCCACCTTGCGACCGATCCCGCCAAGACCGACGATCCCGAGTCGCTTCCCCTGCAGGCCGCTGCCGAGCATGAAGCCCATCCCCCAGCTCCACTCGCGGCCGGAGCGGACGAGCCGGTCGCCCTCCGCCAGCCGCCGCGTCGCCGCCAGGATCAGGCCCAGCGTCAGGTCGGCGGTGGCGTCGTCGAGGACGCCGGGCGTGTTGGTCACCGTCACCCCGCGCCGCGCCGCCGCCTCGAGGTCGACGTTGTCGTAGCCGACGGCGAGGTTGGCGACGCAGCGCAGCTGCGGCCCCGCCGCCTCCAGCAGCTCATCGTCGACCCGGTCGTGCAGGAGGGCGAGGATCGCGTCGGCACCCGCGACAAGGTCAAGTAGGTCCTGGCGCGGAATCGCCTCCTCACGAGGATCGAGACGCAGCTCCCCCGCCTGTCGGAGCAGCTCGGCGGCGGGGCCCGGAACCATGTTGGTGACCGCGAAGATCGGCCCTTGCGTTTAAAACTCCCGAGGCGTTACTTTGGGACAAGCGCCTCGGGAGCCAGGATCAACATGATTCGCATCATTGATTTTCCCGGGGCGCTTCTCTATGTCAATGGGATACGGATGACTACCTGGTTAGGTGCCAGAAGGCACCGTACCGCGGTGTCACTCGGCTTTCGGCTTCAGCACGACGAGGCAGAGGTCGTCGCGGATCGGCCGGTCGGCCCAAGCGAGGATCGCCCGTTCGGTCTCGCTGACCATCACCCGCGCGGCCAGCCCCGAGAGCGGCGCCAGCACTCTGCTCAGCCCCTCGAGGCCGAGCATCTCCTTGCCGCGGCGGACGTCGGTGGCGCCGTCGGTGTAGACGACGAGGCCCTCGCTGCCGGCGATCGAGCTCTCGGTGTTCTCCAGCTCCAGCCCCTCCTCGGCCCCCAAGAGGAAGGTCGAGCCGTCGGCCGACAGCTCCCCCAGGTCAGGCAGGCGCAGCGGCGGCGGGTGGCCCGCCCGCGCCCAACAGATCGTCTCCTCCTCGGGGTGCATCCGCACGCAGATCGCGCTGACGAGTTCCTGCTTGCGGTCGGGGCGCTCGGCCAGCGCCGTGTTGACGAGGCGCAGCAGCTCGGCCGGGTCGCTGGTGCCGGCGGCGAAGGCGGCGAGGCGGGCGCGGACGAAGGTGGCGAGGCGGGCGGCTCGGGGCCCGTGGCCGACGACGTCGCCGACGACCGCGATCGCCGATCCGTCCGGGCCGTTAGTGAGCAGGTAAAAGTCGCCGGAGACGCCTAGTTCCGAGGGGACGAAGGCGGCGCCGGCGTCGACGCCGGGGAGCTCCGGGAGGGCAGCGGGAGTCAATGCCGCCCGGATCGCCTCCAGTTCCTCGGCGCTGTGCTCGAGGGAGCGCAGGCGGCCGGCGACACCGGCGGCGATCAATGCGGCACCGACGAGGAAGGCCGCGCGGATGGCAGTGGCCAGGGCAAAGTCCGGGACGGGGTGGATCGCGCTGCCGATCGCGTAGAGGCCGATGCACAGCAGCGCCGCGAGGAGCCCGGCGCGACTCCCGAACCACCAGGCGGCGAGCCCGACCGGAACTGAGTAGAAGAAGGCGATGCCGCTGGCGGCGCTGGAGACCGCAAGCCAGAGTGCGAAGACAGCGAGCGCCGCGAGGACGACCCAGGCGATGCGGGCGGTTCGAGAGCCCCCTGACAACGTAGGCGGACCCTACCGCAGCGCCGCTCGCCCCCCGGTGACAAATTGGGGACGAGCGGGCGGCGAAACGGAGTCAGACGCTCAAGATCAGTACCACTTCCCGCGGGCGAAGCCGCCGAATGCGATTAGGCCGATCAGGGCGATGATCAAGCCGATCCAGAAGCTCCAGACGATCATCAGCACGATCCCGATGATCACGAGGATGCCTCCCAGCGAAATGCCGCCGATGCCGGCCCCTCTGTCTGCCCTGGTGTTCATCTGCTCCTCCGTTCGTCGGTTTACCGGACGACTGGTCTTGTCCGACAGGTACCCGCAGGGAGCGGATCTCACTCCCGTTCCGGGGCCTCCTCGCCCGGCCAGGAGCCGGTGAGTTTCGCGAACGAGGTGCGGGTGCCGTGGTCGACGAGACCTTTGACGAGGCGGAAGATCGCCCCCTCGACGAGCAGCGCCGCGACCAGCTTCGGCCAGGAGAATTCGCGGTGCTCGGGCTTCGGCGGCTCCTCTTCGTCGATCAGGCCCCAGATCTGTTCGAACATCTTCTTGCCGGCAATCCCGGCAATCAGTCCCAGCACGATGCTGATCGGAGCGAAGATGAACTTCATTCGGGCGGCGCCTCCTCGGCTAGGTGGTCTTCTGGTCCTTCGGCTCGTCGCGCGGCTCGAGCTGGATCTCCTTCTCCGCCCGCGGCCGCCCTTCCTCTATCTCCACGCTGCGCTCGCGCTCGGCGTTCATCTGGTGGCCGAAGAGGATCGCCAGGTTGGTGATCCAGAACCAGAGCAGCAGCACGACCAGGCCGGCGAGCGTGCCGTAGGTCTTGTCGTAGGAGCTGAAGTTGGAGACGTAGAGGGCGAAGAGGGCCGAGGCGATCGCCCAGACGACGATCGCGACGATCGCCCCCGGCGTCACCCATTTGAAGCCGCGGAGCTTCACGTTCGGGGTCGTGTAGTAGAGGACGTCGACCATGAGGATGAAGATCGCCGCCATCACCGGCCACTTGGCGATGTTCCAGACGTCGACGGCGGTGCTGCTGAGGCCGACCGGGCCGGCGACCGCTTCGACCACCGGGCCGGTGAGGACGAGCCCGATGGCGAGCAGCGCCATCATGATGATCATCGCCAGCGTGACCGCGATCTGCAGCGGCCGCAGCTTCCAGAACGGGCGCCCCTCCGGGGTCTCGTAGATGATGTTCGAGGCGCGGGTGAAGGCGCCGACGTAGCCGGACGCCGACCACAGCGCCGCCGCGAGGCCGAAGACGAAGGCGAACCCGGCAGCGCTCTGGTTTTCGGTGATCGATTTGATCGGGCCTTCGTAGGTTTCGGCGCCGGAGCTGGGGCCGATTTCGGTGATGATTTCGGTCAGCTTCTGGGTCGTCGTCTGCGGGTCGCCGAAGATCCCGATCAGCGAGACCATCGCGATCAGGGCCGGGAAGAGGGAGAGCAGGCCGTAGTAGGTGAGCGCGGCCGCCCAGTCGCTGAGGTTGTCCTCCTGGAACTCGGTCAGGGTCCGCTTCAGCGTCGAGGGGACGCCGGGCTTCGAGGCCTCGCCCTCGGGTGCGTAGTCGCGGCGGACGCCGTTTCCCTCCATAGCGCCTAGTTGCCCGTTCCCGCCCCCTCCTAATCCCGCGTCAGAACGCCGGGAGCTCCTGCTCTTCGCTGAGGAGGGGGGCGAAGAGGTCGCCTTTAGCGGCAACGCGCTCGAGCACAGCAGCGTGGTCGAAGACGAGCTGCTCGGCGTCGCCGCTCTCGAGCGCCGCCTCGACCTCGTCCCACTCCAGCGGGGTCGAGACAGTGGGCCGCTCTTTCGCCCGCAGCGAGTAGACGCAGACGGTGGTCTTGTGGCGGTCGTTCTGGCTCCAGTCGATCAGCACCTTGCCCGGCCGTTTCACCTTCGACATCTGCGAGACGACGCGGTCGCCGAAGCGCCGCTCGAGCGTCTCGGCGACGGCTTTGGCAAAGGGCTTCGTCTGCTCGTAGGTGGCCTCGCCGTTGAGGGGGACGTAGAGCTGCATCCCCTTCGAGCCGGAGGTCTTCGGGTAGCACTCGAGGCCGAGCTGCTCGAACATCCCGTGCAGCCAGATCGCGACCTGGGCGCAGTCGATGATGTCGGCGGGCGCGCCCGGATCGAGGTCGAAGACCATCGCCGTCGGCCGCTCCATCTCGGCGCAACGGGAGAGCGAGGTGTGGAGCTCGATGTCGGCCAGGTTTGCGAGCCAGACCAGGGTCGCGGTGTCTTCGACGACGCAGTAGTCGATCTCCCCCTTGTGGCGCTCGCTGTAGATGCTCGCCGTGGTCACCCAGTCGGGCCGGTGGCTGGGGCAGCGCTTCTCGTAGAAGTGTTTGCCCTCGACCCCTTCGGGATAGCGCTTCAGGGTCAGCGGCCGCCCGCGCAGGTGCGGCAGCAGCACCTCGCCGATGCGGGCGTACCAGTCGATCAGCTCGCCCTTGGTGAACCCGGCCTGCGGGTAGAGCACCTTGTCGAGGTTGGAGAGTTCGAGCTCGTGGTCTTCGACGGTGACCGCGGCTTTGTTGCGGGGGCGCTTAGTGGCGCCGGCCGTGATCGAGGCGCCTTCGGGTGCGGCCGCGCGCTCGAGGCCGACCTCGGCGGCTGACTTGTCCTCGCGCAGGCCTTTATAGGCGCCGTGGCGGACCACCCCCTCCTTGGTCAGCTCGCGGAACTCGACCTCGGCGACGAGACAGGGCTCGACGAAGTGGGCCCCTTTCGGCGTTTTCGGGCCGGCGCCGAACGGGTTCTGTTTCTGCTCCAGCGGCGCCAGCCGCGCGGTCAGCGCTGCCAGCTCGCTCTCGGTGAAGCCGGTCCCGACTTTGCCGCCGTAGCGGAGGACCGGCTTGCCGCCGTCCTCCTCGAAGTAGCCGACCAGCAGCGCCCCGACCGAGCTCTTGCGCCGGCCTTCGCCGGGGGTCCAGCCGCCGACCACGAACTCCTGGCGGCTGACGTTTTTCACCTTCAGCCAGGCGCCGGTGCGCTTGCCGGGGGCGTAGGTGGAGTCGACCCGCTTCAGCATCACGCCCTCGAGGCCCTGCTCCTTGCTCGCGGCGAGCAGCTCCTTGGCGTGGCCGACAGAGTGGCCCGGCGTCTGCCAGCTCTCGCCGTTCAGGTCAAGCTCCTCGAGCAGCTGGCGGCGACGGCTGTACGGCTCGCAGGTGAGGTCGGTGCCGTCGAGATAGAGGAGGTCGAAGACGACGTAGACGACGGGGTGGCTCTCCATCCGGCGGCGGACGACGTTGGGGTCGGTGTTGTGGATCCGCTGCTGCAGGCGCTCGAAGCTGGGCCTGCCGTTCTCGTCGAAGGCGACGAGCTCGCCATCGAGAACGGCCTCATGGGAGCCGAGCGCGCGGGTGATCCGCCGCACCTCCGGGTACTGGACGCTGACGTCGTTGAGGTTGCGCGTCTGCAGCTCCACCCGGCCGGGCTTGCAGTAGGCGATCGCGCGGATCCCGTCCCACTTCACCTCGACCGCCCACTTGCCGTCGTCGCGCGGCAGCTCCGAGAGCCGCGCCAGCATCGGCACCACGTTCTCCGGGAACGGGTCGCGCTCGCGGGCCGGCGGGTCGATCCGGTGGATCATCCAGTCCTTCTCGGCTTTGCCGGCGCGGAAGAGCGCGTAACGGCCCTGCAGCCGCTCGCCGTGGAACTCGACCATCACTTTCCCCGGCTCCCACTTCTCCAGCTCGTAGGTGCCGGCGTCCCAGATCTTCATCGTCCCGGCGCCGTAGGAGCCCTTCGGGATCTCCCCCTCCCACTCGAGGTACTCCAGCGGGTGGTCCTCGGTGTGGACAGCCTTGCGGTTCTCATCGGGAGTCTCGGGGATGCCGTTCGGAATCGCCCAGGAGGCCGCGACGCCCTCGTGCTCGAGCCGCAGGTCCCAGTGCAGCCGGCGGGCGCTGTGTTCCTGAACGACGAAGCGCGGGGCGCCCTTCTTCTTGCGCCGGCGTTTGGAGCTCGGCTCGGAGGTCTTGCCGAAGTCCCGCTTGCGCTCGTACTCGCCGAGGTTCTCCATGGGGCTCATCGTAGGATGCGCTCCTTGCGTCCCTCTCGGCTGATCCTCCTCTTCATCTCTCTCGCGCTACCCGCTTTCACCTGTTCGGCGACGGCGGCCGCGCGGGAACCGTTCTTCCCCCACGCCGGCAGCCGCGCCTTCGACGTCAAGAGCTACGACGTGGGCATCGGCTACAGCCGCAGCGGTCGAATTCAGGCCACTGCCCGCATCGCCCTGGTCCCAAGGCAGCAACTGACGCAGGTCTCGCTCGACTTCCGCGGTCCGCGGGTGGAGAGAGCTGCCGTCGGTCCGCCGGCGCGGTTCCGACGCCGCGGCGGCAAGCTGATCGTGACCCCGTCGCAGCCGATCCCGAAGGGGGAGCTGACGACGGTGGAGGTCGAGTACGCGGGGGTGCCGCCGACGATCGTCGATCCCGACGGGACGCGGGAGGGCTGGGTTCGAACCGACGACGGCGCTCTCGCGGTCGGCGAGCCGCAGGGTGCCGCCGCCTGGTTCCCGTGCAACAACGTCCCGGGCGACAAGGCGACGTTCCGCATTTCGGTCTCGGTCCCGCGGGGACCGAAGGCGGTCTCGAACGGGCGGCTCACGAAGGTAGCCCGCAACCACGGCGAGGTCACCTATTCCTGGCGCGAAAGCAGCCCGATGAGCCCCTACCTGGCTGTGCTGGACATCGGCCGCGGCAAGCTCCAGAAGCAGGTGGTCAACGGCCGGCCCTACTGGACCCTGATGGACCCGCGGCTCGCGGCAGGATCGCGGCCAGTGGTCGCTTCGCTTCCTGGGGTGATTGCTTTCGAGGCGCGGCTGTTCGGCGCCTACCCCTTCGAGGCCGCCGGCTCGATCGTCGACTTCGCCCCCGGGCTCGGCTACGCGCTGGAGAGCCAGAGCCGCCCGATCTACGCCTTCGTCCCCGACCTGACGACGCTCGTGCACGAGACCGCGCACCAGTGGTTCGGCGACTCGGTCGGGCTGAAACGGTGGCCGAACATCTGGCTCAACGAGGGCTTCGCGACCTGGACCGAGTGGTACTACTCCGAGCGCCACGGCCGCCGCAGCGCCCAGCAGATCTTCGAACGGCTATACCGGGTGCCGGCCTTCAACGAAGCGTTCTGGGACCCGCCCTCGGGGCACCCGGGGACGCCGGCCCACATGTTCGGGCCCTCCGTCTACGTGCGCGGGGCGATGGCGCTGCAAGCGCTGCGGATCAAGATCGGGACAAAGCCCTTCCTGCGGATCCTCAATACCTGGACTACCGAGCACCGGTACGGCAGTGCCGACATCGGCGAGTTCGTCGCGCTCGCCGAGGAGGTCTCCGGCCGAGACCTCAGCCGCTTCTTCCACCGCTGGCTCTATGAGCGCGAGAAGCCGGCGGGCTCGAGTGCGCGGGAGCGACCGGCACCGGCACCGGGCTAGGCTCGGCTGGTGCACTTCCTCGTCGCGCCGGACTCGTTCAAGGGGACCTTCAGCGCGCACGAAGCGGCCGAGGCGATCGCGGCTGGGATCGAGGCAGCGGGCGCAACGGCGGATCGCTGTCCCGTCGCCGACGGGGGCGAGGGGACGATGGAGGTGCTGCTGGGTGCGCTCGGTGGGGAGCGGCGGTGGGCGCAGGCCCACGACCCGCTGCGGCGGCCGATCGACGCCGAGTTCGGCCTCCTCGCCGACGGGAACACCGCCGTGGTCGAGGCCGCGCGGGCCTGCGGCCTCACCCTCATCGCGCCTGAGGACCGGGACCCGGTGCGGGCGGATACCTACGGAGCCGGTGAGCTGATCGCCGCGGCGGTCGAGGCTGGTGCGTCCAAGGTCCTCGTCGCGGTCGGCGGCAGCGCCACCACCGACGGAGGCAGGGGAGCGCTGGAGGCGCTGCACGAGCGAGGGGCGCTGGAGGCCGTCGCTCGGCTTGGGGTCCTGTGCGACGTCGAGGCCGCGTTCGAGGACGCGGCGCGGCTCTTCGCTCCACAGAAGGGAGCCGATGCCGACGCGGCCGGGCGGCTGAGCCGGCGGCTTGAGACCCTGGCCGCGGAGCTCCCCCGCGATCCGCGCGGAGTGCCGATGGGCGGCTGCGCGGGTGGACTCTCCGGCGGGCTCTGGGCCCACGGCGCCGAGCTCCGTCCCGGTGCCGCCTTCGTCCTCGGCGCGGTCGGCTTCGACGCGCGGCTGGCCGCAGCTGACGCGGTGATCGCCGGCGAGGGCCGGCTTGACTCCCAGAGCCTCGGCGGCAAGATCGTCGGGGAGATCGCGAGGCGCTGCGCCGAGGCGGGGAAGCCCTTGCACCTGATCGTCGGGGAGGACAGCTTGGGCGGTAAGGCTCCGGCCTCCTTCTCCACCCTCGCCCGGGCCGAATCCCTTGAGGAAATGACACAGAAGGCGGGTGAGCTGGCGCGAGAACGCTAATGTTCGCGAATCCGTCCAATGCTGTGAATACGGTTGAACGATCACTGCTCCTGCAATCAACGCGAAGATTCTCAAGGCGGTGTCACACCCGGTTCGGGCGCGGGCGCTAAGGGTCCTCAACCAGCGTGTCGCCAGCCCCAGCGAACTCGCAGCCGAACAGGACGCGCCGGTGGGTGACGTCGCCTACCACGTGCGGGTCCTGCGCGAGCTGGGAATGATCAAGCTGGTCAGCACCCGCCAGGTCCGGGGAGCGACCCAGCACTTCTACCGCAGCGTCGTCCCGCCTCATCTGGACGAGGAGCTCTGGGGCAAGCTGCTTGCGAGCTGCGCCTAGCCTCAGCAGTCAAAACGTAACGTCGTGGAGGTCTCGGTGCCGTCGGCGAAGGTGTGGGAAGCCCCGGACTGGAAGTGCCTCTTCGTGCAGGCCACCGAGAAGATTCCTCTCCGGAAGCGAAGGCCAAAGTAGACGAGGGATCCGGAGCCAGCAGCCACCTCGGGGAAGGACGCGGTCATCGATACCCCGTAGATGCCGCCGTCTGCCTTGCCGAGCTTGACCGGAATGACGAGACCCGCGTCGACCGGATCCGCAAGCTGGGCGTGGATCAGCATCGTGCCGCGGCGACCGTTATAGGTGGTCGCCGCGGCACTCAGCTTGACCGGCTCCTTTTCGGGCAATGCGACCTCGAACCTGATCGGGCCGGTGGCGACCTCCGCCTCCTCACAGCTATCCCAGTCGAAGGCGGGGAAGACCTGGATTGGCGCCCACCGACAACGAGGGACGCCGGTGAGATCGAGGCGCAGCCGCGAATCCAATTGGAAGCGAAGCTCTTCCGTCGCTGGGGGCCTGGAGTCGTCGTGGGCCCAGATCGTGTCGGTCAGCCGCAGGCTGGTCGGGATTCGACCCTCTTTGCGCGACGGCATCGGATTCGGATCGACGACGAGACCGGCAGAGACGCGGGGCACCGGGAACTCGACCACGGTGGCGGCCGCCGGAGCGGCGCCGGTCAGAGCCGAGGCGAGAACTGAGGCAAGGCCGCAGGCGAAGTTGGCGCAAGATCTTCCCATCGGTGCGTGAGGTTACTGCGAGACTGGGCGGGTGCGAGTGTTGGCGATCGTCCACCAGCGCGACGCGGGGCCCGGCATCTTCGGCCAAGCGATCCGGGAAACAGGCGCGGAGCTCGACGAGTGGACGCTGGCGGAGCGGCCGGCGCCTCCGAGGGACCCGCTCGGCTATGACGCCGTCTTCGTCCTCGGCGGCGCGATGAACGTGGACGAAGGCGAGCGGCACGGGTGGATCGGCGAGGAGGAGGCGCTGCTGCGGGAGCTGCTCGAGCGGGGAGTGCCGCTGCTGGGGCTCTGCCTTGGCGGCCAGCTGCTGGCGCAGGCGGCGGGAGCGGAGCCGCGGCGGGCCTCCCGGCCGGAGATCGGCTGGCACCAGGTGGAGGTGACGCCGGAGGGCGCCGAGGACCCGCTCCTCGGTCCCCTCGCCCCCGCCTTCGAGGCCCTCCAGTGGCACAGCTACGAGTTCCCCCTCCCGCCGGGCGCCGTCCCCCTCGCCCGCAGCGAGGTCTGCCTCCAGGCCGCGCGGCTCGGCGAGCGAGCCTGGGCGCTGCAGTTCCACCCCGAGGTCAGCCGCGCCGACGCCCTGCACTGGGTCGACGACTACGAGGCCGATCCCGACGCGATCCGGATCGGGATCGACCCGGCGGTCCTGGGGCCGGAGACCGAAGCGAAGATCGACTCCTTCAACGAGCTTGGGCGAGGGCTGTGCAGGCGCTGGCTGCGGACTGTCGGGTAGAGCACCTACTCTTCCCAGGTCCTTCAAGTAGAACAGAGGAGATTGAGTGTTACGCCAAAGCAGCATCCGCAGCTTCCTTGCCTTGACCATCGCCTGCTTTGCTCTGCTGGCGCCGGCCGGCGCCGGCGCCGCCACTGTCGTCAACGGCAACTTCGAGTCCGGCGATCTAACCGGTTGGCAGCAGTACAACAAGTTCGGCAATGGGGAATGGTTCACCTATGACAAAGCCGAAGCCGAAGCGAACAGCTTCTTCCCCCCGCCGTCGGGCAACTTCGCCGCCATCGACAACCAGATCGACCCCGACTTGGACATCCTCTATCAGGACATCCCCTTGGAGCCCGCCTTCACCCACCGACTGGCGTTGACCTTCTACTACGTCTCGGGCGGTCCGATCACCGTCCCGAGCCCGGAGACGCTGGACATCGTGGATTTTGAAAACCAGCAGGTCCGGATCGATGTAATGAGGCCGACCGCATCGATCGACTCCGTCAGCTCTTCAGACATCCTCACCACGGTCTTTGCCAATAAGAATGGTGACCCTGAAGTGATGGAGCCGACCCGGTTGACCGCCGACCTGAGTCCATTCGCCGGCCAGACGGTGCGCTTGCGGATCGCCAACGCTGTCAACCAGGAGGTGTTCAACACCGGGCTCGACGCAGTCTCCATCACCAGCGCCGCGGTGCCACCGCCACCGCCCCCGTCGGCGCCCCCGTCGAATCAATTCAGCCGCGGCAAGGTCACCCTGAACAAGAAGAAGGGCAGTGCGAAATTGGCGATCAATATGCCAGGACCGGGAATCTTGAAAGCCGTGATCAAAGGCAACCCGAAGCGGATCAAGACCGCGACCTTGACCGCCCTCGCCGCCGGCGCTGTCAATGTCCCGCTCAATCCCACCCGCGCCGGCAAGAAAGTCCTCAATGCGAAGGGGAAGCTGAAGGCCCGGATCGACGTCACCTTCACGCCGACCGGCGGCACCGCCGCAACGCAGACCTACAAAGTGACGCTGAAGAAGACCCTGAAGAACCTGGCAAGGAACAGGCCTTAGTCGACCTGGATCGGGGTGAGGTAGGCGGCGGAGAGGCCGCCGTCTACCAGGAAGGTGCTGGCGGTGACGAAGGTGGAGTCGTCGCTGGCGAGGAAGAGGGCGGCTTTGGCGATCTCTGCGGGCTCGCCGAAGCGGCCCATCGGGATGTGGACGAGGCGCTTGGCGGCGCGCTCGGGGTCCTTGGCGAAGAGCTCCTTGAGGAGGGGCGTGTTGACCGGGCCCGGGCAGAGGGCGTTGACGCGGACGCCGCGGTCGGCGAACTCGACCCCGAGCTCGCGGCTGAGGGCGAGGACGCCGCCCTTGGAGGCGGTGTAGGAGATCTGCGAGACCGCGGCGCCCATCGTCGCGACGAAGGAGGCGACGTTGACGATTGAGCCACCGCCGTTTTCCAGCATGTGCGGGATGCCGTGCTTGCAGCAGAGGAAGACGCTGCGCAGGTTGACGTCCTGCACCCGTTGCCAGGAGTCGAGCGAGGTCTCCAGTACCGAGCCGTCGTCGGTGGGGTTGATGCCGGCGTTGTTCATCAGCACGTCGATGCGGCCGAACTGCTCGGCGGCCTCGGCGAGAGCGGAGCGAACCTGCTCCTCGTCGGCGACGTCGGCGGTGATCGTCAGCGCCCCAACCGCCTGCTCGGCGTCGAGGTCGATGCCGACGACGGTCGCCCCCTCCTCGGCGAAGAGCCGGGCAGACTCGGCGCCGATCCCGCTCGCCGTCCCGGTGATTACGCAGACCTTGCCCGCCAGCCTCGCCATCCTCAGCTCCCGTCGGTCGCGTAGTAGACGTTCTTGACGTCGGTGTAATGGTGGAGCGCCTCCGGGCCGAGCTCGCGGCCGACGCCGGACTGCTTGAAACCGCCGAAGGGGGTGGAGACGCGGACGGAGGTGTTCGAGTTGATCGAGACCACGCCGGTCTCGATCGCCCGGGCCATCCGCAACGCCCGTGCCCCGTCACGGGTCCAGACCGAGCCGGAGAGACCGTAGATCGTCTCGTTAGCGAGGCGGACGGCGTCTTCCTCGGAATCGAAGGGGATAACGCAGGCGACCGGGCCGAATATCTCCTCCGCGGCGGCGCGGTCGTCATTGGCGACCGGCGCCAGCACGGTCGGCGGGAACCAGTAGCCGGGACCGTCGGGGGCGCTGCCGCGGATCGCGACCGGCGCGCCCTCGGGGACGAAGGAGGCGACGGTTTCCCGCTGGCCGGCGGAGATCAACGGGCCCATCTGCGTCGAGTCCTCAAGCGGGTGGCCGACCGCGATGCCCTCGACCGCCGGCTGCAGCGCCGCCAGGAAGTCGTCGACGGCGGAGCGCTCGACGAGGATCCGCGAGCGGGCGCAGCAGTCCTGGCCCGCGTTGCCGAAGACCGCCATCGGCGCCGCGGCCGCGGCCGCCTCGATGTCCGCATCGGCAAAGACGACGTTGGCCGACTTGCCGCCAAGCTCCAGCGTCACCCGCTTGATCGTCTGGGCGGCGCCGGCAGCGATCCCGCGGCCGACCTCGGTCGAGCCGGTGAAGGCGATCTTGGCGACGTCGGGGTGCTCGACCAGCCGCCGGCCGCAGACGCTGCCGGGACCGGCGACGACGTTGAGGACGCCCTCCGGGATGCCGGCCTTCAGCGCGATCTTCTCCAGCTCAAGCGCCGTTAACGGCGTCAACTCCGCCGGCTTGAGGACGATGCAGTTGCCGGCCGCGAGCGCCGGCGCCACCTTCCAGGAGGCGATCGTCAGCGGGAAGTTCCAGGGGACGATCAGGCCGACGACCCCGAGCGGCTCGCGGAAGGTCATGTCGACGCCGCCGGCGACCGGGATCGTCTGACCGAGCAGACGCTCCGGCGCGCCGGCGTAGTAGCGGAAGGTCTCGACCACCATCTCCATCTCGCCGCGGGCGTCGCCGATCGGCTTGCCGGCGTTCCGCGCCTCCAGCGTCGCCAGGTCCTCCTGCCGCGCCTCGATCGCCTCGGCGAGGCCGCGCAAGAGCTTCGCCCGGTCGGCCGGCGCCACTGCCCGCCAGGCGGGGAACGCCGCCTTCGCCCGCGCCACCGCCGCGTCGACCTCCTCCGCCCCAGCGCGCGGGACCTCGGCCATCACCTGCTCGGTGGCCGGCTCGATCACCTGGATCGCGCTCATGAGCCGACCTTCGTGTCGAGTTTTGGTCCCCCCAGGACACCTAAGTCGACACGCGCAGCCTCGACCAAGGCGCTGATCACCTTGCTGCTCTCGTCCTCCTCGGGGTGCCAGACGACGCCGAGGGCGAAGCGCTTGCCGGGGAGCTCGATCGCCTCTGGGAGGTCGTCCTCGGCCGACCATCCCGTCACCTTCAGGCCCTCGCCGAGCTGGTCCACACCTTGGTGGTGGTGGGACCAGACGACGAAGCTCTCGACGCCGGCGGCGGTGCAGGCGAGCGACTCCGGCTCGAGGCGGATGTGGTGTTTGCTGAAGGTGCCGGCCGTGGTCCGGTCCGTCTCCGCACCGAGGCTCTCCGGCAGGTGCTGGACCAGCGTCCCGCCCAGCGCCACGTTCAGCAGCTGCATCCCGCGGCAGATCCCCAGCACCGGCATGTCGCGCTCGAGCGCCCGACGCGCCAGCGCCAGCTCGAAGGCGTCGCGGTCGGGCCAGGTCCCCTTCGTCTCGGGGTGCGGCTCGGCGCCGTAGCCGGCTGGGTCGATGTCGGCGCCCCCGGCCAGCATCAGCGCGTCGACGCGGTCGAGCAGCACGTCCGGCTCCGCGACCGCTGCCTCGTCGGGCGGCAGCACGATCCCTATCCCGCCCGCCCGTTGCACGCAGCGAACGTAGGCGCGCGGCACCAGCGTCACCTCGTAGCCGTCCCAGACCCCCCAGCTCACCCGCTCCACCGCCGCGCAGATCCCGATCGCCGGCGCGCCGCTGCCAGCCGCCCCGGTCATAGCCGCTCGAAGCCTCGGTACCGCTCCCAGTCGGTGACGGCCGCCTCGAAGGCCTCGATCTCGACGCCGGCTCGGTTCAGGTAGTGGTCGACGACCTCGCCGCCGAAGGCCTCCTTTGCCACCGTGCTCGTCGCGAAGGCGTCGCGCGCGTCGTAGAGGTTCGACGGCACCCGCGGCTTGTCGGACTCGTACGCGTTGCCCTCAAAGACCTCCTCCAACGGCAGCTCCTCGTCGATCCCGTGCAGGCCGGCGGCGATCATCGCGCTCAATGCCAGGTAGGGATTGACGTCGGCGCCCGGCAGCCGGTTCTCGACCCGCAGCCCCTCGCCGTGGCCGACGACCCGCAGCGAGCAGGTGCGGTTGTCCCTGCCCCAGGCGATCGCGGTCGGCGCGAAGGAGCCCTTGGCGAAGCGCTTGTAGCTGTTGACGTGCGGCGCGTACATCAGCGTCATTTCCCTCATGCAGGCGAGCTGGCCGGCGACGAAGCGCTCGAACAGCTGCTGGTCGGCGGCGAAGGCGTTCGAATCGTCCTCCCGCCCCAGCGAGCAGTGGATGTGGCACGAGTTGCCCTCGCGCTCGTTGAACTTCGCCATGAAGGTGATCGCGTGCCCCTCCTGGGCGGCGATCTCCTTGGCGCCGTTCTTGTAGATCGCGTGGTTGTCGGCGCTCCGCAGCGCCCCGTCGTAGCGGAAGTTGATCTCGTGCTGGCCGAGGTTGCACTCGCCCTTGGAGTTCTCGACCTCCATCCCGGCCCCGGCCATCTCGTTGCGGATGCGCCGGATCAGCGGCTCCACCCGGGAGGTGCCCAGCAGCGAGTAGTCGATGTTGTAGAGGTTGGCCGGCTCGAGCTCGTGGAACCCCTTGCGCCAGGCCTCCTCGTAGGTGTTGCGAAAGACGATGAACTCGAGCTCGGTCGCGGCCTTCGCGCTCATCCCCCGCTCCTCCAGCCGCCGCAGCTGCCGGCGGAGGATCTGCCGCGGCGAGGCGGCGACTTCGCGCCCGTCGCCCCACTGCACGTCGGCCATCACCATCGCCGTCCCCGGCAGCCACGGCACCATCCGCAGCGTCTCGGTATCCGGGACCATCTCGAAGTCGCCGTAGCCGGTGTCCCAGGAGGACATCGCGTAGCCGCCGACCGTTTCCATCTCGACGTCGACCGCGAGCAGGTAGTTGCAGCCCTCCGCCCCGTGCTCCAGCACGTCGCCGAGGAAGTGGCTCGCGGTCAGCCGCTTGCCCTGCAGCCGCCCCTCCATGTCGGCGATCGCGAGCAGCACGGTGTCGACCGTGCCGTCCGCGACCGCCTGCTTCAGCTCCTCGACGTTCACGCCGGAAACGTTACGCGGCAGCGCTCATGGGTTGCCGGGCCCGACCGCCGGCTCGGGGCCGAGCGCTTCCTCGAGTTCGGTCTCCCGCACCTGCCCGGTGAAGTGCTTGCGGGCGCTGGCGAACCAGCCGATCGCGGCAAGGAGGATGACGACTCCCACCATCAGCGGCGCGTAGTTGAACGACTCCCAGGTGAATTCGTCATTCCACGGCACCGCCAGCGGCGTGAACGGGAGGCAGAAGATGACCGTGATCAACGCGACCCAGAAGGTTGCGAAGCTGTTCATCCACTTGTACTTGCGCCCGTTGTTCCAGGGGCCGGGCTCGAAGTCGTCGCCCTTCCGCCAGCGCAGGAAGATCGGGATCACGTAGGCGATGTAGAGGCCGATGACGGCGATCGAGACGACCGCGAAGAAGGCGAAGGGAACGTTTTCCCCGTTCCCCTTCAGCGCCGGCAAGGTGATCAACAGTGCCGCCGCCGCCATCACCAGCACGGCGTAGACCGGAACCCGCTCGGAGTTGACGGTGGAGATTTTCGAGGAGGCGCGGTCGCCGAAGCCGCGATCGCGCGAGAAGGCGTAACACATGCGCGAGGCGCTGGTCAGGCAGGCGGCCCCGCAGAAGAGCTGACCGACGACGGAGATGATGAGGACGAACTTGCCCCAGCCGGAGCCCAGTGCATCGACCAGCAGCGTCGGCGCGAACCCGAGCGCTTCGTTGGCACCGTCGACGTTGGTGACCGCGAAGGTGATCGCCAGGAGGACGACCCAGCCGATCAGGGCCGAGTAGAAGATCGAGCGCCAGACCCCCTTCGCCGCGGATTCCGAGGCGCCGTGGGTCTCCTCGGAAATGTGGGCGGAGGCGTCGAAGCCGGTGATCGTGTACTGGGTCAGCAGGAACCCGAGCGGTAACACGTAGAACCAATACATGCCGTCGCTGAAGCCGCTGTTGTTGATCCGCTGGCCGAAGACGAAGCTGAAGCTCTGGTGGGTGTCGGGGACGATCATCAAGACGAGGACGATCGCCGCAACGCCGACCACGTGCCACCAGACCGAGATGCTGTTGACCAGCGAGAGCAGGTGCGTTCGCCTCACGTTGACGATCGTGTGCACCGCCAGGATCAGCACGAACAAGAGGAAGACCTCGCCGAGGATGTGGATTTCGTCGCCGAAGTTGACCCCGAGCAGGTTCACTTCGTAGAGGCCGAGGACGACGTTGAGGAAGGTCGCGCAGGCGTAGTCGACGGAGGCGAGAACGGCGACCAGGCCGATCAGGTTGAACCAGCCGGTGAACCAGGCCCAGATCGGGCCGCCGAGGCGGCCGGACCACCAGTAGATCCCGCCTGCCGTCGGATAGGCGGAGACGAGCTCGGCCATGCAGAAGCCGATGATCAGGATCGGGATCGAGATCAGCGGCCAGCCGATCGAGATCGCGATCGGGCCGCCGTTGTTCCAGGCTTGCCCGTAGGTCGTGAAGCAACCGGCGAGGATCGAGATGATCGTGAACGAGATCGCGAAGTTGGAGAACCCACTCCAAGCTCGGTTCAGCGACTGTTTGTAGCCGAGTTCGGCTAGTCGCTGTTCGTCACTACTGGGGGACGAAACACTGCTCTCCATCGACCTTCTCCCTTCCCTGAGCCTTCCCAAGCTCGTGGATAAAAGGTTCAACGAACCGACCTATAAGGTGAAAGCGAGCCTAAGTCCGCCCTTGACCCATGTCAATGGCGGTGGAGAATCTCCTCACGCCGTGGCCTCCCTCGCCGACACCCTCGGTCCGATCTCCGCCCGCCTCGGCGAGCTGGAAGGGGAGCCGCTGGCGCTGGAGGGTGGGATCACCAACCGCAACTACCGGGTGCGGTTCGCGGGCTCCGACGTGGTCGTGCGGCTGCCGGGCAAGGACACCGAGCTGCTGGAGATCGACCGCGCGGCGGAGAAAGCGGCCGGGGAGCTGGCGGCGCGGGCGGGAGTCGGGCCGACGGTAGTGGCGATGCTCGTAGACCCGCCCTGCCTCGTCACCGAGTTCGTCGTCGGCGAGCCGATGAGCACCGGGGAGCTGCGCGAGCCGGAGGCGCTGGCGGAGGTGGCGGCGGCGCTGCGGACCCTGCACGCCTGCGAGGAGCGGCTGCCGGTCGCCTTTTCGGGCTTCCGCATCGTCGAGACCTACGCAGCGCGGATCGCCGAGCGCGGCGGCGAAGTCCCGAGCTCGTATGAGTGGGCGCTGGCGGCGGCGTTGCGGATCGAAGGGGCGCTGAGCGGGCCCGAGCACGAACCGGTCCCCTGCCACAACGACCTTCTCGCCGCCAACTTCATCCGCTCGGCGAAGGGGATCCGGATCATCGACTGGGAGTACGCGGGGATGAACGATCGCTACTTCGACCTCGGCAACTTCGCCGTCAACAACGAGCTGAGCGAGAGCCAGGAGGCGGAGCTGCTGGCGGCCTACTTCGGGGCAGCGGCGAGTGAGGCGCGGCTCGCCTCCCTGCAGCTGATGCGCTTCATGTCCGACTTCCGCGAGGCGATGTGGGGGGCGGTGCAGAGCACGATCTCCGAGCTCGATTTCGACTTCCACGACTACTGCGCCAAGCACTTCGACCGCATGCGCGAGGGCGCCGCCGAAGGCCGGCTGGAGCGGCTGCTGGAGGAAGCCGGCGGTGCCGCGGGCTGAGCTGCCCGACGCCGCCCGCTGCGTCATCGTCGGCGGCGGCATCGGCGGCGCCTCGCTCGCCTACCACCTCGCGAAGCTGGGCTGGGAGGACGTGGTGCTGCTGGAGCGCTCGCAGCTCACCTCCGGCTCGACCTTCCACTCGGCCGGGCTGGTCGGGCAGCTGCGCGGCTCGGTCTCGCTGACGAAGATGATGATGCACTCGGTCGAGCTCTACCGGCGGCTCGGCGAGGAGTCCGAGTTCGACCCCGGCTGGGTCGAGTGCGGCGGCATCCGCCTCGCCTCCAGCGAGGAGCGGATGGAGGAGCTGCGCCGCCAGGCGGGCTGGGCGAAGACCTTCGGCCTGCCACTGGAGCTGATCTCAGCCGAAGAGGCGAAGGAGCTCTTCCCGCTGATGTCGACCGAGGGCGTGCTCGGCGCGGCCTGGCTGCCGACCGATGGCTACATCGATCCGGCCCAGCTGACCTACGCGCTCGCCGACGGCGCCCGCCAGGGCGGCTGCCGCATCTTCACCAACACGCGGGTAACCGGGATCGAGGTCCGCGAAGGGCGCGTGCGTGGGGTGCGGACCGACAAGGGCGACGTCGCCGCCGAGGTCGTGGTCGACGCCGGCGGCATGTTCGCGGCGGAGATCGCCCGCATGGCCGGCGTCCGCGTCCCGCTGATCCCGATGTCCCACCAGTACCTGGTGACCCAACCGCACGACGAGGTTCGCGAAGCGCGCCAGGGGCGGCACCTCCCCACTCTGCGCGACCCCGACTTGCTCGCCTACTACCGCGAGGATGGGGACGGGCTGGTGATGGGCGGCTACGAGCGGCGCAGCGAGCCCGCGTTCCTGCCGCAGGGGCCGGAGCGGGTGGAGGCGATCCCGGCCGACTTCAACGGGCGACTCCTCGAAGAGGACTGGGAGCGGTTCGAGGAGATCACCGAGAACTCGAAGCGGCGGGTGCCGGCGATGGACCGGATCACGGTCACGAAGCTGATCAACGGCCCGGAGGCGTTCACGCCGGACAACGAGTTCTGCCTCGGGGAGACCGAGGTCGGCGGCTTCTTCGTCTGCGCCGGCTTCTGCGCGCACGGCCTCGCCGGCGCCGGGGGCATCGGCAAAGTCGTCGCCGAGTGGATCGCCGAGGGCGAACCGAGCCTCGACCTCTGGCACATGGACGTCCGCCGCTTCGGCGCCCAGTACCGCTCCCCCGCCTACACCCACGCGCGGATCAAGGAGACCTATGAGACCTACTACGACATCCGCTACCCCAACCACGAGCGGCAGGCGGGGCGGCCGCTGCGGGTCTCACCGGCGAATGCCTGGCACCGTGAGCACGGGGCCGCCTTCGGCGAGAAGTCCGGCTGGGAGCGGGTCAACTGGTACGACTCGAACGCCGCCGCCGGGAACGAGGGGCTGCGGCCGCGCGGTTGGGCGGGACAGCATTGGTCGCCGGCGATCGGGGCGGAGCACCGGGCGACGCGGGAGGCGGCCGCGCTCTTCGACGAGAGCTCCTTCGCCAAGCTCGAGATCTCCGGCGTCGGCGCCGAGACCTTCCTCGAACTGCTCTGCGACAACCGGGTCGCCCGCGGCGTCGGGCAGATCACCTACACGCAGATGCTCAACCACCGCGGCGGCATCGAGTGCGACTTCACGGTTGCGCGACTGGGCGAGGACCTCTTCTCAATCGTCACCGGCACCGCCTTCGGAAACCACGACCGCGAGTGGATGCGCCGACACTCCCCCGGTGCCGACGAAGTGCGGATCGAAGACGTCACCTCGCAGTGGGCCTGCTTCGGGATCTGGGGGCCGCGGGCGCGCCAGGTGCTGCAACCGCTGACGCCGCAGGACCTCGGCAACGAGGCATTCCCCTACATGACCCTGCGGGAGACGACGATCGGCAACGTGCCGGTGCGGATGCTGCGGGTGACCTACGTCGGCGAGCTCGGCTGGGAGATCTACTGCCCTACCGAGTACGGGCTCGGGCTGTGGCGGGCGCTGTGGGAGGCGGGGCAGCCGCACGGCATCGTCGCCGGCGGCTACCGGGCGATCGACAGCCTCCGGCTCGAGAAGGGCTACCGCGTCTGGGGCGCCGACATCACCCCCGACGAGACGCCGTACGAGGGAGGCGTCGGCTTCTGCGTCAAGCTCGAAAAGGACGGTGGCTTCATCGGCCAGGAGGCGCTGCTCGAGGCGGAGGAGCGCGGGCCGCGCTCGCGCCTGTGCTGCCTCACCCTCGCCGACCCCCGCTCGATCGCCCTCGGCAACGAGCCGGTGCGGGTCGGCGGTGAGATCGCCGGGCGGGTGACGACCGGCGGCTATGGCTACACGGTCGAGCGCTCGATTGCCTACGCCTACCTGCCGCCGCAGGCGAGCGAGCCGGGGACGGCGGTCGAGGTCGAGATCTTCGGTGGCTGGGTCGAGGGGGAGGTCGCTCGCGAGCCGCTCTTCGACCCGAAGGGCGAGCGCGTCCGCGCCTAGGCGGTCTCGAGGCGCAGCGGTGCCGGCAGCAGCCCGGCGAGAATGTGCTCGGTGCCCTCGGTGTGCTCGCGCATCTCCCGCACCGCGCGCGGACCGTCGCCCTTGCGCAGCGCCTTGACCAGCTGCGCGTGCTGCTCGTTGGAACGGGTGAGGACCTCGGGCGGATGGGCGATCAACGCGATCAGCGCGCTCATCTGCGACTGCGCGTCGGTCATCGCGCTCAGCAGCCGCGGCGACTGCGCCGCCTCGGCAATGCCGATGTGGAAGCGGATGTCGGTGCGGCGGAACTCCTCGAAGTCCTCGAGCTCGTCGTCCATCTTCGCCACCAGCTCGTCGAGGCGGTCAAGCTGCTCCGCGGTTCCCCGCTCCGCCGCCAGCAGCACCGCGCCCGACTCGACCGCGAGGCGGTAGTCGAGCACCGCCCAGGCTCCCTGGTCCAGCGGCTCGGTGTCCGGTTCGGTCAGCGGCGGTCGCTCGGCGACGAAGGTCCCACCGGTTCGTCCCCGCTGCGAAACGAGGTGCCCGCTCTGCACCAGCGCCGTCAGCGCCTGCCGCAAAGTCGAGCGGGAGATCCGCAGCTGCTTCGCCAGCTCCCGCTCCGGCGGCAGCTTCGCCCCAGGCGAAAGCAACCCGGCCCGGATCGCGCTCCCCAGCCGCTCGACCGTCTCCTCGAAAGTACTCGCCGGCTGGACCGGCATGAACACAGCCTCAAGCGCCGCGTCGCGCTGCATACGAAGAACCTACCGGCCGGTTAGGAATCCGTGTCCATATAGCGGTCGAAAGCCTCGCGAGCCAGTTCGCTGAGCGAGCGCCCTTCCTTATCTGCCCGGGCCCAGGCGGCTTTGTGGAGCTCGGGCGGAACCCGGAAGCTGACGCGGGGGGAAAGGCCTTTGGGACCGAGCGATGGGCGGCCGACGTAGCGCCGTTTCCACGTAGAGAGGTCCGGAGGGTTCTTCTCGAAGTCTTCCGCCAATTCCTCGGCGACCTTCTCGGTTATCGCCATGCCGGACCGGGTTACTCCGAGGACTTCGTTCTCCGGGTCCTTCCTCCCTTGGTCCTTCTTCCCTCTTTTATTCACTTTGCCCACTGGCGCACCTCCTCAAAGATATGCCGGAAGCGTTTCCGCATGTTCATCGCGTGGATTACCACGAACTCTTCCTCGCCCTCTTCGACTGCCACAACCTCAAGGGCGATTTCCTCAAGATCATCTCCGATGAATACAACTCGCTGGTCAGCGGGAGGGTGCATCAAGCTCCGGGTGTCCTTGACGATCTGGAGACCGCAGCGCTCGACGACATACAGCGAGCGCTGCCGTGAGATCCGGTGCTTGGTCGCTGATCGAGCGAAGGTGATCCGAGCTTTGTCTGGGCGGGTTGACCTCTTCGTACCTCGTCTTCGGCACGAAGACGAAGGCCCGCCCATCCTCGGATAGGTGCAGAGACCGCCTCGTCCAGTAGTGCTTGTAGGCCTGCAGCCGCGCCCGTGGCGCCACTTCAAAATCTCGTGTCGATTTCTCCCCCTCCCGTTCGTCATCCAGGTAAAAGGGCACAGAAGAGAACCGGGCCTGCCACAGAAGGAGGACATGATGGGAAAGATCGTCGTTACGGAGTTCATCTCGCTGGATGGCGTCATCGAGGACCCGGGCGGGTCCGAGGACTACAGCCGCGGCGGCTGGGCCTTCGACTTCGACCGCGGCGCCGAGGGGGACAAATTCAAGATGGACGAGCTGCTTGAGGCCGAGGCCCAGCTGCTCGGCCGCGTCACCTACGAAGGGTTCGCCGCCGCCTGGCCAGAGCGTGAAGACGAGGCAGGTTTCGCGAAGAAAATGAACGAGATGCCGAAGTACGTCGCCTCCTCGACCCTGGAGCGGCCGGAGTGGCAGAACACGACCGTCCTCAGCGGCGACGTCGCCGAAGCGGTCGCCCAAATGCGCGACGAAATCGACGGGATCGCGCTCGTCGCCGGCAGCGCCACGCTGGTCCAGACCCTCGTCGAGCACGACCTCGTCGACGAGCTGCGGCTGATGGTCTTCCCCGTCCTCCTCGGCGCCGGCAAGCGCCTCTTCCCCGCCGGCGAGCAGAAGAGGCCGCTCAACCTGACCGAGGCGAAAACCGTAGGCGACGGCATCGCGATCCTGCGCTACGAGCGGCCATAGCGACGACCTCAAGAACGCTTAGAACGGGCGGCCAGCTCACTCGGCCCGGCGCTAGTGTGAGCCAATGCCCTCCTTCCACGTTCGCTTCAAGGGCATGCTCACCGGTCAGGAGCGCGAGCTGCTCACCGCTGCCGAAATTCGCTTTGAGGGAAGTCGCCCCTCGATGATCACCGGCAACCCGGAGACCGGCACCGCCCGCACCGGCCGCCCGATCTACACCGTCAGCCTCGACGCAGGCTCCTCCCAGGAGGCGCTACTGCGAGTCAAAGAGGCGATCGAGCCCGACGTCGTCAACTTCTCGAACTGGGAAGTGGAGCCGGTGGATTAATCGATGTCGCGAACCTGCCCATAATCGGTCCCAAAGGCTTGGCTTTGTGCGCACCACGTGTGCGCTGGGGCGACCTAGCGTCGCCGCATGGACTGGCCACCACAAGTCGGGCATCCCCTGCCGCATGCTGCCGATGCGCTCGGTGTCCTCGAGAAGCTCGAGGGGGTACTCCCTCAACCTCGATCACGTTGAGGGTGGGCCAAAGGCAAATGGATTCGCCGTCGTTCTCGGAATCACGGCTGGCGCAGCGCCTATCTCGAGGCGCAGATTCGCGCAGGCATCAAGACGAGGCGTCGACCAGATCCTGGCCGAAGGCAACAGCCCTTCGCGATCGTCAACTTCTCGATAGGCACTATCTTTGCTGAAGACAAAACATTTCTGTTTTTGGGTTAGGAGGCTCATAACAGATATGTTCTATTCTTTGGAAATGGCGCAATACGCGACGGTGCGGTGCGGCTCTCTCATCAGAGACCTGCGCCGGCAGAACAACCTGGGACAGGCTGAGCTGGCTGAACGGGTTGGCACGGAGCAACCGGCGATCAGCCGAATCGAGCGCGATGTTGTCTCTCCCTCGCTCGACACCCTGCACCGGCTATTCGAGGCGATGGGGTTGACCTTCGTGATCGAGGCGGTGCGCCTACGAGATCGTGTTCCCGGCGGTGGGAATCAGACGGTGGGCGAGCTTCGATCCGACTTCCAGGATCTGACCCCTGAGGAGCGGCTCGCGCAGGCCGCCCACCTGAGCGAAGCCGCTACCTCGCTCGCGGCGAGCGCAACGCGATGACCGAGCCGCTGCAACTCGACTCCCTCCTCGGCGTCCTGGTTGATCACGAGGTCGACTTCGTGATCGTCGGCGGCTTCGCCGTCGTCGCCCACGGCTACGTCCGGGCCACCAAGGACATAGACATCTGCCCTGATCCCGCCGATGCCAACCTCGAGCGTCTGGCTGCAGCGCTCGCCGAGCTCGAGGCTGAGCCCATGGGGTTGGATGAGTTCGCGCCGGAGGAGTTCGACCTTCGACCCGATCGAGAAGGGCTTGAGTCCGGCGGCAACTGGACCCTCCGCACCAAGTACGGCCGACTCGACGTGCTGCAGCACATCAAGGGGCTCGGAAGAGACGAAGGAGGCTGGAAAGAGCTCTCCCGCCACGCCGTTCGCAGGAACTTCCTTGGCTACGACTGTCTCTTCTGCGGCTACGAGGACCTGCTCTCAATGAAGAGGGGTGCCGGTCGGCCCCAGGATGAGTTCGACATCAAGAGCCTCAAAGCAGCGCGCGGCGAACTCTGAAACTACTGACGGCATGAGGACCGCTCGCCTGCCGGGCTCAAGCCTGGGTGGCGACGAAGCCGGCGAGGGCGGCGAAGAGAGAGGTTCCGAAGCCGACGCTTACGACCATCAAGGCGTGCAGGAGACGGTCGAACCTTTCGTTGAGGTGCCGAAACTCCCCTTTGACTTCAGTCATTTCCTCCTTGGTGGCGACGTTCTCAAAGCGTTTGTCGATGCTCGCGAAGCGTTTGTCGATGTTCTCAAAGCGTTTGTCGATGTTCTCAAAGCGTTTGTCGATGTTCTCAAAGCGTTTGTCGATGCTCGCGAAGCCTTCGTCCATCCGGCCGCTCAGTTCGTCGAGCCTGCCGTCGTTCCAGCTGTCCATCTGTCCCTCCATCTTCAGCGCCTCCATGATGATACAAGCGTAGACAGAAAGTTTCTACGAGTTGCGCGCAGAAAGTAAAATCTTCGCCCCGACAGAGTGCCAATTCCGTCTCTTCACCACCCAGCCCGCCTTAATTGCTCGATTGGCACGTTTTGCTTTAGTCAGTTCCCTTTCCCCTGCTCCTTTAGTATGTGAGCTATCACAAGCCGCACTTCATCCAGTGGCGCCTCGTGGGGGCAGGCGCGAGCTTTGCTGGCCGACGGCCTGCAGTCCCGGCACGCCGAGATACAGGAAGCCATCCTCGATCGCCTGCACACGATGGAAGGCGATGCGCCGGTGCGGGACGCCGAATACCTGCACGGCCTGCGCGAAGCTGTGTCGCGAGGTGTCGACTACGGAATCGAAGTTCTGGCGCTTGGCGAGATCGGCGCACGTCAGGTCCCTCTCCCCCTCGCCGGGCAAGCTCGCCTCGCCGCCCGTCACGGCGTCGCGCTCGACTTCGTCCTGCGCCGCTACTTCGCCGCTCGCACGCTGCTCAACCGTTTCCTGCTGGAGGAAGCCGCGCGGATCGACATCCGTGACCCGCTCCTCATTCAAGACGTGTCAGCGACTCATGACGATGCCTTCAACCGCATCCTCGCCGTGGTAACAGAGGAGTACCAGCGGGAGGCCAAGGCGGAAGCCTCCTCGCCAGACTCGCGGCTTGTACAACGGATTCGACGGCTCCTGGACAGCGAGCCCGTCGACACGAGCCTCCTCGACTACGACCTCGAGCTAAATCACCTTGGGCTCGTCGCGCTTTCCCCTGATGCCAAACCCCATATCCGACAGCTCGCAAAGAAGCTTGGGGGACGCATGCTTTCTGTAGCTATCTCAAGCAGGGAAGTATGGGCTTGGGTTGGAACCAGCCAACCAGTAGATCCTGAAGACGTCTGGGCTTGGGCATGTTCCTATTGGCCATCCGCGGTCCCGTTGGGGATAGGCGAGGCAGCGCCGGCTCTGGGCGGTTGGCGGCGCAGCCACGCACAAGCCACAGCGGCAGCCCGGATGGCCGCTGTGTCATCAGCAGGCGCGATCAGGTACAGGGATATTGCTCTGCTCGCAGCAGCCAGCAGCGACTCCCTTTTCCTAGCTTCCGCGGTAGATCTCTACCTTCGTCCACTAGGACTCATCGGAAAGGAGGGGGAACTTCTCCGCGAGACCCTCCTCGCCTATTTCAACACCGATGGAAACAGCAGCTCGGCGGCGGCAGCCCTCGGACTAAGCCGGCAAACGATCGCAAACCGGCTAAAGGCTGCCGAGGAGCGGCTCGGTCAACCGCTTAGCGAGTGTGGTGGCCCGTTACACGCCGCACTCCGTCTCCAAGCACTTGCGTTTCTCCCTTCTTCTTGACAAATGTCAACCTACACCCCAGTTTCTAGGCAATTTGCAGCAGACAGCTCCCACCTAACCCTAGAAGTCTCTTCCAATTCTGGAACTTCGTTCCAGAAGCACAACTAACGAAGGGAGTTTTGATGACTGTTGCTCTAGGAAGAATGAAGTTCTGGTTGGCTGCACTCGTCTCGCTAGTAGCCTTGGCTACCGCGGTAGCCGTGCCGGCGGCGGCCGATGCATCAACCAGCACCTACTGTGCCGGCTGGAAGAGCCCATGGCAGGAATGCGGCGGCGCCAGGCGTCCAATGTACCAAGCCTATGGGTGGGGAGATCAGGCTTCGGTCTGCGTCGCAGTCGCTGAATGGACGGGACTACCTTGCTCATCCGGAGCTGGCTCGGGCGTCTATTCAGCACAGCTAGGCTCTAACGTAAATGCAATCCCGTGGATCAAGAATAATTCGAGCGGTAACAACTATGTTCATGGCGTTGCATTGACGTACTGAGCATGCGGGGGCCTGAACTCGGGCCCCCCGCATTTCTTTATGAAGTCCCGTTCTCTCCACTCGCTTCTACTCCTCGCCCTGGTTGGGGGAGCGTCCGTGGGGATAGGGGTCCTAGTCATCAGTAGTTCGCTGTCGACCCGCGACTCTTTCGACGTAAAGCACTCGTTTGCAATTCTTCGAAGCTCTTCCGAGAGTCCACGCAAAGCTGACCTTGAGATTATTAACAATGTCAAGGTTGTCGACCCCACGGCGCAAGCGGCAAGCACCCATCTAGCCTCACGTCGGGACGGCCTATGGGTAGTGTCTACTGAAGAACTGCTCTGTATAACCCAGGCCCGAGGGGCAGCCTGCGGCCTTCAGGAGGAGGCTGCAAAGAGAGGGATTCTGCTTGGGACCTTTCAGCCACCTACTCAACGTCACCCTAAGCCTCACGCATTTCAACTTCAGGGCTTGGTTCCTGACGATGTCGCACAGGTCCTACTGATCGAAGGAGCGCGGCGATTTAGGGTAGACGTACGACGCAACTTCTTTTCAGTTGAGCGAAACAAGCCCGTTCACTTTCTACGGCTCCTGCGAACATCGCCATAGCTCAGCGACCGCTCTGTTCGAACGTGTGTTGGTACTGCGTCGCCGGGCCGCTGCCGTAGATCGGCTTGAACGGCTCCTGCTGCTTGCAGGGCGGAGCGGCTATGCCCGAGGTGCTGGTCTGGCCGGCAAACGCGTATTTCTGGATCCGTTCGAAGAGGAGTTTGGCGTTTTCGTCCTGCGACCTGTTTTTCGTCGGGTCTTCTTGGCTTTCGCTCGCCGCTGCCCGTTCTTTGAACGCCGGGTCTTCCCAATCGTTGGGATCGAGGGTGGCGACAATTCCGGAAGTGCACTGCCGCGTATCGAAGCTTGGCAGCCCCGAGATAAGACCTTCTGCCCACTTCGGAGGGCTGTAGGCGCTGGTCCGGTTAAGGGTCAGGCGTCGAGGATACGTTGCCAGCGTTTCTGGATTCAGCGGCCCGAGAACCCGGAGGTAATGAGGCTGCTGAGCGTCTTCGTCGGCGCCTGATGGAAGGGGCAGTTCGCCATTCAAGCTGGCAGCAATGTTTGCGAAGAAGGAGGTCACCTCAACTCGGTAGAGCTTCAGGCCAACCAAAATCGGATTTAGGTTCCGGAGGAACGGGTCCAGGGCTCGCAGCAACGGCGGGAATTCGTCGCGGAAGATCTCTCGCAACGCCGAGAAGCCCGTTGGTGCTCGTTTGATAACCGGGCCAAGTCCTTCGAAGAACCCTTTCGATTCGGGCGCTAGCCTCGAGAGGGCGACCAGCGTGGGTGACAGCTCTTCCGCGGCCGGGACCAACTGCCGCATTAGAGGATCGGCATTGAGGGAGAAGTCTTTGAGCTGGCTGAACGTGACGCGCGACTCGTCGAGGAAGGTTGGGAACGCTCGGAAAAGGGCTTCGATGTCGCGGTTGCGGCGGGCGGTCGTCTCGAAAACGGCATTGGAGCTCTGGATCAGGCTCGCCAGCTCTCCATTCCGGCCTCGGAGCGACTGGAAGGTGGTTGCGCCGTTGCGGAAGAGCTGACCGACGGCGAGCCGCTGGCTGTCGAGAACGCGGAACAGTTTGTCGAATTCGGTGAAGGTCGGTTCCAGACCGCCGAGCGCATATGAGAGGTTCTGCCCCTGGCCGTTGATCGCGACCGCGGCTTCCTGCATCCATTCCTGGAAGGCAGCACGGGTCTGGGCGTTGAAGGTCTGGAAGATCTCGTCGAGCTGGACAGACTCCGCGATGTTGGCCTCCGGAAGAACTCCGCCGTCCTCCATCTCGGGACCCTTCCGAGACCCGGGCGTGAGTTCGATGTAGGTCTCGCCGAGAAGGGTTTTAGTGCGCAGGATCGCCCGGCTCGACTCCGGCAAGGGCGCGTATTGGTCGTCGATCGCGGCGGTTGCCCAGGCTTGCTTTCCATTGGGCGCCAGCTCGATCTTCTGAACTTTTCCGACGTTGACGCCTGAGATGCGGACATCGGACTGTTCGGCAAGCTGAGTGGCCTCGGTGAACGGAATTTTTACCTCGTACGTCTTCGCCCGGAACGGGGTCGGGCCACCGAAGGTGACCCAGAGGAAAAGCAGGATCCCGAAGCAGGAGAGTGCGAAGCCAGTGATGACCAGGAGCTGCGTGGTGCTGGGGGCGCGCTTGCTCATTTTTCGACGTATTCGCAGGTGTTGCCGGGTTCTTCCGTTTTGAACGGGACCGGGATTTCCTGTTTCCGCGGGATCTGAAGGGTTTCTAGAAGGGTTTGGAGGAAGGGCTCTTTGTTGAGCAAGGTGAACTGGGCGCCGAGGCCGTAACCCAGATCAGCTCCAGTGCAGGAGATGACAACCAGTCCCCGCAGGATCGGACCGCCAGCGTCTTCAAGACTGAAGGCCGAGTTGAAGTTGTGGTTGAGCCAGGGCAAGTAAAAGAGGTAACTCTCCCGCGAGCCCTTCGGCTTGTAGCTGAGCTCGTTAAGGAACGAGTTGAAGCCGCCCAAGGAGTTGCCAAAGTTGCGAACCGTCTTTTCGAACGGCTTCGCCGCTTCAGCGCTGTGCTCGAGAACCGGGCGGATTTCCCGGGTGAACGGACGGATTTGATCGCGAATCGGTGGGGTCGTTTCCCGGAAGAGCTTTTCGGTCGCCCTGAAGGCCGGCGTGAGCGCCTGCGCCTGCGGGATCAGCTTGATCAGCGTCGGGTAAGCCGCTTGCGAGAAGCGGTTGCTGCTTGCCAACCCGGCGTTCGCCGCTTGGAGTGCCGATGGGAACTCCTCAAAGGCCGCTTGGACCGACTCCTGTTGGTTGGCGAAGTTCCCGAGGGCCGCCTTGGACGAAGTGACGAAGCGCTTGACGGCCGAATCACGGCGGGCGAGCTCGGTGGTCAGGAGGTTGAAGTTGTGGATCACCCGCGAGATCTCGACATGACGCTGCGCGACCGCTTTGTTCAGCTTGGCGGTGTAGTGGACGAAGGGCTGGAAACGGCGCAGCGCATTGGAAAGCTGCTTCCCGCGCCCGCCGAGACCTTGGGCTCCGCCCGCAACCAATAGCTGGATGTACTGGCGCGTGTCGGCGTCAAGGGTCGAAAAGAAGGCGTCGAGGTTGGTGTTAGGTTCGGTCTGGGTGAGGGTGAAGTGGTCTCCGTCTTCGACCTCGCCCTTGGCCGTGCCCGGTTCGATCTCGACGATCATGTCGTTGAGATTCGTTTTCGGTCGCAGCAGGAAGCTGGCATCGGGGTGGATCAGGTCCATGTACTTCGGCTCGATGTCCATGCCGACAACCGCGTGGCCGTTTTCGAGATCCACGGAGGCGACCTTGCCGATCTGGATGCCGGCGATGTCAACGGCCTGGCCCTGACCTGGGGTTACCGCTTGGGCAGTCGAGAACTCGGCGGTGATGTGTTCGAATTCTTCGCCGACCACAGGCAGCCAGGCGGGCAGCGAGGCTTTCTGCTGCACGAAGATCCCAAGCATCATCACGATGCCGGCGATCACAAGGACGAAGATCGCGATCGTGTCCTTACGGCGACCGCGCACCTGGCGACTGAGCCAGGCGCGAAAGTGAGCTGAACGGCTTACTTTGCCTTCAGGCTGGCTCATGGATTCACCCCCGCTACCGACGGCGACGGTGGCCCGACTTGACCTAGCGGACCATTCACGTCGGGAACAGGGTTCGTGTAACAGCGAACCTCAGGCTTGAGTGGTGGTCGACCACCCAGTCGTGGCTGCGTTCCCAGCGGATCTTCGATCGTGTGGGCATAGTTGCGCTGATCGCTCAACGTATCCGGGTTGCCGGCCGGGTTGGGTTCACCGACTAGGACGGGGCCGCCACCCGCCTGCGCACGCGCATACGGCCCGTTTCCGTCGAAGTTCTGCGCCATCCCTGCGAAGTTGACGAGGTTGTAAAGGAACTCGCGGTAGTTGGGACCACCAGTGCTGAAGCGGTCATTGATCACCTGGTTTGCCGTCGGAACCATCACCTTCGTCGTGCAGAGGCTGAGCAGGTTGAGCTGGGGCAGGGTGATCTTCTTGCTCGCCTGGGCGGCGCCGGCGAGAGCGGGGGTCGATTCGCGCAGCAGCTTGACGGCGCCGCCCGCCTCGCGGCCGGAGAGCAGCGGCCGCACCTGTGCCAAGAAGGGTTTCGACGCTTCGATCAGGCCCGGAAGCTCCGCGACAGCCGGCCGGAACTCGATCGCGTAGGTCCGCAGCGGCGGCAGCGTGCGGTTGAGGCTGACCAGCGAAGCCTGGGTGACCTTGAGCGTCGGCGCCAGCAGGCGGATCGTGGCCGAGAGGTTGGTCGACTGGTTGGCGAGGGCGCCGGTGAAGATGTCGAAGTTCTCAATCAAGCCCTGAAGGTCGCGCTGCCGGCTGGCGAAGGCGCCGAAGGCGCGGCCGGCGCTGGAAACCAGGCGGGAGAGGTCACGCTGTTGAGTCCCGAGCAAGGCATCGGTCACCTGGGCGCTGTAGCGGCCGGCGTCCCCCCCGTACTGGAAGGCGCCGTTGAGCGCCTCGGCGCCGGTGCGGCCTTTGACCTCCGGCAGCTGCGTCGCGTCTTCCTCGGGAGTCGGCTGGTGGTTCAGGCCTTTCCCGTAGCCCTCGAGCAGGCGACCAAGGTCGGCCCGGACCGGCGTCTGCAGAGCAGAGAGCACTTCGTCGATCTGCACGGCGGTCGAGGTCCGACTGACCGGGATCGTGCCGCCGCTGTCCATCTCCGGCGCGCTCGGGCTGCCTGGATCGAGTTCGATGAAGAAGTTGCCCTCGAGGAAGATCCGCGGCCGGATCGCCGCGAAAGCGTCGTCGTGGATCGGTTGGCCCGAGTCATCGACGGTGAAGGTGACTTCGGTGTTGTTCCCGTCCCGCTCGGTGGCGATCACTTTGCCGACGTCGACGCCGGCGATCCGGATCGGTGAGTTCTTCGCAATGTTGGCCGAGTTCGAGAAGGTCGCATTCACTTCGTAGCCATAGCCCGTGAAGGGCACGTGTTTGGTGAAGGCGAGGTACGGCCCGATCGTGAAGATGAGGATGAAGATGATCGCGATCATGGCGTTGCTGGGCCGCCACTTGATGCGGCCGGTCCCGGCAGCGGCTGCACGTCGATCACGCTCAGGGAGGCGGCTCATTTGCTCGCCTGCCCAGGGGTCGTGGTTGCCCATAGGTCCGGCGCGTTGCCGATGACCGTTTTACCCGCGACGTACTTCTCGTTTCCGGCTTCGCACACATTTCCTTGGCCCGGCGCAGCGGTCTTCGGGTATGGGTTGTAATGAAGATGATTTTTCGGGTTGCCCGCTTCGTCAGCAGGGGCACTCGCGAAGGTGCTCTCGCTGTTCGTACCCTCTGGCGGCGCGAATGAGATGAACTGAAGCCAATTGCCGTTGCTATTTCCCTGACTATTGGCGTTCGCAAGGAATTTGAAGGTCAGCGACCAGTAGGAGCAAACGGTCTGGCTTGGAGTGATGTAAGCCAGCGAAGGCTTCAGGACCCGATTCGTGTCGGTCAAAAGATCGAGCCCGTTGAAGACCCCGGCCGCTTCCTGGAAATCGACCAGCGCTTCCGCCGTCGGCTGCAACTGGTTGTTGAGAACCGGCGACGCGTTGAGGACAGGTATCCCGGCATGGAGCGATTCGGCGATAACCGGTGAGGTCTTGGCCAAGGCCTTAACGCCTGGGCGCAGGGCATTGAAGAACCGAGCGGAGTCCTCGAGGAAGGGCCGCAACGCCGGCAGATCGGCGTTGACCTCATCCAGAGTCGGCGGACTCTTTTCGATCGTCTCCTGAATGTAGGGCCGGGAGACATGAGCAAAGGCAGCGAAGGTTGCGTCGAGTGCGCGGAACATCGACGCCTGGGTTTCGGCCACCGGAGCAACCGTCGCCGAGAGGGCCTCGAGGCCCCGCCAGAACCCGGCGAAGTTGGAGCTCGGTTCGACGATCTTCCGCAGGATCGGCTGGCCGCTTTCGGCAGCGCGGCGGAGGGCGCCGAAGGCTTCATTCAGCTGCGGGCCACGTCCGGCGAGGGCGTTGCCGAAGCCGGAGAGGTTCTGGCGGATGGCGTCGCGGGTGGGCTTGTCGAACATGCCGAAGAACTCGTCGATGTCGACCGGTTCCGGCTTCGCCGAGGACACCGGGATCGTTTCGCCGGCCTCGAATCCCTGATCCGAGTCGCCGGGAGTGACCTGGAGGAACTTGAGGCCGAGGGCCGACTTCGGGCGAACCGTGATCGTCGAGTCCACCGGAAGGGGTTCGGCGGTCTTGTCGAGGCTGAGCGTGAGTTCGGCCGCAACCTTGCCATCTCCCAACTGCACCGGGACGACCTTCTTGACGACGCCGACGCGGACGCCGCCGATCCGCACCTCGTTGCCTTTGACGAGAGCGTCGGCGTTAGGTACCCGCGCCTTGAGGTTGTAGGTCGAGACGAAGGGCAGGCCGTTGTTGGCGTTGTAGGCGAGGAAGACCGCGACGATCACGACGAGGACCGTTACCGCTCCAACGAGGATCGGGCTGCTCGCTACGCCGCTGAGTCCGCTGCGATTCCTCATGGTGCCAAGAGGTAGTCGAGAAGGGGTTCGGTTCCTTCGGTTCTTGAGGACTGAGCGACGCCGGCTTCGTCATCAGATCCCGTGCTGTCACCTTGCCCGACACCAATAGCCGGACCGGGCTCAACGAAAGTTCCGCCGCTGCGTCCCGCAGAGCGCTCGAGAAGGAGCCGATAAAGATCAGCGGCGCTCGTATTCGCGGTTTCAGAAGCATTTAGCCCGTTGAAGCGCGCAACGCAACCCGATTCGCCCGCAGCTACCGGGATGTATTCGACGCAACTAGAGAGAGTTACCCGCGTGCGACCGAAGTGGCCATAACTGTCGAATCCATTTAGTGAAGCGGCAGTTCCATAGATCAGTTCCGTGAGGCCATCCCAACCCCCGGTCTGCTTGAGGTTCACTAACAGCTTGGCCAGGTCTGAGGTCGGCTTCACGCCCGTCTTAGACAACGTGGCCGCCTTCTCGATGACCGGATCCGCTTCGACGAAGAGCGGTCCCGACGCTTCACCTGCGTTACCCAGGCTCTTCAACGCGACGGTCAGCGCTTCGGAGAACGGCGTCAGCGTCTTGGTCGCGTCCGTCAGCGCCGGCGCGGCGGTGCCGAAGTCTTCGAACAGCGGCGTCCCGGCGTCGGAGAAGGTCTGCAGGCTGCGCATCGTCTTGCGGAACTCGGTGAGGAAGGTGGGGAACTTCTGCAGCGCCTCTTCCAGTTCGGGACCCTTTTCCGAGCTCGCCTCGGCCGCTGCACCGGCGTTGGTGAGGAAGCCGGCGACGGCCTGGCGCTCGCGGGAGAGCGGGCCGAGAATCTCGTCGGAGTCGGCGGCAAGCTGCGCTAGCTGCTTGCGCTGGGCGGAGAGGATCCCGAAGAGGCGGTCGGCGTCGCGCAGCACCGGGTTGGCGCGTTTGACCAGCTCCTGGATGTCTTCGCCGCGGCCGGCGAGGCCAGCGCCGAGTTCGTTGAGGATCAGCCGGAAGCGCTGCGCGTAGGGCAGCGAGTAGATGTCGTTGATCAGGTCGGGGTCGACGCTGGTGCCGTTGCTGCCGAGCGGCAGCAGGTACTGGCCTTCGCCGGGCTCGTCCTCGGGGATCTGCTTCAGCGGCGGCGGCGGCTCACTACCGGGGGCCCGCGGCAGGGTGGTGCGACAGTCGACGAACTTCTCGCCGATCAGCGACTGCGGCCGGATCAGACAGGTTGCGTCCTGGCGGAAGTCCTGGAAGCCGGCGTCTTCGATGTTCATCACGATCACGGCCTTGCCCGGTTTGTCGACCCCCTTGCCGTTCTCGTAGGCGACGACCTCCCCCGGCATCGTCACCTCGACGGATTCGATCTCGCCGACGGTGGCACCGGCGACGCGGACTTCCTCGCCCTGGACCATGAAGCCGCCGTTGTCGAAGATCGCACGGACCCGGTAGCCGTCGTCGAAGCCGTTGTCGTCGGAGGCAAGCAGAACGACGGCGACCACCGCCACCACCAGGCCGATCACGAGTAGAAGTCGCTTGCTCATGGTCCGGGTGGCACGTCGCCGGGGTCGCATTCGGAGGAGTCGACGCTGCCGTCGCCCACCCAAGGGTTGGAGCCATCGGGGGCCGGTTGGGTGGCGCCACCGGGGCAGCGGCGGGGAGTGTCGACGGAACCGAACGGCTGGAATTGGTCGTCTTTGGCGATTGGCTCGAGTTCTGAGGTTTCCGCGTTGTAACTGAAGAGGTTCTGACCCGCGGTCGCGGCCCGTACGTAGTGCCCGTTGCCGTCGTAATAACCGGCTACCTGCCCCAACTTCCCGAGTGCGTTGAAGAGATCCGGCGTGTAGGCACGGATGAAGTTCAGGTTCGGCTGGAAGTCACCGATCGCCTGTTCGGAGTGCGGGAACGCGCTCGAGGTCAGGTCCTGCACCTTCGGCAAGACCGCGAGCAGGTCGCCGAGGTCGTTCCCCTTGCCGGGCTGGCTGACGGTCAGCCGCAGGTTCCGCGTGAACGGGACCAGTTTCTGGAAGACGGGGCGCAGTTCGGCGAGGAAGGGCGCCAGGTCCTTGGTCGCAGGCCTCGCCGTGTTGACCAGCGGTTCGAGATCGCCCAGCGCCGCTCGTAGGTTGACGAAGGTCGTGTTCGACTGGCGGAACACGGGTGGCAGACGGCGCAACGAAGCGTCGAAGGAAGCCGTCTGGCCGGCGATCGACTCGAAGGCGGTGTTGGCGTTGGAGATCGCGCTCGAGAGCTGCTCCCCCCGCCCTGCCACAGCGGTGGTCAGACGCGCCGAGCTGACGACGAAGCGGGAGAGGAGGCGCTGGTCGGCGTTCAGTTCGCGGGCGAAGGCCCCGACCCGGTTCAGCGCGGTCCCGAAGTACTTGTAGGACTCGTTGGCATTCTTGCCCTGGCCCGAGTAGATCGCCGCGTTGCCCTTGATGAAGTCTTCGAGGCCCCTGCGAACCCGGGGCGGGAAGGTGTTGAAGAACTGGTCGATGTCGACCGGCGTCGTCGTCGAAGCGAGCCCAAGCTCGGCGTCGTCGTCCAAGGAATCGTTGCTGTTCGGGCCGGGACTGATCGAGACGTAGTGGTTGGCGACGCCGGAGAGGGAGGTGGCGCGGATCGTCGCGGTGGTGCCTTCGTGCAGCTCCTGGTCGACTTCGACGTTGACTTCGGCGAGGTTGTCGTCCGTCAGGCCGATGCTTTCGACCGTCCCCGCCGGGGAGCCGCCGATCAGGACCTGGTTGTCGGGCACCAGCTGGCCGGCGTTCTGGAACACGAGCGTGTACTTGTGGCCGCTGCTGCCGCCGAGGAAGACGATCGCGAGGATGATCACCGCCGCCGCGAGGGCGACGATCACCGCGACCCGCGCTGGGGTCGTCCCCCGGCTTGCCGCCGGACCAGTTTCCTCGCCTAATGGTTTGGCAGCCACGGATCGTCGCTTGCTTTCAAGTCCCGGCCCCTCCGACCCGGTAGAACAGCCTCGGGATCGTATCCGAGGGGGTCCCTGGTAAGGCCGGTAGAAGCGGGGACTTAACTGGAAATCAACGCGCTACTCTGAGCTCCGGGAGTGGTTTGAGGAAGTGGGGAAGGCGCCGCTAATTCCAAAGTCAGGAGACAGCAATGCGCAGACGTCCATTTTTGATCGCGCTGGTCGCCGCGCTGGCGGTCGCGATCGCAGCAACGGCGGCCTGGGCGGGGCCGACCGTAAGCGGGCCCAACGGGAACACGCAATCGATTGATTCCCAGATAAGGCCGAAGAAGCTTTCCAAAACGAAATACACGCCGGGCTCGCTCAAAGTCACCACCTTGACGACCTCGACGACCGACCCGAGCGGGGTCCCTGTCCCAGCCGTGCACGCGACGATCGACTTCGACCGCAACGCGCGGATCTACACCAAGGGCCTCGCCACCTGCGACCCAGGGAAGCTGCAGAGCCAGTCGACCGAAGTCGCGGAACGGGTCTGCGGCAAGGCGAAAATCGGCACTGGGAGCGCCATTGCCTACCTGAGGGCCGGAAAGGTCTACGAAGTGCCGCAGACCGTGACCGCCTTCAACGGGGTTCCCAAAGGCGGTAAGCCGGTAGTGATCCTGCACACCTACGGGACCACGCCGCTGCAGGTCAGCCTCGTCCTCGAAGGCACCGTCACCAACTACAACAAGGAAGGCTACGGGCCCCGGCTCGACCTCAACATCCCACTGATCGCCGGCGGGACCGGCGCCTTGAAGGAATTCAACGTCAAGATCGACAAGAAATGGCGCTTCAAGGGCGTCAAACGGAGCTTCGTCTCCGCCAAATGCCCGAACTCGAAGAAGCTGAAGGCGCGCGGTGAGTTCACCTACCGCGACGGACAATCGCTGACGGCTCTCGCGAAACAGAGCTGTAAGCAAGCCCCTTAGAGGCCGCCACAACCATCAAAGGGACCGCTACGGCGGTCCCTTTTTTTGGCCGATACTTTGTCGAGTGGCAGGGAATGCACCTGCAAAGGCATGCAGGTGCCGGTCGAAAGGGAGGCAGATGGGCACGCCATTCGAGAAGGTCGAGACAAGCAGGAGCTTCGAGGAGGCCGTCAGCTACGCGGTCGGCCACAGAATCAGAGTCGAAATCATCGTCGCGCTCCACGACCTCGACACCGCGAGCGCGATCGAACTGTCCCGGATCGTCCACCAGCCGCTCAGCACGGTCACCCACCACCTCCGCGAACTGCTCAAAGCGGGGTCGATCCACATCGACCGCACGGAGAAGGTGAAGAGCGTCAACCAGCACTACTACAGGCTGATCAACCCGCTCTTCTATAACGACGAGGAGATGCAGGCCCTCTCGGAGGAGGAGCGCAAGGAGGTGACGCGGGTCGTCCTGCAGGGGCTGACCGCGGAGGCGCTCGCTTCCTTCTGGGCCGGCTACCTGCACGACGATCCCCGCTCGTTTCTCGGCTGGAACTGGTTCAACGTCGACGCCCAGGGGCGGGAGGAGATCGCCGACGAGCAGGCTCGATCATGGCGGCGCATCCGCGAAATCGAGAAGGAAGCGGCCGCCCGCTCCGAGGAGTCAGGCGAGGAGCGGACTTCGATTGTCGTGGCCGGCCTTGGCTTCAAGCGCTCGAGGCTGGCGACGCGGCGGGAGAACAAGGGGTTCGACGCCTGGTAGCTGAGGGAAATCCCGTTCTAGAAATCGGTATGGACGGAGTCGCTTTGCTTTGGAAACGTTCAACGCTCCAATGGAGCCGACCGCCGCACCCCCCCATCCACCCAAAGCCTTCAACTGGGAAGCACTCGTTCCCCTCCTCGTCCACCCGGTCAAAGTCGAGATCATCGAAGCGCTGACCTGGGTCGGCCGCCCGCTTTCCGCCACCGACCTCGACCGGATCCTCCGCGGCCAAATCGGCGTCTCCCTCCTCTCCTACCACCTGCGCAAGCTCGCCGAGGTCGGCGCGCTCGAACGCGTGCGGCGAGAGCCGGTCCGGGGCGCAGTCCAGTCGTTCTACGCCCTTGCAAGCCCCGACGCCCAGGGCTTATTCGAGCAGCTGCCCCGGCTTTAGCTTCACGGCCCTCGCGAGCCGTTCGACGGTGGACACGCGAGGATCCCGTTTCCCCGCCTCGATCCGGCTGACCTCGGTCGCATGAACGCCGCTGCGCTCGGCAACCTGCTCTTGACTGAGGTCAAGCTGTTTACGGGCAGCCCGCAGGTTTACCCCAAGGTTGCCCATGAGGGTGATCGTTAAGCCTCATGGGCAGGCGTGCCATAGGAGAGTTCACAAGTCAAAGACTTTGGGGTAGTTGCCTAAGCAATTAGGGCCGATCCCAATCCAAGTCTGGGCCGAGAAACTAAAAGAGCGCGATGCCAGCGAGCGCAGAGAGGCAGCCGATAAGCGCGACGACGATCCCGACGACGCCCATGAAGAGGATGCGATTGATGTTTTTGAGCTCGCTTCGCACCTCGCGTATGTCACCGCCGAGGCGACCCTCGAGTGTGCCGAGGCGGTCGTTCATTTCCCCACGGAAGTCTTTGATGTCGCCTGCGACCCGGGCGAAGCCGTCGTCGACCTTCTTGTTTAGGTCGTCGAGGCGCTCGTCGGTCCATTGCTCTCTCGGCGTCATCAAGGCCAGAAACCCTAGCGTAATGTTTTGGCTGCTACAGATGGTGCGCAGAATGGGCCGATCTCGCAAGGATTCTGGCGCGGGATTGCGACTTCGGGCCGATCTGGGGGCTCACCGACGCCCCAGGGAGATCGTCTGGCGGCTACAACGGCAATCAGGAAGTTGTTTAAAACCACGGCAACTAGCAGGACACAGAAAAGCCCAGAAAGGACCTTCGTCTGACGATCCCAGCGTGCGTCCCGGCGCGCATCGACGACGCTGTGGTTGAAGTCGTCGAGTCGTCCGTCGGTCCAACAATCGCCTGAAGACAGGGCGACCGCAGCGACGTGAGACCCGGGACCGTGATGCTGGCAAGTGCCCCCGCTAGGAAAGCCGCGTCGGAAGATTCGAACGCGACGATCCCACGCTGCGAAGCGCGAGTTCAACTCGCCTCGGAGGCACTCGACTTCGCCCCGGCACGCCTGGATCTTCTTTCGTCTGCAGACGCGCTGGTGCTAGAGGGGGGAGATGTCTGCGATCTGACTGAGGATGACCGCCGCGACGGCGGCGTAGATGATGCGCTTGAGAGAGCTGTTATCCCTTTTGAGCCGCCCGATGCCGTCGTCGATCTTCTTCTCGAGCCTTGTCTCAGTTTCCCCCAATCGGGCGCTCATCTCCGCTCTTAGGCTCTCGCCCTGCTTTTTCACCTCGACCCGAAGTTCGCGAATGTCGCCTTCGACCCGGGCGAAGCCGTCGTCGACCTTCTTGTTTAGGTCGTCGAGGCGATCGTCGGTCCACTTTTCCCTGGGTGCCATCACCGCCATGGATCCTAGCGTAATGTTTTGGCTGCTACAGATGGCGCGCAGAACGGGCCGATGTGGAAGAGGCTTTGGGGTTTCTTTGTGACTTCGGGCCGTCGGCTCAGACGCTGAGCTTCGGGATCACTCGGGCCAGCGGTTTCGGCAGCCACCAGATGCGGTCGCCGAGGAGGAGCATCAGGGCTGGGAGGAGGACGATGCGGACGACGGTGGCGTCGAGGATGACGGCGACGGTGAGGCCGACGCCGAGCTGGCTGACGGTGGCGATTGGGGCGCCGGCGAAGGCGATGAAGACGACCATCATGATCATCGCCGCGCCGGTGATGACGCCGGCGGTGCGGGAGAGGCCGAAGTCAACCGCGGCGGCATTGTCGCCGTGCTTGTCGTAGTGCTCCCGCATGCGGCTGAGGAGGAAGACGGCGTAGTCGATCGAGAGGCCGAAGACGAGGCCGAAGATCAGCGTCGCCCCGACCGCGTCGACGTAGTTGTGGCCGCCGAGCGGCCAGCTGTCGGGGATGTGGAAGAGCAGGGTGAGGACGCCGAAGGCGACGGCGACGGTGAGCAGGTTGAGCGCGACCGCGATCGCCGCCAGCAGCAGCGCCCGCAGGACGATCATCAGGACCAGGAAGGTGGCGATCGTGATCGCGATGATTACCCAGGGCATCCGCGCCCTCGTCACCCGGCTGTAGTCGTTGAGCTGGGCCGCGGCGCCGGCCACCCCGGTCTGCAGGCCGGCTTTCTCGGCCAGCTCGGAGGCGTCGGCGTTGAGTTTCTTGTTGAGGGCGATCGAGCCATCGGTGTTGAAGCTGTAGTCGGAGATGACGAGCACCGTCGCCGCCTGGCCGCCCCGTTCGAGGTCGATCGTTTCGCTGACCTGCTGACGCGTCTCCGGCGGCGTGCCGTCGAGGGCGGAGAGGACGAAGTAGCCGGAGTTGAAGAGCCCGGGTGAGGAGTCGGCGACCTGGCCAGCCTGTTTGCGGATCCGGTGGCGACCGCTGAGGACCTGCACGCTCGCTTCTTCCAGCCCGGTTTCCAGCGGCGCGCTTTGGCCCACGCCGGCGGCAAGGGCCTCCTGCAGCGCTTCGGCCCCGTCGCCGAGCTCGTCGAGGCCGCTGACCAGCCGCACCGCGCCGCCGCTGAGCTGCGTTATCCCGTCGCCGAGGCGTCTCGATTCCTTAGCCAGCCGGGCGGCGCCGGCGGCGAGCCGGCTGCTGCCACCGTGAAGTTTCCGCAGCCCGTCTTCGAGCTTTTCAGCGCCGCCGAGGGCCGATTTCAATTCGTTCTTGAAGGTGATCAGCCAGTAGTTGATCTGCTTCGCCTGCTCCCAGTCCTCGAGCAGGCGTTCGTTCAGCGCCCCGAGCTCGGCCGGCAGCCCGTTGTACGGCTCGACTTCGGGCGTCTCGGGCCGTGGGTCGTATGGCGCGTCGCTGACCGGGTCTTTGCCAGTGACCGCCGCGGTCGCCTTGCGCACCGCTTCTAGGGTGCCGGCGTACTTCGGGTCTTCTTTGCCGACGGTCATTTCCTCCAGCTGCGCCAGCGCCGACTTCAGTTCCGCTTCGGTCACCTGCGCCGGCCCAATCAACTGCGGCAGCTTTTCGTTGGCGTCGCCGTTCAAGGATTTCCGCAGGATCTTCGACCGGCGCAGCAAATTGATCCGGAGGTTCGGGAGGCTGTCGCGGAGGCCGATCTTCAGCCTGAAGACGCCGACAGTCGCCAGGTCGATCCCGTTCTCGAGTTGCCGCGAACCCTTGGCGAATTGGTCGAGCGCGGTGATCGCTTCCTGGCTTCCCCCCAGCGCCCGCGTCAGCCCGTTGGCGATCAGTTGCGCGCCCTCGGCGGCGCGTCCGGACCCGAGCGCCAGCAGCCCGGCGCCGTCACTTGCTTCGGAGATGCCGTCGCGCAGCTGCCCCACCCCGCCGGCGGCGACGTCGAGGCTGCGACCGAGGCGGCCGAGCTGCTTGACCGGGCCGATGTTCCCTTCCGAGGAGAGGACGGAGTTGCCGAGAGCCTGCAGCGGCGCGACGCGTTCGGTCGCGCGGCCCGGCCCAATCACCGCCTGCACGCCGGGCGTCTTCGCCAGCTTGTGCTGGAAGTTGTCCAGCGCCGCGAGGTTCTTCGCATCGGTGATCGGCCCCCGCTTGGAGACGGCGATGACCTGGAACGGGGCGTCGAAGCCCTGGCCGATTTCCGAATCGACGAATTCGGCGTCCTGGCGGGCGGGCGAGTCCTTGGAGAGCTGCTCGGGGCTCGGCGGGCCGGTCTTCAACCCGATCGCCGGACCCGCCAGGACCAGCAGCAGGGCGCCGATCAGGAGCGCCGCCAGGGCGGGCTTTTTCAGCGCCGCCCCCACCAGCACCATCAGTCGCGAGCGGCCTCCCGCCGGCGCGGTCTTGCCGAAGCGCCAGCGGTCGACGTTGGTTCCGAACAGGGTCAGGATCGCGGGCCCGACGACAGTCGCGACGGTGACGCTGAGGATCACCACCATGCAGACGGTTCCCGCCAGCGAGGCCAGCAGCGACCCGGGCAAGATGAAGAGGGAGACGATCATCGAGAGCAGCAGGGTGCTGCCGGCGAACATCACCGTGCGACCGGCGTGGCGGCGGGTCAGCCGCGCTGCCTCAATCGGCTCGGCTCCTTCGGCCAACTCCTCGCGGAAGCGGGAGACCATCAGCAGCGAGTAGTCGACCCCCAGCGCCAGGCCCATCATCGAGCAGACGACGAGCGCGAAGGCGTCGATCTCGAACCAGCCGGTGAACCAGTAGAGGATCCCGCGCGAGGCGACGACGGTGACGAAGCCGAAGGCGAGCGGGATCAGGGCGGCGATCGGCGAGCGGAAGACGAGCAGGAGGATCAGCAGTAGGAACGGCAACGCGATCAGCTCGCCGCGGTGGGCGGCCTCGAGGCTGTCTTCCTGGATCGCCAGCGAGAGGCTCGCGTAACCGGTCTGGGTTGCCTCCACCGGCGCGCTGATCGTTTCCTCGAGGACCTCGTTTAGGTGCGGCACGGTCTGGTTCAGCGAGGTGCGGGTGTCGACGTGGAAGTCGGCGATGATCAGCGCCTTGTTCGGGGTCGGGCGCAGGCGCGCGACCGAGCCGCGGTCCCAGGGGGAGAGCGTGGTCACGCGCGGGTCCTCGCGCAGGGCGCTGATCAATGCCGGGCCCTGGCGGTCGATCGCGGGACCTGGCCCCTTGAGGAGGATCGCGAAGGGAGCGGAGTCGCCGAAGTGCTGGCGGAGGATTTCGTTGCCGCGCAGGGATTCGGTTCCCGGCACGTCGAGGGTGGTCGGGTCGAGGCGATCCTCGGTGCCGGTCCCAACGATCGCCAGCGCGATCAGCAGCGAGGCCGCAACCGCGAGCACCGCTTTCGGGTAGCGCAGCAGGAACGGCTGGTCCCTCCGCGGGCCCTTCCGCGAGGACTTACTTCGCACCCTGCCGATCCTCCTTCCCACGGCTGGTAGTTTGGCGGTAGAGGACTACGGGAGGGAGAATCTGGTGCGGAAGACTCTGTTAAGGGTGCATGTACTTGGAGTGGCGCTGCTGCTGTTGGTGGCGGGTTCGGCGCTTGCGATCACGCTCGAGGGGGGCAACCTCGTCGTCAACACCGACGGCGGCTTCTCGCCGACGACGCTGCCGAAGAAGGGGTTCGCGCCGATCAAGCTGCACGGCTACGGCAAGATCGGGACCAAGGACGGGACGCCGCCGCCGATCGTCGACACGGTGACGATCTGGTTCGACAAAAACGGCGAAGTCGAGACGAAAGGTCTGCCGGTCTGCACCCCCGGGAAACTGGCCGCGACGACGACTCCGCAGGCGCGCAAGCTCTGCCCGGGCTCGATCGTCGGCAAGGGCTTCGGCAAGGCCGTCGTCATCTTCCCCGAACAGGCGCCGATCCCCGCCTCCTCGCCGATCACCCTCTTCAACGCGGCGCCGAAACACGGCAACCCGGTGATCCTCGCCCACGCCCACCTGACCGTGCCAGGCCCGACCACCTTCGTCGTCCCGATCGAGATCGAACGGGTGCACAAGGGCCGCTACGGGTTCAAAACCGTGGCGAAAATCCCGCGGATCGCCGGCGGCTCCGGGATCCCCCTCTACGCCCAGATCACCGTCAACCGCAAATGGCAGTACAAGGGCAAGACCCTCAGCTTCGCCAACGCCGGCTGCCCGGACGGGCGCCTGCAGGCGAAAATCGAAGTCAGCTTCAAAGACAACACCTTTTTGCAGGGCTCCGTGTTCAAACCCTGCAAGGGGCGCTGATTGAGAGGACATCTGGCAAGAGTCGCGGTTCTAGCCGTCGCGCTGTCGCTGATCGGCGGCGCGCTGGCATCTGCGGGCGGGGCCTGCATCGGCCCCCTCTGCGTCACCGCAACCGTCGATATGCAGCCGCGTGAGCTGCCGGCTGCCGGCAACGCGCCGATCACCCTCAGCAGCGTCACCCAGGTGAGGACCAAAGACAGCTCGACGCCGCCGACGCTGGACGCGATCGACTTCCTCATCGACAAACACGGCGCCGTCAACAGCAAGGCCTTCCCGACCTGCCCGCGGGCCAAGCTGGAGGGGACGACGCCATCGCAGGCGCGTAAGCGCTGCGCCGCCGCGCTGGTCGGCAGGGGAACCGGGAAGGCGCTGGTGACGATGCCCGGGCGAGAGCCGTTCCAGATCACCTCGCCGATCTCCTTCTTCAACGCCGCCTCCACCGGCGGCAAGCCGACGCTGCTGGCCCACGCTTACGAGACGGTGCCGACGCCGCAGACGCTGCTGGTCCCGATCGTGGTCGAGCGGGTGGCGAAGGGCCGTTACGGCTTCCACGTCCGGGTGGAAATGCCCGAAGTCGCGGATGGCTTCGGGGCGCCGACCCTGGCCGAAGCGAGCATCGGCGCGGTCCGCATTCGCAAGGGCAAGAAGATCGGCTACGTCAGCGCCCACTGCGCCGGCGGGCGGCTACAGGTCGAGGGGACCCTGACCTTCACCAACGGCGACCGCTTCCCGACTACGCTCACCTCGCCATGCCACACCCCACGCTGAAGGGGCTTCTACTCGCCATCGCCGTGGCGGCACTCGCGGGCGGCAGCGCCCTCGGCGCCGTGGTCAAGGTCGAAGACGTCGTCCTGCGGGCCGACGGAGGATTCCAGCCGCAGACGCTGCCGAAGCGCCGGTTCGCACCGATCGAGTTCCACGGCCGGCTCGACATCTCCTCGCGCAGCGGTGGCAAACCGCCGCGGCTGGAACAGGCGCTGATCGACTTCGACCGCGACGGCCGCCTCAGCGTCGCCGGCTTGCCGACCTGCGCCCCGGAATCGATCGCCGCGCAGAACACTGCGGAAGCGCGGCGGATCTGCCGCGGGGCGATCGTCGGCAGCGGCCACATCGAAACCTACGTCGCCTTCCTCGACCAGCCCCCGGTCGAATCGCGCTCGCCGCTGACGATCTTCAACGGTCCGCGAAACACCGCGGGCCAGCCGACGGCGGTCCTCCACACCCAGATCGCCGCCCCCGCCACTCAGACCTACGCGATCTCGGTCCCGATCGAACAGCGCCGCGGGGGCTTCCGCTATCGCGTCCGCATCGACGTGCCCCCGATCGCCGGTGGTTTCGGCGCGATAACCCACCTCGACGCCGAGATCGGCCGCCGCTACCGCGCGGGGGGCGAGCAGCGCAGCTACGTCTCGGCTCGCTGCAGCGACAACATCCTCCAGACCCACGGACGCTTCACCTTTGAGGGCGGGACCGTGGTCGACGGCCTCGTCGAAAAATACTGCCGCTCCAAGTAGGCGTGCGGGGCTTCGCCCGACCCGGCGACCTTCCTATACTTGCCCGTCCACGGGCCGTTAGCTCAGTTGGTAGAGCAGGAGACTCTTAATCTCAAGGTCGTTGGTTCGAGCCCAACACGGCCCATCTGCAGTCGGCGCCTGAGGGCGCCGACTATTCGCCCAGGCCGCTGCCGACGGTGCCACTGAAGGGGTTTTCGCCCGGTTCGATGGTTCCCGGTTTGCCGTTGCCACCGCTGGCCGCTTTCGCTTCTTTTTCGGCTTTCTCTTTGGCGGCGACGTATCTGCGGGCGTTTTTCTCGGCTTCGGAGAGCTGTTTGTCGATTTCCTGGACCTGGCTTTTGCCGGAGGCGAGTTTCTTCGCTTCCTTCTCGGCTTTTTCTGCCGCGGCAAAATCGCCCGTGAAGTACGTGTAGAAGGCGAGGGTCGTCAAGGAGTTCAGCGACGGGCGCTGTTCGGCGACGATCTGCTGGGCTTCGGCTGCCGCCTTGATGTTCGAGTCGGCTTCCGGGTAGCTGCGCGAGAGTTCGGCCAAGGAGAGCAGGGTCGGCGACATCAGCCCTGCGAGCCCTGCGTTCGGTTTGTCCGTCGTTTTCAGGTATTCGGACCACGTCTGGTTCGCCGCCTGGTATTCCTGGATGGCCTCCACTGAAAAGACTTTCTGCCCGCCAGGTTCGACCGTGACCTGGGCGTTGCCGGCGCCGAGCTGGGCGCGCGTGAGCGAGAGCAGGAGGTCCGGGTCTTCCGGGTCTTTTTTCAGTTTGACTTCGATCCGTTCGGCCTGTTCTTCGTAGGGCTTGGCGGCGTCGCCGGTGCTGGTGCCGCTGTTGAAGAGTTCGGCCAGGTTGAAGCCACCGATGACGAGGAAGAGGCTGAGGCCCATCAGTACGGCGAGTAGCGCGTAAACCACCTTGACGAGTTGCCCGCGCCGGCCGCCGCGCAGGTCAAACAGCATTCGATGCTCGTCTTTGCCTTTCGCCACTGGTCTCTCCCTACTCCTGCGGGGAGGGCTGTGCCAGCCCGCCGCTCTGTTCTGGCCGCCCCAGAACTCGAGCAAGCAAGATACTCAACTCGTACAGAACAAGCAGCGGAACCATCTCAATGAGCATCGTGATCGGGTCGATTCCGGGCAGGGCCGCGGCGACGATCGCGATCACCAGGTAGGCGTAGCGGCGGTTCTTGCTGAGCTGCTCGACGCTGACGATCCCGAGCCGGGTGACGGCGAGGATCGCCAATGGCAGCTGGAAAATCAGCCCGAGGGCGATCTCCGTCATCGAGAAGAAGCCGTAGTACTCGCGGGCGCGCAGCTGGATGTTGAACTGGCCGTCGTTGAAGTCGAGCAGGAAGTTCAGCGCCGCCGGCATGACGATGAAGTAGGCGAAGGCGAGCCCGGCCAGGAAGAGGAGCGGGAAGAGCAGCAGGATCGGCAGGATCACCCGCCGCTCGGTCTCGCTGAAGGCGGGAAGGACGTAGGCGTAGAGCTGCCAGAGGACGATCGGCAGCGAGAGCACGATGGCGCCGTAGGCGGAGACGGTGAGGGTCGTGGTGAAGGGCTCGGTGACGCCGAAGGTGATCAGCTGGTCGTGGTCGTCGGGCAGCGGGCCCTGGGCGACTTCCAGCAGCAGGTGGTTCTGCCAGAAGCAGAGGGCGAGGGCGCCGGCGAAGACGAGGATGCAGACGATCAGCCGCGAGCGCAGCTCATCGAGGTGCTCGACGAGGGTGAGGCGATCCTCATGGGAGACCGCCTTGACGCGGCGGGCCATCCTCCGCCTCAGCTGGGTTTGTTGCGGAGGATCTCCGCGTCAGCCGGGTCGCCGTGGACCTTCGCCGACTCCGACTCGGCCTCCGGCACCGACTGGGGTTCCGGGGCCGACCTCGGCTCCGGCGCGTCCAGCGCCGTCTTCTCGTCGTCGTCGTGGTCGCCGCCGATCGAGCCTTTGAACTCGCGGATGCCGCGGCCGAGGCTGCGGCCCAGCTCCGGCAGCCGTTTCGGGCCGAAGACCAGCAGGGCGATGATGAGGACGACGGCGATCTCTGGAAGTCCGATGTTTCCTGGCATCTTGGCAATGGTAACGGGGCGGCTCGGTGCCCGGATCACTTTCGAGCAACGGGGTTTTCGATTGCCGCCCAGGGGGTTTGAGGGTTGGTGATGCCTGACGACAGCCTCAAGGACACGGTGGCGCTGGTCACCGGGGCGTCCAGCGGGATCGGCGAGGCGACCGCGACGGCGCTGGCAGCGCGGGGCGCAAGCGTGGGCCTGGTCGCGCGGCGGGCCGAGCGGCTCGAGAGCCTCGGCGGCGAGATCGCCGCCGCGGGCGGGACGGCGCTGCCGATCGAGGCCGACGTTTCAGACTCCGAACAGGCGCAGGCGGCCGTCGCGCGGGCGGTTGAGGAGCTGGGGCGACTCGACGTTCTCGTCAACAACGCCGGGGTGATGCTGCTGGGCCCAATCGAGGGCGCGCCGGTGGAGGAATGGGAGCAGATGGTCGAGGTCAACCTGCTCGGCCTTCTCTACACCGCCCACGCTGCCCTCCCCCACCTGCTCGCGGCAGCCGAAGGCGAGCCGCGTCGCGTTGCCGACCTGGTCAACATCTCCTCGGTCGCGGGGCGGATGGCACGCAAGGGCAGTGGCGTCTACAACGCGACCAAGCACGGCGTCGGCGCCTTCAGCGAGTCGCTGCGACAGGAGGTGGCGGGCCGGCACCTACGGGTCTCGCTGGTCGAGCCGGGCGCGGTCGACACCGAGCTGCAGAGCCACAACCGGCCGGAGATCGAGCAGCAGATCCGCGGCCGCTTCGCCGAGATGGACATCCTCCGCTCCGAGGACATCGCCGACGCGATCGCCTACGTGGTGACGCGACCAAGGCACCTGGCGGTCAACGAGGTCCTGGTGCGCCCGACCCAGCAGGAGCAGTAGGCCCACCTGGAAAGTTGGGTTAGCTGTAGCGCTGTACTACGCCGTCGGCGACGAGCTCGAGGAGGTGGCGCTGTTCTGGGGGGAAGTCGGTGCGCTCGAGTGAGCTCTTCGATTGGGCGACCATCCCCAGAGCGCGGGCGCGGACTCGCTCGAGGGCGCCGGTGGCGGCGATGCGGTCGCAAAGGGTCTCGGCTGCGGCCGCGTCGAGGGCGTGCAGGTCCACCTCTCGGATTCCCGGGTCGGCCTCAGCGGCCTCGATCAGTGGCAGGGTGATGGTTCCGTCGAGGAGGTCGGTGCCGCGGGCCTTGCCCGTCCGCTCCGGCGGGCCGCTGATGTCGAGGACGTCGTCGAGGAGCTGGAAGGCGAGGCCGACGCCCGCCCCAAACTCGCGCAGCGCCTCGTTGTCGTTGCCGAGCAGGCAAGCGCATTCGAACAGGCGCGCCGTCTTCAGCCGGCAGCGGGCGAGGTAGCGCTCTTCGCTCACCCCCAGGTCGAAGGCGTCCCGGCGCTGGGCCAGCTCGCCCTGCGCGAGGGCGACCGAGGCGTCGGCGAGGAGGCTAACTGCCCGGCCCTCACCGGCTCCCCCGAGGAGTGCGAAGGCGCGAGAGAAGAGGAGGTCGCCGGCGGCGACGGCACGGTTGCGGCCAGAAGTGGCGGCGACGGTGGGCAGGCCGCGGCGCAGCGGCGCGTCGTCGAGGACGTCGTCGTGGACGAGCGTCGCCATGTGGACGAGCTCGATCGCGGCAGCGGCCCGCACCACCTCGCCACTTCCCTCCGGCCCGGCGCAAAGCAGCACCAGCATCGGCCGCAGCCGCTTGCCGCCGGCGTCGAGGGTGGCCCTCGCGTCGGCGCCGATGGTCTCCCCGTAGCCGACGGTCGCCTCCCGGAGCAGCTCCTCCACCTCGCCCAGGCGCGCCGGCAGCCAGCGGCTGGAGGCGTCGAGGACCGCCGTCACGGGGGGCGGGACGGAGGAAGGGCGGGTCATCGTTCCGAGATTTGGGGGTCTATAACCCCCCAAAGTTCGGACTGCAGAGCCCCGATCACCCGCGGGCGCCGCTGTGGATGGCGATGATGCCGCCCGCCAGCACCGTGTAGCGAATGTCTTTGAAGCCGGCGTCGTCCATCTTCTCGGCCAAGCCGCGCGGGCTGGGGAAGCTGCGGACCGATTCCGGCAGGTAGGAATAAGCCTCGGGGTTGCTGGAGAGGGCGCCGAGCAGCGGCACGATCCGGTCGAACCAGAGCGAGTAAAAACCCGAGAGCGGCGGCCGGGTCGGCTGGGTGATCTCGAGGATGACGGCGCGGCCGCCCGGCTTCAGGACCCGCGCCATCTCGCGCAGGCCGCGATCGAGGTCGGCGAGATTGCGGACGCCGAAGCCGACGGTGACGGCGTCGAATCGCTCACCGTCGTAAGGGAGCTCGAGCGCGTCAGCCCACTCGAAGCGGAGCCCGTCGGCGCTCCGCTCGGCCGCCTTCTCCCGCGCCAGGTCCAGCATCGGCTCGGAGAAGTCGCAGCCGACGACGTGGCCGCCGGGGCTGACCCGCTTCGCCAGTTCCAGCGTCATGTCGCCGGTGCCGCAGCAGATGTCGAGGGCGGCGTCGCCAGGCCCGAGGCCGGTCTGCGCAGAAGCGCGTTCGCGCCAACGGTGGTGCAGCCCCGCAGTCATCACCGAGTTGAGCGCGTCGTAACGGCCGGCGACGCGGTCGAACATGCGGTTGACCTGGCCGGCGAAGTCCGGCGATTGGCGGTTGTCGTTGATCGTGTCCATGGGAGTCAGGGCACCGACCCCGTCCCGACCGCCGAGCTAATCGAGGGACGAAAGGAAGTCCGCGAGCTGTTCGATTTTCTGCGGCGGCAGGTCGCGGAAGGAGGGCATGATGCCCGGGCCGATTTCGACCGAGCGAATAATCGCAGCCCGAGGGATCCGGGAGGCGATGTGGGTCAGTTCCGGGCCGGGCCCGTTGTTGCCGTTCTCGCCGAGCTTGTGGCAGGCGAGGCAGCCGGCGCCGGCGACGACCTCTTTGCCGGCTTCGTATTTCTTCGAGACCTGCATCTCGACCTCGGTCGGGGCGCCGCCGGTGGCGCCGAGGTAGGTGAGGTACGCCATCGCGATGATCGTGATGATCCCCGCCGTGGTGGCGATCGGCCGCCGCTCGGGGCGGCGCTCCGGGCCACGGTCGTAGAACGGCAGTAGGAGCAGCAGGACCATGCAGATGGTCGGGATCCCGATCGTCGCGATCGGGACCAGCTCCGGCGGTTTGATCACGCGCAGGAGCTCGAAGAGGAAGAAGAAGTACCACTCAGGGCGCGGCACGTAGGTGGTCGAGGTCGGATCGGCCTTCGGGCCCTGCTCGGCGCCGAGGATCAGTGACATCGCGATGATCACGGCGACGACGATCAGCGCCATCACCGAGTCTTTCATCACGGCGTAGGGGAAGAACGGCTTCCCCTTCTTCTTCAGGAGCTCGTATTCCTCGAGGTACTTCTGCTTGTCCTGCGGCTTCACAGCGCCGATCCCCCGTTGCCCTCGCCGTCGACCGGGGCGCCGTTGACGCGGCTGCCGTTGACGCGGCCGTTGCCGTTGGCGCCGGCGTCGAGCTGGGCGACGGGCGCGGCGACCTTCGGGCGCTGGGCTTTGACCCATGGCGGAGCGGTCGTCCCCAGCTTCACGACCAGGTACATGTGGGCGCCGATCAGGGCGATGATCGCGCCCGGGACCAGCAGCATGTGGATCGCGTAGAAGCGCGAGAGGGTCGTCGCCCCCAGCTCAGGCCCGGCGCGAAGGAAGTCGCTCAGGTAGGGACCGACGACCGGCCCGGTGCCGTTGATGTTGATGCCGACGATCGAGGCCCAGAAGGAGCGCTGGTCGAAAGGCAGCAAGTAGCCGGTGAAGGCCATCGTCATCGTCAGGATCAGCAGCACGACCCCGATCACCCAGTTGAGCTCTCGCGGGTACTTGTAGGCGCCGAAGAAGAAGGTCCGCCCCATATGGAGGAAGATCAGGATCACCATCACGCTCGAGCCCCACTTGTGCATGCCGTGCACCAGCTGGCCGAGCGGGACCTCGTTGTTGATGTGGGCGATCGAGGAGTAGGCCTGGGTCGCCGAGGGCGTGTAGAACATCGCCAGGAAGACGCCGGTGACGGCCTGGACGATGAAGGCGAAGAGGGTCGCGGAGCCGAGCGTGTAGAACCAGTTGGTCCCCTTCGGCACCTTGCGGAAGAGCATCCCGGTGAGGAAGCCGCTGGCGGCAAGGCGCTGGTCGACCCAGCCGAGGGCGTCGATCGGCGCTTCCTTGCCGACGTCGAGCAGCTTGTCGCCGGCGCTCTTGCGCTCCGGCGACTCCTTCAAGTCGGCCGGCGCCTGCCCCTTCGGGGTGCCGCCGGTGCCGGGCTTGCCCGGTTTGCGCAGCGGCGGCGGGACGACGGCGTCCGGGATCTTGGGTTTCGGGAAGCTCGGCATCAGGGCGCGGGGAAGGTAGACGGACGCGGCGGGTAGAGGTATTCCCAGATCCCGCCGGTGAACTCCCCGGGGTCGCGGGCGCGGACGGGCTCCATCTGAGAGGTGACGCTGTAGCGCGGGCCGACTTCGACCTGCCCCTTGCGGACGCGGGTCTGGAACTGGTCCAGCGGGCGCACCGGCGGGCCGCCGATCCGCTTGCCCTGGAAGTCGTAGACACCGCCGTGGCAGGGGCAGATGAAGTTGCCGGCAGCCTCGACGAAGCGGACCGGGCAGCCGAGGTGGGCGCAGCGGTTGGAGACGGCGACGAACTTGCCGGAGTCTTCACCCAGTTGCTCGGAGCTTTTGCGTACGTAGGCGGTGGTCTTGCCGGCGTCGCCGATCCCCTCGGTCTCGGTGAAGATGACCTGGCGGTAGGTGTCCTCGACGAAGTCGCCGGCCGGGCCGACCGCCTCCCAGCGCTCCTTGCCGCGATGGAAGATCGGGGCGACCGCGAAGCCGACCGCGGGGAGCACGATCCCGGCGGCGGCGAGGCCGCCCAGCGCCTGGGACGCGACCGTGAAGACGTGGCGGCGCGTCATCGACTCCCCCTCGAAATAGCCGGGGGGGTCGGGCTTTACCCGCTCCTTGATGGGAGCCTCCTCGGCCCCGTTTACCTTGTTCGCGTCGTCAGCCACAGATAGGTCCGCGTAGGGCCTCACAGTTTATTGCTTCGAGGGTGTGACCTGCGTCACACATATCTAATCTCTGTAGAAACCGCTGCTCCGGCGGCGATCTCCTCGGCGGCTTTTCGCCACAGCTCGGGGATGCCCTCCTCTTCCCCCTCGGCATGGAGGCGGGCGCATTCGCTGATCAGGTCGGAGAGGACGGTGACGGCGGCGGTGTCGCCGAGCGCGGCGAGACGATCGAGGCCGAGGGCGTAGAGGTAGTCGCCGGCGAGGAGGGCGAGGTCGGAGTCGTGGCCGGCGAGCAGGCGCGGCTCCTCGTAGTGGAGGAGGTAGCCCTCGCGGACGGCCTCGACGACGAGGGCGTACTCGGCCGGCGCCGTGGCGGCGCCGGGGCCGGAGGAGACGAGTTCCCCCAGCGTTGGCGGCTCAGCCGGATCGACGACATAGGCCGAGATCGGCGTCTCCTCGCGGCGGAGCTGCTCGGCGAGCGTCTGCAGGGCGGTGCCGGGAGTTCCGTGGTTCTTTAGTCGGGTCATGGACGACTAAAGAACCACGGAACGGAGGGACTCGGCGGCGGCTTCGAGCGTCTGGTCGATCGTCGCCTCGTCGTGGGCGAGGGAGACGAACCAGGCCTCGTACTGGGCCGGGGGTGGGTAGATGCCGCGGTCGAGGAGGGCGCGGCAGAAGGCGGCGTGGGCCTCGACGTCACAGGCGGTGGCGGTGGCGAAGTCGACGACGGGAACCTCGCTGAAGAAGAGGGTGACGAGGCCGGGAGCGGAGGCGACCTGGAGGGGGCGGTCGGTGGCGAGCGATTCGAAGCCCTGGGTGAGGCGGTCGGTCAACCGGCCCAGGCGCTCGTAGGCGGCGGCGTCGAGCTGCTCCAGCGTTGCCAGCCCCGCCGCGACCGCCAACGGGTTCCCCGAGAGGGTGCCCGCCTGGTAGACGTCGCCCGCCGGGGCGATCCGTTCCATGTGCTCGCGCGGGCCGCCGTAGGCCGCCGCCGGCAGGCCGCCGCCGATGACCTTGCCCATCACCGTCAGGTCCGGTTCGACGCCGAGGAGCTCCTGGGCGCCGCCGCGGGCGACGCGGAAGCCGGTGATCACCTCGTCGAAAACCAGCAGCGCGCCCGCCTCCCGAGTCGCCTCGCGGAGGAACTCGAGGAAGCCGTCGGCCGGCGGGACGAGGCCCATGTTGGCGGCGATCGGCTCGGCAAGGAGCGCCGCGACGTCATGCTCGCGCAGCGCCCGCACCACCGCCTCGCGGTCGCTCCACGGCACCACCACGGTCGCTGCCGCCTGCGCCGCGGTGACGCCGGGGCTGCCGGGCACGCCCAGCGTCGCCAGACCGGAACCGGCATCAGCGAGCAGCCCGTCGGAGTGACCGTGGTAGGCGCCGGCGAACTTGACCACGACCTCGCGGCCGGTGATCGCCCGCGCCAGCCGCACCGCGCTCATCGCCGCCTCGGTCCCCGAGCTGGTCATCCGCAGCATCTCGACCGAGGGGAAGCGCGAGGCCACCTCCTCGGCCAACCGCACCTCCTCCAGCGTTGCGGCGCCGAAGCTCGTCCCCCGCTTCGCCGCTTCGATCACCGCCGCGACCACGGCCGGCTCGGCGTGGCCGAGGATCATCGGGCCCCAGGAGCCGATCCAGTCGACGTAGCGGTTGCCCTCGACGTCGAAGAGCCAGGCGCCTTCGGCGCGATCGATGAAGAGCGGGTCGCGGCCGATCTGCCGCATCGCCCGGACGGGGGAGTTCACCCCGCCGGGAAGAACCTGCTGCGCCCGCTCGAACAAGCCGGGACTAGGAATGCTCGGCTTCCCAGCGCCCGTAGTCATCGGTGAAGTAGCGCAGGCGGATCTTCTTGTACTCGGTCGAGGAGTAAAGGGTGGCGCGGTCGTCCGGGCCCATCCCGCACTCCTCGGCGATCGAGTCGAGGATCGCGTCGCACTCTTCCTTGGAGCGACCGTGGGCCATCGTGAAGACGCTGTAGGGCCAGTCTTCGTAGGTCGGACGCTGGTAGCAGTGGGAGATGCCGCGGAAGGAGGCCATGCGACCGCCGACCTCCATGATCTGGTCCTCGGGCACCTTCCAGACGCCCATCCCGTTGGCGGAGAAGCCGGCGCGGCGGTGGTAGAGGATCGCGGCGACGCGCCGGAGGATCTTGCGGTCGACCATCGCCCGCAGGCGGTCGAGCAACACCTCGGTCGAGATCCCGAGCTCCTGCGCGGCGGCATCGTAGGGCCGAGCGGTCGCCTCCATCGGCCCCTGCAGGGCGCGGATCAGGGCGATGTCGTCCTCGTCGTAGGGCTGCGGCTCGAGCTCCCGCGGCGGCGCCGCCTCGACCGCGGCGGCGAGCGCGTCGGTCCCCTTCTCCATCTCCAGGTTCATGTTGATCTTGAACAGGGTCAGGGTCGGCAGCTCCCGCATCGACTCCGCCCCGGTCTCCGCCATCAGCGCTTCCAGCGTCCCCTTCAGGCCGAGCTCGGAGTCCGGCGGGGTGGCGATCGTGAACCACATGTTGAAGTCGTGGGTGCGCAGGTAGTTGTGGGAGACGCCGGGGTGGCCGTTGACGATCTGCGCCGCCCGCTGCGGATTCTCAGAATCGACTTTCGCCGCCACCAGCATCGACTCGTAGCCGAGCGCGCGGGTGTCGAAGATCGGCGTGATCTCGCGGATGATCCGGCCGTCGAGCAGGCGCTGGGTGCGGGAGAGGACATCGTCGAGCTCCAGCTCCGCCTCGTCAGCGACAAACGCGAACGGTTCGGGGTCCAGCGGGAAGCGGGACTGCAGCAGGTTCATCAGCCGCTTGTCGGCCTCGTCGAGCGGGATCGCGGAGCCGTCCTTGCGGCTGCGCGCCTTCGACTGCGGCACTTTCACCGAAGCCACTCTGCGGCCTCCTTCGCGTAGTAGGTGACGATCGCGTCGGCGCCGGCGCGGCGGATCGAGGTCAACGCCTCGACCACGGCTGCGCGCTCGTCGATCCAGCCGTTGGCGGCGGCGGCCTTCAGCATCGAGTACTCGCCGGAGACGTGGTAGGCGGCGACGGGGGCACCGGTCGCGTCCTTGACCCGTCGGACGACGTCGAGGTAAGGGAGGGCGGGCTTCACCATCACCATGTCGGCCCCCTCGTCGAGGTCGAGCTCGGCCTCGCGCACTGCTTCGGCGGCGTTGGCCGGGTCCATCTGGTAGCCGCGACGGTCGCCGAACTCGGGCGTCGACTCAGCGGCATCGCGGAACGGGCCGTAGTAGGCGGAGGCGTACTTTGCGCTGTAGGCGACGATCGGGACACCGCTGTGGCCCTCCTCGTCGAGCTGGTGGCGGATCGAGCCGACCCGGCCGTCCATCATGTCGCTCGGAGCAACCGCATCCGCGCCGGCCTCGGCGTGGGAAAGGGCGGTTTTGGCCAGCAGCTCGACGCTGATGTCGTTGTCGACCTCAGTGCTGCCCTCGCGGATGACCCCGCAGTGGCCGTGCGAGGTGTACTCGCAGAGGCAAACGTCGGTCATCACCACCAGGCCCGGGTGCGCGTCCTTCAGCGCTCGCACCGCCATCTGCACGATCCCCTCGTCGTCGTAGGCCCCGGTCCCGAACTCGTCCTTGACGTTGGGGATGCCGAAGAGCATCAGCGCGCCGATCCCCGCCGCGGCGACCTCGCCGGCCTCCTCGACCAGGTTGTTGATCGAGAACCGCTCGATCCCCGGCATCGAGGGAACCTCCTCCCGGATCCCCTCACCGGCGACCACGAAGGCGGGCTGGATCAGGTGGGCGGGGGTCAGTTCGGTCTCGCGGACCAGGCCACGCAGCGTGTCGGTACGCCGCATCCGGCGCAGACGGGTACTTGGAAAAGGCATCTGGGGCGAGTTTAGGGGAGGGGCAGTAGCTTGTCCGGCGGTGCGGGCCACGGATGTCGTCAAGCGGTTCGGTGAGCGGGAAGCCCTGCGGGGCGTCAGCTTCGAGGCCGGCCCCGGCGAGCTGGTGGCGATCATCGGGCCGAACGGAGCCGGGAAGACGACGTTGCTCTCGATCCTGGCCGGGATATCCAGCCCGGACGAGGGCGGAGTCGAGGCTCCCGACGGCGCCGTCGGCTGGGTGCCGCAGCAGGCCGCTCTATATAGACGGCTGACGGTCGAGGAGAACCTGCTGCTGTTCGCGCGGCTGGAGGAGCACGAGGACCCGGCGGCGGCGGTCGGGGAGATGCTCGAGCTGACGGGGCTGCAGGAGCGACGCGGGGAGATCGTCGCGCGGCTCTCCGGGGGCAACCAGCAGCGGATCAACATCGCGATCGGGCTGCTCTCGCGGCCGGCGGTGCTGCTCCTCGACGAGCCCAGCGTCGGGCTCGACCCGCGGCAGCGGGCGCGGTTGTGGGAGTTCGTCTCCGGGCTGGCCGGACGGGGGACGACGGTGATCTTCTCGACCCACGACATCCAAGAGGCGGAGCGCTACGGGGGACGGGTCCTCGTCCTCGCCGACGGTGAGTCCCTCTTCGACGGCTCGGCCGAGGAGCTGCGGCGGGCGGTCCGCGGCGAGGCGCCCGAATCCGCCGACCGCGACTTCGAGACCGCCTTCGTCGCCTACCTCCAGCACCGGGGGCACTGATGGGGGGCGTGCGCTGGCTGCTGCTGAAGGACCTGCAGATCCTCCGCCGCTCCCCCCTGCAGGCGGTGCTGCTAATCGCCTACCCGATCCTGATCGCGGTCCTCGCCGGCTTCGCGATCTCGCGCGGGCCCGAGGACCCGCGGATCGCGTTCGTCAACGAAGTGCCGCCGAACACGCGGATCGACGTCGGCGGCGCTGAGCTGCCGAAGGCGAACGTGAAGGAGCAGATCTGCGCCCGGGTCGAGTGCGTCTTCGTCGGGGACCGGGCCGAGGCGCTGGAGAAGGTGGAGTCGGGCGACGTGCTCGCGGCGCTCGTCCTCCCCGCCGACCTGGTGAACAAGATCAACTCGCTCTCGACCCTCACCCCAGGGGTGCCGGAAGTCGAAATCCTCGTCAACGAGGAAAACGCGCTCAAGGCCGAACTAGTCGATGACCGGATCACGACCCTGCTGGCGGAAGCGAACCTGCGGATCGCGCGGCGGATCGGCAACGAAGGCGGCCGCTACTTGGGCCTGATCGTCAACGGCGGTCGCTTCGAGGTGCTGGGCGAAACGATCCCGATCCTCGGGTTGCAGGCGAGCGCCCGCATCCTCGAAACGGTTACCCCGGCGCTGCCGCCGCGGCTGCGCCCCTCGCTCGAAGAGGTGACCGAGTTCGCCTCGCAGGCGCGCGACAACCTCGACGTCGCGAAACCGCTGATCGACCGCCTCGCCCAGCCGATCGCGGTCGACAAGGTGGTGGTCGGTGGCGAGAGCCCGCCGCTGGAGATCTTCGCGATCGCCGTCGCCGCGACCCTGACCCTGGCCTTCGTCGTCGTCCTCCTCGTCGCCGGGTCGCTGGCGCTGGAGCGGGAGGAAAATGCCTTCCCGCGACTCACCCGCGGCCTCGTCTCCAGCAGCGGCCTGCTCGCCGAGAAGGTCCTGCTCGGCGTCGCGATCGGGCTGATCGTGACCCTCCTGATGCTGCTGGGGATGAAGGTCTTCGTGCCGCTGGAGCTGGGACGGATCGGCTACTGGCTACTGGCTATCGTGGTTGCGGCTGCGGCTCTCGGGGCGGCGGGAGCGGCGCTCGGGGCGGCGGCGCGCGAGGTGCGGGCGGTGTCCCTGCTCGCCTTCATGGTCACCCTCCCAATCGCCTTCCTCTCGCTGGTGCCCTCGGGCGCGGTCGGCGCCGGAGCCTTCGACGCGATCCGCTACCTGACCGCGCTCTTCCCTTTCAAGCCGGCGCTGGAAGCGATCCAGGCCGCGCTCGACGCGAGCGGCTCGGGGATCGGCGGGCCGCTGCTGCACCTGGCGGTGCTCTTCGTCGCCTACGCGTTAATCGCCCGGCTGGCGCTGCGCCGCTTCGCCAGCGTCTAACGACCCTCGTCGAGGCTAGAGCTGGATTTTCGAAGTCGTGTGGTAGCGGTGCGGACCGCTCCAGCGATCGCCTTGGCAGCCGGGGGACTGCGGCGAGCGACCGGCGCCGGTCGAGTGGCCCCAGCGCCCGGACCACGTCGCCCACTCGCCGAACTTCTCCCAGCGGAGGTCGTCGAGTACCTCGCCCTCGCCGTCGGCGATATCGCCGAACTCGGGGATTTCGTCCATCGGCCGGAAGAAGTTGGCGTGGGAGTCGCGGGCGACGTAGACGAGGGGGCGACCGTCCCGCTTCTTCACGTTCCACCACATCCGGGCGCCGCCGGAGTGATGCTGAGAGGTCGTCATGCAGACGGGCGTCTCCCCGGCGCAGCCGATCTGGACGAACTCCCAATCACCCTCGTGGTCGCCGGCAACGACGAACCGCTTCGGGTTGTGGATGTACCAGAGCCAGTACTGCACCCAGGTCAGGCCGCCGCCCTTCTGCACCCGCTTGTAGCCGACGCGGCCGAACTGCTGGCGCAACTGCGGCTCATAGGTCTCGGGCTGCGGCGGGAAGTTCATCCACCCGCCGCCATCGGGGAGCGCGTCCAGGCGCAGGTCGGTAGTGCCGTCGCGGCCGATCAGAGTCGCTCCGTCCACCGCCTCCACGCTCTCGACCGCGAGCGGCTGGAACTGCTCGCGGGAGTCGAGGATGAAGATCGGGTCAAGCATGCTCGGCCGACCCTAATTACTCAGTCACACCTCAGTCAAACACAGCGGGGTTCGCGGTTGCCCGGAGGGCGGCGGTGCGGGCCGCGGCAACCGCTGGATCGACGCCGGCGAGGACGAACTCCTCCAGCGAAGCCCGGGGCTCGAGCAGGTCACGCACCCTGGCCTGCACCTCGCGCTCGGTTAACGCCGGGAGGGAGCGATTGGCGGAGGCGACCGCCGCGAGGGCGACGTCGTGGGCGTCGAGGGTGAGGCAGCCGTGGCGGCTGGCGAAGGCGTCGACCGCGTTCAGGGTCCCCGCTTCCTCGACCCGGCAGATGACCCCACCGAGCCGTCGCAGCTCGTAGTTGGGCTCCGTTGCCGAAAGCAGCGCTAGCTGCTCCTCGTTCGGGTAGACGACGAAGACGGGGGCGACCGCTTCCTCGCTCGGTCGCAGCGTCCCGGGTATCGCCCCGTAAGGAGAGACGTGGGCGGAGTAGACGACGTCGAAGCCCTCGAGCTCTGCCCGCAGCACTGGTATCCCCACTCCCGGCAGCGGCGCCAGCTTGCGGGCGAGGGCGGCGGGCGCGGCGTTGGCGCCGTAGGCAAGGAGCGGCGTGCGGCCGTCGAGATCGGGTCTACCCGCCGGTAGCTCAGCCGCCTCGCCGTCGCGGTAGAGGTAGGAGTGCCCGGGGGTGGCGTATGGGTAGTCCAGCGCCCGCTTCAAGATCGCTGCCGCCGCTCCCGGATCGACCATTGAGCTCAATCTCGCAGATAGGGTCATTGCCGATGCGGGTTTTATTCATCGGTGACGTGGTCGGCAGCCCGGGGCGGCAAGGGCTGCGCGAAGCGCTGCCGGCGATGCGGGAAGAGCACTCCCCGGACCTGGTGATCGTCAACGGCGAGAACTCGGCGGGGGGCGTCGGCATCACCCAGCGCACCGCCAATGACCTCTTCGACTCCGGCACCGACGTGATCACGACCGGCAACCACGTCTACCGCCATCGCGAGGCCTACGACTTCCTCGATAACGAGAAGCGGGTGGTGCGCCCGGCCAACTACCCGCAGGCGAACCCGGGGCGCGGCCACACGGTCGTCGAGGCCGGCGGGATGCGGGTGCGAGTCGTCAACCTCAGCGGCGGCGTCGGCCTCCGCGTCGCCCGCTCACCCTTCGACACCGTCGACTCGATCCTCAGCCACCACGAGCAGGATGCGGTGATCGTCGACTTCCACGCCGAAGTCTCGAGCGAGAAGGTGGCGATGGGCTGGCACCTCGACGGTCGCGTCGCGGCCGTCTTCGGCACCCACACCCACGTCCCCACCGCCGACGGTCGCGTCCTCCCCGGCGGCACCGCCCACGTCTCCGACGTCGGCATGACCGGCTCCCGCACCAGCGTCCTCGGAGTCAAGCCCGAGCAGGCGCTGCGCTCGATGATCACGCAGATGCCGACCCGGTTTGAGACGGCTGAGGAGGACGTCTGGGTGATGGGGGCTCTTGTCGACGTGAACGAGCGAGGTTTGGCGGACTCGTTCCAGCAGGTGATGCGGCCAGTGCGATGAGGAGCAGTGGGTAGAACCAGACTATGTATAGGTAGAACCAGTGGTGGAGGGTTAGCTGGAGGGCGATCAGCAGGGCTGCTGACAGGGCGGCTAGTTGGGGTAGGGACTTGCGTTTTGGGATGAAGGCAAGGGTCAGGGACAGCAGGCCCAAGCCGATGAGGAGACCAGTGCGAAGCGGTTCCAATGACGTCTGCCCCCAGATGCTGAAGGGTGAGTCTCTACCTGCCTGGGTGGCGATGGTTCTGTCGTAGAAGGTGGGGAGGCCCGGGTCGAGCGCTGGCCAGAGGAGAACAGCGGTGGTCACTAGGAGCGCTCCGAGGATGAACAGAAGGGCTGGGCGGCGGCGGGTGTCCTGCGTGCGGGGTCGTACTCGGACACCCGCCGCCGAACTCAGACCGTCACTTTTGGATTCCGGGACGGCAGGTGGTCGGTAGGTAAGGAGCATTGGGCCGAGCGGGGCGGCTACGAACTTGGCCCAGACGGCGCTGACTAGCAGTGCTCCACGGGCTAGTGGGCGCGCGGCGAAATAGAGGGTGGCCAGGAGGAGCGCCGCCACCAGGGAGTCGTTGGAGTTCGACTCTAGGACGTAGGCCGTGTACGGGAACGCCGCCCAGCCGAAGGCGAGGGTTGCGGCTAGACGATGGCCCTCGGGGCCCGGACGGATCCTGATTCCGAGGAGGAGAAGGAAGGTGAAGACTGCGACGTCGAAGAGGATTGCGGCTCCGTGGGCTGCTGGGAGGTCGTCCCATTCGCCTTGGTTCGGCCAGATCAGCTCGAAGGGGACGTAGGCGAGGTAGTTGACGGGGCCGTAGGTGTCGCCGGAGGAGATGTCGTCGGGGAAGTTGTCGTAGATCGGTTCCCCGTGGGTGATCTTGTCGGCGCCTACGACCCCCGCGTAGCCGACGTCGATCGCGCCGGAGTCGGCGACGTTGAGGCCGACGCGGAAGCCCATCAGGAAGAGGGCGGCGATGAGCATCCAGACGACCGGCCAGACCGGGCGCAGTCCCTCCCCCCTCCCCCGCAACCCGATCCAAAGGCTGCGGCCGAGGAGGTAGAGGAGGACGGGATAGACCAGCGGCACCGAGACGCCGATCTCGGCCCGGTTGAAGAAGTAGTGGGAGACGCCGAAGCCGAGCAGGACCAGGAGGTCGAGGTTGGCGACCCGCCCAAGCCGCCGCCAGTCGACGAGTCCGAGGAGGAAGATCAAACAGAGGGGGATGAAGACGTAGGGCGCGTTCAGCTTGTGGCCGAAGGCGCCGGAGTAGCCGCGCGCCATCTTCCAGGAGACCTGGTAGCCGGTCCAGGACTCGCTCACCTCGCCGCTGTGGAGGTCGACGTAGACGAGGACCAGCTCCTCGCCGGCGGAGAAGTAGGCGACCTCCCAGCGGCTGTCCTCGTTGTTGACCGAGGCGGTGGCCGCCAGCGGCCCCTGCTCGCGTTCCACGGCGAGGACCTTCGAGTCCTTGTCCGCCGCCGCGATCGCCTCGGAGCGGGTCGCTCGTTCGGCCCCTTGGGCGGGCGCCGGCAGGAAAACCAAAACCAACAGCGCGACGAAGAGGGACGCAACGGCCACTGCGGGGAGGGGTGTGGGTGTCCTCGTACGGACACTCCCAAAAGCGAGCGAAGCGAGCGCGTCCGGTAGAGGACACCCACACCCCTCCCCCGCGCCCAACAACCCCCCGTCCCTCACCCGTCCCGCTCCACCCCGAAGTGCTCGAGGATCGCCGGGGCGACGTCGCGCAGCGTCCACTGCTCGCGCTCATCGGCCGACTCCGGGCCGCAGCCGACGAAGAGCAGCGGCCCCAGCGAGTCGCCGGCGTGCAGCGCCCCGTGGCTGCCGCCGCCGGCGTGGCTGACCCCACCCCAATCGACCGCCTCGAAGCCGGGCGCGAGGGAGACGACGAAGTCGCCGGCATGCGGCGCCGCCAGGGCCGACCAGACCCGCGCCAGCGGGTCTGGATAGGTCTCGCTGCGGAGCCGGCCGTCCACGATCTCGGCCTCGAGGGCCTCCAGGTCTCCCTCGACCTCCCAGCTGCCGCCGCGCAGGTCGCCGACCTCTCCCCCGGGGCGGAAGCGCAATATCGCCTCACCGCGCTCGATCGCCGCCCACTCATCGCCGACAGGCGTCCCAGGACTCGATCGAACCAGCGGCATCCCGTCGGTGCCCTCGAGCCGGCAGACGAGGTCGACGCCCTCGATCACCCCCAGCCGCGCCGCCACCTCAGCCGGCTCGGCGCGGTCGCCGTCCCCCGGCAGCAGGTAGATGTGGGCGGCGCGACCGGTGGGGCTGACCGCCAGCTGCGCCAGCTCGGGCCGCTCCTCGGAAGGCTGCAGGACCGACCACTCGGCGCTCAACAGCTCGGCCAGCGGCAGGCCGCGGTGGACCTCGGTCTGCGAGTGGTCGGCGAGCAGGATCAGCGCGTGGCCGGCGAGGAACTCCTCGATCCCGCCCGCTTCCTCGGCGTAGGTGGCGAAGGCGCGGTCGGCCTTGGCGATCGACTCGACCGTCGCCTCCGGGCCGTGCTGGTGGGAGTAGTTGTCGTTGTCCGGCAGCGAGAGCAGGAGGAAGTCGTAGAGGTCCTCCTGCAGCAGCTCGGCGGCGCAGCAGGCGGCGTAGCCGTCGCGGTTGCCGGGGATCGAGGTCGAGCGACACGGCACCTCGCGGCTGGCGTAGAGGTCGCCGTAGAAGAGGTCCGTCGGGCCCCAGGTGTGGTGGTGGAACTTCAATTTCGTCACGTCGACGGCGCGGCGCAGCAGCCCCTCCAGCGAGACCTCGTGGCGCTGTCGGCCGCGGTAGATCAGGAAGGGCGTGCAGGCGGTCCGCAGCCCCTCGTCTTCGAGGCTCTCGAAGACCGTCTCGATCTCGGGGCTGAGGTGGGCGAGGTTCATGTTGTAGACGAGGTCGTAGAGGGCGCGGAAGACGCCGAAGGCGCGGGTCGCCTCCAGCGAGGAGCCGTACTCGACGTAGCGCCGCTCGAGCCGGTGGTACCAGTTCATGCCGCTGATCCAGTGGCGGTCGGCGCCGACGCCGGTGACCATCTCGGCGCTGGCGACCGGAGTGACCGAGGGGAAACTGGAGACGCAGTCGGGGATGAGGACGCCGCGGTCGATCAGCGCCGCGAAGGTCGGCGCTCTCCCCTCCTCGATCGCCCGTTCGAGCATGTCGGTACGGAGCGAGTCGACGTAGGTGAGGACGAGCTTCTTGCGGGGCGGCACCGGTCCCATGATCGCGGAGGCGCTCCTTCGTCTGTTCCTTTTCCTTGCCAGAGCCCGAAAAGGAACAGACGAGCTAACGGAGGATGCGGAGCCCGGCGTGTTTGCGCTGGGCGCGGCGGTGGCGGGAGACGCCCAGCCAGATCAGGGCCAGGACGAGAACGATGACGATGATCGGCAGCAGCAGTGCGATCGCGATCACGACCAGCGCCGCCAGGCTGACGATGAACGCCAGTGCTCCGCCGCCGCTGCCCTCGCGGCGGCTGGCGCCGTAGACGAGGTCGCTGATGATCACGCAAGCGAGCGCGGCGCCGATGAGCCCGAGCACGCCGCCGAGAATCCCTTCCAACAGGAAGCCGGCGATGAAGCCGATCACAGCGGCGAGGATCGTCATCCGCCCGCGGGCGGATCCGTGGGTGCCGGTGGTGCCGGCGAGCATGCCGACGGCCATCCCGATTCCAAGCTCTTGCAGAACGTCCACGCCCCAAACCTAGCCAACGACGATGGCGGGATGTCGATCCGCCACACTTCAGCGATGGCAGAAGTGCCCGAGCCGACCCATCGCCGCCGCTCCCACGCCGGCACCCGCGACCTCGAGCGCTACGCCGGCCTGTTCGCCGAGCGGACGACGGTGATGCGCTCCTCGGCGATGCGGGACCTGATGGCGATCACCGCGCGGCCGGAAGTGATCTCCCTCGCCGGCGGCCTGCCGGACACCTCGACCTTCCCGCCGCAGAGCTTCGCTGCGCAGATGACCCGGATCGCCCAGGAGTCGGCGGCGAAGGCGCTGCAGTACGGACCGACCGAGGGCTTCGAGGAGACCAAGGACTGCATCCTCGAGGTGATGGGCGCCGAGGGGATGCTTCCCGACCCCGACGACATCATCGTCACCACCGGCGGCCAGCAAGCGATCGACCTCGTCTGCAAGACGCTGATCGACCCGGGCGACGTGGTCATCTGCGAGGCCCCGACCTACCCCGGTGCGATCCCCACCCTCTGCAGCTACCAGGCCGACGTCGTCCAGGTCGAATGCGACGAGGACGGGATGCAGGTCGAGTCGCTCGAGCAGCTGCTGGCCGAGCTCCGCGCCGAAGGGCGGCGGCCGAAGTTCATCTATTCGGTGCCGAGCTTCCAGAACCCGGCCGGCGTGACGATGTCCCTACGCCGCCGCCAGCGCCTGGTCGAGCTGGCGCGGACGCAAGAACTGCTGGTCGTCGAGGACAACCCCTACGGGCTGTTGCGCTATGGCGGCGAGCCGATGCCGCCGCTCTACCAGCTCGACGGCGGCGACTTCGTCATCTACCTCGGCACCTTCTCGAAGATCCTCTCCCCCGGGATCCGCCTCGGCTGGGCGGTGGCCCCGCCGCCGGTGATGGAGAAGATCGTCCTCGGCAAGCAGGCGGCCGACCTCTGCACCTCGACCCTGACCCAGTACTTCGTCCGCGAGTACTTCGCCGAACGGCGCTGGCAGCACTACGTCGACGACCTGGTCGAGATCTACCGCGGCCGCCGCGACACGATGGTCGAGGCGCTGCGCACCTACTTCCCGGCTGAGGCGACCTGGACCGAGCCCGAAGGCGGCCTCTTCATCTGGGCGACGCTGCCCGAGTACATCGACACGAGCGACCTGCTGGCGAAGGCGCTGCGGGCCGATGTCGCCTTCGTCCCCGGGCAGGCGGCCTACGTCGACGGCCGCGGCAGCCACTCGATGCGGCTCAACTTCAGCGGCGTCGACGACGAGGAAATCCGCGAGGGGGTGCGGCGGATCGGCAAGGTGATCGCCGAGCAGGTCGAGCTCTACGGGACGCTGACCGGCGAGCACAGAGTGCCGGAGCCGGCCGAGGAACCGCAGCCGAACGTGGTCCCGTTTCGCAAGGCGGAGGAAGCGTGAAGGTCGCCGTCCTCAAGGGCGGCCGCTCGCTCGAGCGCGGCGTCTCCCTGCGCTCCGGGGCGCGCGTCGAGGACGCGCTGGAGCGG
>Ga0126305_10000009_pt1 | contig 93980 bp, 83 predicted proteins | sample Plot26_FD_92536 | JGI IMG/M metagenome (GOLD analysis project Ga0126305, IMG submission 92536) | Serpentine soil microbial communities from UC McLaughlin Reserve, CA, USA - Plot26 | ecosystem: Environmental > Terrestrial > Soil > Grasslands | place: USA: UC McLaughlin Reserve, Lake County... | reverse complement strand
CGGCACCCAGACATCGGCGCCCGCGGGGAGCTGCGTGCCCCGGCCCACGATTCCCACCACCGTGCGCGGCCGGCCGTTGAGGGTGAGGGAGCGTCCGATCACCCCCGGGTCGCCGCCGAAGCGCCGGCGCCAGAGCTCCTCGGAGATCAGGGCCACGAGCGGGGCGTTCGCCTGGTCTTCGCCGGGCGCGAAGGTCCGCCCGGCGAGGGGCCGGACGCCGAGCACCTGGAAGTAGTTGGCCGATACCGAGGCGCCCGGCAGCCGCTCGGGCTCGGCGCCCTCGCCGCTCAGGTTCATCGTGCCGCCGGTCACGCCCGCCACTCCCGACAGCGTTTTGCTCTGGGCGCGGAGGTCCACGAAATTGGGTGCGGAGAAGGCGCCGTGCCGCTCGCCTTCGCGGTCCACGAAGAGGGGGCGCACGAGGCCTTCGGGCTCCCGAAAGGGGAGCGAGCGCAGCACCACGCCGTAGACCACGCTGAAGATCGCCGTCGTGGCGCCGATGCCCAGCGCCAGGGTCAGCACCGCGACCAGGGTGAAGCCCGGGTTCTTCCAGAGCTGCCGTCCGCCGAACCTGAGGTCCTGCCCGAGCTCTCCCAGCGACTCCGTCCACTTCATCTGAATCTCCTTGCGCGCGTCGAGAGCGCGGCAGTACTTTCGTGTCCCATCGAGGTCTCCGAACCGCCGCCGCGACTCCGCCCTCGCCGCTTCGGAGGACCATCCCTCCTCGACCAGCTCCTGGGAGACCATGTCGAGATGGAACGCGAGCTCCTCGTCGACGTCCGCGGCGACCTGGGCGGCGGTGCGCCAGGGAAACTGGAAGAGGCGCCGGCGGGGCATGGCGTCAGGCGGTCTCCAGGACCTTGGAGACGGCCTCGACGTAGCTCCGCCAGGTCGTGACCTCGGACTGCAGGGCTTGACGCCCGTCGTCGGTCAGGCGGTAGAACCTGGCGCGGCGGTTGTTCTCCGAGAGGCCCCATTCGGCCTCGACCCACCCTTTGCGCTCCAGGCGGTGGAGGGCCTGGTACAGGGCCGCGTCCTCGAGTCCGAGGGCGCCGTCGCTCCGCTGGCGGATGGTGCGCGAGATGTCGTAGCCGTGCATCGCGCTCCAGGAGAGCGTTTTGAGGATCAGGACCGCGACGGTCCCTTGCATCAGGTCGAGAGAGGATTTCGGCATGGTTCTCATTACCTCACGATGTGAGGGGAAGGATACGGGGGCGGCGAGGCGTTGTAAAGCCCCCTCATGGCGTGAGGGGAGAAGGCCAGCAAGGACTGCAAGGACGTCAAGGACGCCAAAGACATCGTGTCCCTGCTGTCCTTGAGGTCCTTGACGTCCTTGGTTTCGTTCACCTCAGCCCGGGAACACCCCGCCCGCAACCCGCTCCCACAACGTCCGCATGTCCTCCGGGACCGGCGCCTCGAAGGCCAGGGGCTCGCCGGTTCCCGGATGGCGGAAGGCGAGCCGCCAGGCATGGAGGGCGGGGCGGGAAAAGTCGCGCAGCGGCGCCTGCACGGGGCGGGGCAGGGCTTTCCAGCGGGCTTCGCCGTAGACGGGATCCCCCACCAGGGGATGGCCGAGGTGCTTGAGGTGGACCCGGATCTGGTGCGTGCGGCCCGTCGCGAGATCCATCTCCAGGAGCGCGATCCCCGCCCGCGCGGCGACGGTGCGGTAGCCCGTGCGGGCCGGCCTGCCGCCGGGCCGCACGGCCATCTCCATACGTTTCTGCGGGTGCCGGCCGATGGGGACCTCGATGACTCCCGAAGCCGGGGCGGGCGTGCCGTAGGCGATGCCGAGGTAGCTCTTCTGGACCTCCCGGGCGGCGAAGGCGCGGGCGAGGCGGGCGTAGGCGCCGGCGGTGCGCGCCACGACCAGGGCGCCGCTCGTCCCCTGGTCCAGCCGGTGGACGATGCCCGGCCGGCCGGGGCCGCCGACGCCGGCCATCTCGGGGTAGCGGTCGAGGAGGTGGTGGGCCAGGGTGCCGGTCGAACGGCCGGCGCCGGGATGGACGGTGAGGCCCGCCGGTTTGTCGAGCACCGCCAGGTCGTCATCCTCATAGAGCAGGCGGAGGTCGCCCGGCTCCGGCACGACGCGGTCCTCCCTGGGCTCGGGGGGGCTGCACTCGACCCGGTCGCCGGCGGCGAGGGCGGCCGAAGGCTTCGCTTCCCTGCCGTTGACCCGGACGAGCCCTTCGTCAATCCACCTCTGGACCTGGTTGCGGGCGACGTCGAGGCGGGCCGCGACGTGGCGGTCGAGCCGCTCGCCGGCGGTGTCCGCCTCGACGGTCCAGATCACTCGGCCGCCGGGACCGCGACGGGAGCTTCCTGAGCCTCCTGAGTGTGGCGCGGCCGGAAGCTGTCGATCGCCATCAGCACGATGCCGACCGAGATGGCGCTGTCCGCGACGTTGAAGGAGGGCCAGTGGTGGTTGCCGACGTAGACGTCGATGAAGTCGGTCACGGCGCCGCTCGAAATGCGGTCGATCAGGTTGCCGAGGGCCCCGCCCACCACCAGGGCCAGGGCCACCAGGAGGCTGCGGTCGCGCACGGGAGCGAACCAGAAGTAGAGGCCCACGGCCAGCAGGGCCAGGAGGCCGAGGCCGGTGAGCAGCCAGCCCCGGTGGACGGCATCGGAGGCGAAGAGGCCGAAGGCGACGCCGGTGTTACGCACGTGGGTCAGGTTGAGGAACCCGGGGACGAGGGGCTCCGCCGTATGGTGGGGGAGGTGGACCTCCACCAGCCACTTGGTCCACTGGTCGAGGACGAGCACGGCCAGGGAGACGAGCAGATAGCGAAGCTTGGTCAGCCGGGGATCCATGTTCACGTGTGAGCTCTCCTTGGCTTGCCGAACCCTCAGGGGCGGCCAAAATTTTCACGGGCGGCCCGCGCCACCTGAGTGAGATCCGAAGTTTTCTGGAACAGCCGGATCGCCGCGACCCCCGCCGCCCCCGCCCCGGCCAGCTCCCCGAACCGCTCTAGTGTAACGCCTCCCAGCGCGTAGACGGGCAGGCCGGCCGCCGCCGCCCGCCCGAGCTCGCCGAGCCCCACGGGCGGTCCCTTGCCGGGCGTCGGATACACGGGGCCGAACGTCACGTAGTCGGCGCCCTCGTCCCGCGCCCGCTCGACCTCCTCGACGCGATGGGTCGAGCGGCCGAGGAGGACGCCGGGGCCGAACCGCTGCCGCAGGGCAGCGACGGGGAGGCCGTCGGAAGGCAGGTGGACGCCGTCGGCGCCGGCCGCGAGGGCCACGTCCACGCGGCCGTTGATCAGCAGGCGGGTGGATGACGGCAGAGCCGTGCGGGCGAGCCGGGCGAGGTCGTAGAGGGCGCCGTCCTCGAGGTCCTTCTCACGGATCTGAACGGCGCCGATCGCCGCCGTCGCGAGGGCGCGGAGCCATGGCTCCAGGGGGAGCGAGCGGCGGTCGCTGATCGCCAGGAGGCTAAACTTCGGGGGCACTGGCCTTCCGGCGGAAGATGAGCTCGTCCAGGTCGTGCGCCCCCCAGAGCAGGTGGACGAGCCCGAAGCCGCTCACCGCCGCCCGGAAGAAAGGGTGGAGGCCGGCGGTGCGCAGCAGCTCGAAGGGGATCAGGACCAGGGTCCGGTCCCAGATCGGGCTCCAGGGCGCCAGCACGAGGAAGGTCCCCGCCTCGACGCAGTAGAGGATGAAGAGGACGCGGTACAGGAAGGAGAAGCGCATGGGCGGGGGAGATTGTAGCCGCGAAATGGAAAGGCCGGCGGTTCACGCCGGCCTTTCGATCCGTTGACGCCTGGCCAGTCGTCAGTTCCTCTGGTTTCCCCCGTCCCTCGGCGGCCGCCGTTCGCGGACCTGGGGCCGCGACGACTCGCTGCCGCGGGACCGCTGCGGCTCGGCACGCCGGGACTCGACCCGCGGCTCCGGCCGGGAGGACGGCTCGGGCGAGCGGTAGGTGGGCTGCGTCACCCGCGGCTCGGGCCGCGAGCTCCGCTCCGGCCGAACGTACGGCTCGGTGGGCGAGCGCTCCGGCCGGACGTAGGGATCCGCTCGCTCGACACGGTCGGGCCGGACGTAGGGCGGCCGGTCCTCGGTCCGCGGCTGCGGCCGGTCGTTCCGCTCGACCGACCGGGGGCGGACGTAGACGTCCTCCCGCGGGCTGTCGTACCGCTGGATCTCTCTGCGGTCGACCGGCGGCCGGCGCTCCCGGACCTGCGGACGGTCCTCCGCAGACCGGGAGTTGCTGCCGCGGTCGGGCCGCGGCGCGCCGCCGTCGGCTTCCGGAGCCGGCCGGCTGGGCCGCTCCCTGACCACGGGGGCGTCGTCGCTCCGGGACCGCTCGGGGGCCGGGCGGCTCGGCTTCTCGTCGACCTCGATCCTGCGGGGCCGGGGAGCTCCGCCGTCGGCCTCCGGGGCCGGCCGCGCCGGCTTCTCGATCACGATCCGCGGCCGGGTGGAGGGGCCGCTGTCGTTGCCGCCCGTGGAGCCTCCGGAGCGACCGTCCGGAGAGGTTTGCGTCCCCGGCTTGGCCGCCACGTCGGGCTTGCGGCTCGGGCCTGCGCCGCGGGGGCCGTCGTCGCCGAAGACGATGCGGGGCCTCTCGGACGGCGTGCCGTAATTGCCGCCCGGCTGAGCGCCGCCGGCCTCGGCCGCCCGGCCGGCCCGCCGGCCGAGGGTGCTCGGCTTGAGCGGCGTGCCGTCCAGCACGTTGGAGTTGTCGGCCCTCACGGTGCGGCTCACCGTGTCGGGCAGGTTCGGCTTGCGGGCGATGAACGACGTCACGTCCGGCAGCTCGGCCGCGCTCCTGCCGGAGCGCAGGGCGCGCAGCACCTCGTCGGGGTTCTTCCAGGTGCTGGGCTTGAGCGGCCGGGTATCGGTGGTGATGATGCCCCGGTCCAGAGAGCGGCCGTCATGACCGGACCTCGGCACGGCGTAGCGCTGCACGTCGCGGCGGCCGTCCCAGTATCCATCGCGGTAACCCTGGCGGTAGCCGTCGTGGAAGTACGAGGACCGGACGAAGCTCCAGCGGTCGAAGTATCCCCAGTCGCCGCCGGCCCAGCCGTAGAGGCCTGAGCGGAAGCCGAAGCCGGAGCCGAAGCGCGATCCGTAGTAGCGGGTGTAGTACCCGGTCGGGCACCAGCCCACGTAGCTCGGGCCCCAGTACCAGTAGACCCAGGCCGACGCGTAGACGCGGCCCGGCTGCCAGACCCAGCCGTGGACGGGCAGATAGTCCCAGCTCCCGTAGTGGTAGGGCGCCCAGCCCCAGGGCTCGGACGAGATCCAGGTCAGGCCGCTCGGAGTGTAGACCCAGCGGCCCTGCCAGTAGGGGCGCCAGCCGGCGGCCACCCGCGGCCGCCAGTAGGTCGAGCCCTCGGCGTCGATCCAGTCGCCGTAGCGGGAGAGCGGGGCCGCCGAATAGCGCAGGTTGTCGTCGACGTGGCGCAGGTCGGCCGAGGCGTACTGGTCGTCGAGCTGGCGCGCCCAGCGCTCCAGCGAGTCGAAGCCTTCGGCCGGGCGGACGTCGGCGCTGGCGTAGCGGTCGCCGTCGATCACCGCCTGCTCGTCGGCCCGCACGCGCTGCTTGCCGCGGTCGGTGACGACCTCGGCGCTGCCGCGGCGGACGACCAGCTCGCTCCAGCCGTCGCTGTCGGCCGTGATGCGGTAGGAGCCGAAGTCCTGCGGGAAAATGGTGGCGTTGGGCGTCTCGATGCGCGGCAGCTCGTCGCCCAGGGAGTCCTGAGTGACGACGAGCTGCACGTTGCCCTCGAGCAGCCGCAGCACGGTGGCGCGGTCGTCGCGGTCCGGCGAGGCGGCGAGCCGCTCCAGGACCAGCTCGCTGCCGCCGTCGATCCGCAGGATGTTGCGGTCGGCGAGCACGATCTCGACCCGCGAGCGGTCGGGAACCCAGAGCCGGTCGCCGGCCAGCACGGGCTGGTTGATCTCGGCGCTGCCGCGCTCGTCGGTGCCGGCCTGCATCAGCGTGGCACTGCCTTCCACCACGCTGAGATAGCCGTAGCTGCCCTCTTCGGCGGTGGCCGCGGTCGCCGTGGCCACGGGGGCGGCGAGCGCGACGAGCCCGAGGGCGAGCGCAAGGCGGGAAGCGAGCCTTCTGCTGAAAGCGTTCATCTCTTTGATCTCCATAGGGGTCGATACCTTCCGGCATCTGCAAAGAGCAACTTTTGGACCAGGCCCTTTATTCCTCTTGCCGTCCGTAGGGGCGGCCCTGCGCGGCCGCCCTATTCTCCTCATTCTTCCTTTAATTTAGGGTGCCCACACAGGGGCGCCCCTACGTATAATGGGCGCGCCTCAGCAGGCGGCGGTGTCCACCCCAGGCGTCAGGGGCGTCCCCTGCGGCGACGATTCCGTGTTCCCATTCCGGGGGAGGATCCCATTGGCGATCAACTGGTTCGGCGGCGGGAAGAAGAAGCAGCAGCAGCAGCAGGATCCTCAGGAGTACTCGATCGACGACCTGATCGTGCTCGAGCGCTATGAGGAAGCCGGCGAGCGTCTGCGTGCCCGTCTCAAGAACAACCCCAACGACCTGCACGGGCACCTGCGGCTGGCCGACGTCTATACCTCGCTCCAGCAGTTCGGGAAGGCGGTGGAGGAGTACGTCTACGTGGCCGAGGAGTACGCCCAGGACGGCTTCCACGACAAGGGGATCGCGCTGCTCTCCCGGGCCATGAAGGTGGCGCCCCTCGATCCCACCCTGCGCTTCAAGATCGAGCGGCTGCAGCGCGAGAAGAGCATGGAGCACGTGCGCGGCATGGCCCTCGAAGGGTTGCGGCAGGCCGGCGGGCTGCAGGCCGGCACCTCGGCCCTGGAGCTCAAGAAGCTCTGGCACAACCTGGTCGCCAGCACCGTCGTGCAGCACCTGAACGGCGAGCAGCTCAAGCGGCTCTTCTCGGCCATGCAGCTCGTCCGCTTCGACGCCGGCCACAAGATCGCCGGCGAGGGAAGCCCGGGGGGCTTCCTCTTGTTGATCGTCATCGGCGTCGTCGAGGCGTTCATCGAGGACGGCGGGCGTTCCATCATGGTCCGCACCTTCACCTCGGGCGACGTGGTCGGCGACATGGCCCTGTTCGAGCGGGGCGTCTGGCCGGCCGGTTTCCGTGCCTCCGAGCCCGTCACCGCTCTCAAGCTCACCCGCGAGGGCCTGGAGCAGTGCCTGGTCGGCAACCCCGACCCCCGCGGATTCCTGGAGACGCTGCGCGAGCAGCACAACGACCGCGACGTCGCGGGCACGGTGCGCAGTCTGCGGACCGATGCCTGAACTTCAGCTACCTGATACGGATAACCGATGGCCATACTTCCCATCCGCATCTATCCCGATCCCGTCCTGCGGACCCAGTGCCGCAGGGTCGAGGAGTTCGATCCCCGGCTGCGCAAGCTGGCCTCCGACATGGTCGAGACCATGCACGCCGCTCCCGGCGTGGGCCTCGCGGCGCCGCAGGTCGGCGTCGATCTGCGCCTCGCCGTGATCGACACCTCGGTAGGGGAGGACCCCTCCATGCTCAAGGTTCTGGTCAACCCGGAGATCGTCCGGCGCGAAGGGCAGGAGTCCGACGTCGAGGGCTGCCTCTCCCTGCCCGGCATCACCGACAAGGTGGACCGTCCGACCGCCGTCACCGTGCGCGCCCAGGACCTCGACGGCAAGCCGTTCGAGCTCCAGGTCACTGAGTACGTGGCGCGCGCCGTCTGCCACGAGATCGACCATCTGAACGGAGTCCTGTTCACCGACCACCTCCGCGGCCTGCGCAAGGAGCGGGTCCGGCGCCAGCTCAAGAAGCTGGTGGAAGAGCAAGAGGTGCGCGTTTGAGCGGCGCCTCGCGGCGCCTCCTGCTTCTCGGCCTCTTCTGCGGTCTTCTCCTGGCGCTGGCGGCCTGCGGGGGCGGCGGCGGCGGAGGCGGCGGGCCCACCGAGCCGACGCCGCCACCCCCGCCGCCGCAGAGCATCGTCTTCACGGCCCAGGGGACGCCGGGCAACAACACCGTCTTCCTGACCGCGGGCGCGGCGTCCACGGCCACCACCCTCGTCCTCGAGGTGCGGGCGAGCCAGGTCACCAACCTCTATGGCGTCGCCTTCGACCTCTCGTATCCCAACGCGCAGCTCCAGTTCGTGCGCGCCACGGCCGGCCCGCTGCTCGCCGGCGGCGCCGTCCAGGCCGCGCCGGCGGGAACCGGCTCCCTGGTGGTGGGCGGCACGCACCTCGGCAACGTGCCCGGGGCCAACGGCTCCGGCGTGATCATGACCCTGGAGCTCACCGCCGTGGCCGCGGGCAGTGGCAGCTTCGCCTTCTCGCGCAACACGGCCCTCAACCCTTCCGGAGATCCCCTGGCCGGCGTCGCCTGGCTCGCCGGTTCCGTCCAGGTGAACCGTTGAACCCTTTCCACGATCGAGCCCTATGACCCCAGACCTCGTCCTCTTCAACACCCTCGGGCGCAAGCTCGGGCCGTTCCAGCCTCTGGTCCCCGGCGAGGTCCGCATCTACACCTGCGGCCCTACCGTCTACAACGAGATCCACATCGGCAACCTCCGCACCTTCCTGGTCCAGGACGTGCTGCGGCGCAGCCTGCGCCACCTCGGCTACCGCGTCACCCAGGTGATGAACCTGACCGACGTCGACGACAAGACGATCCAGGGGGCGCACAAGGCCGGCGTCAGCCTCGCCGAGTACACCGAGCCGTTCGTCCAGACGTTCCTGCGCGACCTCGGCACCCTGCACATCGAGCGCGTCGAGCGCTTCCCCAAGGCGACCGAGCACATCCCGGAGATGATCGACCTGATCACCCGGCTGATCGAGAAGGGCTTTGCCTACGAGAGCGACGGCTCCGTCTTCTTCAGCATCGGCAAGGATCCCGACTACGGCAAGCTCTCCGGCTTCGACCTCGACCAGGCGCGCCAGGGCGAGCGGGTGGCGAGCGACGAGTACGGCAAGGAAGACGTGCGCGACTTCGTGCTGTGGAAGGCCATCAAGCCGGGCGAGCCCTCCTGGGATTCGCCCTGGGGGCCCGGCCGGCCCGGCTGGCACGTCGAGTGCTCGGCCATGAGCATGAAGTACCTGGGCGAGACCTTCGACATCCACTGCGGCGGCGTGGACCTGATCTTCCCCCACCACGAGAACGAGATCGCGCAGAGCGAGTCGGCGACGGGGAAGCCCTTCGTCAGCACCTGGCTGCACGGCGAGCACCTGATCGTCGACGGCGCGAAGATGTCGAAGTCGCTGGGCAACCAGTACACCCTCACCGACCTGCTGGAGCGCGGCTGCTCGGCGCGGTCGCTGCGCTACCTCTTCCTCTCCGTCCACTACCGGCAGAAGCTCAACTTCACCTTCGAGTCGCTGGAAGGGGCCGCGGGGGCCCTGCGGCGGGTGGACGAGATGATCTTCCGGCTCCAGCACGCCGAGGAGAAGGGCGACGCCGACGCGCGTCTCGCCGAGGCCGCCGGCCGTCTGCGCCAGGACTTTGCCGCCGGGCTCGCCGACGACCTCAACCTCGCCGTGGCCCTCGCCGCCCTCTTCGCCTTCGTCAAGGAAGTGAACGTCGCCATCGAGGAGGGGCGGATCGGCGCCGGCGACCGCCAGCGCGTCCACGACGCCCTGGCCGGCGTCGACGGCGTCCTCGGGGTGCTCGACGCCGCCGAGTGGGCCGACGCCGGCGCGGAGGACGACAGCGCCGAGATCGACCGCCTGGTCCAGGAGCGCAACGACGCCCGCGGCCGCCGCGACTTCGCCACCTCGGACCGCGTCCGCGACGAGCTCGCGGCGCGCGGGATCGTGCTCGAGGACACGCCTCAAGGGACCCGCTGGAAGAGGAAGTAGAGACTTATTTGACCGGCGACTTCCGCGAGCAGCCCGACATGCGGGCCAAGGGGCGGGTGGGGGAGGACGACGCCGTCCGCTGGCTCACCGCCCATGGCTACGAGATCCTGGCCCGCAACGTCGTCAACCACGGCGGCGAGCTCGACGTCGTGGCCACCGACGGCGGCACCGTCTGCTTCCTCGAGATCAAGGCCCGGAACGGCGACCGCTACGGCCGTGCCATCGAGGCCGTGGGCTTCGCCAAGCAGCGCCGCCTCTCCCGCGCCGCCGCCCTCTACCTGGCGTCCCGCGGCTGGTTCGACCGCGCCTCCCGCTTCGACGTGCTCGGCCTCGACCGGGAGGGCGATGCCTGGCGCTACACCCTGATCAAGAACGCCTTTCCCTACAACCCCGGCCCGCCCCGGCGGCGTTGGTAGACGCTGGTAGACCCCCGCTTGACAGCCCCGGGCCTCCTGACTATCCTGTGCGAGCTTGTTGGGCGGGAATAGCTCAGTGGTAGAGCACAACCTTGCCAAGGTTGGGGTCGCGGGTTCAAATCCCGTTTCCCGCTCCAGATTATCGATGTACCGATGTTGACAGCCTCGCGGACATCTTCCGCGTTCTGCTAGGATCAAAGGGCCGCGTATGCGGCCCTGTGCTTCTTAGGGCGACGTAGCCAAGTGGTAAGGCGAGGGTCTGCAAAACCCTTATCCACCGGTTCGAATCCGGTCGTCGCCTCCAACCCCCTTCCCCCAAGGTCAGCCCTTTCAGTGCAGGTGCTCGCGGTGGGCTCGGCGACCCTCGGCGGCCTCCGCGAGAGCGGCGTGAGCCTTCTGCCCCGCAGGATATGCCGCATACAGCACGGGTTATCATAAGAATTCCGCGGGTTATGCTGCGAAATTCACCCAATACGCCGTCTGTTCCGTGGGATATACCGCAAAATTCACGGGATGTGCCGCGAAATCCGAGGGGTATACCGCCAAATAGCTGAAATGTACCGCATGACCCGCGGGGCAGGCGGCATATTCTCTGGGTTATGCTGCAGGCTCCGTTGTGCCTGACGCCCAGGGGCCGGGGCATGCCGCATGTCCTCGGGTGCGGCCGCCTTCAGCCTGGAATCCAATAAGCCGATGACTTGGCCAGCTTTCGGAGCTGGCCGTATTCTTGCAGCATTCAACCTGAAGCCGGATCCTGGGCTTTGCACCGGCGGGGAGGCTTCAGATCCTGGTACCCGAGAGTGGGATTCGCCTCGGTATCCGAGGTCCAACGTTTCTGGGGACCCGAGCTGCCCGTATCTGGTTCCCGCTCCTTCTTACCGTTCAAATCGGCTTCCTCTTCCCCACGGCCGCCAGTGCCGGCAAGGTTCCGATCGCGGTCATCGTCCACGAGCGGGTCCCCGTGGACGAGCTCAGCCTCCCCGAGCTGCGGCGGATCTTCCTCGGATCGCGCCAGTCCTGGTCGGAAGAGCTGGCGATCACCGTGCTGACCCCTGCCCGCGGCTCTCCCGAGCGGCAGGTCCTCCTGAACAAGATCTACGAGCAGCGCAGCGAGGTCCAATACAAGCAGTATTGGATCAACAAGATGTTCAGCGACGGAGCACCGGTCCTGCCCAAGAGCATGGGCTCGCACGGCCTGTCGGCGAGCCTCGTGCGCGGGATCCCGGGCGCCATCGCGCTGGTCGACTCCAACAAGGTCCCGCCGGGGGTGAAGGTCCTCCGGATCGACGGCAAACAGCCCGGCGAGGCCGGCTACCCGCTGATGACCTCCCGGTGAGGAGACCCATGAAGATCTCCATGCAGAAGCGGTTGCTCGGGGCCTTGCTGGCGATTCTGGTCTTCCTGTCCCTCAATCTCGGAGTCCACATCTGGGGCGATCGGGCCCGGACGGAGAGCCTCACGGAGCTGCGGAGCGGCATCGAGCGGCAGCTCGTCATCGGCTCCATCGAGAGGCGCCTGCGCGAGGCCAACCGGGAGATCGCCCTGCTGGCGGGAGTCCTCAGCGGCGAGGAGCCCGGTCCGGTGAGCCCGGACGCCCGGCAGGCGTTCGAGGCCCGGCTCGAGCGGATCGGAGACGCGGTCTCCCAGGAGCGGGCGATCCCCGGCGGCTCGACCCCGGCGGCCGAACGGTTCCTGGCCGCATGGCGGAACCTCGCCGTCTCCTGGCGGAGAGCCTATGGGAGCTTCGGCGTCGACAACGAGCGCGCCATCGCGGAGCTCTCGATGCGCTCGGACCCCCTGAGCGGAACGATCCTCAACCGGCTCCTGCCGGCGTGGGAAAGGGAGGAGAGGCGGCGCGTCCAGACCGCCGGCACCAAGCTGCGCCGGGTCTCGGACCTGACCGACCAGGTGGAGATGCTGTTCTTCGTGCTGTCGACGCTGGTCGTGACGCTCGTCGCCTTCAACGTCTCGAGGTTCCTGGTCGACGTGAACAAGAACCTCGAAGGGCGGGTACGCGAGCGGACCCGGGAGCTGGAGGAGGAGGTCCAGGAACGGCGGAGGGTCGAGGGGGCCCTGCGCCAGAGCGAGGAACGCTACGCCCTGGCGGCCCAGGGAGCCAGCGACGGCCTGTGGGACTGGGACTTGAACGAGAACGAGATGTACCTGTCGCCGCGCTGGAAAGAGATGCTCGGGTTCGGCGAGGCCGAGCTGAGCGGCAGCCCCCACGAGTGGTTCGAGCGCGTGCATCCCGACGATCTGCCGAAGCTGCAGGAAGCTCTCGGCACCCACTCGGCGGGCTCGAGCTCGCACTTCGAAAACGAGCACCGCATGCGCGACCGGGCGGGGAGCTACCGCTGGATGCTCGCCCGGGGAATCGCCCTCTGCGACGGCAAAGGCAGGGCGACCCGGATCGCCGGCTCCCAGACCGACGTCACGGAGCGCAAGAAAGTGGAGGGGCAGCTCCTCCACGACGCGTTTCACGACGCGCTGAGCGGCCTCGCCAACCGCGCCCTCTTCCTCGACCGGCTGGGCCTCTCGCTGGCGCGGGCGAAACGGCGCCAGGACTTCCACTTCGCCGTCCTCTTCCTCGACTTCGACCGCTTCAAGCTGATCAACGACAGCCTCGGCCATCTCGTCGGCGACCGGGCGCTGGTGGCGGTCGCCCAGCGGCTGGAGACCTGTGTCCGCGCGGGCGACACCGTCGCGCGTTTCGGCGGCGACGAGTTCGCGATCCTGCTGGACGACGTCCAGCACCTCGAGGACGTCGAAAAGATCACCCGGCAGTTGGAAGAGCGGCTGGCCGCTCCGCTCTGTCTCGACGGTCACGAGATCTACGTCAGCGCGAGCATCGGCATCGCGTTCGGCACCGCGGGCTACGAGAAGCCAGAGGACGTCCTGCGCGATGCCGACGCGGCCATGTACCGGGCCAAGGCCCTCGGCAGGGCCCGTCACGAGGTGTTCGACGAGGCGCTTCACCTGGAGGCGATCGATCGTCTGAAGCTGGAGACCGATCTGCGGCGGGCCGTCCAGGACCGGAGCTTCGGGCTCCAGTACCAGCCCATCGTGTCCCTGGCGGAGGGCCGGGTGACCGCTTTCGAGGCCCTGGTGCGCTGGCGGCATCCGGTGTGGGGACTCGTCCCGCCCGACCAGTTCATCCAGGTGGCCGAGGAGACGGGATTGATCCTGCCGATCGGCCGCTGGGTGCTCTCCGAAGCCTGCGCAAAGCTCAAGGAGTGGCAGCGGGACTACCCCTCCGATCCGGCCATTTCCATCAACGTGAACCTGTCGCGGCGGCAGCTCCTGCAGGCCGATCTCGTCGAGCAGATCGGCTCATGCCTCGAGGATTCAGGGGTGCCACCGGAGTGTCTGCGGCTCGAGATCACGGAGAGCGCGATCCTCGAGAACCTGGACGCTGCCGCGGAGCTCCTGAGGCACCTCAAGCTCCTGGGCATCGGCATCTGCATCGACGACTTCGGCACGGGCTACTCGTCGTTGAGCTCCCTCCAGCAGTTCCCCGTCGACATCCTGAAGATCGACCGCTCGTTCATCCGCGGCATGGGAACGGAGGGCGACCGGGACGAGATCGTCCGCGCCGTGGTCGGACTGGCCCACAGCCTTCACCTGGAGGTGGTGGCCGAGGGCGTCGAGACCGAGGGGCAGCTCGCGTGCCTCAAGGCCATGAGCTGCGAATATGCCCAGGGCTACCTGCTCTGCCGGGCCCTCGACTTGGAAGGGGTGGAGCGCCTCCTGGCGAGTGCGGCGCCCTGGAGCTGCTTTCCTCCCGAACGCGGAGAGGCCAGTGTGCCGGCGTGAGTCAAGCGCCCTCGACGACGAGGAGCACCCGCGCCTCGTCCAGGAGCGCCTCGGGATCTCCTGACGTTCCCGCTTGCCAGAGCTGCCGGAAGCGGGCGAACGCCTCCGCGGCCCCCGTCATGTCGCCGCCGGCTCTCCGGGCGTATCCCACGTGGGCCCAGGCGTAACCCTGGAGCCGGGAGAGCCAGGCCTCGTCCGCGCCGCGGATCTTCTCGGCCAGGTGGAGCGCCAGCTTGGCCAGCTCCAGCGACTTCCCTGCATTGCTCTCCTTCACGCTCTCCTCGCACAGGAGCTCGCACAGGGCCCAGCTCTGGTATTCCTGCGCCTCGGCCACCAGGAACCGCTGGTTGTCCCTGCTCAAGGATGCCAGGCGTTCCCAGAGGAGCGGGGCCTCCTCCCGGTCCCTGGGAGTGGGGGAGGAAGCGATCCAGGACGGCTCGAGGTACTTCAGCGACTCCAGGAAATCGCGGATCAAGGGCTCCAACGTGTCCCGAATCTGGCCCGACAGCGAGTAGGCCAGGAGCACGGCATCGTCCTGGGGCTGGCCCCTCATGGATGCGCAGAGCATCCGGACGGCCGGCAGCAGCACGTCCAGGACCTCGGGGGAGGTCCCCGTCGCCCGCACCGCGCGTTCGACCACCCGGAGAGAGGCCGCCCTCTTGCCGCTCTCGTACTCCGACAGGAGGCTAGGGGAAGTCTCCATTTCCTCCGCGAGCTCCTTCTGGGTCCATCCCCGGGCCGCGCGGAGTAGCAGCAGCACGAGCTTCAGCTCCTCAGGTTCCGTCTTCTGGGTCATTTTCACTCCTCCAAGGTGAAGTGGGATTGTACATCGGTGTCCTATTACACCTCGAAAGAGAGCACCATATTCCCTGAAGAGGTGCCCGCGCCGGCCATGAAGGCCGTGCCCGGCGGCCCTCGACAAGGAGAGAATCATGGCCTCTACCACTTTCCGTCGCTTGGTCGCAGTCTTCGTCCTGGGTGCGTTTCTGGGGATGCCCCTGGCCTCGGTCGCCGGACCCCGGGTGGCCCGGCGCAGCGAGTCTCAGGAGATCAGCCTGGAGCCGTTCGCCCGGTTGTGGAGCTTTCTGACGCGGGTTTGGGCGAAGGAGGGCTGCCGCATCGATCCGTCGGGCCGGTGCTTGGATGACAAGAACGGGTGCTCGGTTGACCCGAACGGACGATGCCTGGTGGTCCCTGAGGTCACCCTGAAGAACGGGTGCTCGATCGACCCCTACGGTCGGTGCCTCCCAGGCTGAGTTGGCCTGCAGGCATTTGCCGGGTCGGTTCAGAGCCGGCCCGGTTGTAGCTACACCTCCTCGAAGCGCAGTCCTGGATCGTGCCGGGCGCGAAGGAAGTAAGCAATAAGCCGCTTGGCCAAGTCCAAAGTAACCGCCTCGTGCTCAGCGGCGTTGTTGAAGAGCTTGAGTGCAGCGAGAGCCTCCCGATGGACGCCTTGAGCCTCGAATATCGGTACCGTCTGGCGTGCCAACGCCCGAACCTCCGCCGTCCGACCTTCCTCCAGATAAAGTTCCGCCAATTCCAGAGAGACCAAGGCCATGTCGTAGGCAATATTGAGGGAAGTAAATTCTTCCCGCACTCGAGAGAGGATCTTGATCGCCTCCTGCCTTCTTTCCATGCCGACCGCAATCCGGCCTTCTAACCAGCGTAGTCGGACAAGGTCCAGATGGTTTCCTGCCCCAGCAGCGAGCTTGCGCAACTCGGGTATTGCAGACTCGACCTCTCCATGCCGGCCCATCAAGCTGAGGTTTACGGCCAGGTTTAGCCGGAGCGCGAGGAGGAAACGAGGTTCGCCCTCCAGTTCGACGAGAGGGGCTGCCCTGCGCAGTTCGGCAATTGCTGCGTCAAAGCGGCCTAGCTCTTCGAAGATCCTGGCTTTGTTGAGAAGCAGATAGCGCGTCTCAGGCCCCTCATCAACAGCCAGAGCCCTGTCCAAAAGCTCAAGTGCCTCGGGAAATCGCCTCTGACTCTGGCGAAGCGAGGCTTTGACGCCCAGTACCCGGGCTTCATTGAGAAGGGTAAGGTCCCCGATCTCCCCAGCCTCCCATAGCTTACTAGCGTGGCGGAACGCTTCTTCTGCCCCTGGCAGATCCCCTCGTACCCGCCGGGCGTTGCCGATATGCGCCCAGGCATAGCCCTGCACCCGCGACCGCCACGCTTCCTCGCCCGGCATCAGCTCGGCCCCACGGAGAGCCAGCGAGGCCAACTCCAGGGCCCGGTCCGCGTTGTCGGCTGCCGCCTTCAAGCTCTCTTCGCAGAGCAGCTCGCACAGCGCCCAACTCCGGAGATCGGGCGTGCTCTCCACCCGAAGCCGCCGCTGCTCCGGTGCGAGCCGCCTGAGCCGCTCCCACATCGCGGCCGCACGTTCCCTCGCCAGGAAGCCCCGGGCCTCGGATGAGAGCTTGCCGAACAGAGTGCGGGTGAAGTTTGACGTGATCTGCCCGGTCTGGACGGCGGCGGCCTCGATCCTCAGCTTCTGGGCGGCAGGGCCCGGATCCTCCGCGGCAGCGTAGACCGACCGCAGGAAGAGGAGGGCCCCGTCGATCGTGCTGGACGGCAGGTCCATGGCGGCCACGATGGTCTCCAGCCTCTCGCGGGAGAGGGTCTTGCGGCCCCGCTCATAGTCGGAGAGCAGGTTGGCCGCGATGCCGGTGGCCTCGGCCAGCTTCTGCTGCCTCCAGCCCAGGGCCGACCGCAGGTACATGAGCGTGAGGTTCAGGGAAGGAGGAACTTTGTCTGCCATGGCGTCTCCTGGTTGCGTTACGGCTCCTGAAACAGAGAGTGCGTGAGCGCGCCCCGGCGTGACAGAAAAGCGTGCCGGCGACGCGCCAAGTCGCGGATTGCCGCGCCCGATTGCCGCAATTCACACCTGCCGCCGAAGAAGAGGCCTTTCCGCTCGCGTAATGCACTCCCGCGATTCCAGGTGCCGCGGACCTGTAATTAAGTTACAGGATGAAATGGGAGAGGGGAAGCCTATGACTCAGACGGAAACCGAGACCCAGGAAGCGCTCCGGGGGGTGGTGGAGGAGCTCAAGGGAATTCACGCGCGTTTGCAGGAGCTCGCCAGGGCCTTGCCAGACTCGAAGGGGCAGGATGACGTGGAGGAGGAGCCGGACATCGCCACCGAGGTCCGCTCCATCATCGGGTGCGTGCTGCTCGATCAGATCGGTCCCGCGGTCCGGGACCTGGACGCCGCGGCCGGCTACCGGCCGAAGGGGCGGCGGGGGGGTTGGGCGGAGCGTTCGCGCCGCTAAGGCGCCCCGGACGCCCGGTCCGGCATCACGAACACCCTTCGCGCCCGCTCCGAGCCCAGGGTCTCCCGGTCGTAGTAACGGTCGAGGACCGACGGCTTCCAGGCCAGCAGGTCCGGGTTGCGGGCCGCGAAGCCCTCGAACGTCTCGCCTTCCGCCATCCTCTCCTGGATCAGGAACAGGTAGGCCCAGGTGATCGTCTCGTGGTACAGCCCGGGGTGGCCGTTGGCCGCGGCGAAGCGCTTGAGTCCCTCGGTGAACCGTGCCAGCGCTTCCAGAGGCGGGCAGCGCCGGAGGTAGAGCCATGCCACCCGCACGTGGTCCCGGTGGTGGAAGGCGGAGCTTGGAAGCGTGCCGTCTTCAAAGCCACGCAGGAATTCGGCGTCGTCGATCTCTCTCATCGCGTACCCCCTTCCGGCGTCTCGATCAGCCGGTGACTGGCGCTGGAGTCCAGGTCGAGCCCATAGATCCGCTTGAGATCGGCGATCCGCCCCAGCGTCTCCTCGCTGAACGGGCACTTGCCGTCGAAGGCGTGGAGCACGATCCCCTCGAGCAGGTCGCCCAGCGACAAGTCGTACAGCTCGGCCAACGCCTTCAGCACCTTGACCAGACGTTTCTCCATCCGGACTCCCGTCTGTACTCGCTCGACGACCAGGCGTTCTCCCTCGCTCATGGCTGTAGCCCTCCCGAAATTAAATTGTACCATGGTACCAATATAACAGTCGTGGCCTTTCCTGTTCGCCGGCTGTCCTGTAATCTCTTCTCTGCCACACCCTTTGAATGGGGAGGGCTGCACCGTGAGGATTCTGGTCGTCGAAGACGAGGCGGTGCTCGCTCAGGCCTTGGTGGAGATCCTGGAGGGGGAGTTCTACGCCGTCGACCTCGCGTGTGACGGCGAGACTGCCTCGGAGATGGTGGAAGTCAACAGCTACGATCTCATCGTCCTGGACTGGACGATCCCGCCGCCGACCGGCATCGAGCTGCTGCGGGCCTGGCGCCGGCAGGGGAAGGACACGCCGGTGCTGATGCTCACGGCCCGCACCGGCGTCGACGACCGGGTCGACGGCCTCGACACCGGGGCGGACGATTTCCTGGGCAAGCCGTTCTCTTTGCCCGAGTTCCTGGCGCGGATCCGCAGCCTGCTGCGGCGCCGCGCCAAGCTCCTCCAGTCCACGCTCTCGGCGGGGGACCTGTTGATGGACCGCGCCGCCCGGCGGGTCACGGTGGGTGGCAAGGTGCTCGACCTCTCGCCCAAGGAGTTCGGCCTGCTGGAGTACTTCCTGAACCGCAAGGACGAAGTGGTCACCCGCACCGAGCTTTCGGAGCACGTGTGGGATGACTCCTTCGATTCGCTGGGCAACGTGATCGACGTCACCATCCACCGGCTGCGCAAGAAGATCGACGGCGACCGCGGCGACAAGCTCCTGCAGACGCTCAAGGGAGTGGGCTACGTCCTCAAAAGCCGGCGCGGCTGAGCCGGCCTTCCGACTGCCGCTGGCGATCCTCGTCCTGGGGATCCTCTCCGCCGCCCTGTGGATCGGCACCGACGTCCTGCGCACGCGTCTCGCGGCTCAGGAGATCGCCCGCATCCGGGCCGCGGGCGACATCCAGGTGGCGGTGACGACCTCCCATCTCTGGCTCGAGGAGTACGTGAGCGGCGACACCGGCGGCAACCTGCGGGAGGTCTGGGCCAACCTCGACCGCGCCCACGATCTCGCGGAGGTTCTGCTGAACGGCGGCAGGACCGAGGGCCTCGAGGTGGCGCTCGAGCCTTTCGACGAGCCCGCCCTGAGACGCCAGTCGCAGGGCCTCCGCGACCGCATCGCGCAGCTCCGGGCGAGCGCTCTCGCGCGGCAGGAGGGGCTGGCGCGCGGCGAGGACATCGGCATCGGCTCGGCCTCCGACGCGGACTTCGACCGCATCTTCGCCGGGCTGTCGCGGGAGGCGCGGGTCCTGGAGACGATGGTCGAGGGGAAGATGGAGCGCGACGAGGCGCGGGCCCGCCTGCTGCTCGCCGGCCTGCTGATCGGGTGGCTGTCGCTGATCGCCGTCTCGGCGGCCGGCCTGTGGAGCCGCGAGCGGCACCGCCGCAACGCCGAGGCCGCGCTGCGCCGCAGCGAGACGCAGCTCCTCCAGGCGCAGAAGTTGGAGGCGGTGGGGCGGCTCGCCGGCGGTCTCGCCCACGACATCAACAACTACATCACGGCCATCACCAGCCAGTGCGAGCTGGTGCGGATGAAGGCCGAGCCGCGCGTCGCCGAGAAGATGGACATGGTGATCGCCACGGCGGGCAAGATCACCGGTCTGATCCGGCGCCTGCTGGCCTTCAGCAAGCAGCAGCCGGTGGACCCCCGGGTGATCGACCTCAACGACGTCGTGGAGGGCTTAAGGGGGATGATGAAGCGGCTGATCGGCGAGGACATCCACCTCGACACCTTCCTGGCCAAGGACCTCTGGCCGGCGCGGATCGATCCCGCCCAGTTGGAGCAGATCGTCGTCAACTTCCTGGTCAACGCACGAGAGGCGAGCCCCCGCGGCGGCAAGGTGACGATCGAGACCTCGAACGCCGTCCTCGGCCGCGACTACCTCAAGAACAACCCGACGGTGAAGGCGGGGGAGTACGTCCTGCTCGCCTTTTCGGACAGCGGCTCAGGGATCGCGCCCGAGATCCGGGACCGCATCTTCGAGCCCTTCTTCACGACCAAGGAGGGCACGGAGGCCCGCGGCCTGGGGCTCGCCACGGTGTACGGCATCGTCAAGCAGAACGGCGGCCACGTCGCCGTCTACAGCGAGGTCGGACAGGGGACGACCTTCCGCGTCTATCTCCCGCGCTCGAGCGAGGAGCGGGCGGCGCCGGCGGGGAAGACCGCGTCCGTGGCCCGCCTCGCCGGCGGCAGCGAGGCGATCCTGCTCGTCGAGGACAACGACGAGCTGCGGGGGGCCGCCCGGGGCATCCTGGAAGCTCTCGGCTACCGGGTGGCCGCGGCGTCGAACGGCGCCGAGGCCCTCGACGCCTTCGCGGAGTTGAGCGGCGCCGTGGACCTCGTCATCTGCGACGTCGTCATGCCGGGTATGAGCGGCCAGGAGGTGGTGGAGCGCATCCGGACGCAGAGCCCCGAGACCCGCGTCATCTTCATGTCCGGCTACACCGACAACGTCGTCCTCCGCCATGGCATCCTCGAGGGCGAGTTCGAGTTCCTGGAGAAGCCCTTCTCGGCCGACCGCCTGGCGGCGAAGATCCGACAGGTGCTGGAAGCGGCGTAAGCGATTCCCAGGTATCTCCCTGCCAAGGATTCCCTGGTACAATCCCTTCCATAGCCGAACGGCTAATCAACGGGAAAACATGGCAGCGCCTTGGGCCCGCCTGTGGAGATCTGCATGAACGTGATGTCACTGAACGCCTACCGCACTTTCGACCAGCTCATGGAGATCGGCATCTCCCAGGAGGCTTCGGGGGAGCGTGGCGAAGCGTTCAAGCGGCTCGCCGAGGCGCTGGAGAGGATGGGAGTGGAAGCGGAGCTCCTGGGCCCGGCGGATGGCGCCGCCCTGTTTCTCAATCTTTCCCTGGTCGCCGGCCGCATGGGCCGGGCGGACCTGGGGATGGAGCTGCTGGAGCGTTCCCGGGAGCTGTTCGCCCGCGTGCTGGGGCGGGAGCGGATCGTGGGGCCCGCGTAGGAGCGGTCGGGGCGGCCCGGCAGGGCCGCCCCGGTACATCTGTCTACTCGGCCGCCTGGCAGCCGAGCAGGATCTTGTTGGTGATCACCCACGACTCGGCGCCGCCGCAGATGTCGACATCCTCCACGACGCACTCGTCGTCGTCCTCGTCGACCAGCTTGACGTCATAGCTGTCGCACGGAATCTGATTCAGGGTGAAGGAGTCACCCGTTCCGACGACCTCCTCTCCAAGCTGATCCTGCCCCCATTCGTCTTCGCCGGTGGAGGAGAGGAAGAACTGGTGGATCTCCCAGTCTGACTTGTTCACGATCTTGACCGTGGCCTTCTTGCCCTTCGCCGCGTGGGCGACCGCAGGAAGACCGACCGAGGCGAGGCTGACCAGGGCCACGCCGCAAAGCAAGGCTACCCTCTTCATGTCCAAGGCTCCTTTGAAAGAGGCCAGAGTCTACCATAGAGGCCTGGAGGAAATTTTGCTCGAGAGGCTTGGTGCCGGAGGCGGGATTCGAACCCGCAAACCCTTTCGGGTGGGAGATTTTAAGTCACCTGCGTATACCGTTCCGCCACTCCGGCTGCAAGGGATTCTAGCAGCGCCTTCTGGCCCTTCACGACCGGCGGGTTGTTGGAACACTTCGGCGGTCTTCTTACGGATCCATGGAGTCTCCGCGGCCCGGGGCCGGGGAGCGGTCGGGAGGGCCCTCTCGCAGCGATCGGCAATGTGTTGCACAATGCCGGCAAGTTCACCGAGCGGGGAGGGCGGATCGGTGTGGCCGTTCGGGAGAGCCGGAGTCCGGGAACGTGGCCGTCAGCGTGCGGTCGAGATGCACCAGCTCCGGGCCCTGGCTGGGCTCAGAAGTCCCTTTGTGGAGGAGATTGCCATGGTCGAGCAGACCACGGGAGAGCCCGGGCGCCTGCGCCGCTGTCTGGTCATCGAAGACCATGAGGACGCCGCCGAAAGCATGGCCCTGCTGCTGCGGCTCGCCGGGCACGAAGCCGAGGTGGCCCTCGATGCCGCCGCCGGCCTCGAGAAGGCGCGGACGTTCCTGCCGGAGGTCGTCCTCTGCGACATCGGCCTGCCGGGCTCGATGGACGGCTACGGCCTCGCCCGGGCCTTCCGGGCCGACGCCGAGCTGCGGCCGGCCTTCCTGATCGCTCTCACCGGCTATGGCCAGGAGGAGGACCGGCGGCGAGCCCTCGAGGCGGGGTTCGACGCCCATCTGACCAAGCCTGCCGATCTCGACGCGCTCCTGGGCCTGCTCGCCAGCCTGGTCCGGGAAGGTTGACCCGGGTTGACCTGGGGTTGACCTGGGGTTGACCTGAAAAAAACGGCTGCCCGCCTCGATTTCTGGCACAATGCGCCCGGCTGAGAGGCCGGGCCTGGAAAGAGCTTTGCCGTCATGGAGAATCTATGAATTCCAAGATCCGCCTTCTGGAAGCCGCCGTCTGCCTTCTCGCGGCCATGCCCGCGCTGGCCCGCGCGCCTCAGGAGCAGATGGCGGCCGTTCAGCCCTCGGAGCTGAAGAAGCTGAGCATCGAGCAGTTGATGGAGATCGACGTGACCTCGGTCTCCCGGCGCAGCGAGCGGGTCTCCGGGGCCGCCGCCGCGATCACCGTGATCACCGGCGAAGACATCCGCCGCTCGGGGGCCAACAACCTCCCGGACGCTCTGCGCCTGGCGGTGTCCCTGCACGTGGCCCAGGCCGACGGCCGCACCTGGGCCATCAGCTCCCGCGGCTTCAACATCACCACGGCCAACAAGCTGCTGGTGCTGATCGACGGCCGCAGCGTCTACACCCCCCTGTTCTCGGGGGTCTTCTGGGACGTCCAGGACGTCATGCTCGAGGACGTCGACCGCATCGAGGTGATCCGCGGCCCCGGCGCGGCGCTGTGGGGAGCCAACGCCGTCAACGGCGTGATCAACATCCTCACCAAGAGCGCCAGGGACACCCAGGACCGGCTGGCCACCGTCGGCGGGGGCACCGAGGAGCGTGGATTCGGCAGCTTCCGCCAGGGCGGCAAGATGGGGGAGAGGACCTTCTACCGGGCCTACGGCAAGTACTCCTACCGCGACTCGCTGGCGTTCGAAGGGGGCGGCAGCGCCCACGATCCGCTGCGGCGGGCACAGGCCGGCTTCCGAATCGACCGGGATATTGATCGGGATATTGATCGGGATACCGATCGGGATACCGGCCAGGCCACCGACGGCGGCGGCAAGAGCACCTTCACCTTCCAGGGGGACGCCTACAAGGGGCTGTCCGGCGAGGCGATCCGCGAGGACACCGACCTCGACGGCGGCAACCTCCTCGGCCGGTGGTCCCGCACGTTCTCGGAGGAGTCAGGGCTGGACCTGCAGGTCTACTACGACCGCACCCACCGCCGCACCCCGAACAACTTCGAGGAGCACCGGGACACGGTGGACGTCGACTTCCAGCACCGGCTCCCCTTCGGACAGAGGCACGACGTGGTGTGGGGCGGCGGCTACCGGGTCACCAGCGACGACGTCGAGAACAGCGCGGCCGTGGCCTTCGTCCCGGACCGCCGCACCCAGAGCCTCTTCAGCGCCTTCGTGCAGGATGAGGTCGCGCTCGCCCGCAACCTGCGGCTGACGGTGGGAACGAAGCTCGAGCACAACGACTCGACGGGGCTCGAGGTGCAGCCGAGCGTGCGCTTCGCCTGGACCCCCACCGAGCGGCGCACGGTCTGGGGCGCGGTCTCCCGGGCCGTGCGCACGCCCACCCGGCTCGACGAGGACCTCCAGTTCCTGGCCTTCAATGGGACCGTGACGCTGCGCGGCGACCGCGATTTCAAGTCCGAGGAGCTGCTCGCCTACGAGCTGGGCTACCGGATCCAGCCCCGGCAGGACCTGCTGGTCGACGCCGCGCTGTTCTACAACGTCTACGACAACCTGCGCACCCAGGAGCCGTCGCCGGCCGGCCTGCCGGTCGTGCTGGCGAACAAGCTGAAGGCCGAGACCTGGGGCCTCGAGGTGCGGTCGAGCTACCAGCCGCGGCCATGGCTGCGCCTGCACGCCGGCTACGCTTATCTCGACAAGGAGCTGCGGCTCGACCCCGACAGCCGCGACCCCACGGGCGGCAGGTTCGAGGGCAACGATCCGAGCCACCGCTTCCTGCTGCGCTCGCTGGTGGACCTGCCCGGCGGCTTCGAGCTGGACGGCTCGCTGCGCTACGTCGACCGGCTGCCGTTCCCCGTCGTGCCGTCCTACACGGAGCTCGACCTGCGGCTGGGCTGGCGGGCGAGCGACCGGCTGGAGCTGTCGCTGGTGGGGCAGAACCTGCTCGAGGACAGCCATCCGGAGCTCGGGACGCCGCTCCCCACCCGTCAGGAGGTGGAGCGGGGCGTCTACGGGAAGGCGACATGGCGGTTCTGAAGCCGCGCCCGCTCCTCGCCGTCCTCCTAGTCCTGGTGGCGGCCTGGGCCGCGCCGGGAGCCGCCGCTGCCCAGCCGGCGGCTTCGGAGTACGACGTCAAGGCGGCTTTCCTCTACAACTTCACCAAGTTCGTGGAGTGGCCGGACTCCGTCTTCCCCGGCGATCGAAGCAATTTCCAGGTCTGCGTGCTCGGCGCGGATCCCTTCGGCAAGAGCCTGCAGGTGATCGCCGACGAGCAGGTGGCCGGGCGCGGCATCACCCTGCTCCGCACCCCGAAGATGAGCGACCCCGAGGGGTGCCAGATCCTCTTCATCTGCCAGTCGGAGAAGGAGGACCTGACGGAGATCCTCGCCGAATTGCGGGACGTGCCGGTGCTGACCGTAGGCGACACCAGCGGCTTCATCGATCGGGGAGGGATCATCAACTTCACCCTGGAAGGGGGCAAGGTCCGCTTCGAGATCAACCAGGAGGCTGCGGATCGTGCGGGGATCAAGATCAGCTCCAAGCTGCTGCGTCTGGCCACCCGTGTGAAGGGGAGTCCCGGAGCGAAGCCGGATCTGTAGGCACCATGCTGCGCAACGTTCCCATCCGGCAGAAGCTGATGCTGATCGCCATGCTGACGACCGGCGGCGCGCTGCTGCTGGCCGGGGCCGCGCTGATCTACTTCAACATGGCCCGGTTCAAGGGCGAGCTCGCGAGCGATCTGGCGACGCTGGCCGACATCGTGGGCCAGAACACCACCGGCTCCCTGTCGTTCCAGGACCCGGATGACGCCGACGAGGCGCTCCGGGCGTTGCAGCCCCGGAGCTCGATCACCGCCGCCGCCATCTACGACGACCGGGGGCGGCTGTTCGCCAGCTACGACCCGGGAGGAGGGATGGTCTTTCCCCGCCGGCCGCCGAGCGGGAAATCATCCACCTTCCGGAGGGACGCCCTGGAGGTGTTCCGGCCGATCGAGCTCAAGGGGCAGAGGATCGGCACGGTCTACCTGCGCAGCAATCTCGACGCCCTCTACGACCGCGTCAAGGTGCAGGTGCTGACGGTGGGCGCCGTCTTTCTCGCCTCGGGCTTCGCCGCCCTGCTCCTCTCCTCGGGCCTGCAGCGCCTGATCTCGCGGCCCATCCTGGACCTCGCCGAGACGGCGCGCGCGGTCTCCGAGCGGCAGGACTACTCGATCCGGGCGGAGAAGCGCGGCTCCGACGAGCTGAGCCATCTGGTGGGCGCCTTCAACGAGATGCTGGTGCAGATCCAGGAGCGCGACTCCGACCTGCAGAGGGCCAAAGCGGAGTTGGAGGAGCGGGTGCACGAGCGCACCCGCGAGTTGAGCCAGGAGCTCACCGAGCGCCAGCGGGCCGAACGCGAGCTGGAGAGGCGCAACGAGGAGCTGCACCAGAGCAACAAGGAGCTCGACGACTTCGCCTACATCGCCTCCCACGACCTCAAGGAGCCCTTGAGGGGCATCCACAATTTCTCGAACTTCCTGATCGAGGACTACTCCGACAAGCTCGACGACGAGGGACGCTCCAAGCTCGAGACGCTCATGCGGCTGACCCGCCGCATGGAGACGCTCATCGACTCGCTGCTCCACTTCTCGCGCCTCGGCCGGGTCGACCTCGCCATCGACCAGGTGGACCTCAACGAGATCGTGGCGGAGGTGGCCGAATCATTGGCCATCACCCTCAAGGAGACGGGCGTCGAATTGAGGGTGCCCAGGCCCTTGCCGACCGTGCTCTGCGACCGCGCGCGAGTCGGCGAGATCTTCTACAACCTGGTCGTCAACGGCATCAAGTACAACGACAACGCCGACAAGTGGGTCGAGATCGGCGTGGCCGAGGGCGGCGGGCCGCCGGTCTTCTACGTGCGAGATAATGGCATCGGGATCCCGGAGAAGCACTACGACGCCGTGTTCCGCATCTTCAAGCGCCTGCACGGCCGCGACAAGTTCGGCGGCGGCACCGGCGCCGGCCTGACGATCGTCAAGAAGATCGTCGAGCGCCACCATGGCAGAATCTGGCTCAAGTCGGCCGCCGGCGAGGGGACGACGTTCTACTTTACGCTGCAGGAAGGAGATGTAAGTGCCTGAGATGGTCAACCAGCCGATCCTCCTGGTGGAGGACAGCCCCGAGGACTACGAGACCACCGCGCGCGCGTTTCGCCGCTCGGGGCTCAAGAACCCGATCTTCCGCTGCGCGGACGGCGAGGAGGCGCTCGATTATCTGCACCGGCGGGGCGACTACGCCGACCCGCAGAAGTCCCCCTGTCCAGGCGTCATCCTGCTGGACCTCAATCTGCCTGGTACGGACGGGCGCGAGGTGCTGTCGGAGATCAAGGCCCATCCACGGCTGAAGCAGATTCCCGTGATCGTCCTCACGACCTCGAGCGACGACCGGGACGTCGAGGCCTGCTACCGCGCCGGCGCCAGCAGCTACATCCAGAAGCCGGTGGACCTGGAAGGATTCATGAAGGCCATCGAGCGGCTCAACGACTACTGGTTCGAGGTCGTGATCCTGCCCAAGGTCAAAGAATGACCCAGGCGCCGGTCCGCATCCTCATCGTCGACGACAGTCCGGAGGACCGGGAGGTCTACCGGCGACTGCTGATCCAGGACCCGGAGCACGACTACGAGTTCCTGGAGGCGGACCTCGGCGAGGAGGGGCTGCGGATCGCGCTCGCGGAGGAGCCGGACTGCCTGCTCCTCGACTACCGGCTCCCCGACGTGGACGGGCTCGAGTTCCTCGCCCGCCTGCTCGGCGAGAAGCTGGTGCCGGTGATCGTGCTGACCGGCCAGGGCAACGAGGCGGTGGCCGTCGAGGCCATGAAGAGCGGGGCGCAGGACTACCTGCTCAAGGGCTCCGTCTCCCGCGACCGGCTCCAGCACGCGGTGCGCAACGCCATCGAGAAGGTGGCCCTGCGCCGCAAGGTCGAGGAGAGGACGGCCGAGCTGGCGCAGGCCAACGAGGCGCTGCGCAAGATGTACGACGAGCTGGAGGTGCTGGTCGAGCGGCGCACGGCCGAGCTGTCGGTCGCCAACCAGGAGCTGAAGCGGGAGATCCGCATCCGCGAGTGGGCCGAGCAGGAGAGAGCGCGGCTGCTGGTGCTGGAGCAGGCGGCGCGCAAGCAGGCCGAAGAGGCCAACCGCATGAAGGACGAGTTCCTGGCCACCCTCTCCCACGAGCTGCGCACCCCCCTCAACGCCATCCTCGGCTGGGTTCAGGTGCTGCGCACGGGCAAGCTGGACGAGGCCGCCGGCGTCCGGGCGCTGGAGACCATCGAGCGCAACTCCCGGGCGCAGGCGCAGCTCATCGCCGACCTGCTGGATGTCTCCCGCATCATCACCGGCAAGCTGCGGCTCGACTCCAAGCCGGTCGATCTCCACCGCATCATCGACGCCGCGCTCGACAGCGTCCGCCCGGCGGCCGATGCCAAGGAGATCCAGCTCTCCGTCTCCCTGGCGCCCCTGGCCAGCCCCGTCGTCGGCGACAGCGACCGCCTGCAGCAGGTCATCTGGAACCTCCTCTCGAACGCCATCAAGTTCACTCCCCGCGGCGGCAAGGTCGAGATTCGCCTGGGGGAAACGGGGCCGAACGCGGTGATTCAGGTGAGAGACTCGGGGATCGGTATCCGTCCCGATTTCCTGCCCTACGTCTTCGACCGGTTCCGCCAGGCGGAGAGCTCGCACACCCGCTCCCATGGCGGCTTGGGGCTGGGCCTCTCCATCGTGCGGCACCTGGTGGAGCTGCACGGCGGCACGGTCGAGGTAAAGAGCGAGGGAGAAGGGCAGGGCGCCACCTTCGCCGTCGGGCTGCCGCTGCGGGCCGAGATGGTCGAGGGACCGGCGCTCGAAGGGCTGGCGACGACGCCGGCATCACAGGTCTGGAGCCTGCCCGACCTGCTCAAGGACGTCCGCGTCCTCGTCGTCGAGGATGAGGCGGACACCCGCGACCTGCTGGTGATGGCGCTCCAGCAGTGCGGGGCGGAGGTCGCCGCCTACCCCTCGGTCGCCGAGGCGCTCGCCGAGTTCGACCGCGCCGTGCCGGACGTGCTGGTCTCCGACATCGGCGTTCCCTTCGAGGACGGCTATTCCCTGATCCGCAAGGTGCGGGCGCGCGGGCCGGGCAGCGGCGGCAACGTGCCCGCCGCCGCCCTCACCGCCTATGCCCGGGCGGAGGACCGCCTGCGCGCCCTCGAGGCGGGATTCCAGACCCACCTCGCGAAGCCCCTCGACCCCTCGGAGCTGGTGGCCACGGTGGCCCGCCTGGCCGGGCGGCGAGTGGCGAGCTGGCCTTCCTAGAAGCTCACACTCGAGCATGAGGTCCGAGTTCGGGGTATCCTGGGGCCATGAATCCTCTCTCGAAAGACCTCTGGGAACGCGGCCTCCTCTATAAGGACTACAGGCGGACCGTCCGCCGCAACGGCAAGACCTTCGACGAGGTCTTCCGGGACCCCACGCACGAAGACGCGGACCTCGCCTTCCTGCGCCAGCTCCCGCCCCTGCGGGTGCTCGCCATCGGGGAAGACTGGTGTCCGGACGTCTACCACACGCTGCCGACCTGGGTGCGCATCGCCGACGAGCTTCCCGGCTGGCAACTGCGGATCTTCTCCCGCGATGCTCACCCGGACCTCATGCGCTTCTTCCTCTGGCGGAAGGACGCCCAGCGCATCCCCGTCTACGCCTTTTATGACGACGAGGACCGGCTGCAGACCTGGTGGTCCGGCCGCAGCGCCACCGCCCAGCGGGCGTTCGACGAGTCGCTGGGCGGCCGCCCGTTCAGCAAGCTCGATCCCGAGGAGCGGAAGAGGGTCAGCGACGCCTTCGAGGAGGGCTACCGCCGCGAGTTCCGGCGCGCCAACCTCGAGGAGATCCTGGCGCTGCTGAGCGCGTTCTTCCATCTGTCCCCCCGGGAGGAGCAGGGTCTGCTCGAAGAAGGAGCGGGCGAGGCGGTGGCGGCGGAGGAAGCTGGCGCTCCTTGACGACCTTGACGCCGTAGCCCTTCTCAGGTATCTTTTGGATATGGTGAGGAAGGCCACGGCGCTGATCGACGAGATCACCCATTACGTCAAGCAGGGACTCGAGGAGAAACTGTCGGCGTATTCCGCGGCGGGGCAGTCGTTCGACGGGATCGGCCCCGCGCGGGAGGTGGCCCAGCGCATGCTGCAGATCGTTCCTCTCCCCTCCCGGTGGGACGAGTTTCTGGGCCCCTTCTATGGCACGTCTCAGGTTGCGAAGATCCTCGGCGGGGTCTCCCGCCAGGCGATCGCCGACCGCCGGGAGCGGCGAACTCTCCTTGGCCTGAAGACGGCCGACGGCGTGGTCGTCTACCCCACGTTCCAATTCGACGAACGTAACCGGGTGCTGACGGGCTTGGCGGAGGTCCTGCAGGTCTTCCATGACGGCGCGGTGGACGATTGGACCCTGGCCGGCTTGCTGGTCTCTCCCATGACGTCTCTCCAGGGTCAATCTCTCATCCAGTGGCTGCGGGCCGGCGGCGAGATCGAGCCCGCGCTGGCCCTCGCCCGGGACGCCGCCCGGCGCTTCGCTGCTTGAGCCGGCAGACCCCGAGCCTCGGTAGTCCGCCGGAAGATCCCGCCGTCCTCAGGAGCTTTCCCGACCGTCCCTTATCTTCCCGGACGAAGCTCTTTCGCGTCGTCCGGCGTGGCAAGGGACCCTGGTGGTTCGGCAACTCGATGAACGGTCGCTTTGATCTCCCGGCTCCCCACGGTACCTGCTATCTAGCCGGCGACCCCTTGGCTGCCCTGCTGGAACTCGTGGGCACCGACCGCACGGGGGGCCTCGTTTCCGCCGAATTCCTCACCGAGCGCCGCCTTCGCGAGTTGCGGGTTCCCAGGGACCTTACGACTGCGGACCTTAATTCGAGGAGAGCCGCCGGGTTCGGGATCACCTCCGAGATCGGCACGATCGTTCCCTACCGGGAGCCGCAGGCATGGGCGGCGAGCCTGCACGGCGCGAGGTTCGAGGGCCTTGTCTACTGGCTGCGGCACGATCCGTCACGGGCGGAGGGGTGGGCTCTCTTCGGTCCCGAGGGGGAGCGCAAGAGCTGGCGGCGAGGCCGTGAGAGCCCGATTCCGGATTCCCTTATCCGGAGGCTCCACGGGGAATGCGGGATCGCGGCGGTGCGGATTCCGAGGGCCGCCGAGCTGACCGTAATGGGCGAGGTTTGACGCCCTGCCTTGAAACACTTCCACCGAACTACCGTAGTGGTCGGTGGAGGCATCACATGGAACGATCGCTGTCATCTCCAGCCCAGGGTACCCGCACCGGCGGGGCGGAGCAGGGCTTCAGCTTCCGCCGGCTCGGGCTGGTTGCCGGACTCGATCTCAAGGAGGACCTCCGCCGCCCGCTGTTCCTGATCTTCATGGCCGTCATGCTCTTGAACGGCTGGTGGATGTCGCGGGGAGACTGGGTCTTCCGGTCGATCGACACGTCGCTCGGCAGCCCCAAGGCCTGGGTCGACTCCGAGTTCCAGACCGCCTACGTCTACGCTCTGATCAGCTACTTCATGGTTTCGTTCTTCGTGGCGGTGGCGGCGGGCATGCCGCTGATCCGCGACGCCGAGCAGAAGGTGGTCGAGCTGCTGCAATCGACGCCCCTGCGGCCGAGCGAATACGTGTGGGGCAAGTTCCTGGCGGCGCTCGCCGCCAGCCTGGCCGCTATGCTGGTGCTGCCCCTCAGCACGGGGCTCCTCTCCCATCTCCTGCCCGATCCCGGCAGCCCGGACATCTACGGCCCGTTCCGGCTGATGGCCTACTTGCGTCCCACCCTGGTCTTCCTCGTGCCGGCGGTCGTCTTCACGGCGGGCGTCGCCTTCGCCCTCGGGCGCTGGACAGGCCGGCCCATCCTGGTCTTCCTGTTCCCCGTCTCCCTGTTCCTGCTCTGCCAGAGCTTCCTTTGGGGCACGTACCCGCCGCGCATCTCGGAGGGGCTCTCGCTCTTCCTGCGCTACGCCGACCCCTCGGGCTTCCGCTGGCTGAAGGAGAGCTGGCTGTTCACCGACCGGGGGATCGCCTTCTACAACACGAGGCCGATGACGTTCGATGCGCCGTTCCTTCTGAGCCGGGCCGCCTTCACGCTGGTAGGCCTGCTGCTCGTGGACCTTTCCCGCCGCCACTTCACCGTCCGGCTGCGCCGGCCCGCGCGCGCACGGCAGGCGGAGGTCCCGACGGCCGCATCAGGAGAAATATTGGCGGCGGACCGTCCGCTGGCGGCGCTGGGCATGAAGTCGCGTCTGGCGGGCTTCTTCGAGAGCACGTTCGCCGTGGCCCGCTTCGAGCTCCAGGAGCTGCGCTCCCAGCCCGGGCTCTACATCTTCATCCCCTTCATCCTGCTGTTCCTCTACGTCCTCTACCGGGACCTGTACGGTGCGTTCGACACCGCGCTCAGCCCTCTCTTGTTGACGCCCGGCACGGCGGCGACCCGGGGGATGTCCTTCCTGACGTTCGCCCTGGGGCTGCTCCTGCTGTTCTATACGGTCGAGTCGCTGGAGCGCGAGCGCACCTGGGACGTGGCGCCGCTCTTCTACACCACGCCGGTGCCCACGGGCGCCGTCGTGGCCGGCAAGATCCTGGCGAACACCGCGGTGCTGGGGGTGGCCCTGCTGGGAGCGTTCGGGGTGGCAGCCCTGTCCATGAGCGGGGAGGGCAGGGTCCCGATGGAGGTCCGGCCGTTCCTGGTGGTCTGGGGGCTCCTGCTCCTGCCCACGATGATCGTCTGGATGGCTTTCGCAGCGGCGGTGCTGGCCCTCACCCGGAGCCGCTTCGGCACCTACGGCGTCTGCCTCGCGGCCGCGCTCGTGACCGCTTTCTTCTTCATGCGCGGCCACATGAACTGGGTGGGGAACTGGGTCCTGTTCGGCAACACCACCCAGGGCACGGCCATGGCGTGGACCGACATGGGCGGCTTCGACGTCGATCAGGTAGCTCTGGTGCTCAACCGTCTGTTCGTCCTGTCCCTCTCGGTCCTCTTCGGCTGGCTGGGAGGGCGTTTCCTGCCGCGCCGGGAGCGCGACCGCCTGCACCCCGTGCTGCCCCCGGCCGAGCGGCGGCGGACCTGGGCCACGGCCTGCCTGCTGGCGCTGCCTCCCCTGGCGCTCGGGCTCGTGCTATGGGGCCAGGTGAACCGGGGCTTCCAGGGCGGGGCGGTGGAGAAGGAGCACAAGGAGTACTGGCGGAAGAACCTCAACACCTGGATGGCCGAGCCGCTGCCCTACCTGACCCGGGTCGAGATGGACCTCGACCTCGAGCCCGCCACCCGCGGCTTCCGGGTGAGCGGCTTCTACGACCTCCAGAACCAGAAGGACAAGCCGCTCTACTGGCTCCCGGTGACGGGCGGCACGGCCTGGCAGGGGCTTTCCTGGACCCTGAACGGCCGCCCGGCGCAGCCGGAGGACCGCTCGCACCTCTACGTCTTCCGGCTCGGCCAGCCGCTTGGGCCCGGGCAGTCCGTCCGGCTCGGATTCCGCTACCGGGGCACCATGCTCCCCGGCATCTCGAAGAACGGCGGCGATCTGGACCTGGGCGAGTTCATCCTGCCCTCGGGGGTGATCCTGACCGGCCGCAATCCAGACTTCGTGCCGAAGATCGGCTTCGAGCGCAGGAGAGGAGTGGAGGCGGCAAAGAACGGCTCCGAGCCGCGGATCTACCCGCCGCGCTTCTACGAGGGCAGGACGGACTCCGACCTCGACCGCTCGTCGTTCACCCAGCGCCTGCGGATCACGGCGCCGGCCGAGTACACGGTCAACTCGACGGGCATCCTGGAGGGGCAGACGGTGAAGGACGGCCGGAGCACCACCGTCTGGGTGAGCGACTACCCCGTTCGTGTCTTCAACGTCGCGGCCGGGCGCTGGGCCGTCAAGCGCGGACCGGGCACGGCGGTCTTCTATCATCCCGGCCATCCGTACAACGTCGACAGCCTCCTGGAGGCCCTGAACGGCGCCCGCCGGTGGTATGCCGCGTGGTATGCGCCCTATCCCTGGCGCGAGCTGCGGCTCAACGAGTTCCCGGCCTACGCCGACTACGCGCGGGGCAACGCCACCAACATCTTCTTCTCCGAGAGCGTCGGCTTCCTCACCGAGGCAGAGCCGGGAAACGACCAGGCCTTCGCCATCGCGGCCCACGAGTCGGCCCACCAGTGGTGGGGGCACATCGTATCGCCGGGAGAAGGCCCGGGCGGCATCATCCTGGCCGAAGGGGCCGCCAACTTCGCGACGCTGATGCTGCTGGAGCAGGTGCGGGGACCCCAGGCGCGGCAGGCCTACGCCACCGATCTCGAGGCCTTCTACGGCGAGTACCGCCTGCCGAGCGACGAGAAGCCGCTCGCCGGGACGCTGGAGCGCGACGGCCGCCCGGGCGACATCGTAGTCGTCTACAACAAGGGCGCCTGGGCCCTCTGGATGCTCTACCGCCACATGGGGAAGGACGCCTTCCTGGCCGGCGTCCAGCAGTTCTTCCGGACCTATCACAACAATCCCGACCACCCGGTGATCGAGGATTTCGTGGCCGTGATGCGCCCTTACGCCAAGGATCCCAGGGCCTTCGACGACCTCGTCCGGCAGTGGTTCTTCGAGACCGTGACCCCGGAGTACAGGCTCGAAGAGGCCAGGAAACAGCCGTCGGGAGCGGGGCAGTGGGAGGTCACCGTGAAGGTGGAGAACGCTGGCACCGGCCGCATGCCCGTCGAGGTCGCGGCCATCCGCGGCCCACGCTTCGACGACCAGGGGAGGGTCTCTCCGGAGTACCGGGACGCCCGGACGACGATCATGCTCGGAGCCGGCGAGTCGAAGCAGGTCCGCATCCGCTGCCCGTTCGAGCCCGAGCGGGTGGTGATGGACCCGGACGCGAACGTGCTCCAGCTCCAGAGGCGGGCGGCGTCGGCAAAGTTGTAGAATAGAGGGGAAACCTGCTCCTCCCCAAGAAGGAGACCTCATGCGCCACCGCTTCCGTCTGCTCGCGCTCCTCGTCCTCTGCGCACCGTCCTCCGCCCTGCTGGCCGCGGGGACGCCCCCCGTCCGCTCCTTCGACGCCGCGACCGCGGGGCCCGCCGAGGTGATTCGCGAAGTCCGTGAGAGCCCTTCGCACGCCCTGTTCCGTTTCAAGGGATTGCGGGGTGCCGGCGGCGAGTCCCTGACGCTCGCCCTCGAGCCGGCGGCGCTCTTTGCCGACGATTTCCACCTCTACGTCGACGGCCAGGACCGCGGCAGAGACATCGTGGCCCGGGTCAAGCTGCTGCGCGGCACGGTCGAGGAGTGGCCGGGCTCGTCGGTGGCGCTGACCCTCAACGGCGCGACGGGGGCCTGGAGCGGCATCCTCGCGGCCGGCGACGATCTCTACGAGCTCGCGCTGCCGGCCGGCGTGAGCGGCGGCTCGATCGCCGACGCTGCCGTCGTGCGCCGGATCGACGCGGACACCCCGGGGAACGTCCGGTCGGATGTCCTCGAGCCTCCCGCCGGCCTGGAGAAGGGGCTCGGCGGGGCGCTGAGCAAGGTCGTCGCGGCCCCGGGCGGCGAGTACGAGGCGAAGATCGCCATCGACTCCGACTACGAGATGTTCCAGATCTTCGGGACGCCGGAGGCTGCCTTCGATTACCTGGCGATGACCCTCGGAACCGTTTCGGAGCTGTACTTCCGGCAGCTCGGCGTGTCGCTGGCGATCTCGAGCCTGGCCCTCTATACGTCGCCCAACGATCCGTGGAACGCGCCCAACCCGCACAGCGGCGCCAATGCCGAGGTGCTGTGCGAGTTCTCCAGCTACTGGCAGAGGCTGCGGCCCGTCTCCAAGTTCCCACGCAACGGGGCGATGTTCTTCACCGGCAAGGATTCCCAGGAAATCGGCGGGCAGGCCTGGCTCTCCGGCCTCTGCGACTACAAGTCGAAGCCCTCCTCCTGCCCCTATGGCGGCTATGGCATCGTGGTCCTCTCCAAGCGGACCGGCCCGGACGCGTTCGTCACCGCGCACGAGATGGGGCACATCTTCGGATCGAAGCACACCCACTGCTACAACCCGCCCATCGACCACTGCTTCTCGGGCGAGCGGGGGTGCTACTCCGGCGTGGAGACGAGGCCCGTGGAAGGCGGCTCGGTGATGAGCTACTGCTCTCCGGGCAGGCTCTCCCTGGGGGAGCCCGGGAAGTACGGCGACGACAGCCAGCGCGTGGAGCAAGTCATGCGCGGGCTGGTCGACCGGGTCGCCGGAAGCTGCCTCGCGCGCACCAACGACCCCTACGCGCTCAGGGGTGAAGCGGGTCCCGGCAGTGTCACGCTCGCCTGGACCGACCCCTTTGGGACGGAAGCCAGCTGGCTCGTCGAGCAGCGCCTTCCCAACGGCAAGTTCAAGCAGGTGAAGTCGCTGGGAGCCAACTCCACGACGTTCACCGTCACGAAGCTTAAGCCCGGGCCCAATACCTTCCGGGTGCGGGCGAAGTTCAAGCGGGACTTCAGCGACTACTCGGGCGCCGTCACGGTCACCGTGCCCTGAGCCGCCCTCTCATTGGTTCGCCCTGCGGACATAGTTGATCAGGCCTTCGATGATGACCGGCAGCTCTTCCGGATTGTTCATCGTAAGGTTCCGCCATTCCATGATGATCCGGTTGCCGGGGTCCGTCTTGCTCCCCAAGCCTCCATAGGACCGGAGCTCGTCTTTCTGCGCCTGCGTACCGGGGAAGTGCTGTTTGGTCAACAGGTCCTTCCCCTGCCACCAGCCCAGCATGCCGGACGTCGGCATCATGGACCGGACCCAGTCGCCGATGCTGAGCCCGCTCAGGTCCTGTCCATGCGCCGCGGCTCCGGCGGGGAAGACGCCGTCGGTGCTGGCAATTCGTACGGCGCTCAGGGAGTTGATCGTCTCCATCAGGGCGGAGAGGAACTTCTTCTGCGGGATCTCGCCGCCGTACTCCTTCGTCACCTCGAGCAGGATCTTGGAGTAGTCCGTGCGCGCCAGGAGCAGGGCCTGGCTCTGGGACAGCGAGCCCCGGAGATCCAGGGGGATCTGCGCCATCAGCGTGATCACGCTCGCCAGCAGGCCCCACTTCCTGGGCGAACGGGGGAACTGCTTCTTCAGCGCCTCGATGGCCGCATGCCAGACCGGCTGGTTCGGCTCCCCCTTGAAGTTGGTCGAGGAGTAGCTGTCGGAGTAGTCGTAGAACGACTCCTGGTTGCCCAGGTTTTGAGGCTTCCTGCCGCGCGCCGTCCCCGACACGACCTTGGGCAGACTCTTGACGCGAACTCCGGCGGTCATCTGCAACTGACCGCGGATCTGGTTATACCGTCCGTTGCTGCAGAATCGTACCCACCGGCTGCCGTTGATCCTGGGGATGTTATTTCCCTGTACCCACTGGCCGCGATTCGCGGGTGCGGTCAGAGCCTTGATGTCGTCCACCACTTCGCGGGCCGCTCGCAGGATCCCCTGGACCGCGTTGTCATCGTCTTCGTCGATCTCGTGGAGGATGAACTCCACTTGGGAGCCGCCGTTCGCGTTGATGTCCGCGGTGAGGGAATATCCGGTGTTCTTCTTGATCACCTCTCCCTTGCCGTGGGCCACCCAGGCGTTGTTGGAGAACCAGGCGGTGCTCTTCTGGGTCTCGATGGTCCCGATCTCGTATTCGAAGCCCACCTTCCGCAGGATCACGCCGTTGGCCGGCCCGGTGGAAGGAGTGGGTGCCAGAGGCTTCCCAGGAGGGAGGATGGGGGCCTGCGGCTGCAGCCTCCGGGCCTGCACCACGGCGGCCTGCACGTGCGGGGCGGCCGGCCGGCCCGATTGCGCCGGTTCCCTCCGGGGCTGGACGAGCCCTCCGGGCGGTACCCTGGGAGCCGGGGCCTGATGCGCCGCCGCCTGCAGGCCCAGCCTCTCCGCTTCCGCTTCCAGCGCCGGGTCCTGGACCACCGCCACGCCGCTGCCGAACGGATTTCGCACCCGCCCCGCCCGCTGCTGCACCACGTGGGTCAGCTCGTGGCCGAGGAGCCGCTGCCCGTGCGAGGTGCCGGGGTCGTACTGCCCTGGCGCGAAGTGGATGGAGGGTCCCAGGGTGAAGGCCAGTGCCCCGATCGACTTTGCCTGTATGCCGACGTGAACGCGCACGTCGGAGAAGTCCGTGTTGAAGAAAGACTCCATCTTCCGGCGCACGGTCTCCGGCAACGGCCGGCCCGGGCCGGTCTGAGTCAGCGCGATCGTCGCAGGGATCTGAAAGGCGTTGCCGATCCGGCTGGGCTGCGCGACCTGTCCTCGCGGAGTGGCCGGTCCCTGCGGGTGATGGGAAAGGGTGGGCGCGGACGGGACGGCGAACGCGGGCTGAGACCCCAGGAAGCGGCCCTGCAGAACCAGGCCCGAAGCGCGGAATCGGATCATACCTCTAGCCTACCAGCCGTTGCCAGAAAAGGATCGCCGTCACCAGCAGGCCGATCACCACCACCGCCGCCCGCGCCTTCTCCTTGCCGATGCGCCGGGCGAAGCGGGCACCGAGGTAGCCCCCCAGGGTCGCGCCGGCGATGATGACGAGCGCCGCCGGCCAGACCACCGCGCCCTTGAAGATGAAGTAGCCGGCCGCCACGGCGTTGATGCAGAAGCCGAAGAAGTTCTTGAGCCCGTTGGCCGCGTGGATGTTCGACAGGCCCAGGAACCCGAGCAGCGCCAGCATCAGGATACCGATCCCCGCGCCGAAATAGCCGCCGTAGATGGCGACCCCGAGCTGCAGGATCACGGCCAGGGCCCAGCGTCCTGACGTGGGAGGGCCGCCCACGGTCTCGGCCTGGGAAGCGCTCCGGCGGGAGACGATCCCCTGGACCATGAACAGGGCCGTGGCGAACAGGATGAGGATGGGGGCCAGGAGCTCGAAGGTTTTCTCCGGCGTGCGCAGGAGGAGGACGGAGCCGATAGCGCCGCCGACGAGGCTCGGCACGAACAGCGTCTTCAGCCACTCCCGGTGCTCCCGGACCTCCCGGCGGTAGCCGAACAGGCTGGCCACGGCCCCCGGCAGGAGCGCGACGGTGGAGGTCGCGTTGGCGGCGATGGCGGGCAGCCCGAGGAAGATCAGCGACGGGAAGGTGAGAATCGTCCCGCCCCCCGCCATGGCATTCATGACGCCGGCCCCGAACGAAGCGGCGATGAGGATGAGACCCTGAGGGAGCGTCACGCCCGGGAGGATATATCAGGGCCTGCGCGCTCCACCATGGTATTCTTCTCTCGGACACTCACGGTGTGAGTCACCGTGAGGCAAGTAGGAGCTCCTATGGCTGGTGCTGCTTCCAAGGCGTCGACGGTAGCCTATCTCCACGCTCACGGCATTGAGGTGGCGCCGGAAGATCTGGACCTTCTGGTGAAGGAAGCAGTGTCGCGCCTGCAACTCACCCTCTACCGCCGGAACTCCCGCGCGGATCTCACCCTGGCCGAAGCGGAGGCCCTGGAACGAGGCGGTTTCGTGCTGGAGCCGGACGGTCCTGACGTCGCGGACCCTCTTGCCGAGACCGTGGCCGAGTATGCGGCTCTTCTGAAATCGAGCCTCTCGACCTCCGAGGCCGCCAAGAAGCTGGGAGTGGACCCGAGCCGGATCCGGCAGCGGCTGACGTCGAGCCCGCCCACGCTCTATGGCATCCGGATTGGAACGAGCTGGTACATTCCAGAGTTCCAGTTCGGCGACGGCGGTCTGGTCCGGGGTCTCGGAGAGATCGTCGGGCGCCTCGACCCGGAGCTCCATCCGGTTGCCATCTTCCGCTGGTTTACCAATCCCAATCCAGACCTCTCGACGGACGGTCCCAAGGGCCGGAGCTTGAGTCCCCGTGACTGGCTGCGGCTCGGGCTCCCGATCCCGCCTGTCGTCGAGCTCGCCTCGAATCTGTAACCGGAACCCTTGGCCAAACTCCCGGAACCGCCTCCGGCGGCCGATCTGGCCCGCACCGCTCCGGATTGGCAGGATCTGCCCGCGGGCACGACCCTGTGGCGTCTCTATTTTCGGGGAGGAAAGCACCCGACCTTCTGGAATTCCTTTCGCACTTTCGGTCCCTTGTCCGGCCGGTTCGACCCTCATGTTCCGCCTCCAGGGGCTCAGGAGAGGGCGATTCTCTATGCCGCGGGGCGCGGTCCGACCTGTCTGGCCGAGGTCTTCCAGGATATGCGGGTGATCGACCGGGGTGCGAGAGACCCCTGGCTGGCCGGGTTCACTCTCCAATCCTCCCTCAGGCTGTTGGACCTCACAGGATCCTGGCCCACGCGGGCCGGGGCGTCGATGGCAATCAATTCGGGGCCGCGCCCGCGCGCCCAGATATGGTCGCGAGCCATCTACGAGGCTTATCCCGAAGGGCAGGGGTGCCACTATGCCTCATCGATGTATCGGAACCTGCCCACCGTCGCGCTCTACGAAAGAGCGCTCCCGGCCCTGCCTCCCGCACCGGTCTTCCATCGCCCGTTGAGCGATCCGGCCCTCCTGCCCGTCCTGAAGCGAGTGGCCCGGGACCTCGGCTACGGCCTCGTCTGAGCCGGTCCGCTCAACGCCGGCTCGAGCTTCTCCGCCGTGGTTTCGAGGAGCTTAGCCGTCTCCGCGTCGTAGGGGTTCAGCAGGTTGGACTTGGTGAGATAAAAGCTGGACCGTTCGTAGTCGCCGCGCTCGTAGTAGACCGTGCCGAGGCCCTTGAGAGAATCGGCGATCTCGACGTGGGGACGGTGGGGGAGCTCGAGCACCCGCTCCCAGAGCTTCACGGCCCCTTCGGCCATCCCCTGGGCCTTGAGGCTCCAGGCCATGCCGTTGAGGGCGCCGTAGTTGCTGGGCCACCGGAGGAGCACCTGCTCGAAGGCCGATTGGGCTTCCCGCGGGGTGGCAATCCTGAGCAGGCACCAGCCCCGGCCCAGCAGAGCCGCGCCGTCCTGGGGGTCGCGCTGGAGCGTCCGGCTGAAGGCGGTGGAGGCTTCCTCGTAGCGCTTGGTGTGGTAGAGGCGCCAGCCCAGGGCGGCCTCCGCGTTCCGGCTCGCCAGATAGGTGGGCTCGAGCTGGAGCCGCAACTCCGGTGTGAGACCGCCGGCGCGGACCGCCTGGTCCATCACTCGGACGTAGGGATCGTCCGGCAGATCGCGGGCCAGTTGCCGCACCAGGGGGACGGCGTCTTCGAACCGGTTTTCCAACAGGGCCAACCGGGCGAAGGCCCTCTCCCTCTTGCCCGCCTTCTTCCAGTACTCGCCGGCCTGGGACCAATTCCCCGAATAGAAGCTGATGTCTCCGAGCAGGTGGTAGGCCCGTGTGTAGTCTGGATCGATCTCCAGACAGTGCCGGGCCGACCGCTCGGCCTCGACGGTCTGGCCGCCGTAGAACTGGGCCAGGGCCAAGGCGTCCCAGGTGTCGATCAGGCCCGGCGCCATCTCGGTCGCCATGTCGAGATAGGCCCATGCCTTATCGAGCTCCTTGACGTTCATGAACTTGCGCGCCTGGGCCGCGAGCATCACGGCGCGCTCCTCGCGCACCTTGGCGGCGGCGGGGGCCCTCTGGCCCGCCGAGTACCGGAAGAAGAGCCACGAGCTGCCGCCGCCCACGAGCAGGCCAAGGATCAGGGCCGCCAGGGCGAGCCGCCAGCGCCTGCGGCGGTCTTCGTCATCTCGAAGCGAATGGATGAGGTCGGGATCGGCAAGGCCGTCGAGGAAGCGGTCGAGACGTTCCGTCTCGGTCTTCGGCTTGTCGCCGCCGCTGCCTCCCGATAGGACTCTGAACTTCCTGGTCGTCGCCACGTGTTTCTATTCGCGCCTCTCCAATAGGTCAATACGACCGCGGGGAGCTAATGTTTTCCACGGCGACGTTGAGCGCGTCGATCACTCTGGAGTCGTAGGGGTATCTCCGCACGAGCTGGGCGAAGTAGATGGCGGCCTCGTTGTAGTCGCCGAGCTCATAGTAGGTCCAGGCCAGGCCCGGGGTGCCATAGTTGACGCCGGGATAACGCTGGGACATGTCCCGCCAGACCGTGAGGGCCTCGCCGATCCGCCCTTCGTTCTTCAGGCAGCTCGCCAGGCCGTTCAGGGAGTGCACATGGTCGTTGTCCAGGCGCAGGGCGCGCTCGAAGTAGGCCTTGGCCTCCTGGGTGCGGTCCAGGGCGAGCAGGGCCCCGCCCATGCCGCTCAAGGCGTTCACGTCGTGGGGCACCCTGGCGAGGGCCTTGCCGAAAGCGCTGGCAGCCTCCTCGTACCGCTCCCGCTTGGACAGGCGCCAGCCCAGATCCGCCCAGGAAGACAGGCCCGTGGGCTCGGGCTCGAGCAGCGAGCGGAGCCCCGAATCCAGGCGGTGGGACTTGGCCGCTTGCGCCATCCGGTCCAGCAGATCGTTGCCGGGGGCGTCGCCGCCGAGCAATGGCGCCAGGCGGCTCTCGGCCTCGTGGAACCTGCCCTGGAGCAGATAGAGACGGGCGAGCTGCTGGCTCAGGCCGCCCCGCAGCCAGGCCGCTTCCGCCTTGTGCTGCTCGCCCCGGCGGAGATAGAGATTGCCAAGCCCCTGGAGTGCCGCCGTGCTCTCCGGCTCCAAGGCGAGAGCCCGCCCAAACGCCTTCTCGGCCAGCTCTGATTGATAGTTTTTCAACTGGCAACCGGCCAGCTCGGTCCAGGCGTCCGCGGAATCCGGAGTCAGCCGGGTCGCCAGGGTGAAGCTGGCCAGGGCTTCGTTGTACCGGTCCTTGGCCATGAGCTCCCGGCCCTGCTCGATGAGCAGCAGCGCTTTCTGCCGGTCCGGCGACGCTTTTTGCCGATCCGGATCGACGGAGGAGATCCTGCTTTCGAGCTCCGCGGCACGCAGGAGGTCGGACAGCCAGAGGGAGGGAAGGACGGCGGCCAGCCCGAGGAGGAGGGCGAGGCCCCATCCCAGCTTCTTGCGCCGAAGGCCATTCTCGTCCTTCCGAAGGGAGGCCACCAGAAGGGGATCGGGATCACAGAGGAAACGATCGAGCTGCTCGGCTTCCCTGGCCGCATACCGCCCGCCGCCCCGGACGATATGGAAGGGGCGCCGCCTTTCCGATGTCGGATGGCCTGGCTTCATGGTGTCACCGTCCTAAGCATAGAGGATTTCGCTCCAGATGCTGCCGGGGAGAGGAATCGCTCATCTCAATCTACGCAAAAGTGAGACCAAGGTTACCAGGAAACCAGGGCGGGGGGGAACGGCGAGGAGGGGGCGGAGAGCCCCCTCCTGGAGCTTACGGCGGGGGGCTCAGATGGCCTTGATCAGACGGGCCGCGGCTTCGGTTTTTTCCTTCTCGCCGAAGACCTCGTCCGTACCCCCGTTGCTCTCCATGATCACCTGGCGCAGGGAGTCGATGATCTTGTCGAGCCGCGATCGGACGGTGGGGTAGGACACCCCCGCCTGCTCGGCGATCGCCTTGAGGTTGCCGCTGGCAAGGACGAACATCTCGATGAAACGCTGGTGCTCCACGGGCAGCCGCGCCAGCCGCGGAGCCGGGAAATCAGCGTCGATGGATACCTCGCAGGAGGGGCAAGTCATCCGGGTTACCTGCATGGCCCGGTCGCAGTAGGGACAATGATTGGTGACGGGTTCAGAAGACATGATTTTTTTGGGGTGGTGGTTAGCTCTCGGAAAAAGAGTACAGCCGTCCTCCAGCGGTGTCAATCTTGTCCTCACCTGAGGGCAGGAAATGGTGTTGGAAAGCATAGGATTCAGGGCATTCTCCCTCGATCTTATGAAAACGGGGTGTTACACGTCCGTTCTTCCCTCCTGGGAGCTCTCCGGGATCTTTTCTCGCGCACCGATGTGGCGGCGGCCTTGCCCCTGCCCAGATCTTTCAGCGGAAGCTGAGGGAAAGGGTCGGGAGGGGATGCCTCCGGCTCGTTATTCTAATTTAACGCACTACTTATGTATATGGCAGTATCATCTGCCATCCGTTAAAAAGGAGCACGCGATGCAAAACCTTCTTCGTGGTCTGGCCATGGCCGGGATACTGGCGGTTGCCTGGGCCGGTGCGCTGCCTGCGACGCCTTTTCCCAAGCTGATGGCGTGCGCTGATCCTCCTGGCGGGCACTGCAGCGTCAGCGACGACATCAACTGCGCGACCCGATCGCAGTGCCCCAGCGGGGAGACCTGCGTTTGTAACTGATCTCCTCCCTCGGGAGGGAGCGCTCCCCTCCCGAGGGAAAGCCCACCGTCGGCTTTTCCCTACGATCCCGTCGTCTTTTCAGGACGCCAGAGGCTGAAATGCCCCCGTTTTCCGGCCTGAACCCGGCCTGAACCTGGCCTAAACCCCTGGCACCGGGTTTGCCGTATACGAAGAGGAGAGACGAGTGAGGGAAATGAAACCTTGGCTTCGTTGTAACCATCGAAGGCGATGAAGAGCCTGAAGGAGTGGCGAGATCTTTTTCGAAAGGCGGAACGGTCATGACGAAAGAATTCGTGAAGATGATGGCGCTGTCTCTCACGTCCGTCCTGCTGCTGATCGCGGCGGCCACTCTCTCAGCCTCGGGGATGTAACTCGCCCGGCGCGACGAAGGGTTCCGCTCCCGGGTACTCTAGGGAGCGTGAAATTGACTGATATTTGGACGAGCAAGCGGACGAATAAACCCGGGAGGACAGGCTTCCGCCCCTCCCTTCCGGTTCTCCTTCTGGCGGCCCTCCTCCTCCACGCCGTGCCGGCGCTCAGCGCCGGCCGGCTCCTGCCTTCGGCGTTGCGCACCCTGAGCCTCGATCTCCCCGGAGCCCCGGCCGCCGTGGTCTCGGCCGACGTCGACGGCGACGGCCGGCGCGATCTCGCGGTGGTCGTGGCGTTCAACCAGTGGGACGAGATCGCCATCACCGAGAGCAGCACCATGGACGACGTCGAGGGGCTGGTGGAGGTGATGACCATCGTGCCGGCGGTGATCGACCGGCGGGAGGTGCGGGTCTACCGCGCCCGGCCGGATGGCTCCTACGAGCCGCCCCGCGCGGCCGCGCTCCCGCTCTCCGTGCTGTCCCTGGAGGCCGGGCCGCCGGGGACGCCGGTGGTCGCCCTCACGGACGAGGGCGCCAGCGTCCTGCGTCTCGACGCCGGCGGTGTGCCGCGCCTGGAGCCCTGGATCGCCGATCCGCCGGTGATGGCCGGCACCGGGAACTTCCTCGGCGACCTGAGCCTGGTGCGCGACCTCAACGGCGACGGCGTCGCGGACCTGCTGCTGCCGGCGCGCGGCGGCCTCGCCGTCTATCTCGGCCGGGACGAAGGGAAGGGGCTCGCGCGAAGGGCCGCCTCCCGTCTGCCCGTGCCCGGCGACGTGTACCGGTCGACGGGCGATCTCGAGCGCCGCTATCCGCTGCCACAGATCCAGGACGTCACGGGCGACGGCCGCCCGGACCTCGTCTTCCGCGATCCGGTCAAGCGCTGGCGCTCCGTCTGGGTGGCCCGCAACGGCGGGCAGGGGCGCTTTCTGGAGGCCGTCGAGATCTCGCTGGGCACGGGCAAACCCCGCGACCCCAATCCCGTCTGGCTGGGCGATCTGGACGGCAACGGCCTGGCCGAGGTGGTGTTCCGCCAGAGTCTGGACGATCCCAAGAGCGGCGGCATCCGCAAGGAGTTGGAGAAGGCGCGCCAGCCCCATTCCCGGCTCACCTTCCGCCGTCTGAGCAAGGATCTGGCCCCGGAGAAGACCCCCTACCGCACCTTCGACATCACCGGCTGGGGCTTCGAGGCCGGGGACGGCGGATCCTCCGGAGGCGGCGGAGGCGGGGATAGCGTCGAGGTCGAGGTCGACCTGCCGGGCGGCTTCCGGGACCTCAACGGCGACCGCCGGCCGGACCTGGTCACCATCACGATGGACCTCGGCCTGACGAAGCTCCTGGGCAGCCTCGCCACCAAGCGGTTGACCGTCGGGCTCGACTTCCACATCTGGTGCCAGCAGCCGGACGGCGCCTTCCGGGCGGTCAAGGGGCTCGACCTCTCGGGCAGCTTCAGCTTCAACCTGAACGATCTGCGGGTGAGCCAGTTGTCGCTGTTCTCAGGGGATTTCGACGGCGACGGCCGCGCCGATTTCGTCCAACTCGGCCGCGGCAAGCGGGTGACGATCCAGCGCGGCCGGGCGGACTGCTCGTTCCCCGCCAATCCGGACATGGCCTTCGATCTGCGCGCCGAGCCGCGAAACCTCTCCCTGGTGCAGATCCGCGACCTGGACGGCGACGGCCGCTCCGACCTCCTCGTCGTCCAGCCCCAGCAGGCGCCGGAGGCAGGATTCGTGGCGCCGGTGCGGCTGGATCTGTATCTGAGCGGGGGTGCCAAGTGAAAAATCCCCTGCTGCCCCTGCTGTTCCTGGCCTCGTCCGCCGCCGCCCAGTCCTTCACCGTCCCTCTCCCCGGCACCCTGGTGCGGGCCACCGCCGCGACGGGTCCGGACGGCCGGCCGGGAGTCGCGCTGCTGGTCGCCGCGAGGCCGGACCGGAAGGGTGAGAAGACGCTGCTCTTCCTCGATCCGGAGCGGCGGGCCGTGGTGCGTCTGGCGGGCGGGCTGCACGAGGAGGTCAACACCCTGACCGGTTTCGACTTGGCGGGCAACGGCGCCGTGGCGCCCATCGCGGGCATGCCGGGCGTCCTCTTCACCCCGGGCGGCGGCAGCGCGCGCAAGGTGCTGGACCAGCCGGACCTGGATCTGCGCTCCGTCTCCGGAGCCACGGCGGGCCGGCCGTGGCTGGCCGCCGCCCGCGCCGGCCTCCTCGAGCTGCTGGCGGCCGCGCCCGGGGGCGGTCTCGTTCGTCAGCAGTCGTTCCCGTTGCCGGTCAAGGCCCAGCGGCTGCGCTGGGGGCTGCGCCTGACGAGCCCGCCGGTGGCCGTGCTGCCCGGCGATCCGGCCCTCTTCGCCGTCGGTCCGGAGCCGGTGGGCCGGCGGCGGCTCAAGACGTTGCTCATCCCGGCCGGCGGAGGCGAGACCTTCGAGTCCTGGTCGCTCCTGCCCATGGACGAGCGGCTGATGTCCGACCGGCGCTACCTCCGGCTCGACGGCGAGCCGGTCCTGGCGGCCACGACTTTCGAGAAGATCGGGCTTCTCGCCAGGAAGCGGTTCCGCCTCTTCGTCCTGAAGCAGGACCGGTCCCGTAAGGGCACCGCTCCCACCCTCGCGGTCGAGACCGACTGTCCCATCTGGTATCCGCTGGACGCCGTCGCGGCCGACGCGGACGGAGACGGCCGGCAGGACCTCGTCATCGCCCATCCGGGAGGCCTGCGGGGAAGAGAGACGATCGTCTGGGCCTACCGGGGACTCGGGGGAGGAAGGCTCGCTCCCAACCCGCGGCGATGGAAGCTGAACGATGAGGCCAGCGACTGGCTCTACGGGCCGGACCTGACCGCCGACGGCGTGCCCGACTTCCTCGTCTACGTGAAGGACCGCCTCCTCCTCTACGCGGGAGATCCCAAGGGCGGGCGTCCGCTGGCAGGAAAGCCCGTCTGGGCCGTCAAGGTGCCCGGCGCCCCGACGAAGACTGGCAAGGAGGGTAACGATGAGGAAGGCCCCGGCGAAGAGGCCCCCGGCCCGGACCGCGAGCGCCTCGTCCAGGCCTTCGACCTCCCGGGCGGCGGACGGGTCGTCTTCGCCCAAGGGTTTCAGAAGGACGGGAAGAGCGTGCTCACCGTCGTTTCGCGGAAGTAGTTAAAGAACTTTCAAGTCCGCTTGGGCCTGAGCGACCGCCTTAACGGCGGCTTCCAGCTGCTGGAACAGCGCCTGCCGGCGGATCGAGATCTGGTGCCTGAGTTTTTCTAACTCGGAAGCGCCCGCAAGCAGCGCCGTCTCGATCTGGTCCTTCCGGGCCGCGAGAACCCGGTCCACGGCCGCAACGTAGGCGGGGGCGACGCCTTTCGAGGGGTCGAAGACGAATTTGACCTCGATGGACTGGCGCCACCTCATCAGCGTATCCGTGAGAACCGGACCGAAGCCGGGAATTTGGAGGATGTCTCGCTTCTTAATGTCGGCCGCAGTCTCGATGCCATAGGACTGAAGGGTCGCCGTGCGGCCCTGGCTAATCCCGGAGATCTCCGCCTTGTCGATTCGGTGCCTGTCGAGGAATCTCTCCATCTGGATATTTCGCCGGTCTGCCTCTAAGGCGGCGAGCTTTCGGGTCCGAAGGGAAGAAAAGTCTAGATACTCCTTCCGCAGCATCTCAAGTTCAGTAAGCTTGATCTGAAACGGAGCATCGCCGGCCTGCAGAGGCCAGAGGTCTCCGAGTTGTTTCAGGTGCTCCCGGGCGTCTTTTAGACGCATTCGGACCTCCCGATGATCGGGGCTCTCATAGCCCATCATCCCGGCCGCCAAGGCGATTGACAGCGCGATGGCCCAAGCCGCGGAGCAGCCATCCAAATAGAACCCTTGAGCCGCGACGGCAACGATCACCAAAGCTGCGACGGCTTCATGGCCCTTCTTCCGCTTTGCAGCTGCGAGAGTTCCCGCGGAAGGCTGTGCCGGGTATACGGCAGGGTCCGGTATGGCGGGCAGCGCACCCGGAACCGGCGTGGCTGAGATTCGGGCCCAGACAGCGGTGAGGTCGAAAACGGTACCGGGGGTTTGGACGGAGACGCAGTAGAAGAAAATCGTCCCTGATCGGACCTCCAGGTCGCACCACGGACAGGCCGCCAGGCCGGCCAAGTATAGGTGGGCGGAGTTGCGGCTGCACTTCGTGGTCCTAACCGCCTCGAGGGCTGCCACCCAGTCGGAGGCCCGAGGGCGGACCCCGCCCTGAGCGGCTTGGGGAGAGAAGGTCCGCTCGAACAACGCGGCAACGGACTGCGAGACGGCCGCGAGAGAGAGCGTGTTGGGCGGTTGGCGCATCTGCCGGGACGAGGCCGTGGCGCCGTAGGCGAAGCGGTGCTCGCGGATGGCCTTCTCGATCGGCATGTCCCCCGGACCCAGATAGTGCCCCGAGTAGGGATGGCGCCCCATGAACAGGATCTGGAAGATCACGACCGCGAGACCGAAGCCGTCATGGCTCTCTGTACGGAGAACGCGCAGAGAGCCGCCCTGCAGCTCCGGTGGAACATGGGTGGACACGCCCACCTCGCAGAGGTACTGGCGGCCATTGGCCTGCACCTGGAAGCTGTCGCAGTCGATCAGCCGGACGGTCGCTTGATTGGAGACCAGAACGTTGCCGTGGTTGACGTCTCCCACGAGATGACCGTGCTCATGGACCACGGCGAAAGCCCGGGCTAAGTTGGCGGCCGAGCGGAGCAGGAACTGCCAGTTGGCCGAGGGGAACGAGTTGAGGCGGCTCTTCGGGCTGTAGAGGTTGTGGATCTCCTGGTACCCGGAGACCTTGGGCATGACCAAACCCGAGACCTCGGCGCCGGGCCGGCGGTGGCAGGTTTCCACGGGCCAAGCGGCCACCTGGGTCAGCGGCTCGGTCTTGAGCCCCACCATCTTCCGAATTTTTTCCGCTCGTTCCGGCGGGATTGGCTGGTGATAGACCTTGGCGGCCAGCTTGGGATCATTAGCGAGCTCGTAGACCTCCCCTTCGCCGCCTCGTCCGATGCGGCGGCCGAAGGGGAGGAGCCTGCCGTGGCTATCGTAGATCTTCGGAGGTGTCTGCAAGGTGAAGCCGTGCGGCCAGAATCAAGGTCTTGTCGTCATCCGTGCGCTCGTTGACCGTCGGAGAGGCCAGATAGGCCGCAAGCTTGGCGGAGAGCGACTCGGGGGATTCGGCCTCCGCCGAGCGTACCGCCGCCAGCAGGGAACGGAAGAACGGAGAGTGAGCGGTCCGGGTCTGGTAGTGAAGGGCGAGGCGCTGGAGACCGTCGGAGAAGAGGACGATCTCGTCGATACACCGCTCGCACAGCTCGAATTGAAGGTGATCCGCGGCTTGGGGGTCGGTCGCGAAGAACGTGAGGTTCTCGTACTCGCCTGTGTCCGGCCAGAAGACCCAGGCGTAGTCGTCACCGTCGGAAACGACCATGGCGCCATCCCCGATCTGGAAGAAAGCGGCGTGGCTGGTCCCCACGACAGCCGCAACCAGAGTGCAGGCGAAATCCCTCGGCATCACACCTTCGGAGTCGGCACGGACTCCGATCTCGCTCTGGAAGCGAACCAGCCAGTCGCTGACCACCTCCCGGGAGAGGTCGCTGACCGGGCGGCCGGTCTCGCAGAGCGCTCGTACCTCTGCCACCACGAGAGCGCAGGCGAGTTGGGCGCCTTCTTCCGACCTTGACGCGCTGCCTGCGCCGTCTGCCACCACGGCGACGAGGATCGGCTCCCCCGTTGCGGAGAGGAGGAGGTCACAGGCGTGGGCGTCCTGGCAGGATGAGCCGAGCTTCGCGTGCGACGTGCCAAGGGACGAGGCGGCCGCGTATCGCCAGGAGTCCGGCATCATCCCGCGCTGGCCCAACCATCCGGAGCGGCGGGATTCTGCATGGGCACCTGATCGCCCGGAGTTGAGCGGGAGACGGAGCCCATGGAATTTGAAAGCCACGAGAACAGGTCACGGAATCGTAAGCCCTTGAGCTTCAAGGGTTCGCGCACCGAGATCTGCCGCAGCACTCCCATGTCGGCGCCCTCGATGCCCACAGCAAAGAACATGAACGACTTCGATTCCTCGCCCGCCCGGACGAGTTCCGCAGCGTGCGACCAGGAGTCCGTGGGGGCGCCATCCGTGATCAGGAAGACCCAGGGGCGGTAATAGGAAACATGCTGTTTGTAGATTTCCTTGCGCTGGCGGAGCATCTCCAGTGCTCTTTCGATGGCCTGCCCCATGGGTGTGTCGCCACTGGCCGTGAGGGTAGGTGGCTGGAAGCCATCGGCGGTCTGGAACTCCGTCACGACCTGGACGGGACCAAACGTGACGATGGCGATCTCGACACGCTTGACGGCCATGGCATCCACCATGAGCTCGTCTTTGAACGTCTTCAAGCCTTCATTGAGCTCGCGGATCGGCTGACCGTTCATCGAGCCCGAGGTGTCGAGGAGGAGGAGGCAGGCGCACCTCGGCTCGGGGTTTTCTGCAAACTCGGCGGAGAAGAAGGGAATCTGGTCAAGATCGGACATTGGAGGCTCCCTGGTTGTCTCGGGTTCGGCTACACACCAACAACTCCCGCGGGAGGCGCTTGGGCCTCCGCGAGTGATCGCTCTGGCGCGACCACTTCCAGTGGGATTAAGACAAGATTCTACTGGATCTAGGGTATGGAGGGACAAGGGCAAGATTCCCCCGATCCAATAAGTTCGTCCACAGCCTCTAGAAACTCGCCTTCGGGCCACTCGCCTTCTCGCAAGACGATACTAACGCCGGTCAGGCTATGCCGGCCCTCCAGGGCTCGGGAGGTCGAGAACCGCTGTTCCCCGGGGTTGACACCCCGGGCTGGCCAAATTTCGCCCTTTCAGGGCGGCGGGTCTCCACCATCCGAATCGCCGCGTCGGCAGTGAATCTGTATAAAAGGGGTGGGCTCAACCCTGGGCTACACGCCGGCGCCTCTCTGAGGCTCATCCATGGAACGCCTCTGCCTGGGCATACGGATCTCGGCCTTCGTAAAGAAGGCCTCATCCAACAGCGGGATGTCCGAGGCGTCGATCTCCTCGTCCTTCATGGTATCGACGCGATCCCAATCCGTGCGGGAAAGCCTTGGCTTCTTCCTCATACTCACACTCCGCGCCGCCGGAAGCACGTCAGCACATGATCGTCCACCATCCCGACGGCCTGCATGAAGGCGTAGCAGATGGTGGAGCCGACGAAGCCGAAGCCGCGGCGCTTCAGCTCCTTGCTCAGGGCCTTGGACTCGGCCGTCTCGGGGAGGATCTCTTTCAGGCTCCGCCAGTGGTTGACCTTGGGCGAGCCGCCTACGAAGGGCCAGAGGAAGGCGTCGAGGCTGCCCGTCTCCTCGACAAGGGCGAGATAGGCCCGGGCGTTCTTGATGGCGGCCGCCACCTTGGCGCGGTTGCGGATGATCCCCGGATCGGCGAGCAGCCGGGCCACGTCCTTCTCGCCATAGCGGGCGATCCGCTCGGGATCGAAGCCCTCGAAGGCCTGCCGGTAGGTCTCCCGGCGCTTGAGGATCGTGATCCACGAGAGACCGGCTTGCGCCCCTTCCAGGATCAGCATCTCGAACAGGCGCCGGTCGTCGTGCACCGGCACGCCCCACTCCTTGTCGTGGTAGGCGAGGTAGAGAGGGTCCGAGGTGGCCCAGGCGCAGCGGGGGAGGGAGGGATCGGGTGCCGTGGTCATGGGAAGGCGATATATCACGTCACCCCTCCCGGCGACATTGGCGACATTGGCGGCATCAGGAAAAGCGGTAGGCTGTTGCCGTCCCGCCCGGCGGGGGAAAGGAGCAGGCTTATGACAGAGGGGATGACAGAGAGGACGACCGGTACGAATCTCCAGGTCCGGCTTGCGGCACGGCCCAAGGGACTGCCCAAGGACAGCGATTTCCAGCTCACGGAGGAGGCCATCCCGCAGCCGGGCGAGGGGGAGATCCTGGTGCGGAACACCCTCCTGTCCCTCGATCCCGCCATGCGCGGGTGGATGAACGACGTCCGGAGCTACGTGCCGCCGATCGGGATCGGGGAGGTGATGCGCGGCCTCACGGTGGGCGAGGTGGTGGACTCGCGGCATCCGGATTTCTCTCCGGGCGACGCGGTGACCGGGGTGCTCGGCTGGCAACGCTTCGCCGTCGCGCGTGGCAAGGACCTGACCCGCATCCCCCCCGAGGTGCCGCCGCGGCTCGCCATGGGCCCCCTCGGCATGACGGGGATGACGGCCTACTTCGGCCTGCTGGAGGTGGGCGCGGCCAAGGCGGGCGACACGGTGCTGGTCTCCGGCGCCGGCGGCGCCGTGGGGTCGATGGTGGGGCAGATAGCCAGGATCCGCGGCTGCCGGTCCGTGGGCATCGCGGGCACCGACGAGAAGTGCCGCTGGGTCACGGAGGAGCTGGGCTTCGACGCCGCCATCAACTACAAGACCACGCCCGATCTCCACGAGGAGATCCGCCGCACCTGTCCCCAGGGAGTCGACGTGTATTTCGACAACGTCGGCGGCGACATCCTGGACACGGCCCTGCGCAATCTCGCCATGCGCGCGCGGGTGGTGATCTGCGGCGCTATCTCGCAGTACAACGCCACGGAGCCGGCGAAGGGCCCGAGCAACTACATGATGCTCCTCGTCCAGAGGGCCCGCATGGAGGGCTTCCTGGTGTTCGACTACGTGGCCCGCTTCCCGGAGGCGCAGGCCGAGATGGGCCGGTGGATCGCGGAGGGGAAGCTGCGCCACCGCGAGGACGTCGTCGAGGGCCTGGAGAACGCCCCCCGGGCCCTCCTGAGGCTCTTCGACGGCAGCAACATGGGGAAGCTGGTGGTGCGGATCTAGGGGCCTCCCCCGCGCCGCGGCAGGCGGATGCGCGACTGCCCCCAGATGCGGAGCAGCCGCCTCCAGAGCCGTCTCATTGCGGACCTCCGGCCGCCTTGAGCCGCGCCAGCCGCTCCTCGACGGCGTCGGACACGGCGTCCGCGTCGAAGCGCCGCCGCAGGTCCTCGCCGGAGAGCTCGTCGTCGATCCTCTGATAGTTGCGCTCGGTGGCGGCGTCCTCCTCGATCCGCCCGCTGATGCGGTCGAACTCGCCGAGGAGGTTGTGGGAGCTGGCGCTGGCCAGCACGCCGCCGATGGCGCGGCGGGCCTCGACCTGCCGCATCTGGGCCTGCACGATCTGAAGGCGGCCGCGGGCCTGCTCGACCCGCTCCTGCATGGCCGCCACGGACTCGCGGACCTCGGCCGTCTCCCGCGACTGCTTCTCGAGCTGCTGGGCGAGCTTGTCGCGCTGGCGCTCGGCCCGCTCGACGCGGCGCAGCGCCTCGCGGGCGCCGGCCTCGTCGGACTTGCCGAGGGCGCGCTCGGCCGCCCGCTGCCACTCGGCGGCGTCCTGGGTGTGGAAGGCGATCTGCGCCCGCAGACGGTCCTCGTTGGCCATGGCCCGGGCCACCGCCCGCTTGGCGGCGTCGAGCTCTTCTTCCATGTCGTGGACGAGCTGGTTCACGCTGCGCTCCGGGTCCTCGATCGCGTCGAGCAGGGCATGGAGGCGGCCCTTCACCAGCAGGTTGAAGCGGTGCAGGATGTTCATGTCAGTTCCTTTCTGGGGAGAAGAACAACGTTCAGCTCCACGCCTGGAGCTCGCGGCCGAAGATGCGGATCTGCTGGAGGACCCCCTCGCGCTGGTATTCGAGCCAGGCCGCGGCCGCCATCAGGGCGAGGCCGAAGGCGAGGCCCAGCACCCAGAGCGCCATGGGGGCCGTGGTGCCGATGCGGAAGACGAAGAAGCCGAGGTCGGTGAGCAGGGCCGCCGTGGAGACGGTGAGCAGGGAGCGGCTGCGCAGCACGAACGAGGCGGCGCCGAAGGCCACCGTCGCCACCAGCAGGGCGGCGAGCCAGCCCCAGGAGATCTCGCCCGAGAGGGCCACGATGGGGGTGGCGTAGATGCAGGAGGCGCCGGCGGCCGTCACGTGCCGGCTCCAGACGGGCCCCAACTCGGTCCGCAGCAGCCAGGCGAGCGACAGCAGGGCGAGCCCCGGCGCCAGGAAGTACAGCTCCATCCCGAGCTGCGTCACGGCGATCACCTTCACCAGGGCCAGGCTTAGGAAGGCCGCCGCGGCGAGGGAGGGGAAGACCGGCCGAGTCTCTCGCGACGCCACGACCGTGTAGAAGAGGCTGACCAGGAAGGTGGCGAGAGCGGGGAGCCATACCGTCCCCGCCCCGGGGATCCGGAGAAGCGACAGGGCACCGGCCACGACGGGTAGCGCGAGGCCCATCTGACGGCAGGAGGGGGAGAAGATGGACCCGAGCTCCGTGCGCGTCAGGAAGGCGCCGAGGACGTACTGGACCACGCCCACGGCGAGCAGGACGTACGGCGCGAGGCCGCTGCCGAAGTAGAGCCAGCCGGCGGTGAAGGCATGGAGCACGGCGAGGCCGGCCCAGGCCTGCAGCCACCAGCCGTGGCCGGCGTCGCGGGTGCGGCGGCCATCGAGGAAGGCGGCGGCCGCCCATCCGGCTGCCACGGCGATCATCGCCGCGTCCGCCCAGGTGGCGAGCTCGAAGCGGGTGACGAACGCCACGAGGTATCCGGACAGGGTGAGCGCCTCGAGGACGAGCGACCAGCCTGCCAGGGACTGCCGCCGTCCGAGGGCCTCGATCAGGCCCCGCCAGGCGAGCGCGCAGAGAGCGATCCAGGGGAGCAGGAGCAGGTTCTGGTCGAGGATCGCGACGGGCAGGTCCCGCGCGGGATGACCGCCCGCGGCGGCCAGGATGGCGAGTTGGAGCAGGGGCAGCAGGGTGAGCCGCGCGGGGAAGGCGAGGTGGGGAGCCCAGCCCTCGATCCCGACCCGGGCCAGGAACAGGACGCCGGTCATGGTCAGGGCGAGGACCAGCGCCTCCGGACCGGCGAAGAGCAGGCAGGCCGCCGCCGCGAGGATAAGCCAGACGCGGACCAGGCCGCGCAGCGACAGGGCGGTGAGGACGTCCCAGTCGTCCGTTGCCAGCCCGCAGCGACGGGCCAGCCAATGGCCGGCGGAGCGCCGTGCAGCATAGGCGAGGAGCCCGAGCTCCAGGCCGGTGAGGGTGAGGCAGGTGATGAGGAGCGAGCTCCAGGGCCGGTTGCCGCTGGCGAAGAGGAGTTGGACGGGCGCCCAGGCGACCAGCAGGGCCAGCCCGAGGTCGATCCCCTCGTGCCGGTCGCGCTGCCGGTCCGTGAGGCCGTCCCAGAGCAGGGCGAGCCCGGCAAGGAGCAGGATCAGCGGCTCGATGGTGCCCCTCGATCCCACGGGGCTCGTGCAGGCCAGCCAGACGAAGGCTCCGAGGCCGTGGAGGACGGCGAGGGTTCGGGCGGCCCCATGGACGAAGGGAGAGATCCGGCCCTGCTCCCTGGACTGGCGGGCGGCGAGCCAGAAGAGTACGAAGAAGGTCTGGGTCAGGAGAGGCAGCCAGGAGGTGACGCTTCCCATCTCGAGAAGGAGGGCCGCGTGGGAGCCCAACGACAGCATCAGACCGCCCGCCACGACGGCGGGGGGACGGCGAAGGCGATAGCCGGCCACCATCCAGACGGCGCCCGCGAGCATGCCGTCGATTCCCGCTAGAGGCGACGATTCGCCGAACACCCTGTCGATGGCCTGGAGGGCGATCAGCGAGGCGACCCCCAGGACCGGCAGGAGCACGGCTTGCCGGGCCGTCTCGGCATCCACGCCCGTCAGCCGCGAGAGGACGGGCTCGAGGAAGCGGCTCGCCAGGGCGAGAGCCAGGATCGCGGCGCCCGTCACGGTGAGCGCCGGCAAGGTGCCGGAGAGCGTCTGCACGCCAGTGAAGACCAGCGCCGCCAAAGTGAACGGGGCGATCGCGATCGGCTCGATCCGGCGGACGGCGGGCAAGCCGAGAAGGGTGATGCCAAGGGCCGCGGCGAGCAGGGGCGCCGGGTGCGTGGAATCCACGAAGGAGAGCACCGTCATCCCCAGGAGGTGGAGGGCGATCAGGGCGCCGTGCGTCCGGCGGAGCCCTTCGGGGGCCTGCCGCCGCGCGAGCAGGGCCCCGAGGACCGTCAGGCCGGCCAGGAAGCCGGCGTCGTCCCAGCCCGCATGGGGAAGGCCGGGTGCCAGGACGGGAATGGAGTGCCAGGCCACGAACGCCGCCGAGATCCCCAGGGCGTGAATGGCCTCATGGCCGTAGCGCAGGCTCCAGCGCAGGAAGAGGCCAGCCGCGCAGAGGGCCACCAGGGGCAGGCAGCGCCCCGTCGGGTCGAGGCGAGCCAGGGGAACGGCCGCCGCCGTGAAGGAGAACCCGAGGGCGAGCAGGGCGACCGAACGTCCGGGCCAGCGCTGCGGAGCGCGTCCGAGCGATTCCGTGACGGCCCGGTAATACTCCTCGCCCGTGCCGGCGAGGACGATACCCAGCACCGCAAGAGGCAGGGCCAGGAAGGCCGACCGGAGGTCGAGCAGCGACAGGACGCCGGCGTAGAGGACGCCGAGGAGCAGGAACGGCACGAGGTGGACGGGGCGGTCGGCGCCGTCCCGGCGGTCGCGGTGGAAGAAGAAGCGGTTGACGTCCCGGCTGCCGAAGTGGAGGACCAGTCCCAGGACCACGGCTGTCAGCCCATAGAGCGCCTCGGCGGGTCCCGGCCAGCGCTGGCCGAGCCAGGGCACCAGCGGCTGGGCCGCCAGCAGGATTCCCAGGGCGGCGGGGTAGACCTTCCCGGAGTAGCGGAAGATGGAGCGCAGAGCGTGGACCGCGGCGCCGAGGAGAGCGGCGCCGCCGGCGCCGAAGGCCAGCCAGCCCCCAGGGGTGCCGAGCAGCTCCAGGTAGACGGCGCCCCAGGCCAGCACCGGCAGGAGGCCGGTGAACAGGAACAGCATCGCCGCGCCGGCATGAGGCAGTCGCAGACGTTCCCGGGTGACGGTGCCGAGAGCGAAGATCGCCAGCGCTCCGGCGGTCAGGATCAGGAACTGGAGAGGCGCCGGCATCGCCGCCCACTGCGTCTGGACGAGCCGGTAGATCGACACCCCCGTGACCAGGGCGCCCGCCAGCAGCAGCCAGCGGATGCCGGGGCCGGAGCGCAGGCCCTTGTCGGCCGGTCCGGCAGGATCGAATCCCATCTGCGTCGTCGTCTCGTTCATCGGAATCCCTCCTTGGGTTCGGAGCCTTGAAAGGGCAAGGCGGGTGCCATGGGAGGGTGGTGGGGTAAGTTGTTGATTGGAAAGATATTGCTTGACAGGGTGGGGTGGAGGTGCAGTCTGGAGACTGCGGTTGGCGGGTGGGTGGTGCAGTGCGGGGACTGCACCCGGACGCGCTACACTTCCCCCACCCCGTGCACCAAGACCTCCTCCTCTTCACTCACCTGCTGATCTTCGTGACCGGCGCGCTGCTCTATGGCTTCCTGGCCCGCGAGCTGTTCCGGCATCCGCGGGTCCTGCCCGGGCGGCCCATGCGGCTGACGGTGCTGTGCTTCACCGTCTGGTACGGCGGCTGCCTGGTCGACCAGTTGGCGAGCGTCCTGGTCGTCTCGCCGGAGCCGTTCGGGCGGGCGGCGACGGTGCTCGACCTCCTGCGCGGCATTGCCTGGCTGGCCAGCTTCCCTCTCCTCACGCACGGCCTCTGGCGCCTGCTGGAGTACGAAGGGGAGGGGCACCGGCCCAGCCGGTTCTGGCTGGCGCCGGGGTATGCCACCCTGATGCTTTTCGCACCGGCGGTGTGGAACGCCTGGCGGGAGGGCTCGATCCTGCTGTCGGCGGAGGCCCGGGCGGTCTATCCCTGGATCGTGCTCCACGTGACGGTGGCCTCCGTGGCCAGCGCGGGGATGGTGCTGCGTTGGCTGCGGCTCGCCCGGGAGCCCCGGCTCGTCCAGTTCCTGCGCTGGCTGCTGGGGGGCCTCGGCGTCACGGCGGCCTTGATCGCGGCGGGCGGCTTCCTGCGGGTGTGGGGCGGGGAGGCGTGGCGCCTCGCGGTCGAATCCTCCGGCCTGGTGCTCGGCCTGACGTTCCTTTACTTCGTGCAGCGCTACAACCTGCTCCGGCTGTCCATGTCCTACCGCAGCCTGCGGCACTTCCTCGGACTGCTCGCCCTGGTCGGGCTGGTGATGCTGGTGGGCTCGGCCCTGGGGACCGGCGGCACGGCGGAATTCCGGCGCATCGTAGCCTGGGGGATCCTGGCGGCGCTGCTAACCGCGGCCGTCTACACGCCGCTCCAGCAGACCGCCCTGCGCCGATTCGCCTGGCTCCGCCGCCTGCTGGGCGTGGGCATCACAGCCGAGGAGCTGGAAGGGCTCACCCGGCAGCTCCAGTCCCTCGATCTCCCCGAGGACCGGATGCGCGAGCTGACGGCCCGGGAGATCGGCCAGTGGCTCGCCACCCGGGCACGCTTCCTGGAGCCCGGCGCGCTGCCGGTGCTCTGGCAGCACTTCAGCGCCGGCGATCCGGAGCCCCGCGCCTTCAACCGGCTCGACGCTCCGACCCCCGAGCTCGCCGCCCAGCTCCAGCGCGAAGACCTCCAGGCCGCGTTCCCCCTGAAGGTGGCGGGCGAGCTGGCGGGGGTGCTCGTGGTGGAGATCAGCCCCGCCGCCGGCGGCTACCAGGAAGGGGACATGGAGATGGGCGAGCTCGTGCTGCGCCAGCTCGCCGTCTCCCTGGAGGTCCGGCGGCTCCTGGAAGAGCGGCTGTCCGCCGAGCGCCGCTTGGCGGAGCGCGAGCGCCTGAGCCTGCTGGGCATGGTGGCGGCCTCGCTGGCTCACGAGCTCAAGAATCCCCTTTCCGGCATGAAGGCGCTGGCCCAGACCGTCCACGAGGAGCTGGCGGCGGCGGCCCCGGGCAGCGAGCAGGCGCGGGACCTGGCGATGATCGTCGAGCAGATCGACTGCCTGCACGGGGTCTCCCGGGAGATCCTGGACTTCGCCCGCTCGCCGGATTCGCCGGACGGCGAGGGGACGGACCTCGCCGCCCTCCTGCGCGGCACCCTCTACGTGCTGGGCCACCAGGCGCGGCGGCGGGGGATCGAGCTGGACGCGGCCGGCGTCGAGGAGGTCGGCCGTTGCGGGGGCACCAGCGCCACCTGGCAGACGGTTTTGTTCAACCTCCTGCTCAACGCCGCGCAGCACGCTCCGGCCGGCTCCACCGTAAGGGTGCGCCTGAGCCGGAACGGCGGCGGCATCGTCTTCGCCACGGAGAACGCCGGGCCCGCGATCCCGCCGGAGATCGCCGGCCGACTTTTCGAACCATTCGTCACGGACGGCGGCACGGGCCTCGGGCTCGCCCTCGCGGCCCAGCGGGTGCGCGAGCTGGGCGGTACCATCGCGGTGACGAACGAGCCGGAACGGATCGTGTTCCAGGTCCGCCTGGAGGAGGCAGAGCCTTGAGAAAGCCCCGGATCCTGGTCTGCGACGACGAGCCGGTGGCCCGGCGGGGGGCCGTGCGCGCCCTGGGGGCCGAGGCCTACGACTTCCTCGAATGCTCCGGGGGAGGGGAGTGCCTGGAAACCCTGAGCCGGCCCCGGCATGGCGTCGACCTGATCCTGCTGGACCTGCGCATGCCGGGCATGGACGGCATGACGACTCTGGCCCATCTGACGGCGTTGCCAGCGGTATCCGCGGCATCCGCGGCATCCGCGCCGCCGCCGGTGGTGGTGATCACCGCCGACTCCAGCCTGCGCACCGCCATCGACGCCGTCAAGGCCGGGGCCGCGGATTTCCTCTCCAAGCCCTATGAGATCGACGAGCTGCGCTTCGTGGTGGCGAAGACGCTGGAGACGGCCCGGCTCCAGGCCGAGAACCGGCGGCTGGCCGAGGAGGTGCGGCGCCTCGCCGGCTCGCGGCGGCTGTCGGGCGAGTCGCCGGCCATGCGCGCGGTGCTCGACGCCCTGGAGCGGGTGGGGCCGGCCTCGGCCGGCGTGCTGATCCGCGGCGAGTCCGGCACCGGCAAGGAGCTGGTGGCGCGCCGCATCCACGAGTTGAGCGACCGGGTCCGGGGAGCCTTCGTGGCCGTGAACTGCGCCGCCATCCCGGACACGCTGGTCGAGAGCGAGCTCTTCGGCCACCGCCGCGGCGCCTTCACGGGGGCCGACCGCGACCGCCCCGGCAAGTTCCGCCAGGCGGACGGCGGCACCCTCTTCCTCGACGAGGTGGGAGACATGGCTCTCGCGGCCCAGGCCAAGCTGCTGCGGGTCCTCCAGGAGGGGATCGTCGAGCCCCTTGGCGGCGGCGAGCCCGTGGGGGTGGACGTGCGGGTGCTGGCCGCCACTCACCGCGACCTCAAGGCGCTGGCCGCCGAGGGCCGGTTCCGGGAGGACCTGCTGTTCCGCCTGCGGGTGGTGGAGATCGAGCTGCCGCCGCTGCGCGAGCGGGGCGGCGACGTCCTCCTGCTCGCCCGCCAGTTCCTCGCCGCCTCGGCCCGCGCCGGCCTCTCCCTGGCGCCCGAGACCGAGCGGGCGCTCCTCGCCTACTCCTGGCCGGGGAACGTCCGCGAGCTGGGCAACGCCATCGAGCGGGCGACGATCTTCTGCCACGACGGGATCGTGAAGCCGGAGGACCTGCCGCGCGAGGTCGCGGGCGGGGAGGGGAGGCCTGCCGCCGGCTTCCTCGCCTGGGATCCGGAGGACGACTTCGCCACGGCCAAAAAGAAGGTCGTCGACGGCTTCGAGCGGGAGATCATCGCCGCCGCCCTGCGCGAGCACGGCGGCAACGTCTCCCAGGCCGCCCGCCGGCTCGGCCTGCACCGGCAGAACCTCCAGCAGAAGCTGCACGAGCTGGGGATCTCGGCGGAGGCGTATAGGGCAGGTTGACGTTTTCCCCAATGTAGAGACGCCTTGCAGGCGTCTCCTCCGGGGGCGGGAAAATGCTTGGCTTTGTAAGGTCGCCCCGCGGGAACAAATTGGGCTCGGGGAGGCATCGCCGCCCCTGAGACGCCTGCAAGGCGTCTCTACATTGGGGGGTGGAAGATCGAGACCATCGATGCGAGACGAATCCCCCCTCTCCCTCGTATGCTCCCAAGCTATGACCGACCAACTCCGAGATCCAGACCTCGACGAGCTCGTCCGCGAGCTGAACCGCCAGAAAGAAGATGCCGCCCGGGCGGCCGGCGAGGAGCCGTCCCTCGGTTTAGAGGCCCTCAAGCCGGAGCCGCCCTCGTTCCAGCTCCGCAGGCCCTCCCAGTCCCTGGTGGCGGAAGGCGAACCCCTCGACCGCCTGCTCGCCAGCCTCGGCCAGCACGGGGCGAGCGACCTGCTGCTGATCGCCGGTCTGCCGCCGATCTTCCGGGTGAACGGCCGCCTGACGCGGATGGAGGACGCCGCCGCCCTCGAAGGCGAGGAGGTGGGGCGGATGTTCCAGCCCCACCTGGGCAGCAAGGAGCGCCAGGACCTCGACGAGCGGGGCTCGACCGACTTCACTCTGCGGATCGGCCCCAGCCACGACGCCGCTGACGGCTCGGGCTGGCGGTTCCGAGTCAACCTCCACCGCCAGCGCGGCGAGCCGGCGGCGGCGATCCGCTCCCTGCCGACGGAGATCCCGACTCTCGCGGGCCTCAACCTGCCGCCCATCCTGGCCGATCTGGTGAAGCCCAGCCGCGGCCTGGTCCTCGTCTGCGGCCCGACCGGCTCCGGCAAGTCCTCGACGCTGGCTGCCCTGATGGGGGAGATCAACCGCACCCGAACCAGCCACATCGTCACCATCGAGGATCCGATCGAGTACGAGCACCGCTCGATTCGCTCGGTCATCGAGCACGTCGAGGTGGGGCGCGACGCCCGCTCCTTCCACGAGGCGCTGCGGGCTTCGCTGCGGCAGGACCCGGACGTGATCCTGGTGGGCGAGATGCGGGATTTGGAGACGGTGGCGACGGCCCTGACGGCGGCGGAGACCGGGCACCTGGTGCTCTCGACCCTCCACACCAACGACGCGCAGCAGGCCGTCCACCGCATCGTCGACGTCTTCCCGCCGGCCCAGCAGTCGCAGATCCGGCACCAGCTCGCCCTGGCCCTCCATTGCATCGTGGTCCAGCAGCTCGTGCCGAGGGCCGACGGCCGCGGCCGCGTGCCCGCCATCGAGCTGCTGCTGGCCAACTACCCCGTGCGCCACCACATCCGCAGCGACGCCCTGCAGAAGCTCTACAACGAGATCGCCCTCGGCAAGCGGCAGGGCATGGTGTCGCTCGAGGAGTCCCTGGCTCAGCTCGTGCAGACAGGCGCCATCGACCTGGAGGAGGGCCGGATGCGGGCGAGCCATCCCGACGCGTTCGAAGCGCTGGCCCGCCTCTGACGCTCCGGCATTCTCGTCAGATATCGGATATCGTACGTTCCTGAAATCGGGGAGACCGAGACATGAGACCCATCACTGCCAGCGACCTCATGAACCCTGAGGTGCTAACGGTCCGCGACGACCTGACCGTGCGCGAGCTGGCCTCGTTCCTGATCGAGAACGAGATCAGCGGCGCTCCCGTCGCGGACGCCGGCGGCCGGCTGGTGGGCGTCGTCTCCCTGGTGGACGTCGCCGCCGCCGCCACGGGCGAGGACCGGCGCGTGGCGGACGAGGACGGCTCCGGCTTCTTCGGCCGCGACTGGGACGACGGCCTGGACGAGGAGGACGTGGAGGATCTCCCCCTCGACCAGGACGGCCTCCGGGTCGCCGACATCATGAACCCGAAGATCTACTCGGTCACCGAGTACGCCACCGTCTCCGAGGTCGCCTCCCTCATGCTCAAGGGCCACCTCCACCGCGTCCTCGTCACCCGTGAGGACCGCGCGGTGGGGATCATCACCACGTCGGACCTGCTGGGGCTGCTGGTCGGGGAAGATTAGTCCTGGCATCTGCCATGCATTCCCCGACACCCCGAAGCAGTTAACGGGGTGACAGGGGAAACTATGGCGCTCTCGCTCAAGCCGGAGCATTTGAAACGTTACCGGGACATCGCCCGGTTGTTGATCCAGCATGGCCGGGCGGACCTCGTGAAGGCCGCCGACCTCGACCTGCCGGACACGGAGATCGCCGAGGAGGCGGCCGGCGGCGATCCGGAGAAGCTCGCCAGCGACCTGGAGGCGCTGGGGCCGACGTTCATCAAGCTCGGCCAGCTCCTCTCGACCCGCTCGGACCTCCTGCCCGGGCCCTATCTCGACGCCCTGGCGCGCCTCCAGGACCGGGTCGAGCCGTTCTCGTTCGCCGAGGTGGAGGAGATCGTCTCGACGGAGCTCGGAGTGCGGATCTCCAAGGCCTTTTCCGACTTCGACTCGACACCCCTGGCGGCGGCTTCCCTGGGACAGGTCCACCGGGCCCAGCTCCGGGACGGTCGGGAAGTGGCCGTCAAGGTCCAGCGGCCGGGCATCCGCCAGGTGATCCTCGAGGATCTGGACGCCTTCGCCCAGATCGCCGCCATGATCGACAAGCACACCGAGATCGGCCGGCGCTTCGCCTTCCAGGACATGCTCGAGGAGTTCCGCAAGACCCTGCTGCGGGAGCTCGACTACCGCCGCGAGGCGCTCAATCTGGTCACCCTCGGCACCAATCTCAGGCATTACGACCGGCTGGTGATCCCGCGGCCCGTGGACGACTACACCACCTCCCGCGTGCTCACCATGGACTACGTCCGTGGCACCAAGATCACCGACCTCTCGCCCGTCGCCCGCACCGAGACCGATTTCCGGAGCCTGGCGGAGGATCTGTGCAAGGCCTACCTGGACCAGATCCTGGTGGACGGCTTCTTCCACGCCGATCCCCACCCCGGCAATCTCCTGGTGGCTGACGACGGGCGGCTGGCCCTGCTGGACCTCGGGATGGTGGCGCGGATCGATCCCGCGATGCAGGAGCAGCTCCTGAAGCTGCTGCTGGCCGTCACGGAAGGGCAGGGGCAGGAAGTCGCCCAGATCACGCTGCAGATCGGCACGCCCCTCGAAGGCCGTGACGAGGCGCGCTACCGGCGCGAGGTGGCGGACCTCGTGGGCAGCCAGCAGAACGTCTCGGGCCAGCAGGTCCAGGTGGGCCGCATCGTCGTCGGCCTGGCCCGCCTGTCGGCCGAGAACGGTGTGCGGCCCGCTCCCGAGCTGACCATGATGGGCCGCGCCCTGCTGCAACTGGACGACTCGGCCCGCTGCCTCGACCCCGGCTTCGATCCCAACCAGACGGTGCGGCAGTACAGCGATTCCATCATGCGCCGCCACATGCTGAAGAAGCTCTCTCCGGCCAACATCTTCGCCTCCGCTCTGGAGATGCAGGACTTCGTCCAGCACCTGCCGGGACGGATGAACGCCGTCCTGGACAACTTCGCCGGCAACAAGGTCGAGCTCAAGGTGGATGCCTTCGACGAGACGCGCCTGATGGACAACCTCCAGAAGATCGCCAATCGGATCGCGCTCGGCCTGGTGCTGGCGGCGCTGATCGTCGGCGCCGCCCTGATGATGCAGGTGCGGACCTCGTTCCGCATCTTCGGCTACCCGGGCCTCGCCATGCTGCTGTTCCTGCTGGCGGCGGCCTGCGGGTTCGTGCTCATCTTCACCGTCTTCTGGAACGACGATTGGCGGGTGTGGAAGCAGCAAAGGCCGCGCTAGTTCGGATATGGTTCGGCCGGAATGAGAACCCTTCGCCCGTTCCTGACGACCGCCGTCCTGATCCTCGGCCTTCTCCTCCTGTCCTGGGGCGAGGCCTTCTCCCGCTCCTCCCGGCGGCCGGCGGAGGAGTGGAGCCGCACGTCGCCTCCCGTCAACCTGACCCACATCTTTGAAGGCGAGATCAACAAGCGTGGCAAGCCGGTTGGCTTCCACTCGCGGCCGGCCGGGCAGAACCCGGCGAACGCCCGGGTGGTTCGCGTCGTCGACCGCCCGAACCGTCTCGGGGTCTACACTGCCGAGGTGGAGATCCGCTCCGGCGGCGGCTGGCTCGCCAAGCGGTCGACCTTCTATCCGGACCGGATGGACCGCGCCGCTGTGGTCCAGGCCATCCTGAACGCGTTCGCAAAGCGTGCCGCGGGCGGCTCGGAGAAGTTCCGCGGCCCCTCCGGCCGGGGCTTCACCATCGAGGGCTACTACCAGAACGGCAGGATCAATACGGCTTATCCGATCTTCGCCCGCGATTGAGGGCGGAATCCTGGGAGACGGAGAAGAGGAGACGAGGGATGCAGTCTGAATTCTATTGGGACAAAGCCGGAGACCCCCGCGCCCGCCGCAAGGTGCTGCCCGGGGTGGTGGCCGGTTTTCTCGAAAGCGACCTCCAGGACAGCACCGCCGCCACCCAGGAGGTGCTGAACGCCATCGATGAGGTCGAAGCCGGCCGTCTGCCATCCTGGGAGCGCACCGGCAACGCCTACACCCTCACGCTCTCCCCCGAGGGCACCGAGATCATGGACGAGATGGACGACGCGGGAGAGCCTTATCCGCTCTCCCTGTCCGAGATCCGCGAAGTGGTGTCGGACTGGCTCTCCTTCCTCGAAGAAAGCCGCCGGACCTGAAAAGTATCTGACGAGAACGGCGCTCAGCTCGGCCAGGAGAGCTGTAGGTCGAAGCTGGGCAGGCCCCCGGGGCCGATCATGAGCTGGAGGAGGACCTCCTCCAGCTCTCGCAGGCTAGGGGTCTCCATCAGCACCTGCCGTTCGGCGGCGGAGAGGGCGATGGCATGGGCGATGGCGGTGACGATCTCCGTCCCCGCCATCTTTTCCATGATCGACAGGTCGATGTCCGCCTCGTTGGCCTCGATGCGCTGGCGCACCAGGTCGCGCAGGAGGGGGAACTCGAGCTCCAACTCGGCCTCATCGAGATCGTCCCGGAAGTCCTCGTAGTCCACCATGACGCGGCGGTATCCCCGGTCGCAGGCGGCCTCGCCGACGATGCGGAAGCGGATCACGCCGCCCGCGAGCACGAGGTAGCGGTCCTGCTCGGTCTCGTGGCACTCGCCGATGTAGGCGACGCAGCCGACGGAGTAGATCGCCGGCCGGCCCTCCTGTTGGCCGCGGGCGGCGGGCGCCTCCGCCTCCAGGGGCTGGACGATCGCCACGTAGCGGTCGGTTTCGAGGGCATCGTCGACCAGACTGCGCTCCCCGGGGTCGGTGACGGCGAACGGCACTACCGTCCCGGGCAGCAGCAGCGGCTGCTCCAGGATGTAGAGGGGGAGGACGGGCGGCAGATTGTCGTGCTTCACGCGGGCCCTATGATCACAGACCGCCCGCCGTGGCGCAATGGCGGACTTTAGTTCACCTGCGGCTGCGGCGCGTCGGGAGTGGTGGTCAGGAAGTTGACGGCGAGGAGCTGGAAGAGCAGCTCGAGCAGATCCCGGAAGGTCCGCGCCTCCAGCAGGGCCTGCTTCTCGGCGGGAGCGAAAGGGACCGTCTGGGCCATCATGCGGATGATCTGGCGGGGAGGCTTCGCCTCGAGGGCGGTGAGGTCGTTCGGCGACTGCCGCTGTCCGATCTGGAGGAGGGCGCCCTTGATCTTCTCCAGGTCCCATCCCGCAAGGTCCTCCTCGACATCGTCGAGGTCCTGGGCGAACTCCCGATAGTCGGTCCGCACCCGTGGCAAGCCGTCCTCGCCGTCGGGCGGCAGCAACTCGCGCAGCCGGAACCGGACCGTGCCCTCGAACGTCACGTGCAGCCCGTCGTCGTTCCGCTCGATCGAGCGGATGCGCCCCAGGCAGCCGACGTCATAGAATTTCGACGAGGCCTCCCGGCCGGCCTCGTGCCTGCGCGGCTGCGCGAAGCCGACATAGCCGCCCTCCGCTGCCAGGGCCTCGACCAGCTCGGACACTTCGGGGTCCGTGAGCACCATCGGCAGGATCGTCTCCGGCAGGAGAAGGAACAGCTCGACGGCCAGGAGGTGGACCGTGGCGGGGAGATCAGCGATCCGTGGAAGGGTGCCCATGAGGGCGATCATACCAGCCCAGGATGGCGGATTCCGGGGTGATAATGATGCATCCTAGGTAAGGAGATGGGCCATCGAGCCGGCGAACTCTTCAAGATCGCCGAGGTCCTCCTGAATGGCGTCAAAGACCCGGCCGTGGTCGAGCTCGAGATAGAGGTGGACGAGGACGTTGCGGAATCCCATCCATCTCTTGAGCCGCTCGGAGAGGTTCCCGTCGATCAGGCCTTCTCCTTCCAACACTTCGATGGAATCCCGGTAGCTCGCCGCCTGTGGGTATCCCTGGTCGGCGATCACGTGGTGCGCGATGTCGAGGACGGACTCACAGGCGAGATGGAGATACCGCTCCGCCAGGTGATGCAGGGCCGGCTCTGCCACAAACCGCTCGCGGCTATAGGCGCGAAAGGAACGCAGCTCAGTGAGATAGCTTTCCAACGCGCTTAAGCGACTCGATAGCTTTTGCTGATCGACCACTCGGCTCACCTCGTTCCAGTCGCCGTCGCTGGGCCTCGCGGTAGATCCGGCGCGCCCACTCCCCATCGCCATACTCCCGCATAGTGCGGACCCTCAATTCCTTCCAGGCTTCGAGATCTCCGCCCAGGAGGACCCGGCCGGTCTCCATGATCCTCTGCCGGAGGACTGCGTCGGTCTCGTCGAGCAGAATCACGTCCACCCGGCCCTCGGGAGAAAGATGCGCCAAGGCCACTGCCAAGTCTGCCTGAAGATGCCGGCGAGCTCTGGAATCGGGGGTATCCGGTAGGACCGCGACGTCGAGATCGCTGTCCGGCCGCTGGGTTCCCCGGGCTCGGGAGCCGAAGACCACCAGGACGGAGATCCCGGGGATACTCTCGGCAGCTCGGGTGATCTCCCGGTCGAGGTCCATGTGCTGATCCTAGCACCTGCCTCTCCGCCCTCACGTCCGTCTTTGCGCTGGCGTCAATGGGACAGTAGACTTCAAGCTTAGAACCCCTGACGGCACCTCCGGCGAGATCCGCGGAGATCGGACCCTTCAGGGTGGAGGTAGAAACGGCGATGAGCGGAAGAAAAGCATTGCATCGGCTGATCGATGACCTGCCCGACCAAGATCTTCCTGTAGCGGTCCGGGTCCTCGAGGCCTTGCGGGCCACGTCCGATCCGGTGCTCCGCGCCCTGCTGGCAGCGCCCTTGGATGACGAACCGGACGAGGACGATGTGGACGGCGGACTCTCAGAGGCGCGGCGTGAGGTTCGGGAAGGGAAAGGCATCTCCCACGAAGAGGTCAAGCGCGAGTTGGGTCTTGGATGAATTGGCAGATCGTCTGGTCGGCTCGGGCTTTGAAAGATACACGAAAGATCGATGCCCAAGTCCGAGTGCGTGTGGTCTCTGCGATCGAGCGGTTCGCTTCTAAGCTTCTTGCTTCCCTGTAGACAAAAAAGCCCGGCCTCGCGGCCGGGCTTCCACATTTCACGACAGATCCGGTCCTACACTGCCACCGGCACCGCCGCCGGGGTCGGCGTGCCGATCTCCACGGCGAGGCGGCCGTCCCGGACGTCCACCCGCACCAGGGAGCCTTCGGACGCCTGGCCGGCGATCAGGGCGCGGGCGATCTTGGACTCCAGCTCGTGCTGGATGTACCTCTTGAGCGGCCGGGCGCCGTAGACCGGGTCGTAGCCCTGACGGGCCACGAAGTGACGGGCGGCCTCGGTCAGCTCGAGGCGCACGCCGCGGTCGGTCAGGCGCTTCCTCAGGTCCTCCGTCTGGAGGTCGACGATGCGCTCGATCTCCTCCAGCCGCAGCGGCTTGAAGAGCACCATGTCGTCCACCCGGTTCAGGAACTCGGGCCGGAAGTGGCTCCGCAGCTCGCCCATCACGAGCTCGCGGGCCCGCTCGGTGATCTCGCCCGCGGGCGTCACCCCGTCGAGCAGGTGGTGCGAGCCGATGTTCGAGGTCATGATGATCACGGTGTTCTTGAAGTCCACCGTGTGACCCTGCGAGTCGGTGACCCGCCCGTCGTCGAGGATCTGAAGGAGCACGTTGAAGACGTCGCCGTGCGCCTTCTCGATCTCGTCGAAGAGGATGACGGAGTAGGGCTTCCGCCGCACCGCCTCGGTGAGCTGGCCGCCCTCCTCGTAGCCGACGTAGCCCGGGGGGGCGCCGATCAGCCGCGAGACGGTGTGCCGCTCCATGTACTCGCTCATGTCGATGCGGACGATGTTCTCCTCGCTGTCGAAGAGCGTCTGCGCCAGCGTCTTCGCGAGCTCGGTCTTGCCCACGCCCGTCGGTCCCAGGAAGATGAAGGAGCCGATGGGCCGCCGCGGGTCCTTGATGCCGGCGCGGGCGCGGAGGATGGCGTCGGTCACGAGCTGGACCGCCTCGTCCTGGCCCACCACCCGCTCGTGGAGGATCTCGTCGAGCCGCAGGAGCTTTTCGCGCTCGCCTTCCACCAGGCGGGTCACCGGGATGCCCGTCCAGCGGGAGACGATCTCGGCCACCTCCTCCTCGGTGACCTCCTCCCGCAGGAGCTTGCCGCCGCTCTGCTGCTGGCCGTTGAGCATGGCCTCCCGCTCGCGGAGCTGGGCTTCGAGCTGGGGCAGCGTGCCGTAGCGCAGCTCGGCGCTCTTGTTGAGGTCGTACTGCCGCTCGGCGGCCTCGATCTCCTGGCGCACCTTCTCGATCTGCTCGCGCAGGCCACGCACGTCCTCGATGGAATGCTTTTCGGCCTCCCACTGGGCCCGCATGGCGTCGGCCTTGGCCTTGAGGTCCGCCAGCTCGCGCCGGAGGTCTTCCAGACGCTCCTGGCTCGCCTTGTCCTTCTCCTTCTGGAGAGCGGCCTCCTCGATCTCGAGCTGCAGGACCCGGCGCGTCACCTCGTCCAGCTCCTGGGGCATCGAGTCGATCTCGGTGCGGAGCATGGCCGAGGCCTCGTCGATCAGGTCGATCGCCTTGTCCGGCAGGAACCGGTCGGTGATGTAGCGGTTCGAGAGCACCGCCGCCGCCACCAGGGCGTTGTCCTGGATGCGCACGCCGTGGTGCACCTCGAAACGCTCGCGCAGGCCGCGGAGGATCGAGACCGTGTCCTCGACCGTCGGCGGATCGACCGTCACCGGCTGGAAGCGCCGCTCGAGGGCCGCGTCCTTCTCGATGTTCTTGCGGTATTCGTCGAGCGTGGTGGCGCCGATGCAGTGCAGCTCGCCCCGGGCCAGCATGGGCTTGAGGAGGTTGCCCGCGTCGGGCGAGCCCTCGGTCTTGCCGGCGCCGACGATGGTGTGGAGCTCGTCGATGAAGAGCAGGATTCGCCCCTCGGCCTGCTTGACCTCGTTGAGCACGGCCTTCAGACGCTCCTCGAACTCGCCGCGGTACTTGGCGCCGGCGAGCAGCGAGCCCATGTCGAGCGAGAAGATGGCGCGGTCCTTGAGCCACTCGGGGACGTCGCCGCGCACGATGCGCTGCGCGAGACCCTCGACGATGGCCGTCTTGCCCACGCCCGGCTCGCCGATCAGGACCGGGTTGTTCTTGGTCTTGCGCGACAGGATGCGGATGACCCGCCGGATCTCCCCGTCGCGGCCGATGACCGGGTCGAGCTTGTTGCGCCGCGCCTCGGATACCAGGTCGACGCCGTACTTCTCGAGGGCCTCGTAGGCCACCTCCGGCATGGCGCTGGTCACCCGCTGGTTGCCCCGCACGGCCGTCAGGACGGCGAGGAACGAGTCGCGGGTGACGTTGAAGCGCGCCAGCAGCCGGCCGAGGGGAGTATTGGAGCCCTCGTCGATCATCGCCAGCAGCAGGTGCTCGACGGAGACGTACTCGTCCTTGAGCCTCTTGGCCTCATCCTCGGCCCGCACCAGGATCTGCTGCAGACGCTGGGTGAGATAGATCTTGCCCGCTTCGACGCCCGGTCCGGAGACCTTGGGCCGGCGGGCGAGCTCGCGCTCCACCTCCTCCCTGAGAGCCTCGGTGGACGCCTCCATGCGTCCGAGCAGGCGGGGGATGAGCCCCTCCGGCTGCTCGAGGAGGGCGAGGAGCAGGTGCTCGCCGTCCACCTCCTGGTGGCCATAGCGGAGCGCTTTGGTCTGGGCGCTCTGGAGCGCCTCTTGGGATTTCTGCGTCAGCTTGTTCATGTCCATGATGTGGTTCTCCCTCGTCCTTCGAATGGCCTACATCTCCCTCTCTCGCGGCCGGAACTCCGAGGCTTCTGACAACTGCTCGAACAGTTCGCGTTCACGCGGCGAGAGCTGATCGGGAATCACGATGCGGATCTCCGCCAGGAGATCCCCTTTGACGCCGCCGGGCTGCGAGAGCCCCCGCTCGCGCAGGCGGATCTTCCGCCCGGAGGAGGAGCCCGCCGGGATCTTCACCCGCACGGGGCCGGTGGGCGTCTCGACCTGGGCCTCACCGCCCAGGGCCGCCTCCCAGGGGGAGACCGGAACGGTGGTGTGGATGTCCGAGCCCTCGACCTTGAACCGCGCGTCCGGCTGAATCTCCACCTTCAGGAGGAGATCGCCCGGCGCGCCGCCCCCGAAGCTCGGGCTGCCCTGACCGGCGAGCCGGATCTTCTGTCCGCTGCGGACCCCGGCGGGGATCTTCACCGACAGGTTCCGCCGCTGCCCGGTGCTCGGATCGGTGATCGAGATGTCACGGCTGCCGCCCTGGATCGCCTCTTCGAGCGTGAGCGGGAGCGTAGCCTCCGTGCTCCCTCCCATATTGCCTGCGCCGCCCTGGCCGCCGCCGAACCCTCCCATGTCAGGGCCTCCGCGCCGCCGTCCCCCGGGGCCAGCCCCACCGAACAGCATGTCGAAGAAGGAGCTGAACCGCTCGTTGCCGGCTCCCCCCATGCCGCCGAGGTCGCCGAAGTCGAAGTGGACGCCCTCGTAGCCCGGGGGCGCCCCGCCCGGCGCCTGCCGGGCCCGGTTCCAGTTGGACCCGAACTGGTCGTACTTCTGCCGCTTGTCGGGATCCTTGAGGACCTCGTACGCTTCGCCGATCTCCTTGAACTTGACCTCCGCCTGAGGGTCCTTGTTCACGTCGGGGTGGTACTTGCGCGCCAGCTTCCGGTACGCCTTCTGGACATCGTCCTGATTGGCGTCCTTCTTGACCCCCAGCGTTGCGTAATAGTCCTTGTAGTCCAATGGATCGTCTCCCTCTCCTGAAGCTTGAGGCCGGGGGACTCATCTTTAGTCCCGGCGACTCAAATTGTAGAACGGAAGGAGAGGGAGTGTCCATTCCCCGCTGGAAGGGAATCGGAGCGAAGGGCGATCTCTGGGGAAAGGGAGGAGAACGGGTGTTACCGGCGGTCTCTGCGTTCCAGCTCCGCTCGAAGCCGGGCGACCTCGGCTTCCGCGGCTCTCCGGGCCTCGGTCTCTCGAAGAGCCTTCCCTTCCAACTCGTCGGAGGTGAGGATCCGTTCGCCGGTGGCAGCCTCGAAAACCTGGAGGGTGCATTCGTCGCCGGCCACCCCGAAGAGAAGACCGGTGGTCAAAGAGAGCAGGCGTCCCCGGGGATCGGGCTCGATCGACCGGTAGCGGCCGTCCGCGCCCAGCCGGTATCCGGTCAGCAGCAGACGTTCTCCAGTGGCCGGGGTTGGAGGATCGAGGATGAGGTACTCCGGAATCCCCGCCCGCCGGTAGATCTCGACTTTCTTGTCGTAGTCGTTGCGGCGAGTCTCCTGGTCGATGGACGAGACCAGCTCGATGACCAGGCAGGGGCGGGTCCCCTCACGCTTGCAGTTGAAACTAGTCCGTTTCGAGTCGTGTTTGCGGCAGACCCCAGGGATGACCGCGATGTCCGGAGCGGGATTGACCAGGCCCGGAATGCCCCAGAGCATCTTTAGGTCGCCCGAAACGAAGACGTCGTCCCGGGAAGAGTAGTGGCGCCTGAGAAGCTCCGCGAGCACGATCAGCAGACCGAAATGTGGATCGCTCTGGGTCACCACGTCTCCGAGCTGAGGATCGAGGAGGTCCTCCGCCGTTAGGGGGATCTGCTGCTCTTCGAGCTTGCCGTTGGGCAGGAGGACGTACCGGGGCCGCCATCCATAGCGAAAGGGATCGAGCTCGGCGGCAGCGGTTTCCCACTCCTCATCGGCCGGCATCTTGCGGCTGGGCTCGCCCATGGGTGAAGTATAGGCAGGTCTTCGGCGTGCGGTCAATTTTTACCTGTTCCGGCGACTACGGCCAATGAAAAAGGCGCGGGACTCCCCGCGCCTTTTCATCGAGCCCGAAGGAGGGGGCTCAGCCGGTCACGGAGGGGTCATGCCGAAGTGTTCGTAGTTCTTGGCGATGAACGACTTCCACTTGTCGGGCGTCTCCTCCAGGGGGAAGATGGCCTCGACCGGGCAGGCGTCGATGCACAGGCCGCAGTCGATGCACTCTTCCGGATGGATGTACAGCATCTCCCAGTCTTCTTCCTTGCCATAGATGCAATCGACCGGGCAGACGTCGACGCAGGCCGTATCCTTCGTGCCGACACAGGGTTCAGCGATGATGTGGGTCATTCCGGGCCCCTCCTTTGGCCGCCTGTTCTGGATTAAGTCAAACTCGGGCGCATTATACCCGAGCCGCGCCGGGCGGGAAGAGCCTCAGGAGCCGCCGAGGAAACGTCCCGGCGAGAAAGCCGGAATCTCTCTCTCGCCGCTGGCGAAGGCGAGGCGCGCAATCTCCTTCGCGGTCCAGGGAGCGAGCAGGATGCCGTTGCGGTAGTGGCCCGTGGCGACGAGCACCGGCCAGCCCGGCAGGGGGCCGAGGATGGGCAGGTCGTCCGCCGTGCCGGGGCGCAGGCCCGCCCAGACCGTCTCCAGGCGCGCGGGGCCGATGCCCGGGAAGAGGTCGCGGGCGAAGGCGAGCAGGTCCTCGACCCCCTCGACGGTGTTGTGCTTGTCGAACCCCGCCTCCTCCAGGGTGGAGCCGACCAGGAGCCCCGTGGCGCCGCGGCGCACGACGTAGGAGAGCCCCCGCCGCACGCTGCCGCTCCACGGCCACTCGATGCCCCCGAGCAGCAGCATCTGACCGCGCACGGGGTGCACGGGCAGGGCGGGTATCTCGGGGATCAGCCCGCTCCAGGCGCCGGCGGCCAGCACCAGCAGCCGGGCCTCCTTGCGCCAGTGGTTGCCCTGAACCAGCACCGTGCCGTCCGGGCGGCGCTCGACCCGCGTGACCTCGCTGTCGTAGTGGAGGACCACCCCGAGCTTCTGGACGGCCTGGGCCAGCACGGCGCAGAGCTGGACGTTGTCCACCCGGTGGTCGTCGGGGAGGTGGAGGGCGCGGCGGACCCGCGGCGTGATGTCCGGCACCCAGTGGCGCAGCGCCGGAATCTCCACCTCGTCGGCCCGCTCGCCGAGCTCTCTGGCGGCCCGCACCGTGCCCTCGAGCTCCGCCTCGTCCGCCTCGTCGAGGGCGATCAGGAGGGCGCCGCTGGTGTCGTAGTCGACCGACAGGCCGGTTTCCGACTCGAGCGCCGCCACCCAGGGGCCCCACAGGCCGCGGGAAGCCCGGCAGGCATCGAGGAACGGGCTGGGCACGAGCCGCTCGCCCAACGGGGAGAGCATGCCGGCGGCGGCCATCGACGCCTCGGCGCCCGCTGGCAGGCGCTCGACGACCTCCACCCGGAAGCCCCGGAGAGCCAGCTCTCGGGCGCAGGCGAGGCCGATGATCCCGCCGCCGAGCACCAGGACGTCCGGGTGCGTCAACCGACGGCCTCCTCCGCGAAGGCCGCGTCGAAGGCCTCCAGGGTGGCGGCGATCTCGGCCTCGCCGTGGGCGGTCGAGAGGAACATGGCCTCGTAGGGAGAGGGCGGCAGGTGGATGCCGCGGTCGAGCAGCTTGTGGAACACCCGCGTGAAGCGCGGCCGGTCCGTCGCGTGGACGTTGTCAAGGTGGCGCACCGGCTCCGAGGTGAAGTAGAGGCCGAGCATGGACCCCACGCGCTCCACCCGGCAGGGGATGCCGTGGCGCCGGCCGGCCTCCTCGATCCCCTCCGCCAAGCGGGCGCCCGTCTTCTCCAGGATCTCGTACGGGCAGTCCACGTCCTTCCCGAGCTCCGCCAGGGCCGCCCGGCCGGCGGCCACCGCCAGCGGGTTGCCCGAGAGGGTGCCCGCCTGGTAGACGGGGCCGGCGGGGGCGATCCGGCTCATCAGGTGGCGCCGCCCGCCATAGGCCGCCAGCGGCAGGCCGCCGCCGATCACCTTGCCGAGCGTCGTCAGGTCCGGGCGGACGTCCAGGATGTTCTGGGCGCCGCCCCAGGCCACTCGGAAGCCGGTCATCACCTCGTCGAAGATCAGGATCGCGCCGTGGCGGTCGCAGAGGGAGCGCAGCCCGGCCAGGAAGCCGGGCACGGGCGGCACCAGGTTCATGTTGCCCGCAATCGGCTCGACGATGATGGCGGCGATGCCGTCCGGATGCTGGTCGAAGAGCCGCTCGACGGCTTCGAGGTCGTTGTAGGGGGCGAGGAGCGTGTCGGCCACCACGGCGGCGGGCACGCCGGGCGAAGAGGGGACGCCGATCGTCGCCGCGCCCGAGCCGGCGGCGATCAGGAACGGATCGGCGTGGCCGTGATAGCACCCGACGAACTTCACGAACGGGTTGCGGCCGGTGGCGGCGCGGGCCAGGCGCAGGGCCGACATGGTGGCCTCGGTGCCCGAGCTCACCAGCCGCACCATCTCGATGGAGGGCAGGGCCGAGGCGATCGACTCCGCGATCTCGACCTCCGCGAGCGTCGGGGCGCCGAACGCCGTGCCGCGCCCGAGGGCTTCCTGGATGGCGGCCACGATGGCCGGGTGGCGGTGCCCCAGGATGTGGGGGCCGTAGCCGCCGATGTAGTCGATGTACCGCCGGCCGTCTTCCCCCTCGAGCCAGGCGCCCTGGGCGGCGCGGACGAACACCGGCTCGCCGCCCACGCCCCGAAACGCCCGCACGGGGGAGTTGACGCCGCCGGGAAGGATCTTTTCGGCGCGCTCTAGAAGGCTCATGGAGCCGAGCATAACGCAGGCAAGCCGCTCCGGAGGTCCGGAGCGGCTTTTCAGCTCCGCGGGTGTCGAGGGGCTACGCCAGCACCGGTTCGGCCACGGGTTCGGTGACCGGCTTGATCACCACCTGCGGCTGCGGCGGCAGTTTGCCGAGCATCGACGGATCGAAGTCGAACATGCCGCTGACCGACGGCGGCGCCGCGGTCATGCCCCAGCCGACCATCTGCCCGAGCTTCTCGGGCAGGAAGTCGAGGTGGCAGGCCGTGGGGTCGCCCCAGGCGTGGATGGGCGGCAGGTTGGTCTCGCCGAGCTTTTCGAAGATGAGGGCCGCCGCCTCCTGGGCGGAGATCTCGCCGGCCTCCCAGCGGTCGAACGTCGCGTCGCCGAACCGGTAGAGGTCCTCCATCAGGTTCTCTCCCGGCTGGGTGCTCAGCGGCAAAGGATCGTCGTCCAGGGACGTGAACTCGGCCTTGTCGCCCGTTGCGAGGTACTTCAGGCAGACGCGGAAGATGCGCAGGTCGCCGAAGATGATGTTGACCAGCCAGAGCCGCAGCCAGGCGTTCCAGGTGTCGAAGGTGGCGAACGAGCGGAACGAGTTGAAGACCATCCGGTCGTTGTCCTTGATCATCGACTGCTGGAGCCGCTGCGGGTACTCGAAGCGCTCGGGCGAGAAATCGTCGTCGCGCAGCGCCTGGATGAGCCGGGGCGCCAGGGCATGGATCTGCTCGAAGGTGTTGATCATGCCGCGCGAATAGAGGGCGTCGATGAAGCCGTGGGCATGGGACATGAGGAAGCAGCGGGGTCCCACGCTGCCCGTCGCGGAGAACTGCAGCCGGCCCGTGCCGACCCAGGGCCGCACCGCCACGCCGCCCTTGAGGTGCTCGACGATGCTCGGGTACTTGGACACGATCTCGTAGAACTCCTCCTCGGGAGTGATGTCGTCCCGCTTCGGGTATTTCCGCATGTCGACGGTCACGCCGATGCTGGTGATGTCGCTCTCGGAGCCGGGGACGTTGTCGAAGCGGATGACCCAGAACCAGCCGCCGTCGATCATGTGGTGCAGCGTGCCCTCGTAATACCCGCGCGACAGGCCGACCGGCCTCTCCTCGGGCGGCAGCGTGTCGTCATACCGCCGGAACCCCTTCATATGAGTGAAGATGGTCCGCGACTGAGTGCGCAGGTCCGGCTCCGCCGGGCGCAGGCCGAACTTGCTGGCGACCATCGACTTGTGGCCGCTGCCGTCCACCAGGTAGCGGGCGTGGAATTCCTCGCCGGTGGACGTGCGCAGGACGACGCCGTCGTCGTTGATCTCGAAGTCCTGCACGTCGGTGTTGTCGCGGTAGTCGGCGCCGTACTTGATGGCCGCCTTGACCAGGTAGTGGTCGATGTCCTCGCGGAACAGGTGGCTTTCGGACACCAGCGGGGTGGCGGGCGGAATCAGCAGGTGACCCTGCGCCGGGTCCTGCCGCTTCCCCTCCTCGTGATAGAGGAAGCCGAAGGTCTTCTTGACCCCGCAGTTCTTGGTGACGTGCGCCAGGATCTTCTCGGTGCTGCTGATGTGCCCGATCTCCGGCACGTCGAACCGCTCGCCGAGGATCCACATCAGCATCGAGCTCTGCGGCTGCATGGCCTCGCCGACGGCGAAACGGGGATGGGTGCCTTTCTCGAGCAGCAGCACGCGGAACCCCTGGCGGCCGAGGATGGCGGCCAGCGTGGCGCCGGCGATGCCCGAACCGAGCACGGCAACGTCGTACTTTTCCTGTTTCACGTGATTCTCCCCCTGAAGCGACAAACGCTTCGAAATAAAGCGGCCGGGAGGCCGCGAAGATACAGGTGCTCCTGTGGGGAAGTGCCGGAGATCGTTCAGAGCGGGACAGACTTCGCGAAGAATCTTTTGGCCTATTCCACCCATCCAGCGGCCAGCAGCCGCGCCGCTTCGCGCGCCGCGTAGGTGAGGATGAGGTCGGCGCCGGCCCGGCGGATGGCGACCAGCGATTCCATCATCACCCGGTCGTAGTCGATCCAGCCGCGCTCCGCCGCCGCTTTCATCATGGCGTACTCGCCGCTGACGTGGTACGCGGCCAGGGGCAGGTCGAAGCGCTGGCGCAGGGCGGCGAGGATGTCCAGATAGGGCAGGGCGGGCTTGACCATCAGCATGTCCGCCCCTTCCGCAACGTCGAGCTCCGCCTCCCGCAGGGCCTCGCGGCCGTTCGCCGGGTCCATCTGGTAGGACCGCCGGTCGCCGAATTGCGGCGTCGACTCGGCGGCCTCGCGGAACGGGCCGTAGAAGCCGCTGGCGAACTTGACGGCATAGGAGAGGATGGGGGTCATGGCGAAGCCGCCGGCGTCGAGCGCCTTGCGGATGGCGCCCACCCGGCCGTCCATCATGTCCGACGGCGCGATGACGTCCGCCCCGGCCTCGGCCAGGGAGAGCGACTGCTTCGCCAGGTTCTCCAGCGTGGCGTCGTTCTCCACCTCGTGGCCGTGGAGCACGCCGCAGTGGCCATGGTCGGTGTACTCGCAGAAGCAGACGTCGGCGATCTTGATCAGCCCAGGCACCTCGTCCGTGAGGGCCCGCAGGGCGCGCTGGACGATGCCGTCCGGCGACCAGGCGGCGCTCCCCTCGGCGTCCTTGAACTCGGGCAGGCCGAACAGCAGGACGGCGCGGATCCCCTCCGCGTAAGCCTCCCGCGCGGTCTCGACCAGCCGGTCCACCGAATGCTGGTAGACGCCGGGCATGGAGCCCACGGGGTTCGCCACCCCCTCGCCCGGGCAGGCAAAGAGGGGAAGGACGAGGTTGTCGGCTGTGAAGCGGGTCTCCCGCACCATGCGGCGCAGGGCGGGCGAGCGGCGGAAGCGGCGGAGCCGGGTCTCTGGGAAGGCCATGGTGCTCTGCCTTTTATCGCGGCGGCGGGGGAAAGGCAAATGGGGCGGCGGGCTCGCCGGCCGGCGGGTGAGCCGCACGCATTTTTTTGGATGTCCTGATCCAGGAGATTGGAGCGGGAGGGCCGAACCGAGGTCATGCTCCTGGCCAGGATGGGCTCAAGAGACTCAGAAGGCAGGGCTTATCAGGACTGATCCAGCCAAGCGGCGCTTTGGCGTAGGAATTGCTCAATCGTCGGATAAAGGGCCTCTGTATAAAATATGTCTAAGAGACCCGACATCGAATCAGTTCTCGATAGGGGAGGCATGTATGGGCAAAGAGCTCTCGTATGATCCTACCTTGGGAATGCTGAATCGGCGGTCGCTTCGCCGGAAGGCTGTCGCGGCGATAGGAGTTTTCGCCACGACCGTCACCGGGGCGTTGCAGTTGTTTCAGATCAATCCTCTCGACTGGTTTGACAAGGATGTCGAGCTGTTCCACGACGCGCCCCGATTCAAGGGCGCCCCTTCTCCGACCCTGGGTTCCCTGGAGTTGAAGAACAAGGACAGCCGGTCCATCCTGGAAACCTACTTCAATTACCGCGACAGCGGCGACGGCGAGGACCAGGCCTTAGCCGCAGGCTCGTTACGCAAGGCCTTGCGGAACGAGCGCGGAACCGCCAGCCCCAAGACCCTGGCCTATCTGGAGGCCCTGGAGGGGGACTTTTTCCTCCGTCAAGGCCTTCACCCGGAAGCCCTTCGGCACCTGGAGGAGGCGAAGCGCCTCGCGCCGGCCGATCCCTATATCCTGGATCTGCTGCTGCAAGCCTACGAGGACGAGAACCGGAAGCTCCAGGAGGGGCGGGACTGGCCGCGGGACGTCGAAGACCGCATCCGGACGCTCAGCCACAAGGCCGACGCGCTACGGCGGGAGCTCCGGCGGCTTCAGACGGCTCAGCTCCTGAACAGGCTCAGCGAGACCTGGGCGCTTGAGCAGGAGCGTTCCTGCGAAGAGGGGTGCTCGGCTCGGACCATGAAGCTGGCCTTCCTGACGGCGGAGCGGCGAAGCTCCGCCCTCTCCTACCTTACCGACGCCACGATCGCGAGGATGGAACAGCGGGCGGCGTTCCAGTGGACGACCGACCTCCGCCGCGCGCTCGACCTGGCGGATCGCAAGACCCGCCGCGCCCTCCTGGTGGGAATCGACGACTACAGCCCAACGAGCGGATTCGCTTCGCTGGAATACGCGGTACGGGACGCCGAGCGGGTCGCCGGCGCCTATGCCCGCACTTCGTACGACACGGAGGTCCTCAAGGACGGCAAGGCGACGCGGGACAACATCCTGCGTGCTCTGGCGCTGGAATCCCTGATCAGCCGGCCGGGCGACGACTTCGTCTTCTACTACTCCGGCCACGGCTTCATGGACGTGCGCGACGAGAGCGCGATCGTCACCAAGGCGGACGGCGCGGTCGGCGTGGGCGCGGTCGGCCTGCCCGAGATCGAGCGGATCCTCTCCCATCACCGGGGCCGCGCGGTGGTGATCATTGACAGCTGCCGCAGCGGCATGGACGTCAATCTCGGAGATCTCGGCGGTGCCGCCCGGGCGGGTCGCAGCGCGGGGCGCTTGACCATCGTCATGGCGGGCGAGCCCGGAGGTCCGGCCCTAGAGTCCCGGCGCACGCGGTCGAGCCTGTTCACCGAGAGCCTGCTGCGCCATCTGGATTTGGAGACTCATGCGGATCGAAGAGCCGCCGCTGCCCGGGGTCTGACGCCTCCGGCCGCCGTCCCCTGGAACCTCGTGATCGAGGACACCGTGGAGCTGGCGGAACGGCTGTACGGAGTTCGGCAACATCCACAGGTCAGTCCACAGACCGGACCCTGTCCGGGGTCTGCCGCGTGGACGCCGTCGCCGGCATCGCCCCGTTGCCGGACCCTGCGCTCCGCTGCGGACTCCCCGAGGCGGGTGGCCGGCGCGCCCTAGACCGGCGCGCGGGCGTGTACGCTTCGCCCTTCCTCTTCTAGAAGGAAGGGCGAAGCGCCCGACGGGCCGCTTCCGGGAGGAGCGGCCCCTTCTTCATCTCCCTACAACCGCGACATGACCGCTTGCCTCGCCGAGGCCGGGCCAGGCGCCGGGGCGCCGGACGCCTTGAGCTCGGATATAGTCATGCCGCTTTGCGGCAGAGTCCTTGCAAACGGAGACGGACATGGATGTGATCGAACAGCTTTCCCGCCGCCAGCTCCTGGTGGTGACCGGCAAAGGCGGCGTCGGCAAGACCGTGGTCTCTGCCACCCTGGGCCGCGCCCTGGCCGCCGCGGGCCGGCGGACCCTCGTGGTGGAGGTCGATCCCCGCGAGAACCTCCACCAGATGCTGGGTACGCCTCCCTCGGGAGGAGCCATCGTGCCGGCCGAGCCGCGGCTCTGGGCCCAGAACCTCAAGCCCCGGCAGGTGCTGGACCAGGTGGTGCGCGAGCAGCTCCGGCTCGAGCTGCTGACCCGGCGCGTGCTCGACAGCCCCATCTACCAGCAGTTCTCGACCGGCGCCCCGGGCCTGAAGGAGCTGGCCATCCTTGGCCACGCCCTGCGGCTCCTCCGGGGCCTCGGCGAGCCCGGGACTCCAGAGCTCGACACGGTGATCCTGGACGCTCCGGCGACCGGCCACGGCGTTACCCTGCTCGCCTCGCCGTCGCTGGTGACCGACGTCATCAAGAGCGGCCCCTTCGCCCGCATGGCCGGCGAGTTGGCCGAGCTGATCGCCGATCCGGAGCGGTGCGGCATCGTGGTCGTGACCCAGGCGGAGGAGATGCCCGTCGAGGAGGCCCTGGAGCTGCGGACGGCCCTGCGGAAGCGGGTGAACCGCGATCCCGAGCTGCTGGTGGTCAACGGACTGTATCCGCCGGCGCCTCCGGCACCAGGCACGGGCGAGAAGGACAACGAGCTGGTCTCCCTCTGGCGCCGGCGGCGGCTGCTCAACGAGCGGGAGCTGGCGAGGATCGCGGAGGCCTGGCCGGGACCGCGCGCCGAGCTGCCGCAACTGGCGCTCGACCGCGGGCCGGCGCTGCTGGCGACGCTCGGGAGGTGCCTCGCCGCGCCGGCCGGGCAGAGAGGGGAGGGCGCATGGAGCTGACGTCGGGGGGCCATCCGTTGATGATCTTCGTCGGCTCGGGCGGCGTGGGCAAGACCACGCTGGCGGCCGCCATGGGCGTCGTCTTCGCCAAGGAGGGGCGCGACACGCTGGTGATGACCTTCGACCCCTCGCTGCGCCTCAAGCAGGCGCTCGGCGTGGGCGACGAGGCCAAGCTGCGCGAGGTGCCCGTGGCCCTGGACGCTCCCGGCGCCCTGCACGCCAGCCTCCTCGACGCCAGCCAGACCTTCGACCGGCTGATCGAGCGCTACGCGCCGGACGAGGAGTCGCGCCGCCGGGTGCTGGAGAACCCCTTCTACCAGCATCTCTCGGGAACTCTGGGCGGCATCCTGGAGTACATGGCCGTCGAGCGCCTCTTCGAGGTGGCGGCGGACGGGCGCTACAAGCAGGTGATCCTCGACACCCCGCCCACCCGGCAGGCCCTCGACTTCCTGGAGGCCCCGGCCCGCATCGTGGGCTTCCTCGACAGCGGCGCCCTGAAAGTGGCCCTCAAGCCGTGGTTCGACGAGGAGGGCCGCCTGCGGGCCGCTTCCAAGTGGGGCATGCTCGGCCGGCGGGCCGAGCGCTTCCTGGACGAGGTCGTGGGCATGGACCTGCTGCGCGATATGGCCGAGTTCTTCCAGGCCTTCAGCCCGTTGTACGAAGGCTTCCGGGAACGGGCGGCCCAGGTGGAGGCGCTGCTGCGCTCGCGGCAGACTCTGTTCGTCCTGGTCTCCGGGCCCGGCGAGGAGCGCATTCCGGACACCCTCTTTTTCGCCCGCCGTCTGGAGGAGGCCGGCTATCACTTGGGGCCCATCGTGGTGAACCGGGCTCATCCCCGCTTCCTGGTCGAAGGCGCGCTGCCGCCCTCCACCGATCCCTGCCGTCCGTCCGGCTGGGAGCTGCTCACTTGGGCGGGGGAGCGCGACCGCCGCGGCCTCGTCGAGCTGGCCAAGCTCCTGGCCCGCGAGCAGCCCCTGGTGGACCTCCCTCTCCTCCCCGAGGAGCCCACGGACCTGGCGTCCCTGGAAGCCCTGGGGCGCCAGCTCGAAGGCCGTCTCGCCGAGTGGGAAAGGTACGTCAGCCGGTCGTCTTAAATTTTCTTGTGTAGATACTGTTTGCCGCACCGCGTCAAGAATCTCTTGACATCCTTTGCCGCACTGCGGTAATCTTCCTTTCGGCGCGGCCGCCCGGGAGTGCCGCGACCAACAGAGGTAAGGAGAATCCATGATCCGGCTCATCAAGCGCTACGAAAGCCGAAAGCTGTACGACACCGAGGAGAGCCGATACGTCTCGCTCGAAGAGATCGCCACCTGGATCCGCCAGGGGCAGGAAGTCAGGGTGGTGGACAACGCCACCAACAACGACGTCACGTCGCAGACCTTGACGCAGGTGATCCTCGAGGAGGGGCGGAAGGGCACTTCGTTCCTGCCGAGCGAGCTGCTGCACGACCTGGTGCGGATGGGCGAGAAGGCGGTGAGCTCCGGCATGGAGCAGGTTCAGCATGGCGTCGACCGGCTCATCGACCGGCTGGGGCCGGTGCGGCGGGCCCGCGAGGAGATGACGAGCCTGCGGGCGCGGCTGGAGCAGCTCGAGTCGTCGCTGTCTGAGCTGGAGACGGGAGACGTCGCGGTGACCGGGGTCGAGCCGAAGAACGGCCGTCCCGACCGGCAGGACCTTGGACGGATCGAAACCGAAGGAGATATCAAGTGAGCGAAGCTCAGATGGATATGAAGGAAGGCATCAGCGGCAAGCTGGTCGCCGCGGGACGGAATCTCTGGCTGGCCGGGCTGGGAGCGGTGGCCGGGGTGGAGGAGGGCACGCGGGACCTGTTCGACCGTCTGGTCGAGCGCGGCCGGCCGGTCGAGAAGCGGCAGAAGAAGGTGGCGGAGGCGGTGGCCGACCGGGCCAACCGGACTGCGCAGGGCCTCAGCCAGATCGTGCAGGACACCGTCGAGTTCGAGAGCCGCGAGATGCTCAAGCGGTTCAACGTCATGACGCGGGAAGACGTGAAGCTCCTCGCCGCCCACCTCGAGACGCTGACCAAGAAGGTCGACGAGTACGCGGCCCGCAAGGAAGCCGCCGTCGCTCCTCCGGCGGATCCCCTGATCATCACCCCCGATTCCCTGTCCGCGACCGCGGCGCCGAAGCCGGCCCGGCCGCGTCAACGTAAGACTACGAAGACCGCGAGGTAAGCCATGGAACCGAACACGACTGGGACTCAAGAGAAGAACGTGCAGGAAGACCTCAAGGATGCCGCGCACCGCATCTGGCTCGCCGGCCTCGGCGCCCTGGCGGCCGCCGAGGAGGAGGGCTCCAGGCTCTTCAGCCGGCTGGTCGACCGCGGCCGCGACGTCGAGTCGAAGGGCAAGGTCGAGGTGGACCGGGTCAAGGCCGACTTCGAGAAGGTGAAGACCAAGGCCGAGACCGCCGCCGAGAACCTGGGCGACAAGCTCGGCGGCAAGTTCGAGGAGACGCTGACCTCGACCCTGCACCGCCTGGGCGTGCCGACCCGCGACGAGATCCGCAGCCTGACCCAGAGGGTCGAGGAGCTCAACGCCAAGATCGAGCATCTCAAGCCGCGCGTGACCCCGGCGGCCGGTCCGGACATCGTGACCCCGGAGACCGCCGTCACGCCGACCGACCCTTCCAAGATCATCGTCTGACGGAGAGGCCCTGGGTGGAGCGCAGCGGCAACGGTTCTCCCGAGAACGGTTCTCCCAAGAACAGTTCTTCCAAAATAGGACTCGCGCTCGCCACGGGAGCACCGGAGGGCGCCATCTACGAGATCGGCGCCCTCCGGGCCCTTGACGAAGCCCTGGAAGGCATCAACCTCAACGAGATGTACATGTACGTGGGGGTGAGCGCGGGCGCCTTCCTCTGCGCCAACCTCGCCAACGACCTGACGACGGCGCAGATGTGCCGCGCCATCGTCTCGCACGAGCCCGGCGAGCACCCCTTCATCCCCGAGACCTTCTTCACGCCGGACTGGAAATCCTACCTGCGCGGCGGCGCCCGGGTCCCCCGGCTGCTCGTCGAGGCGCTCTGGGACTGGGCCCGTCACCTGGGCGACCACAGCCTGGTCGAGTCCCTGATGCGGCTGTCGCGCGCCCTCCCCGTGGGCCTGTTCGACAACGAGCCGATCCGCACTTATCTACAGAAGATCTACAACATCAAGGGGCGGACGGACGACTTCCGCAAGCTCGGCAAGCGCCTCGTGGTGGTGGCCACCGACCTGGACTCGGGCAAGGCGGCGCGGTTCGGCGAGCCGGGGCTCGACCACGTCCCGATCTCGAAGGCCGTGCAGGCGAGCGGCGCCCTCCCCGGGCTCTACTCGGCGGTGGAGATCGACGGCCGGCACTACGTGGACGGCGTGCTGCTCAAGACCCTCCACGCCTCGGTAGCCCTGGAGGCGGGGGCCGAGCTGGTGATCTGCGTCAACCCCATCGTCCCCGTCGACACGATCCGCGCCGTCGAAGCCGGCATCATGAAGAAGACGAACCTGCGCGACTGGGGTCTGCCGACGGTGCTGTCCCAGACCTTCCGCACCATCGTCCACTCCCGTCTTGAGGTGGGCATGGCCTCCTACGAGACCAAGTTCCGCGGCGCCGACATCGTCCGCGTCCAGCCCCGGCAGGACGACTACCTGATGTTCTTCACCAACATATTCGGCTTCTCCGCGCGCCAGGCCGTCTGCGAGTACGCCTACCAGGCCACCCGCCGCGACCTCCTGGAGCGCTACGACGAGCTGGCGCCGATCTTCGCCCGCCACGGCGTGACGCTGCGCCGGGACGTGCTGGAAGAGAAACGGAACCTCTGGGATCAGGTCAAGCTCGACCGCCAGCAGGCGAAGGCCGCCGCCTCCACCCACGCCACCGTCCGCCAGCTCGACGACGTCCTCTCCCGCATCGAGAGGATGCTGGACGAGAAGAACGAGGCGCCGCCCATGGTTCCCGCCCTCCTCCCCAGCCTGGAAGAGTCGGCCACGGTCAATTGACGCTTCTGCCGGGGCGGCCCCGCCGCTCCGGCAGATCTCGACGGTCCGTCACGCCGCATTCCCCCTCCGTCACGAGGCATTCCCCCTCCTTCGTCTCACGTTCCCCATGGGGAATGGAACGTGACGAACCCTTGACGAAGCATTCCCCGTCCGTGTCGTCGCATTCCCTACGGGGAACGCCGCCGGATGGATGGGGAACGCCTTGTTCCCCCTAGGGAATGCGATCCAAAGGATGGGGAATGCGGCATGCCGGGGGCGTTACATGACGTGAAGAGCCCGTCACGCCGCATTCCCCGGAGGGAACGCCTCGTGCCGGAGGGGGAACAGCGCGTGACTGGCGCCCGCTGCGCCGTTCCCCATGGGGAATGCGGCTGAAGGAGTGGGGAATGGGGCGTGAGAGGTCGATGTCTTCGCCTCGACACCCTTCAAGGCCAGCTTCTTTCTATACATTTCCGACCCGCAAGGAGAATGAGATCCGCAATCTCCTCGCCGCATCCCGCAAATGTAGAGACGCCTTGCAGGCGTCTCTCGGAGCGGGGCAGACGGAGGCGCTGAGGATTCGACGTGCTCACCCTTGAACGCGTTCGCGAGATCCTTGGCCCCGATGCCCCAACTGATGAGCTCGAGTTCCAGGCGCTCCGCGATCTAACTGAGCCAAAAATTTAAATGGAGCCGATGGTCGGATTTGAACCGACGACCTGCTGATTACGAAACACTTCCCCCACGACTCAGAGCCACCCGGATCGACCCGGGTGGCTGGCACCCTCGGAGGTCGCATCCTGCGATCCAAGCACTGCCGCTGCAGAACGCTGAACTCTCCCTCGGCCATGTTCAGGTCCGCCCCTCCTACAACAAACAATGAGACGGATCTTATACATTTGTATGACGAAAAACCCATCGCGTTTCCCTATGCTCAGGGCAGGCAAGCCTCCAGCCCACGCAAAGGAGAACCATTGTTGCCAGAGTCCGCCGAGGGCGCCACGAGCCTCACCTTCACGCAGCCGCTTTGATCGAAGGAGCAAGCCACCGAAACCTGAGGACCCCCGCCTCCTCTCCAGAGAGGAAGCTGCACCGGGCCGGGCTCCTGCGAGAGCCCGGCTCTCTTTTTCCGAATATTTAGCGTTCAAAGGAGAGTACCCAAACTCATCTCTAGAGAGGATGGTCACGCCGCGTCGCAGGTGCTAACCTGTGTCTATCGAATCTCCTGAGCGCTCTGGAAAGGAGCCGCGCTATGGGGCACAGAACCGTTTCCCTTGGCGCGATCCTGCCGGCCGTCTGCGGCAGCCCTCCGCGGCTAGCCGGCCAATAAATCCTGGTCTTGAGATCAGGATCAATCAAAGCCCCAATCTGGGGTATGCCGAAAGGAGGCATCCGATGGAGTATCCACAAAGAATCTCGGGCCTGTTCACCGAAGTGGTGGGTGACGGGCTGGCCGTGCTCGCCGGCGGCCAGAAGTACGTCCTGAACGCCACCTCGGCGCTGGTCCTCCAGCACTGCGACGGGGAGACCTCGCAGCAGCAGTTGGCGGAGATCCTGCGCCAGAAATTCAGCCTGCTGCCGGCCGAGGCGGAGCATCTCACGGAGCTTGCCCTGGAGGAGCTCGAGACCTCTAATCTGCTGCAGCCCGCCGCCATCCCCGCGGCGGCCACGGTCTCCCGCCGTCAACTGCTGACCAACTTCGCCACCGTGGGCCTCTCGCTGGCCCTCATGCCGCTCGTCTCGAGGGTCGCTGTAGCCCAAGGCGGAAGCGTGCTGGTCCCGCTGCTGGAGTGCGTGGACAACAACGGGGACGGCACCTACACGGCCCACTTCGGGTACCTGAACACCACCGGCAGCGCCATCACCCTGGCCGTCGGGCCCAAGAACATGTTCGTGGGCGGCGACAAGGACCGCGGGCAGCCGACCGAGTTCTATCCGGGCGAGCACCTCTCGGAGTTCACCGTGGTGTTCGACGCTCTGGACACCCTCAAGTGGATGCTCAAGGCGGACGGCGACCGCCGGCATCAGGTGGAGGCGAGCGCGACCTCCGAGGCTTGCGCCACTACCACGATCATCCCCGCGACGACCGTGGAGTAGCCGGTATCAGCCATGAAGGGAGCTGGTGAGGAATGGGGGACGGCATGAGGATCATCGCGTTTCCTCTGTACGAGCATGCAGCCGTCCTCCGTCCCTCTCCGGAGCCGAGGGCTCGGCCCGAGACCGGCGAAATCGCCTTCGCCGGTCTGGGTTTCGACCTGCTCTGCCCCCAAGCTTTTGAAGCCACCTGGAACGGCGGCCCCAACGCCGGGGACGTCGAGATCCATGGCACGGCGGGCGCCTCGCAAGGCTTCGTGCGCAGCGGGAGAGAGGGGCGGCTCACGTTCCATCCCGGAGTTCAATTCAAGACCGAGAGCGATCAGGTCCTGTGGGCGCGCGGCCCGATCCAGGCGCCCAAGGACGGTCTGGCACCCGTGGAAACGGTGATCGATTCGTCGGTCCTGCCGTCTACGCTCACCCTGAGCTGGCGATTCACCCGCCCGGGGCTGACCGTGCGCTTCGAGGCCGGCGAGCCCTTCTGCACGGTCCTGCCGTATCCCAAGAGCGGCCTTCAGGAGGTGGCGCTGGAGGTGGTCCGGCCCGACGATGGAGACGCCTTCGCGCGGGAGCTCCAACGGATGATCGGTACGCCCGTGATCGCGGGCGTCTTCGAGCGTCTGGGTGCCGCCGCGGCGGCGGCGGAGCCGGCCCGGTCCCCGCAGAAGCCCGCCAATGCTGAAGAGATCCCCTTCCCGCCGCCGCTCCTCGTCATTCCGCCGCCGCGTGCCTTGCGGGCGGAGCGCGTGGAAAGGCTGTTTCGTGGCGACTATCCCGCCAGGATCAGCGTGATCCTGCCGGCCACCAACGAGTCCGTGCTGTTGCGGCGCACCGTGGAGCAATTCGAGGCGACGCTGCCGGCCGGCAGCGAGATCTTCGTGATCGACAACGGCTCCACGGACGGTTGCGCCGATTTCCTGGTGGAGGAGCCCCGGGAGACCGTGGAGCTCATCCGCACCTCCGAGCCCCTGGGCGTGGCCGCCGCGCGCAATTGCGGCCTGGCCCGGGCGCGCGGCGAGATCGTGGTCTTCTCCGACGCCCACATGGATCTTCCCGAGGCCTGGTGGCAACCGATCGCCGACACGCTCAACCGGCCGGAGGTGGGGGTGGTCGGCCCCGGCATCGGCGTCATGGGCAAACCGGACTACCCCCCGAAGTGTGGTCAGCGGATCGCCGAGCCGACTTTGCGGTTGGAATGGTTGCCCCGGCGAGCGGACGAGCCCTATGCCGTGCCGACGCTGGGAGGCGGCTTCATGGCCATGCGTCACGATACCCTGAAGCGGGCCGGGGCCTTCGACGAGGGCATGCCGCAATGGGGCTCCGAGGACGTCGAGCTCTGTGTGCGGTATTGGCTGCTGGGGTATGAGGCGTGGGTGGTGCCGGAGGTCACCGTGCTGCACTACTTCCGGAAGCAGCGTCCCTACGGGGCCGAAATCCGATTGCTCGTCCACAATGTATTGCGGGTGGCATTGCTCCACTTCAATCCGGCGCGCATGGGCCGCGTGTTGACCGCGCTCCGGAACCATGCCCGGTTCGGGCCAGCCCTGGCCATGGCCTTCGACAGCGACGTCTGGGAAAAACGAGCCGAATTCGCGGCCCGCCGGGTGCGCGACGACGACTGGCTGTTCGAAAAATTCAGCGACTGTTGTCACGTCTAGGAAAGGTGGCCATGCCCGGGATCAGCATCGTGATCGCATGCCGCGACGAAGCGGACACGCTCTGGTTCACACTCCATTCGCTCCAGATGCACACGCGAGGCTCTCTCGTCGAGCGCGATGGCATGGAGATCGTCGTCGCCGACAACGACCCCGGCGCGAAGACCTGCGGCAAGACGGTGCGGGAGGTCTGCGCCGCGTTCGCCAACGCCCGGTTCCCCGTCCGCTACGTCGCCGCCGGCGAGGTGCAGTCGGTGTACTTCCCGCGCAACCAGGCCGCGGCCGCGGCGCGGGGCGAGCATCTGATCTTCCTCGACTCGCACGTCCTGCTGACGCCCTACACCATCGAGGCGCTGCACCGCCTCTTCCTGAACCGGTCGGGGCTCCCCACGCACGCCCTCACGCCGGACCTTTACCTGGCGCACATCCCGATCGCCTTCAGCGACCCGAACAAGCTGTTCGGGCCGTACAAGCTGCGGCTCCACGGCGACTTCTGGGGCGAGTGGACGCCGATGGCGGAGCTGCCGCCGCCAGGAAACGGCACCGGCCTCGAGACGGCGACGTACCCGATCGGAGCGAGCGGACTCTGGTGCTACTCCACGCCGAAGGCCGCGTGGGAGGCCGTCCGTGGCTACAACCCGTGCTTCTCGGGCTACTCCGGCGGCGAAATCTACCTCGAGCTCAAGTACTGGCTGCTCGGCGGACACGTGTTCCTCGTCCACGGCCAGGAGAACGAGCAGGAGACGGTCTCCGGCGCCCACTGGTCCGCGCCGCGGCGCTACCTGGTCCGGGGGGACGAGTCGATCCGCGATATCCTGCTCGCCGTCAGCGTCGTGGCGCCGGACTGCCTCGACGAGGTCGGCCACACCTTGCAAACGACTACAAAGGTCGACAGCACGACGCTGGCCGCTCTGCGCGAGCAAGGGCTCGACGACGGCGCGGAGGAGGCCCGGTGGATGCTCGAGAACCGCAAGTACGTCGACACCGCCGCCCTCGAAGCCTCCTGGACGAAGAACGGCGTTTTCTTTTAACCAACTCTATTGTAAAGCTGCGGGTAACGCGCTAGATCGGCCGCTGAGGCTCCCAGGCGGACGGCGCCTTCGTGCGGATAGCGCGCTTCGACGGGCACGTTCCGTTCCGATTGCAACGCTTCGGTCGCGTAGCGAACCCGCAGGTAGGCCACTGGATCGCGAAAGCTTCTCAGGCGCACGCCATCGAAGAGCAGCTCGATGGAGGGAAGGATGTGCTCCTCGCGCAGGCGTCCGCCGAGAGTCGCATCATTGTCCGGAGCCGAAGTCACGAAGACGCCGTTCTCGATCCAGAACTGGCAGATGTCGACCTGGAGGCCTCCATGCCAAGGATGTCTCTCGGAGCCGGCGTAGTGGGCATGCAGATAGCGGAGCTTCTCGATCGTCTTTTTGTAATGGGGATCCGTTTCACGTGACTGGTACCAAAAGTCGGCGGGACAGCTTGCGCGAATCCGCGCTTTGAAGCGCTCGAAGTCGTCCCGATGGACGAGGATGTCGGCGTCGGCGTCCCAGGGAATCCATCCCCCGTAATTGACGGCGCCGATCAGCGTGCCTCCCCAGGCCAGGGCTTGGATTCCATGGGGTTCGCAGACCTCCTCGAAGAGGTACTTCAACATGCGCGTGAGCTGGCGTTGTCCCTCTTTCAGGCAGCGGAGGTCCTCCGGCGACAGCCGCTTCGACAGCGGTGGATCGGGATCCAGATGTGCGGGCAAGGGCGGCTCCAGGCCGGTGCATTCCTGGTAGGACTTGTAGAACAGATGGGCCGGGACGCTCGGGACCGCATGGAGGGTGATGAGGTCGTTGTCGGCACGCGGCCGCAGCTCCTCGTTGCCGAGCGCCACGAAGCGCTGATCCTGTGTGAAGGGAATGCCTTGGCTCGCCAGAGCATCCCGGACGTACACGTCCTCGGGCCCCTCCTTCCGCGTCAGGTGCTCGGCGACGACCTCCGCGGCCTTGCGGCTCAGGAAGTACCCGGCACCACCCGATGCGTAGCGGGCTCCCGGCCTCCACTCGGCGCCGATGTAGTCCGCGGTGAGTGGATACCTGATGAGCCGGGACATCGCCACGTAGGTGTCGTCGTCGCACTTGAAAAGGTAGTCCCAATCGTCGCGCGAGATCGCCCATTGGCAGAAGGCACGAGTCCTTTGGGGGAGAGAGCGATAGTCGCTCGGCCCCGGCAAGAGCAGATACCGGCCGGCGAGCGTGGGCTCGTCGAGCCCGGGGCTGCCGATGAGGAACACCGAGCGGGCGATGGTGTGCTCGATGGTGTGCTCGATGGTATGCAGGTATTGCGGAGGCTCGCCCGGCGAGGTGCCGTCGAGCTTGTCCCCCTCCTGCATCCAGGTCCGCTCGCAACGGTCTCGACGTTCCTGGTACTGCCAGCAGGACAGGGCACCGATCATGATTCGCATGATTTCAGGTCCGCGGAGCCGTCTCGTTCGAGGAGACGCGGGCGAGCTCCGCGGCGTCCGCCTTCGCGCCGAGAGGGCGGATGACGAAGCCGAAGTGATGCGCCGCACCGGCCTTGACGATGTCACGCTCGATTGGAATCGGGCCGCACGAAGCGCCGCCGAGGCCGAGCACGGCGGCGTCGAGGTCGATGCGCGTGCGGTCGGGGTTCGCGGGCAGATCGGTCGGGTGCGCCGCGGCGGCGAGCTCGTCGGCGGTGTAGGGAAGGACCGTCGCGGACATCTTGCCGAGTCCGGCGAAGAGCACGCCGGATCCGGATTCGTCGCGCAGGGCGAGCCACGAGACATCCTCGCGGGTGGCCATGTCCTGCGGCTTGGCGTAAGGCTCGAAGAAGTCCTTCACGGCCCGCGAGTAGCGGCCGAGGAACGAGCCGGTCTTGCGGTCGGGGTAGTTCTCCTCGGGGCCGCGGCCGTAGTATTCGGCCTTTGAATACGCGGCGGGCAGCTCCATGGTGAAGCCGACCTTGGCCAGCGGGATGTCTCGGCCGGTCGCGGAGATGGCGGACTGACGCGCGACGGAGCCGTCGGGATACACCGTCCACGCGCTGACCACGCGGAACACGGGGGCGTCGGGCGGGAGATCTTCACCGGCGGCGGAGATCTTCGGCTTGTTGGAGCCGTAGTCGGAGACACGTTCGGCCTTTGCGCCGGAGTAGTCGGAGATGGCGGCGATGCGCACCGTGTTGCCGCCGGTCTTTTCGACGGTGAAGGCGGCGGCCTTGGCCTCGAGGTGGCGCAGGCCGAGGCCGAACCAGTTGCTCATGGCCCAGCGGTCGTTGTTCACGGGGGCGCGGAATACATTCAGAGCCGGGCCCTTGCCGGGCTTGAACACGGGCTTGCCCGCGTATTCGAGAGCGGTGAGCTCGCCGGTCCTCTTGTCGAAGACGGCTCGGAAACCCTTGCCGGAAACGATGGTGAGCTCGCCCTCGTCGGACACGGTGGGCTTGTCGCCGGCCGCGGCGAGCGCGGGTTTGGCGTCACCCGCCGGGTTTTTCACGGCGAGCTGCTCGGCGGCGATCTCGTAGCCGGCCGGCCCCATGATCGTGTCGGTCGTGGTGCGGAAACCGACGCGCAGGCGGTAATCGACGCCAGCGACGCCAGCGACACCGGGCTTGGCGCCGCCGTGCTCGGAGATCAACGCCGGGAGCGGCAGTTTCACCTTCCGCTTCGCACGCGGCGCGACGGCCGGAGCGGGCAGCTTGCCGGAGCCGATCACGGCGCCGTCGCCCGTGAGCTCCCACGCCAGGTCGTATCCGGACAGGTCTTTGAAGAAGTGTTTGTTGAAGATTTCGATTTCGCCGGTGCCGGCGTCATCCGAGGCGACCGCGGCGACCGCGGCGACGGAGATGTCCTGGTACACCTTCTTCACTTCCCAGAAACTGGGTTTCGGGTCGCGGTTGGCGTACACGACGCCCTTGACGATGAACTGTCCGTCGTTGGGGAAGTCGCCGAAGTCGCCTCCGTAGGCGATGAACCCGCGGCCGTCCTCGGTCGTCTTTTCGAGACCCTGGTCGGACCATTCCCAGATGCCGCCGCCGAAGATGTTGTCGGACTTCTCGATGGCGTCCCAGTAGTCGGCGAGGTTGCCCATGCCATTGTTCATGATGTGCGCGTACTCCGAGATGTAGAATGGCCTTTGATTGTTCTGCTGCGCGGCCTTGGTGTAGGTCCAGGCGACGCTCGGGTACTGGTTTGAGTCCATGTCCACGATGCCGTTGTTGCGCTCGTAGTGCGTGGGGCGCGAGAGGTCGCGCGCCTTGATCGCGGCGTTGCCGGCGACGAAGTTTTCGCCCGGGCCCGCCTCGTTGCCGAGCGACCAGATGGTGACGGACGGGTGGTTTTTGTCGCGCTCGACCATGGCCATGATGCGGTCGACGTGCGCGGCCTCCCACGCCTTCGGGTGCGAGAGCGATTCCTTGCCGTAGTAATAACCGTGCGACTCGATGTTCGCCTCGTCCACGAGGTACATGCCGTACTTGTCGCAGAGATAGTACCAGTACGGGTCGTTCGGGTAGTGCGAGAGGCGCACATGGTTCACGTTCGCCTGCTTGAGGCGCTTCATGTCGAGCTCCATGTCGGCGCGCGTGAGCGCGTGACCGGTCTGGGGGAAATTCTCGTGACGGTTCACGCCCTTGTATTTCACGGCCTTACCGTTCACGAGGAACACGCCGTCGACGATCTTCACGTCGCGGAAACCGACGTGCGTGGAGACGATGTCACGGATCTTGCCGCCGGCGTCGGTGAGCTTGACGACAAGTGTATAGAGG